>Ga0222712_10000043_pt1 | contig 170568 bp, 220 predicted proteins | sample C33_657DmetaG_FD_165043 | JGI IMG/M metagenome (GOLD analysis project Ga0222712, IMG submission 165043) | Estuarine water microbial communities from San Francisco Bay, California, United States - C33_657D | ecosystem: Environmental > Aquatic > Marine > Unclassified | place: USA: California...
GAGGAAGCTATTATAGGCCTAGACGCTTCTCAAGAGGTAGTCAGAGTAGTGTACGACATTGACGCTATTATTTCAATCCTAATGGAGCGAGATGAGATGACAGAGGAAGATGCACTGGAGCATTTCGGCTACAACATTCAAGGAGCCTACGTAGGCGAAGGAACACCAATCTACGTTTATGGCGGCGGACACGAAAGAGTATTAGAATTAATAAGCAATTTATAAGTTATGGAACAATACAAATCACTCTACGAGTACCTAGGAAAAGCAGCAGGTGCTGAACTAGGTAAGAAGGTAGCAGCTGCTGCTTCAGCACAGAAAATTAAACTAACTACACAAGAGGTTAGTAACCCCAAGTATACTGGAACTGTACTAATGTATCCAGTTAACTTCTTAGATGAATACTTCCACCCAGAAGTACAACCAACCTTAGGAGATATTCAAGACGACGAATTACCATTTTAACTATGAACAAGAGAATAGAAGATTATAACAAAGTCCTACCAATCATTGAACTATATCGATGTGTGCAATCTGAAGGAAGCCGATTTGGCAGACCTACAGTTGCAGTACGCACAACCGGATGCACGCATAGATGTTTCTTTGGAGAAGGAGGCTGGTGCGATAGTTGGTATACATCGATCCACCCAGAGAAAGGAACATTTACATTCCAGGATATTATTAACATCTACGATGAGAATCCACACATTAAAGAAATGATGTTGACGGGAGGATCACCAACAATGCACCCAGCATTGGTAAACGAACTAACACACTTCGCTAATGAAAGAGGAATCCTCATCACAATCGAAACTGAAGGTAGCCATTTCGTACCTACTGACTTTCCTATTGGCCTTATATCTCTCAGTCCAAAGTTTGGTAATTCTGTACCCGTACTTGGTGCTGTTACGCCTCAAGGAGCGATTGTGGATCAAAAAATGATTGATCAACACAATAAGTTTAGAATGAGGCTTGCTACAATGAGTGAGATGATTAACTTCCATGCAGATTATCATTTCAAACCAGTATGGGATGGAACAGAGAAGAACTTAGAAGAGATCGAAGAACTTCGAGTATTACTTGGTATTCCAAAAGAAAAGACGTATATTATGCCAGCAGGCGATACACGAGAGGAGCTAATTAAAATGTATCCACTAGTGTTTGATATGTGTGCTGAGAGAGGTTATAACATGACGGGGCGAGATCACATTATCGCTTTCGATACAAAAAGAGGAGTATAATGCACGAACTGTTACACTTTATAGGAATATGTCCTGATAGTTTCACTCACACTAGCTTGATTGAAGTTGTAGTGACAAACTATCAAACACTAAATGATTTAATTAATTTAAACTTAAAAAGCTATGTTGCTAAATTCACATCAAATAGAGGAGCATCTACAAACTAATGGTTTGGGAAGCAAAGCTCAGGTAGGTTATGATTTGACCTTAAAATCAGTAAAGATGGTTATGGGTGGTGCAGTTACTCAAGACAAGACTATCGTAGAAGATTACACAGAAGTAACTCCATTCCAAAATGCAAATGGTAAGTTTATGTTCAAACTTTCACCAGGAGTTTATTCGCTGACATTCGAGCAAGGTTGTAAGCTACCCAATAACGTAACTGCATTCATTCGTCACCGTTCAAGCGTACTACGATGCGGTGCAGAGATCACTTCGGGAGTTTATGATCCAGGATTCGAGGTGGATGAGATGGGTGGTGTAATGTTTGCACACAGAGTGCTTGTTATTGAAAAAGGAGCTAGAGTAGCTCAGATTATCATGATGGAGAATACTCCAGCCGATATGTACGATGGTCAATGGCAGGGTAGTAAAGACTTGAAGTAATGAAGAAGTTTATAGAAGTAAGAGTAGATGTAGAAGGATTACATCACTGGCCGGATTGCAACTTGCCACACGTAGAGTATCTAAAGCACCTACACAGACATACATTCCAGATTAGCTGTAGAGCTGAGGTGAAGCATGGTGATCGTGATATCGAGTTTATCGATTTCAAACACAAATTGAAAAAGTATATTGCAAGCACTTGGTACGATCCAACTTACGGCTGTTGTAACTTTGGTGCAATGTCATGTGAAATGATTGCAGAAGACTTACTAAATATGTTTGGACTTTGTCTATGCTCGGTGTCGGAAGATGGAGAATTTTTTGGTATAGTTGAGATATGAAGATAACTTATTTATGTGGACGCATCTGCAGTGGTAAGAGTACTTACAAACCTGACACTAGAAGATTAATGGTATCCGATATTGTTCGTAATGTTGTTAGAAGTAATGACAGAGAGCGATTGCAAAACTCAATGCACCTAGAGAATGACATCTTACACGGCTTGGCAATGTGCATCGATTACGATATGGAGATGGGTGTGCAAGAGTTAATCATCGATGGTATTCGACAACCGTCAATCTTAGAAAGACTATCAGCAGTTTATCCAGGAGAGATAGTATGGCTAGAGGTTTCACTCGAGGAACGCAAAAGACGTTACGAAGCTAGAGGAGCTGAGAAAGATACAGAACCATTTGAAGTAGCAGATAATAAGCCAATAGAGTTGGAATGTCAGAAAATTTATAGTATATTCAGTAAACAATTAAAAGTTATAAACAATTAAATATGGAGTTAATTACAAAAGCAAATGGAAACATTCCTCGTTCAGAAGAGGAAAAAAAGCAGATGATCGAAAAGGCTGCTGAGTACTACGGAGGATTCTTAACAGCATTAGGTTTTGATTGGAAAGCTGATCCGCATAGCGATCGTACTCCACACCGTGTAGCTAAAGCTTGGGTAAATGATTTGATCGCTGGATCTATCTCACCAGAGCCTGAAGTAACAGCATTCCCTAATGACGAAGGTTATACGGGTCTTATCTGTCAGACACGCATTCCAGTAATGAGTATGTGTGCACACCACAACTTAACTTTCTCAGGAGTAGCTCACGTAGCTTACATTCCAGGAAAGGATAAGGGTGACTTGGTGATTGGATTGAGTAAGTTGAATCGTATTGTAGATTTCTACTCTCGTCGTCCAAACATTCAAGAATCTTTAACTAAGCAAATTCACGACCACATTGAGAAGTTGTGTGTAGGTAATAGAGGAGTTGCAGTAGTAATCGAATCACAACACAATTGTGTTAGATGTCGTGGAATTAAACAAGACAGTGTAATGAAGACTTCACAGATGTCAGGATATTTCTGGACCAATGAAATCGGTACACGTCAAGAATTTTTTAACCTAATTGATCAAAGTCGTTATGGAGTTTAATAGCAGTAGCACCAGTACTGGTACATCATACGTTAACGATAAGTTACTGTACAATGGAATAAATGTAACACCAGGAAATAGCTGGATTACAAGTGGAACAACAATCACGGGAGGATTAACCTTAAACAACAATACAACAAGTATGAATCAACAAGTAAAAGTAGCAGTGTTTCAAGTAGAGCGAAACAAGCACAATGAGATCAAGTCGTCAACATTTATTGATGAGTTTTGGATCGAAAAGAAACCAGGCATCTCAATCGACTTTGCAGTAGCTAAAAAGCTGAATGGCGAGTATGAAGCAGATGAGATTGTAATCAAAGAAATCTACACAGTTACTTTGTAATATGGATTTCTACGTTATATCACCAGTTAGCAACTTGGAGCCAATGAAGCTGGGAGATCGAATCTTTGCATTGGCTCACTTATGGGTACAGTTTCCTGAGTATCGAGAGTTTATCAAAGCTCGTAAGCAAGAAGGCTGGTTTGTAACATTAGACAACTCAGCAGCAGAACGAGCATTAGTTACTGAAGATATTCTAATCAACATCTGCCATGAGTTAATGCCCAATGAGGTAATCGCACCAGACGTGTTGTTTGACAAAGACGCAACAATTGCAAACGCAAAGTCTTTCAGAGATCGTATGGAGAGTGAAGGCTTACTTGGCAAAATCGATATCTTTTTCTGTCCACAAGGTAAAACAAAAAAAGATTGGCTAGAAGCATATACGTTTGGAATGTTTGAAGAGTGGGTTGATGTAATCGGATTCTCTAAGATTGCAATTCCAAATGCATGGTTAGAAGATTATAAAGACGATCAGGGAATCAAAGAAGCACGATGGATGGCTTATGATTACTTGAAGGCAGAAGGTGCTTTGGTTAAACCAATCCACTGTCTAGGTCAAGGAGATCCAAGCGAGTTCAGCTACTATGGCCACCCAATGATGCGAAGCACAGATTCAGTGTATCCAGTATGGGCAGCTATCAATGGTCAGGACTTTAGAAAAGATCATGAGACTCGAACACCAACACCACACAAACTTCTTGAAACATATGACATGAAGGATGTGAATATGGAGCTAGTCAAAAAGAACATTCAGTACTTGAGACTCAGCTGCATGGATTACGCATAACACCTAACAACTAAACCAAAAGAACCAACTCGTAAAAAAGTTGGTTTTTTTTTGCTCAACTGTTGCATATATGAAATATGTGCCTGACCTTTAGGTATGAAAGAGAGAGAGATAAAAGATCAGATTAGTGAAGTGTTCAATCAAGTAAGCTTCCGTAAGTTTGCCCATGCATTTCGAAAAAGCATTGCACCATGGTTCTCACGTGAGAGTAACCTCAAGTCAAACGGTGGTCGTGTTGGTCCTAACTACACTTTTGAGGAACATGCATCGTATGTAATCGGTGATGGATCTTATAGTGTTACCGAAGAAGAGTTCAACAATTTTATGAAAATCATTAAAAAATAAGAGATATGAGTTACCAAATTATCAACGGAGAGTACGTTAAGATGAGACAAGAAAGTGAGATGCCACAAAACCCAACGGAGCAATCAATCGAGAATGCTTTAGTAGAGCTGGGAGTGGATTGTGAAGACTTAGAGTTTACTAGTGCATTTGGAAGTAGTAAAAGATATATCCGATACAGATACTGGAAAAGTTTACCTATATCGTTTGAAGAGATAATGGAACTAGGTCTTGAGGAGGAAGCTGACTACGATGACGACTGTGGTTATAAGTACGTTTATTTTATATAAAGTTATGCACAACTGTTGCATAAACGAAATTAAGTGACGACCTTTAGGTATAATTAAAAAGAGAGATATGAATAAAGTAACAAACAAAACAATCGACATTAACGATTTCGAAACGAAAATGGCTTTGAAAGCTATGACATCGGAAGAATTAAGAGCTATCAACAGTTATGTTGTTGGAATCTTGAAAACTAGAAAAGCTTCGAAGCTTGCTGAGGTTAAACAAGAACTAAGAGAAGGAGCTCCAGTAACAGTGAATCACCCTCAACTATCCTTTAGAAAGAACCTAGTACTGACTAAGATCAACAAGACTCGTGGAGTTGTTCAAGTGCAAGGCGCTACCGGTGGTTTTGATCAAGGATGGAATGTTCCACTACAATTAATCCAAATGCGATAAGATATGAAAATAGAACAATTCGAAGTAGAAGAAGGCAAGCTCAAAGCTGTCAAAGACATTAGTACGTTTGGTGGATCAAATATGTGGTTCTTGTATGTGCAAAAGGTAACCAATAACTGGGAACAGATCCAGTGGATGGGAGTGTACAGCATGCAGCAACTATTCCACACACAGTTACCAACTTACCCAGACAACGTTTAATATAAAAGATATGAATAAAGTAACAATCAATGTGAAAGATGAACACGGAAAAATCATCAAAACCTACGACATGGAGCTCGTAGAGTCATCAACAGTGCAAGAGTTCTATGAGGAAGCTCGTAGAGTCTGGTCTGAATACTATGTAGAATGTGTAATCGGATCGTGCACTTTATCGAGAGACTTTACGTATGAGCAAGAGATGATTATGCTCGCAGAAGAGGAGTCTTATAAACAATTCCTAACACTTGCAGGAGTATGATAATACTAAAACTAATCTTTGCAGCTGCATTAGGTGCACTCTGCATCACTGGAATGATATTATCTGTAGCAATAATTAACGATTCACTTAAAAAGAAATAGACATGGCATACGTAGAAGTAGATATAGACTTAGATGATTTTTATGATGATTTAGGTGAGTGGGAAAAGGAAGAGCTTGTAGAGAAGCTTATCAAGGATGGTTATGAGATGAAAGATCCGAACAGAGAGTATGAGGAAGATGTTGATGTGGATAGTGTGGAGTTTAATGGAAACCCTCTCGACTATGCATGGAAGGCAATGATCAAGAAGATTGACCACAGTCGCTATCAACTGACACCAGAGCAGGAAGAAATGTTGTTCAACTTAGCAAAGAGCCTATGAGTACGACATTTGCAATTAGGACTCCTGACGGAAAGCTAAAACCTATAGCTTATAGAGTGAACGGTGGTAAGATACATTTCACAAACGACATTGCTGAGTTTATGTTAGAGGAGAGTTTACCGGTAGAGGCAACTGACAACTCACCACAAGGTATCTTCACAATTGGTGACATAAGGGAGTGCATCCGTAGACAAGAGGAAGAAGAAGAGTATGAGGAGCAGTCGTGGATTAAAGATCCTACCAAGATAGAAAGGCGCAAACGTAACTCAATCTTTGTACCGATGGATGATGCATGGCATAAAGAGCATGACTTTGTTGAAGTAACGGAGTGGTCGAATGGAGAAGGGTGGGACATTACAATCTCTGACGAAAAACAGATATCACTACACCATACAGAGTTTGCAGTTATCAAAGAATTAATAGCTTTATTGGAAAAAGATTAGTATATTTAGCATATGAAAAGTTACAAGATAATAACCGACGAGGCTGGTGTCGTAGAATTAGCCAACTATATCAAGAACGGTAACATCATCGCGTATGATACTGAGACGACTAGTGTCAATCCTAGAACTGGTCAGATCATTGGATTCTCAGTTTCAGCTAATATCGGTGAAGGTTATTACTTTCCCACACGTAAATGGGATGCAGATGCTCAGCAACTAGTTGATCTTACGTTAGGTGGAAAGAGTTGTGATGACATTGCTGTACAGCTTATCAAAATGTTGTTAGATAAAAAGCTTGTCATGCACAATGCATCTTTCGACGTTCGGTACACGAAGAACTTCTACGGAGTTGATCTTCGTGATGCTCTCTATTGTGATACCATGTTACTACGACACACCCTCAAAGAGGATGGTCCATTTGGTTTGAAGGATATTGCAATTGAGATTCAGAATGAGTTAGGTTTAGATGCTGAGAAGGATGCCAATGAAGAGCAGATTCGATTGAAAGAATCTATTCAAAACAACGGTGGAAGCATCACTAAAACTAACTACGAAATCTTCAAAGCTGATATGAACCTATTGGGAGAGTATGCAGCAGCCGATACCGATTTAACGCTTCGAGTAATGACTCACTACTTGCCAATCCTAAAGGAGCAGGAGTTGTGGGATTTCTTCTTTGAAGAGGAGGTAATGCCTCTTTACAAGACCGTTACTATTCAGATGGAAGAAACGGGAACTCAGCTTAACATTGAGTTGATCGAGAAGACTAAGAAGGATATCAATGCTGATATCGCTAGACTCGAGGGTGAGATTATCTCAGACTTAATGAAGATACCACAAGTTCAGCAGTGGGTTGTTAAACGAGCGTTAACTAATCACCCACCCAAGAAAAGAGGTCACTATGGTAAACGAGTAGAAGCTAAGTTGGATCAACTAATTGATCGTGATGGTGGAGTAGCATTCCTAAAGAGTGGTGATCCGAATGACCTTAACGAGCAAGATAAGATTGCAATCAGCTTAGACCTATTAAAGGAGAAGGATGGTACATTTGTAAACATCAGCAGTAAGCAGCAGCTATCCGAAATGTGCTTTAAGTATATGAAGATCAAACCTATTAGTCAGACTCGTAAGGGTACAGATCAGTTTGATGACGGAATGATTGATGCGTTAAGTAAGGAGCACGGTTGGGCTTTTAAGCTTCGTGACTACAACAAACTAAATAAGATTCAATCAGCCTATGTTGATCGATTCCTAGACAATAGTGAGAACGGAAGATACTATTGGTACTTCAAACAACACGGAACTACCTCAGGTCGATTTAGTTCTGACTCACAACAACTACCTCGTGTACTTGAGGAAGGAGAGCAAAGTGAATTAGTATTAAGTTACAATAACATTATTCGTAGCTTCTTACAAGCAGAGGAGGGACGTAGGTTTATTATCTGTGACCAATCATCTCTTGAGCCACGAGTGTTCGCATCAGTAAGTAATGACCCTAACCTAATTAACGTATTTCTTGACAATGAGGATTTATATTGTAGAGTGGCTATTCAAGCGTTTAAGCTTAAAGGCATGTCGGCGAAGAAGAGCGATGATAACTACGTCAAGAACATTCGTCCAGAACTTAGACAGAGAGCAAAAAGTATTGCGCTTGCTATTCCTTATGGAGCAGGTGCGTGGCAGATCGGTCAATCGCTCAACATTCCAATCGGAGAAGCACAAAAAATGATCGATGGTTACCTAGAAGGTTTCCCTGAGTTAGCTAAGTGGATGAGTGATAGCCACCTGAGAGCACAGACTTTTGGTTATGTGAAGAACAAGACTGGACGTATTCGTCACTTAGACCGAGTAAAGTTAATCTATGAGAAGTTTGAGAATAGTCTTATTGAACCAGGACCATTTGCTCAAATGAAGCGTATGGCTAAGACTCCGGAGCAGACAGCACAACTAATGAAGCTTCGTATGGAATACAAGAACGGTCTTAACAACTGTAAGAACTTTCAGATCCAATCACTAGCAGCTTCAATCATGAACAGATCTGCTATTCAGATTCACAAGCGATTCAAAGAGGAAGGACTAGATGCTTGTATCATGCTACAGATTCACGATGAGTTTGTTGTCAATGCAAGTGTAGAGTGTATGGATAGAGCTTGTGCAATTACTAAAGAGTGTATGGAGAACACAGTATCAATTGCAACTGGATTGATTGCAGAGCCAAACATCGCAAAAGATTTCGGAGAAGGACACGTTTAATAAAAAACTAGCATATTTATACACAGACCCTAGGGCAGCCTAGTTACATTATTATTTTATAAACCATCTAAGGAGGTAAACATTATGAGCACAGAAGTCACATTTGACGTCCTATTTCGGGACCTATTTAACGCGCATTCGCGTTTCGGATCTATTTCAGAGATCAAAATTCCACACCCAGTAGATATCTACGAACACTCAGACGGTCTTGTTTTTGAGATCGCATGCACCGGTCTTACTAAAGACGAGGTTGATATTGATGTTGAGTTGGATGTTCTAAAGGTAAGTTATAACAAACCACAACACCATGATGGCATTGAAGAAGCTCGCACATATCAGTGTAGAGGAATTGCACGCCGTTCGTTTAATCTAGCGTATAAGATATCACCAAAATACACTCTATCAGAGAGTGCAGCTGTAATGGAGGATGGTCTATTGATTATTGAAATTCCATTTGCTGAAGAAGCTAAACCAAAAAAGTTACAAATTAAGTAACTAAAACGGTTGTTCTTGGGTCTTTTTTCCGTATATTAAATTTTATAAACAGTTATACAACATGAGTAAATTTCAACCAGTTAGCGACAAGCTAGTGTGTCTTCCACTCGAGCAAGACGAAATGAGCGCAGGAGGGATCATCCTTCCAGAGCTAAGTGACCAGAAAACCCTAAAGGCTAGGGTAGTAGTTGCGGGGAAAGGATTTTGGGCAGCTCCAGGTTTGTTCATTGAGACAACCCTTACAGAAGGAGATATAATCCTTTATCAGCGATTCGCTGCACAGACATTTGAGTACGATGACTTGGAGTACCATATCATCCAAGAGCGTGATGTATTAACAAAAATCAACGACTAAGAATGGACAATAAAGTAAAGATTATCAGTTATGATACTGAAGCACGAGACAAAGTGCGAAATGGTGTGAACAAGTTAGCTAAGGCTGTTTCATCTACATTAGGACCAAAGGGTCGTAACGTAATGATTGAAAAAGAGAATGGCTCTCCAGTGATTACAAAAGATGGTGTAACAGTTGCAAAAGAGTTCTTCTTGAAAGACCCAGTAGAAAACATGGGTGCTCAGGCAATCAAAGAAGTATCAGTTCGTGCTGCTAAGATGGCTGGAGATGGTACTACAACTGCAACGGTTCTAGCTTCGTATATGTACAACGAGGGAATCAAAGCTATCAACGCAGGAGTTAATCCAATTGAATTAAAAAGAGGAATGGATTTGGCTACAAACCAAATCATTGAAAACCTACGTGACTTGAGTCGTGATGTAGTTACTAACGAAGAGATTCGTCAAGTGGCAACCATCTCAGCTAACAACGACACTTCAGTTGGAAACATCATTGCAGAGGCAATGGAGAGTGTTGGTAAGGATGGAGTAATCCAAGTAGAGGAAAGTAAAACTTCTGAGACTACCTTAGAGGTGGTAGAAGGTATGCAGATCGAACGTGGATTCATTTCACCATACTTTGCAACTAATCAGGCTTCGATGACTTCTCAACTAGAGAATCCAATGATCTTGATCTGTGACAAGAAGATCAGCAGCATTAAAGAGATCCTACCATTACTAGAAAACTGTAGCAAGCAAGGTAAACCTTTGTTAATTGTAGCAGACGATGTAGATGGTGAAGCTTTAGCTACAATGGTAGTAAACAAAGCTCGTGGTATCTTAAACGTATGTGCTATCAAGTCACCAGGATTTGGAGACCGTAAGATTCATATGCTTGAAGATATTGCTATATTGACTGGTGGTCAAGTGGTTTCAGCAACTAAGGGAATGAAGCTAGAGAAGCTTACTCTTGATATGCTAGGAACAGCTCGTATGGTAATTGTAAGCCAAAGTGAAACTGTTATCGTAGATGGTGCAGGAGATACTGACGCAATTGCTGGACGTGTTGAGGACATTAAAACTCAGTACGAAAAAGCAGAAAGTGATTACGAGAAGCAAGGAATCAAGGAGCGTCTAAGTAAGTTGATGGGAGGTGTTGCAGTATTGAACATCGGAGCAGCAACTGAGATTGAGCTTAAAGAAAAGAAAGATCGAGTTGACGATGCACTACACGCTACGCGAGCAGCAGTAGAGGAAGGTATCGTTGCAGGAGGTGGTGTTGCTTTAATGCAAGCTATCAAAGAATTAAAAGTTACAACAGAGAATGACGATCAAATTTTAGGTGTAGGAATCATCACAAGAGCGTGTTCCGCACCTTTCAATGCGATTGTTAATAATGCAGGTAAAAGTCCTGATGCAATTGCTCAACGTATCACTCTTTTCAAAGAGGGAGATGATTCGAGCTTTGTAGGTTACGATGCACGCCACGATGAGGTATGTGATATGTTTAAGGCTGGAATCGTGGATCCAACCAAAGTATCTCGTACAGCATTGGAGCTTGCCAATTCTGTAGCTGGAACGCTACTCACCACGGAGTGTGTTATTAGTTTTGATCCCGAACAAGAAGATAAAGAAAAGAATTCTTCAGTTCCAGACTACTACTAGTTTTAATTTGAAGGGGGCTTAGGTCCCCTTCTTTTTTTCTTAAATTATGAACAACCAGAAACCAAACCAATTACAGCCAGAGATAGATTTCTCTATGGCAGAAAACTATACTTGTGAAGAGTGTAGCAATGATAGATTCGTAGTAAACTATTTGATTAAGAAGTTCTCAGCTTTGATTTCTCCAACCGGGAATGAAATGCTAACACCTATTCAGGCTTTTGCTTGTTCCAAGTGTGGACATATTAATGCAGATTTTTTACCAGAAAATCAGTAAAAAATTAGGAATACTGAGATATGTTTAGTACTTTTATACTATGAGTGAAACAAAGCAAAAGACAGTATCGTATTCTCAGTTTTCGTTGTATGCAAAATGTCCACGTCGTTGGAAGTTGGATTACCTAGACAACCTTAGAGTTTACGAACAAAGTATCCATACAATCTTTGGAACAGCATTCCACACCACATTGCAGAATTATCTTACTGTAATGTATAACGAATCTGTAAAGAAGGCTGATGAGATTGACTTACCAAAGTATTTGCAAGATCAAATATTTTTGGAGTATAAAACAGCTACAGAGAAGAATGGCGGTGTCCACTTCAGTGATGCTAAAGAGTTATCGGAGTTTTATAATGACGGTGTTGAGATTCTAAAGTATGTGAAACGACATAGAGGAGTATACTTCTCTAGCAAGAAACACAAACTAATTGGTATCGAGATGCCACTAGACTTACAACTCAAAGGTAACATTGGCTTCAAAGGGTTTATCGATATCGTTATTCTTGATGAGCGTGATGGTCGTATTAAGATTTGGGATATCAAGACTTCAACGTCAGGATGGAACAAGTACCAAAAGGCTGACCAAACGAAGACAGCTCAGTTAATTTTGTATAAAGAGTTTTATGCAAAACAATACGGATGGGATGTTGAAATGATTGATGTAGAGTATTTAATCGTTCGTAGAAGGATTAATGAGAATGCAGAGTTCGTTCCTAAGAGAGTACAAACATTCATACCTGCAAGTGGTAAAGTAACTCGTAACAAGATCGCAAAGATGTTCCAAGAGTTCTTAGACAACTGCTTTACAGAGGAAGGTGAGTATAATGAGAACGGAACCTTTCCAGCTATGGAGACTAGTGTATGTAAGTACTGTCCATACTTTAATTCGGAATTGTGTAACAAAAAAGATCGAATCAAAAAATGACAGAGTTTATAGATATTTCAATGGGGAGAATCAGTACCCTCGATCCGAGAGTAATTGAATCTGCTACCAGAGCATTTCAGAAATGTCTTTCAAAACATATTCCAATTTACATTATTTGGGGTAGTCGCACAGTCGAGCAACAAGAATTATTATATAGGTCCGGACGCTCAATGCACGGACCTATTATTACATCTCGCAGGCCTGGTTACAGTGCACATAACTTTAGATTGGGATTAGACTTCTGCCTACTAGATGGAAAGAAGTTACTTACGTTTGATGAATGCCTACCTAACGAAGTGTTGCATGAAAAGTGGTTTAGAGCAGTTCGTTATTTTGAAGAAGAAGGATGGGAGTCAGGATGGAGATGGCCAAGCTTTGAGCCAGGTCATTTACAAAACCTAATGGGACATACCATAGGAGAGTTACACATAAGTTACGCAAGACATGAGAATAGGGATAACGGGAACTAAGACGTACGAGAATAGGATAAAAATTAAGAACTTTATGTTCCAACTTAAAAACCACGCAGACGATCTTGTGATTATTGGCTTAGGAGAAAGGGATGGAGCTGACAAGTACGTAAAACGATATGCTTTAGAGTTTGGATATTCTTACCGAGAAGCGAATCTACCCCATACCCCACAGAACCTATACAGTTTACTTTCGGAGCAACATTACAATAAGCCGTATGCTCCTAAAAATTTTTTCACAAGAAATAAGATCTATACGCAATTTGTTGACAAACTCGTTTTGTTTGACGATTCCGATGTGAGGGATATAAAGGTTTCAAATTTGGTTAGAGAGTTTGCAAAAGCCAAAAAGAGAGTTGTTATTGTAAATTAACAACTATTTATAAGCATGAAAGAGATGAAAACGTGTATGGCTGAGTTGGTAGAGTGCATGGATGATCAAGGATGGTCAACGTATCCACTACCTAGCGTGAAGCTAAATAACGATCCACAGATGACAAATGGCATCTTAACACCGACTGGACACTACGACCCAGCAAACAAGGTGATCGTTCTTTATGTAGCTAATCGCCACCCTAAAGATGTGCTAAGAAGCTTTGCACACGAAATGAGACATCACCACCAGAATATGACTGGGATGTTGAATATGGACGAAGTAGATAGTGCATCAGATCCCAACTATGCTCAAAATAACAAACACTTGAGAGGCTTAGAGGAAGACGCTTTCAAAGAAGGTAACATGCTATTCAGAGATTGGGCAGATAAAAGAAAGAACAAATGAGAGATATATTCGAAAACCTAAGTACAAGACTGCAAGGTGGTGACCACGAAGTAGAGATGGCTATTACAGACTTAAAAGCTATTGCTGATATGGCTGGAAAACTAGCAACATACTTTCAAGACAACAATCCACAAGAGTTAGAAGGTTGGGTACAAGCTAAGATTACAAAAGCAGCTGACTACATGGAAGCTGTATATAAGAATACAATCTATTCTGGAGATCATTTCGAGGAATAGATTAGCATTTTTAGATAAAAAAGGTTATATTAAATAAAAACAACAGTTATATATGAAGAAAGGTTATATCCCAAAGGATCAAAGAAAGACAATTCTATTTTTAGCAGATGATCTAAGACTTCCGTCTGGAATCGGTACAATGACAAGAGAGCTTGTTGTTGGTAATGCACACGCATATAATTTTGTGGAGATTGGAGCAGCAATGCAACACCCGGATGCAGGTCAGATACTAGACATTAGTGCTGACGTAAATGTGGAGGCAGGGATTGACGATGCAAGTGTGATTATCTACCCATACAATGGTTACGGTGATGCGGATATTGTTCGTACATTAATCGATAAGCATAAAGTAGATGCAATCGTGCACTTTACAGATCCTAGATATTGGATTTGGTTATACAGAATGTCTGCAGAAATTAGACAGAATATTCCTATATTCTACTACCACATTTGGGACGACCTTCCAGCTCCACACTATAACAGACCATACTACGAGTCGTGCGACTTATTGATGGGAATCAGCAAGCAATCTGTTAACATTAGTAAGTTAGTGTTAGGAAAGGATAACTTCATTGATTTAGACTCAAACCCACCAGCTGAGATGGTCAGCAAGAATCTACCCAAAACTACATACGTACCTCACGGAGTCAACGCAAAGTATTTCTTCCCACTAGATAGAAATGATGAGCAAGTTCAAAAGATGCGTAATGAAATTTTCCAAGGAGCTAATCCAGACTATGTACTTTTGTACAATAATAGAAACATTCGTCGTAAGATGACCTCAGACGTTATCCTAGCTTTCAAGATGTTCCACCAGGATTTAGTTGAAAAGGGATATAAGGATGATGTTCGTTTGGTATTAAAGACACAACCAGTAGATGAGAATGGTACAGACCTTTACGCTGTTATTGATGCAATCTGTCCGGAAATAGCTGACAAGATAATATTCCATACTGCTAGATTGACTCCATATGAGATGGGTATACTATACAACTGTTGCGATACGGTAATCAACATTGCTTCCAACGAAGGTTGGGGATTAAGTAGTACTGAAGCGTTAATGACTGGACGTACGTTGATTAATAACGTGACTGGTGGTCTTCAAGATCAATGTCGCTTTGAGGATGAGGATGGTAACTGGATTGAGTTTAATGAAGACTTCGCTAGTAACCATGGAGGTAAATACACTAAGTGTGGTATTTGGGTGAAACCAGTATTCCCTGCAGCTATTAACTTGCAAGGTTCAATTCCAACTCCTTACATCTTCGACGACCGATGTGATGTACGTGACGTACAAAAAGCAATTACATATTGGTTTGAGATGTCACAAGCAGATCGTGAGAAATGTGGAGTGGCTGGGTACCAATGGGCAACCGGACCAGAAGCAAACATGACTGCAGAAAATATGTGTATGCGTTTTAGACAAGCAGTCGATACTACTATGGAAAGTTGGGTAGCACCAAGTAGATTCACATTGTACGATTCACAAGTACAGCTACAAAAATTCAATAATAAAAAATCAGGTATTTCTATCTAACAAGTTACATATGGCAAATAAACCAACAGTCCTTTTAATGGCACCAGTAGCAACACTAAGTGGCTATGGTGCAAGATCCCGAGACATAGCTTATAGCTTGATCAACTCAGGAAAGTATGATGTCAAGATCTGGAACACTAGATGGGGCACAACTCCAATGAATGCATTAGATTCTGACAACGAGAAGCATAAGATGATTCTTGACTGTATGTTGACTAATCCTAATCTACCAGCGCAGCCAGACATCTTCATTCAGATTACAGTACCAAATGAATTTCAAAGAATTGGTAAATACAATATAGGAATCACTGCAGGGATAGAAACAACAATCGCAGCAGGTCCTTGGATCGAGGGATGCAATCGCATGGACTTGATTCTAACATCTTCTGAGCACTCTAAGAAAGTATTTAATGAGTCGGTGTGGGAGAAAAGAGATCAACAGACAAACCAAGTAATTGGCCAATTGAAGCTTGAAAAGCCAATCGAAGTCTTATTTGAAGGAGTTGATTTAGAAACCTACTTCAAAACCAACAACATCAACAAGTCGGTTGATGATCAATTAAAAACAATTAAAGAGAGTTTTGCTTTCTTGTTTGTAGGTCACTGGTTGAATGGAGAGTTCGGAGAGGATAGAAAGAACGTATCAGCGATGATTAGAGTATTCTTGGAAGCTTTCAAAGGAAAGGCATCACACAACCAACCAGCCCTTATCTTAAAAACATCTCAAGCAGACTTCAGCCCACTCGACAGAGACGATGTATTAAAAAAGATTGATGCAATTTATCGCTCAATGAATACAACAAAGAAGCTACCAAAGGTTTATCTATTGCATGGTGATTTGTCTGACGATGAAATGAACTCACTATACAATCACCCAAAGGTAAAAGCACACCTTACCTTTACAAAAGGAGAAGGCTTTGGACGTCCTTTGGCTGAGGCAAGTTTATCTCAAAAGGTAATCATTGCTCCAAACTGGTCCGGACATACAGACTTCTTAAAGGACGCTGCACTCCTTCCAGGACAATTGACAAACGTACATCCTTCAGCAGCTTGGGAGAATGTTCTTCTGCAAGAATCTCAATGGTTCACAGTAGATTACGGATATGCAGCAGGTATTTTGAAAGATGTAGTTGACAATTACAAAAACTATGAGGTGATGGGTAAAAAGCAAGCTTCACACGTTAAGAATAACTTCAACTTACAAGGAATGCAGGAGTTGTTGATTCAAACGCTAGACAAGTATGTTCCAGAGTTTCCGAAACAAGTACAGCTCAAACTACCACAACTCAAAAAAGTACAATTACCACAACTTAAAAAAATACAATAATGGAAAACAACAAAATGCGTTACTTTATAACGACCTACACTAGCTTCTCACACAACCATGTGATTGCTTTATTGTCATCTAATGACGCAGAATACAGATTTATTGATTACCCAACAGAGGAGAGTTATAGTAAATTTGAAGTAATAAGCGACAGAGCAGCGTTTGAAATGTTGCGTGAAGCTTCAAAAGAAAATGACGGATCCGCTTTTACTTTAGAATATGGAACCTATTAAAATTATATGCCCGCATTGCGGAGGAGATCATTGCTTTGAGGAGAGTCAGACAATCCCAACACCAAACGGAGATTCAGAGCAAGAAGTAACTAGTTGGATGTGTACAGATTGTGGCTATACATCTACAACTCTAAACGAAGAGGGATCAGCTATAATCACTGAGTACGAAGAAGTAACAGCGGAGCTTATCAAAGACCTACGTTGGGTCAATCCAGCAGACAACTTGGTTTGGTATCCAATCGTACTGAACTTCCCTACATTTGGACTTATCTTCCCAGACGGAACAAGTGAGGCTGATTGGACGTGGATGGCAGCTCCTGCAGTGGATATTGCAGAGGAAAGTCAAAGTAACTTTCCAATCCCAGGACAACCAGGAAACTTCTACACTAGACGTGTAGACATGGAATCAGGAAAGCATTTCAGTAGAGATGAGTTTACTCAAGCTTGCGAGTTTATTGGATTTATTCAATCAGGAAACTAAACCATGAAAATTAGTTATGCAATACTAACTCACAATGAAGGGGATTACATACAGAAGTTGATCCCCTTCTTGTTGAAGAACAAGCAAGATCAGGATGAGATTGTTATTGTTGATGATTATTCCGATGACCAACTTACAAAGGATGTCTTAGAAAAACATAAAGCAGACATTGTATTAGATTATCGAACGTTTGATGGTGACGCTACTCAGAAGAATTACCTTAACAGCAAGTGTACCGGTGACTTCATTCTTCAGCTAGATGCTGATGAATTGGTTACTGAATGGTTCATGTCTAACCTACACGAGATAGTAGAGCAAAACGAAGAGGTTGATTTGTTCATTATGCCTAGGATCAATACAGTTAGTGGATTGACTGAGGATTGGATTAAGCAATGGGGTTGGCGTGTTAACGAAAAAGGATGGGTTAACTTTCCAGATCACCAAATGAGACTTTACAGAAACTGCGACTATGTGACATGGGAAGGATTGCTGCACAGTAAGATCGTAGGATCAAAGCAGTTTACAATACTACCAGATGATGAGGAGTTTTGTATAATACATCTTAAAGAGTTGAGTAGACAAGTAGAACAAAACAATCTATACGATAAGATAGAACAAACAGGTCGAACAAAGTATAAAGTAAAATAAATAACATATGAAATTGCTAGAAAACTACGAAAAGTTGGACAATGGGGTTATAAGACAGATTAATAGAGAACCTTATAATTACGACTTCGATTATTCAAACGATTACAACAAGCTAGGTGAAATTGGAAAGCGAATGAGCTATCTGCGACTAGGGTACTTATTAGGTGTTTTAGATTTCACACCTAAATCAATACTCGATATTGGTTATGGGAATGGAGATTTTCTAGAAGCGTGTGTTAACGCAATACCACTATGCTACGGTCAAGACTTATCACCTTACCCAGTACCGGTTGGTGCTGAGAAAGTTGATTCACTAGATATAGAAGTGGACGTTATTACAATGTTTGATGTATTAGAGCATTGGGAAAACATATACGACATCCAGCATCTAAAGTGTAAGTATCTATACGTATCACTACCAAATTGCGATTACAAGTCTAATGAGTGGTTTGAATCGTGGAAGCATAGAAAGCCAAATGAGCATTTGTGGTTTTTTGATAAGGATTCCCTAATTCGCTTTATGAGTGAGGTAGGCTTTGAGTATGTTGCAACCTCTTATGTAGAAGATATAATCAGAAAAGACGCACTTAATAGTCCTAACATATTGTCAGCTGTTTTTAAAAAGCTATAGTTATGAAAATACTGGTTATTAACTGGGGATGGATAGGAGATAGTATATTTGCTAGCCATATAGCAGAAAACTGCAAGCTGAACGGTTACGAACGTGTCGACCTTCTAGTAGGTTTCCCACAGACAGCTCCTCTACTTAGACTCAATCCACTAATAGATAACGTATATGTATCTAAAGTACCTGATTTCGATCCAGTAACGGATGGTATAGATTTGTCAATCTATGATGAAGTGTATAAGACGAGTGGATTGTTCTTTAACCAACTCCCGCTTGATACCTTTAATACGACTTTTAAGTTTGAAAAGCTAAAATACAACTATAAGCTGTATACTGAGGAGGTAGCTTTAGAGTTTGAAGACAACACTAAGCCAATTCTAGCATTTCAATTAGATTGGCATCTGCGGTCCGCCAATGTAGATGGACCAAGAGATCCGCAGCGAATAATGGAAGCACTGCAGTCCAGATACAACATATACCCTATAGGTGGTAAGAATCACTGGGAACTAAATGAGGAGACTGGTAGTGATTTTCTTTTAATGGCTTCTGCTCTGAAGCATTGTAAATTATTCTTTGGTGTTCCAGGAGGTTTGCATGTTATTGCAGGAGGAGTTGGAACCAAGACCGTATGCACATCAGAACACGTTATGGAACATTATATCGTACGTGGTGAATTTGTGGGTGATGATTTTGAAGCATTTAAAGATCAAATACGTCCACATGCATCGAGGTTATTTCCTGATGAAACAAACACACCTGATAGTAGACACGAACTACTACCACCTCACATTTCTGACGATGAGATAATAAAGTATCTTTTGGAGTTGGAACTTTAAACAAAAAACCGTATTATTAAATAACAGTTACAATAAGATGATAGAAGCAGTAGTATTATATTCAAGCAACGATAGTAGGTTTGCAGAAGCATGCGTCAAGTCGTTACTTAGCGCAAATATCAAAACACACATTATCGCATATTCGCATATGTGGAACGGAACTCCTGAGGATACCGAAAAGTTACAAGCTCCACTACTGCAGTACCAAGACAATGCATTATTTAGCCAATACCTTATTGATTGGGTACCAGGACAGAGTCCTTGGTATTGGGAAGGTTTAGGAAGATACTTAGGTACTCAAGAGGTGTCTGACGCAAGCGACTACATACTATACATCGATATAGATGAGATAATAGATCCCGTTAAGTTTACAACTTGGATCGATTCCGGTAAGTTTAAAGAGCATGATGCACTCAAACTTTCTACACATTGGTACTGGAGAGAACCAATTTACCAGGCAAACGCCTTAGAGGATAGTGTTGTAATGTTGAGGACTTCGATAGCTAAACAGCTACCATTCCAAGCAGGCGGTCGTGACATCTACTTCCATGCATCTCAAAACTCAATTAGAAACATAAATGAGGCTGATCCAATGATTCATCACTACTCTTGGGTTCGTACCAAAGAAGAGATGTTAAATAAGGTTAGTAATTGGGGACATGCTGGTGATAGGGTGAATTGGAAGGAGCTTGTAGAAGAAGAGTATAGTCGTCCTTTCAATGGACAAGACTTCCTACACAACTACCAATATACGGTAGTAGATAATAAATTTAATATCAAATAATTATGAGTTTAATAGGAACAAAGATAGTTGAAGTACCTTATTTTTTAAATCAGATTACCGAAATAGACAAGGATATACTAATAGTGGGAGAGTGCAAAGGTGGTACTGAGGGCATTGGTGAAGGTTTGTTCGAGCTTGGCTGTACTAATGTTACAACAACCGACATTCTAGAAGCGCTACCAGAATCGTGGCTACGTAAGACTACAGATTGGGAGCATATTAAAACTGACTTTATAAAATTCGATGAAACTAAAAAGTACGACTTTATAATCTCGATATCGGTGTTTGAGCATTTTGGTATGTTCTGGGAAGGTAAGGCCTATGATGTTGATAGTGACATTGAGGATATGGTTCTATGGAATCATGACTTACAAGGGATACTCAAAGCTAGTAGATTAATGAAGGATGAGCACTCTAAGGTAATCATCACACTACCAATCGGACCTTATATGAATTACCAAGATTCAGGGTATCCGTTTTTGCGATACTACGATCTGCAAAGGCAAAATCTAGTTAAGAAGACACTTGCAGATAACGGCTTTAGAGTTAGTGATGAGAAGTTCTTTCTTTCAACTGATTATACAGAATGGTTTGAGGCTGATCAAAATATCAACTCACCAGAGAGTTATAGAAAGTACTGCAACCCATACACTCCTAACATGATTTGGGGTCTAACAATCCAAAAACAATGAAAGTAATATATCGAATTTCAGATGCAGGCTACAATAAAGTAAAGCCTGCTTACATAGACAACGAATCATGTTTAAAGAATTTCTGCAATGTGTTTTTTGATCACATTCACGATATTCACATTATCGCAGATAACTGCAGCGAGTCTACATTGAACATGATTAAGAAGTATATTGATCCATCTATGATCGAGCAGGTATCTGTAGGACATGGAGCTGGGACGTTCAATCTAGCAGTGGATAAGGCATTAAGTTGGAACGACGATGAGATTGTTTATTTTGTAGAAAACGACTACCTACATAAGCAAAACTCCCCAGATATCTTAAAGGAGGGGTTTGATTTAGGATCTTCCTTTGTTGCTCTATATGACCATCCTGATAAGTACATGGAACCGACATCTGGAGGTAATCCATACTGCGAAGGTGGTGCTGAAGACACTAGAGTTTATTTATCGAACTCCTGCCATTGGAAGATAACAAACTCAACAACAATGACTCTCGCTGCCAAAGTATCCACTCTGAAGAGATGTGAAAGTATCATGAGAAAGCACACATCCGGAACTCACCCAAATGATTTTCAGATGTTCCTAGAGCTGCGTGAGAATAATGAATTATTAATAACACCACTTCCAGGATATGCAACACATGGAGAGACAGCGTGGCTATCACCTTTAACAGATTGGAGTAGTATATGATATCAGTTATAATACCAACGTACAAAAGCCCAGATGCTTTAGATTTATGTTTGCGATCTGCAATAGAAGGGCAGGCAGAGAAAAATCAGATCATAGTAGTAGTCGATGGATTCTACGAACTTAACAAACACGTACTAGACAAGTGGGCTGATTCAATTGATGTGCTCGATATGGAAGAGAATGTAGGATTGTGCAGAGGAACAAACCTAGGAGTGTACAATGCAGCTCACGATAAAATCCTAATCGTAAACGACGATAACGTATTCCCTCAGCATTGGGATACAATCTTGGAGGAGGAATGGGAAGAGGGAGCAGTCATTGCACCAAACCAAATAGAACCTTATGCAAGTATGTTTCCTCAGTTCATTATCGAAGACTTGGGACGAGATCCTAAAACATTTGACTTAGAAGCTTTTTGGAGATTTAATTACCACTACGCTTCGGGGGATAAGAAAGATGAGAGTGGATCGACACTACCTATTTATATGGCTAAGATGGACTACCTTCGACTAGGAGGTTGGGATGAAAACTATGAAATGGGAATGGTAGCAGATTGGGACTTCTTTTTGAAATGTAAGCTAAGCGGTCTAAAGATGGTTAGAAACTGGAACCTTCACTTCTACCACTTTGTATCGCTATCGACAGCAACTCCTGAGAAGATACAACAACGTAAGGATACTGAAATAGCAGGACATGAGTATGCTAAGTATAAGTGGGGTGGATATATAAGAAACAAACGAGAAGATAATAGCAAAATTATAATCAAATAACTTATGCAGTTCTTTCTACTTATGCCAGGCGATAAAGAAGAGGATACTCTTAACGAAGCCAACCTACTAGGTGAAACATCCTTCGGTACTTTCTGGGCAGGTACAGCCCTCAAGACTTTAATGACTATAGTCGATAAAGAGCCAGAGCTGTTGCAACACATTAGAATTGCTCAAGATATGTCAAAGGCTATATTCACCGTAGAGGAGTTTTTAACAGCTATTCAAAAACATAAAATCAGAATGAGATGAAGTATTATTATTACTCAAAAGTAGATTCAACTAATGAGAAGCTTGGATCAGTTATAGCGTTAAGTAGACTAGGAGCAGCAAAAATGTTTGCTCAAAGAAAAAGACTTGACTTAAAATCCTTCCTTTCCGTGTATAGTATCAGTAGATGAAACTATTTATAGGAAAGAATGAGGGGGTGATGAAAATAGTAGTAACTCGGACAAACAAGAAGAAGCAGTCATATGAAGTGGCTGTTGTGGATGGAGTTACCTCAATTTACAAAGAAACAGTCAGTGGAATCAAGAACCGTGATGAGGTTGTTTGGAAGTTGGCTGACCTATATGGTGCTATGGATATCGAGATTGTCGAACCTAAGCCGAGAGAGTTCAAGTTCTCTGAGATACCAAACATTCCAGTCCTAGATGAAGAGGAAGCTGAAGAGTACTTTGAGGATTGTGAAGAGGCAGTTTACGATAGAATCGTTGTCGCAATTAAAGAAGGATTGCATACAAAGAGAAACGTTGTAAGGTTGTTTGAGCTTAACGGTACTGGAGTGTATCTTACCTCAGACAGATCAAACTGGAAGGGTGGATTAGAACAAGTACTACAGCACTACATAAGAATTGAAGCATACGAAAAGTGTACAGCAGTACACAAGTTGATAGAAAAAATATAGTTATGAGAAAGTTTAGGTCTACGATACTACTCCAATCTCAGATTGAAGGAGCGATGAAGGTTACTCGATCAAATAGAGCAGCAGCTGAATATTTGAGAGTGAGTTTCAATATGTACAAAAGATATGCCAAGCGTTATATGAATGACCAAGGCATCTCACTATTCGAAGCGCACAAGAATCAAGCAGGAGTTGGAGTAACAAAGAATCGAGTAGCAGACTCAAGACACAAGGTAGACGACATCTTACTAGGTAAGCACCCCAACTACCCACCATACAAACTATTCAAAAGATTATTGCAGAGTGGTTATATTGAAGAGTGTTGCAAAAGCTGTGGGTACCACCAAAAGAGGCCAACAGATCTAAAAGCACCACTTGTAATGAATCACATCGATGGTGATAAGACTAACCATAAGTTTGATAACCTAGAAGTGCTATGCTACAATTGCTACTTCGTATTGGTTGGGGATTTGAGAAAGACGTTACTGAGAGATTCCACCGAGAGACCTGAGCAATATACTTCCGAACTATTTGATGGAGGACAAGACACACTCGATGCCATGGCAGGATTGGATCTACTCACAGATGAAGAAAAGCAAGCATTAATTAATAGCCTAGGTACACTATGATAAGTACAAAAGAAATAGCAACTAGACGCATAAGAAAGATTGAGAAGAGATTAGTACCAAAGCTTAGGCATAAGAGATGGTACAGAAAAGTAGTTGGAATATTATTAATCCCAGTTGCGCTAACCACACACGGCATTGACCTTCTTATAGAATACTATTACAAAAAGAAGCCTACCGTGAAAGGAACTAAGCATAGAATCAACTTAGGAAACATCATAGCAGGGTTTACAAACCTAGCGTTTCCAAATGAGGAGGTTGAAAAGATAGCACATAGTAGAGCTGAGATTTGTGCACGATGCCCTTTCGCAATGAAGACGGGAGTGTATAGTGTGGTTAAAGATAATCGTACAGTTACTATTCAAGGAATGAAGTGTACTGAGTGCGGTTGCAATCTAAGTGCCAAAGTAAGAAGCATACACGACACATGCCCAGTAGGAAAGTGGTAAAAGGTCCTATAGGGATTCTGGTATTTGATGACGAGTTTAATCATATTAAGTTTGTTGTGGATGTGTTGTCTCAGACATTTGGCTTTCCACCTACCCAAGCCTACCAGTGTGCAAACCTAATACATGAGAGAGGGTCTTATGTAGTTAAAACTCTAACGTATAAGGAGAAGCAGAAAGCTGAGCTACTTAGAAACATTCTTGTATCAAATGGGTTAATTGCTAAAATAATTCCTCTGTAACTGTTGCAGAATCGTTATCTATGTTGTATCTTTACGGCATGAAAAACGAACAGAACCTAGGATATGCATGCATCAATATGCAGCTCCGTAAGCAAAACATTTTTACCGGTAGAACTTGTCGTAAAGCTACATTCCAAGAGAAGGGTTTAGATTACGTAGGCGAATTAGGATTGCAGAATGTCCGAGACTTATATCAAATCGTCCAGTGGAACAGCCGCAATAACATTAAGATGTATCGTATCGGTTCAGATATCTTTCCGTGGCAGAGTGAGTATAAGTTGGAACAACTACCTCAGTATACTAAGATTGTTAACTTGCTCAAAGCTATTGGAGACTATGTTACAAAAGATGGTCAACGACTATCATTCCATCCAGGGCCATTTAATATTCTAGGATCTACTAAGCCTGGTGTTGTTGAGCGTACTATTGTCGACCTGCAGAATCACTCAGAGATATTTGACTTAATGGGATTCGAACCTAGCCCGTACAATAAGATTAACATCCACGTTGGAGCTACGTATGGTGATAAGGAGGGTACATTAGATCGCTGGTGTAATAACTTTAAGCGTCTCAATGAGAGAACACGGAAACGCATCACATTAGAGAATGACGATAAGGAGAGTATGTATACGATTGTAGACCTACTATGGGCACACGAACGCGTTGGTGTTCCGTTGGTGTTTGATTACCATCACCATAACTGCCACCCAGGAGATATTGATCAACAGACAGCTTTGCAATATGCAATGAGTACTTGGCCAGAGGGAATTAGACCAGCTGTGCATTATTCATCTTCTCGTAGGCTAAACGAAGATAGCAGTGTCAAAGTACAAGCACATGCTGATTACATATACGAAAAGATTGATACGTTCGGTTATGATATTGATATCATGTTGGAATGTAAAGCAAAGGAGCTTGCCTTGTTGGAATATCGAAAAAAACATAGTATATTAGTAGCATGAAAATTATAACAACAATAACTACATCAATCATACACATACTAAGTGGGACGTGGTTAGTGTACGGAATCGTACGTATGGTAGTTAGAATACAAAACGCATTAAAGGATTAATATGAAACAAATAACAACCGGAATAGCAGTAACCTTGGCATTTATGTTGGGAATGTACATTTTAACAAAAGCTAAACCACGCTATCCAGAAAGTACACTATACCATTGTAGGGTGAATAAGGTAGTAGAAGAGTTTCCACATGGAGGTATCACACCAGATGTAAGGTATAGGTTAACAACAGATGAGGGCTTTGTAGTATTTTCGTACAACCGAGAATTTTCAGTAGGGGACTCAATCGAAGTCCGAGTAGTAAGAATAAGTAAACAATAAAAACCAAATAAGTATGTATTTTACAGTTTCAGTTAAAGTGTCATTCGAAGATGACAAAGGAAAAGTTAAGAAATCAGTTGAGCGTTACCTAGTAGACGCAATGTCAGTAACAGAAGCGGAAGCTAGAACAACAGAGTTCATGAAGTCAGATACACGTGACTCAGAGATCGTAGCTGTTAATCAGTCTCGTATTCTTGAAGTGATTAGTCCAAAGGAAACTCCTGATGTTTATGGAAAGTAATTTTCAACCTGATTCTATCGTACAAGCCGTTATTCAGCGGTTTGTCGATAGAGCCAAGTTTGGTCACGAGAAGTATGGAACTGACTTGGATAGAAAGGATCTAACAATGGATGAGTGGATCCAACACGCTCAAGATGAATTGCACGATGGTATTCTATATCTTGAGAAAATAAAGCAAACTCTTAAAGAGTTTAACAAAACAATCAATATTTAGTAGTAACACTAACCAATAACACACAAGATGATTACATGCAAAGTATGTGGTAATGAGATACCAGAGGGAAGATTAAAAGCAGTACCAGGAACAAAAACATGCGTACAACATTCAACAGCAACTAAGTTCGCTGCAAATGTAGTAAGCTACGGGAATGCCGAGGCAGGCGACCTTGTCAACGAAATTGAAATCGTAAGAGATGCAAAAGCAGTTGAGCAATTGAATCACTACTCAAAACAAATTGGTTCATATAAGTAATGGCTGACGATCGTTCTGAGATATTTAGAGCTATGAGTAATAGGTATAGATTAAAGGTTATACTAGCTGAGCTAGGTACCGAACCGAACCTAACTCAAATATCATTTATCCAGGATTGCATCGAGATAGCTAAGCTTGAACCAGACAGTAGCACTAATAAAATTATACAAGATGCTTTTGAGAGAATTAGAAGATAAGATAACAAGCATAAGACCAGTATACGATAAGACTGTCTTAGGAGGGCACTTTGAAGTAACCTTTGGACCAAATGTAGTATTCAATCTATCATTCCCAGCATTCTTGAAAAACAAGTTTGAAGAGGATCAGAAACTGAAAGACTATGTACGAAATAGAAAAGATGATGCAGAGATAAGTGCATCGGGAATTGTCAACAACTTATACTACATTGGATGTCCAGTGGATGAGTGGGTTGAAGACTACTTTGTAAACGTACGCAGTAAGGTATCACAGTTTGATGCACTACTTCAGTTATTCAATCACTTAAAGAGTTTCGGAGATGACAATACAAAATAACGATCAAGACTTTTCACATATAGATTACACTGAGTGTCCTATTTGTGGTAATGAAGCAATCAGTGAAGTAGTACATGAAACCCACGAAGAGAATATACAATGCCACAGCTGCGGTTATGCTAGACGAATGTCGATCATCGATGGCAAGCTAGATATGCAGGAGTATGTCAATCACGGGTGCTATAAGGTACAGATGAAAGGATCACCCACATTAGAGTGCGGATCGTTCACAACACCAGAAGCAGAACAAGCGTTTGTAGAATTAATAAATAATTTAGGAGAAAAAGTTGCACATGCGGAATATTCTAAGTATATTAACGAAACAATCGAGACCACAGTGGTCGTAGACGGAGAAATACATAAAATACAAATAGATGAGCAAGAACAGCAGTAAGCAGTTAGTAGAGCAAGTACAGTCATGGGTTAGCTGGATTGCAGCAGTAGGAAGAAGAAATCAAAATAATCCAAAGAAATACGAAAAAAAAGTTGCATACGAGAGTAAAAAGGAGTATGTTAGTAAAAAGAGTTAATACTTATAAGGGAATGAAAGCATTGAACAACATATTACGCAATACAACGATTAGCATGTCGAGACATGAATGGTCAGCGTGTGGAGTGCCGTTTAATGTCCTTGATCCAAAACAGTATCAATCACAATCTCGGGTTTTAGTATGAAGTAACGAATAAAAAAGTTAAATTATATATAAAAGGAACCCGAGTCACAAGCTCGGGTTTTTTTATTGCTTTCTTAGCTCAGTTGGTAGAGCGCTTCACTTGTAATGAAGATGTCATCGGTTCGACTCCGGTAGAAAGCTCAGAACAAATGTTCTTTGACATATTGGCTTTAAATTTTCCCCTCGTCTAATCGGCAGGACGTCTGGTTTTGGGCCAGAAGATCGAGGTTCGAACCCTTGGGGGAAAACAATAATGGAAGTTTAATTAAGCTGGCGCTTAACCTAGTCTTGAAAACTAGTGGTACCGAAAGGTATGGGGATCGATACCTCAGGCTTCCTCTAAATCAATACAGAGTTGAATGATACGAGCCTCCAAAGTTCGAAAGGAGTCATGGTTTGATTGAAGCGAGCAACTGTGCGCTATACAAAAAGTGTTTGCATTCGGCAAATACTACACAGTTGACAACTAGGTGTGGGAAAGTTGGTAATCCGCGTGGTTTGGGACCACGAGACCGCAGGTTCGAGCCCTGCCACTTAGACTATTTTTTAATCACTAAAACCCCAGAAATTATGGAAAGTGACAAGAGCGACAAGAGTCGCAAACAGCCGATCTCGTAGCTCAGTTGGCTAGAGCACCTCACTTTTAATGAGGGAGTCGTGGGTTCGAGCCCCACCGGGATCACAAACAAATGCTCCTTTAGCTCAGTTGGTAGAGCGCTGCCCTTACATGGCAGATGTCGCAAGTTCGAGCCTTGCAGGGAGTACAAATAATATGCCGTAGCGCTGAAGTTGGAGAGTCGGGGCAGACTGTAAATCTGTTGTCGTAAGGCTGAGTAGGTTCGAATCCTACCTGCGGCACAATTGGACAAGTAGCTCAGGGGTAGAGCAAGCGACTGTTAATCGCTGGGTCGGAGGTTCGATCCCTCCCTTGTCCGCAATGATATAATGTTGGGTTTCCTGGTAGTAACGGTATTAACCATGGTAAGTAAGCTACAAGATTCTAGTAATAAGCACCAGATGGATTCCGTGCGACTAAAGTATCAATAGTTTTAAGGGTGGCTCTAGTTCTATAAAAACGTAATTGCCTCCACCAGCGCTTATAGCTCAATTGGTTAGAGCACCCGCCTGATACGCGGAAGGTTATTGGTTCGATTCCAGTTAAGCGCACAAAAAGAGGAATAACTAGTGTGGGTGCCTCAACTGCTGCAGCAGTACCACACTCAATGGAGAGTAAACCTTGATGGCGATAGGGCTTGCCTGCTAAGCAATGTGTACCCGTAAGGGTATTTGGTTCGATTCCAATGCTCTCCGCAGCATGCCGTAGGTCCTGGGTGGACGAGGTGGGCTCATATCCTGCTTTGGATTGGTTCGAACCCAATATACGGTACAACAAAGGTATGATGAATATGAAAAAAGTAATAACAGGAAGTTTCGAATCATCGAGAGATGTACTTCGAGGAAAGGCTCCATCGCCCAAAGGACGATTGGACTGGCGTGGTCAGGCCGTACAAGTTTACAACAAGTTCGCTAAGAAGTTGACTAAACGTAAGTCAGCGTTGTGAATTGACCCTCCCCACTTACGGAGTGGGGTTTTTTTAAATGGTGGTTGTAGCTCAATCGGAAGAGCGCCAGATTGTGATTCTGGAGGTAGTGGGATCGAAACCCACCATTCACCCAATATGCCTCGGTGGTGAAATTGGTAAACACGCTGGATTTAAGCTCCAGTGGGCAGTAATGTCCTTGCGGGTTCGAGCCCCGCCTGAGGTACTAAAGATGATACAAAGCGTAGAATGGTAAGCGTGGAGAGACGTGGCGCAAGGGTACACACTAAGGATAAGCAATCAGTGCTCAACTCTCTAATGGTGTGTGAAGCCACTGAGGCAAGATTCCTGATAAAGCCATTTATCATCTTTTTTGCCCACATAGTTCAATGGATAGAACGTCCGGCTACGAACCGGGAGATAGGAGTTCGAATCTCTTTGAGGGTACAAATGCCCCTATAGTTCAACTGAATAGAACATCCCCCTTCTAAGGGGAAGATTGGAGTTTGACTCTCTGTGGGGGTACGATCCGATGTGTGATCCGAGCTAGGTCGGATAATTTACTCCAGTAGCTCAGTTGGTAGAGCACCGGATTCCAAATCCGGGTGTCGGAGGTTCGAGTCCTTCCTGGTGTGCATAAGACGGGAGGCGAGTGTTGAGGGTACAACCGTTAGGATACCTCAGCCAAGTCCTCCCCGAAGAAGGACAGGTAGCTCAGTCGGTAGAGCACGGCGCTGAAGACGCTGGTGTCGGGGGTTCGAATCCCTCTCTGTCCACAAATGCTCAGGTTGATCTTGGAGGTCGGTAGGTCTGCAAAACTTACAGAGTTGGTTCGATTCCAACCTTGAGCTCAAAAATAATTGTTCATAACTTTGTAATTATTTTGATATAACTGTTGCAAACACCACAACAATGGAGTATCTTTAGGTATAAGAAAGAGCAAAGGAGTTCATTGACGTAGTGGTAAACAAACAAACAGTCAGGTGATAGTAATTGGTAACTGCGGTGGTGCGTTAAGAGCGCTTAATATCCATCGGATTACAGGTTCGAGTCCTGTCCTGACTATAAAAAAGTTAACAAAAGTGTTGACTTATCGAAACAAAAGGAGTATATTTATAAAAGTTCATTGACATAGTGGTAAACAAACAAACGCGCGAGTGGTGGAATTGGTAGACACGCCGGATTTAGGATCCGGTGCCGAAGGGTTTGAGGGTTCGAGTCCCTCCTTGCGTACAAAAAGATCAACTAGTCACTGTAATCAATCAGTGGGCGTCAGTAAGTATTCTGAGCGACGTTTAAATCCTGACAGCAATGTTGATTTTTTATTTTGCAGGCATAGCTCAATTGGCTAGAGCACTAGCCTTCCAAGCTGGGGGTTGTGGGTTCGAGTCCCACTGCCTGCTCCAATGGGGGATTAGCTCAGCTGGCTAGAGCACTGCACTTGCACTGCAGGGGTCAACGGTTCGAATCCGTTATCCTCCACAATTGGTCCATTGGTGTAGTGGCTAACATACCACCCTGTCACGGTGGTGCCGCGAGTTCGATTCTCGCATGGACCGCAAACAATACGCTGCCATCGTCTAACGGTTAGGACCTATGGTTTTCATCCATAAAATCGGAGTTCGATTCTCCGTGGCAGTACAAAGATCGGAGTAATTAACCGATCCTAACAAGTAAGTATGCATATAGCTTAAAGAGATTTGACGTCACTAATTTCTGCATGCTTCTCTTGATTAACTACTTATGGTGTAAATTGGTTTGCACACGGGTCACACGGCCCGAGGGTTATAGGTTCGAGTCCTATGGGTAGTTCAACATAGCGGGGTGGAGAAGATGGTATTCTCGGCGGGCTCATAACCCGAGGACGCTGGTTCGAGTCCGGCCCCCGCTACAAATACGTAAACCTAAGTACCCATACCGCTCACGGTGGGCTAAGTAAGATACAATTTCGTACTGCGGGAAGTAGAATGCTTAGGAGCGTGTTTACGGCTAGGAGTGTAAAAGGCGTCGGTGCTGATTCCATCTGTTGAAGATGGTTGCTCATTGTAGGTTCGAATCCTATCCTAGCTGCAGAGGGTCCTTTAGCTCAGTTGGTTAGAGCAGCTCGCTCATAACGAGAAGGTCCCAGGTTCGAATCCTGGATGGACCACACAAAAAGTTGCAAATAAGAAAAGAAAGTTGTATATTAAAAGAAAAGAAACAGTTATGAAGAATCATTCACTATCACCAAAAGGTTTATCGCTATCTCAAGCGCAATCAGTATCCAATCTTTGTAATCAAAGAGCAAAGGATATCCAGGCCAATATTTCAGTAATCAACAATGCACAGAAGGTTATTACCATTGACGGTAAAGACTACGTTAAGACTGTAGGTAATGCAATCCCTTACGAGATCGTGGATCTTTTGAAAGAGAAAGCACGCTTACATGCTGCCCAAGCTTTCTTGATGGAGAACATCAAAGCTAAAGACGAAGCGCTGAGTGAGATCAAGAATAGACGATTCGTTTCTGGTATCGAAGGTCCTGAGAGCCCACGTTATATGGAACCAGAATACATCGATCCAGTTGATGAGCAGTGGGGTTGGGAACAGCTATCTACTAAAGAGTACTGTGAGTTCTTAGAAGCTGAAGCATTTGCATCACACGTTGGACAATTCATCCACGGAGGTGGTAAGTTGGATAAACTTCGTAAGGAGTTACCTACAATGGAATTGTTGGAGTGGGCTGAGATTGAGGATGGCAAGAAGACGCCAGTAGTAGTTAATGCACACCACACGTCAGAGTATTTAGCTGACTTGCATGAGGATCTTTCTGGACTTCATAGAGATTACGAGCAAAAAGTAAACTACTATAAAGCTAAGGTGAAGAACCTAGTGACTTTGGAGAATGCTCGCATTGCTCGAGTTAATGCAGACAACCAGTCAGCAGCTAACGAAATCAACGACAAGTTGATTACAGAGTACAAAACTGCAAGACAAGCTTGGTTAGCCAAAGTTTCGAAAGCAACAAATGAGTTTGAAGAAGCTCGTCAGAAAGAGACCGCTCGAATCGCAGCTCTACGAATTGAGGTATCACCGATATTCAAAGAAGTGATTGATGGCTTTCTTTCTAAGTTAGGTAAAGAGTAAGGTGGTAGGGAGCTAGACATGAGTCGATGCTCCCTTACTTTTGTGTTGGGATAGTTAGGTTTTCTTATACAAGATATGATATATATTCATTATACTAAGAAACGCTGGATGTAGGGCACTGCCCTTATTTAGCCCTGAAACTATCGCTTCCCTGCAAACTCCAAAAGCTGAGATAGAACTCAACGTTAGACAAGTTACTCCTCTCCGGTCGAGATAATTGGCTAGCAAACCGAGACTTAGTTTTTGATTTTGCCTTTGTAGCAGGGAAGGTCTTTGATTTGGAATTTAGCATTGGTTTAGTCTATATCCCTAATTATCTCAACAACTTATTTTATAGTCAGGTGGCGGAATGGTAGACGCTCAGGGTGATAATTAAGTAGTTCGGATTATAAATACAACCTCGATGGACTACATGTAGGTTCGAATCCTGCCCTGACTACAAGCGTAGAAGTTCATTGACATAAAATAATAGGAGAACCACAATATGGAAACAACAATGTTTGCTTTAGGGATTCTTGCGATGATAATGGTGATGTTAATTACTGTTGTTGTTGTTGGTATTGTTAAGGTATTTAAGATGAGTAAACAAATCAAAGATTTCTACACATACCTGCATGAGTCAGAAAGATCTACAAGTGATTACATTCGTAGAGTAGAGCAAAATACTGATATGCAGTTTCGGGATGTTAATAGAGATATCAACATGATCGAACATACGATGATGAATCGAATGGATCACGGATTGATAGCAGTAAATGATCAAATTACAGATTCAGTTACTCAAAGTAATTCGTATACAGACAAACGAATCGATAAGCTAATTGATACCTACTTTGAGGTACAAGAAGCAAAACAATCAAAAAAACTAATTAAAGGATAAATCCGTCAAAGCTTCTACGCTTTCTATTTATATAAAACAATCATATGAAACATATTAGTACAATTCTATTTGTATTGATCTTTGCTACAAGCTTTGGTCAGTACTGTCCTGCATTAGGACCAGATCAACTCCTTCCATGTGGGTTAGGAACAACGACGTTAACAGCTGACCTATCTCAGTGTGGACCTGGAGGACCTTCTCCAAAACAAACCACGGATTACCTAGTTAGTAGTATTCCCTATGTTGCTCAAGCTAACACGGGTACTAACATATTCATGACAGATGATTCTCAGCAAGGACCTTTTAATATAGGATTCAACTTTTGCTTCTTCGGATCAACCTATACTCAATTCTATATAGGATCGAATGGTTGGATATCTTTCTCAGGAGGGCAGCCAACTACATTTACCTCTTCACCAATTCCAACAGCAAACCCTCTAGTACCTAAGAATTGTGTAATGGGGCCATGGCAGGATTGGCATCCAGGACTTGGTGGTCAGATTAAATATCAAACAACTGGAGTAGCTCCATGTAGAAAATTAACAGTAAGTTGGATAGGTGTACCTATGTTTAGTTGTACGGGAAACCAAGGAACATTCCACATTGTGGTCTATGAGTCAACTAACGCAATCGAAACCTATATTCAAGATAAACCTGCATGTACACAGTGGCAAGGTGGTACCGCAGTAGAAGGTATACACAATACAGCTGGTTCAATAGGGATAGCCGTTCCTGGAAGAAACTCCACAGCATGGACTGCAAACAATGATGCTTGGAGGTGGACTCCAAATGGTCCTCTAGTTAATCCAGTACTGACTTGGTACCAGGTAGGTAATCCAGTAGCTATTGGAACTGGACCATCTATAACAGTCACACCACCCGCTGCAGGTGCTCAGTATACTTGTCGTTTTGTTTATCCTATTTGTAATGTAGGATGGGCTACTTGTAATGCTTTTGCAGGATTGGGACCAGATACAGTATTCGTACAACCTGGACCTCCGTATCCAGTAGTAAGTCCAATTGCAGGTTCAGATACTCTATGTTCGTATTCAACAAATGAGCTATATACAATTATCAATCAACCTGGAGTAAATTACTTATGGGACGCTGTTGGGACTATTACGTCAGGTCAAGGTGCAGATAGCATTACTATTGATTGGAATGCAATTGCTCCAGGATTCATTCCTGGTGGGGTTATGGTTACTCCGGAAGCAAATGGTTGTGTAGGTGCACCTGCTTCTTTTGATTTATTTATACTAGATGTTGTTCCAATTATTCAACCGATAGGACCATTCTGCGAATATGACGATAGCACTCAGCTAGTTGGTAATCCATTAGGTGGAGCATTCTCAGGAGTAGGAGTTTCTAATACTTACTTCAATCCACAAAACGCAGCTGGCGTTGATACAATTACTTATACATACACTCTCAGTGGCTGTACGTTTGATACAACAACTCTTGTTACCGTGTACCCAAAACCTACCTTAGATTCTATTACTCCTCACAATACATTCTTTGAGATATGTGAGCTAGAAGTGGCCACAATAACATGGGATGCAGATGGTTATCCTGCAAATGGATATACGGAGTGGACTTGGTTAGGACAGAATACTCAGCAACCATTATTATCTGTAACAGTACCTTGGGATTCAGCAGGAACATATAATGTGTCTGCAGTCTATTGGGCTAATGGTTGTGTGTCGGATCCACAAACTGCTTACATCACAGTAATTCAGTGTCCGGAAACTTTATTCTATATTCCTAATTCATTTACACCAGATGGTAACGAATGGAATCAAGTATGGCAACCTATAATTACTAGTGGGATAGATCCATACAACTATCAGGTGTTGGTGTACAATCGTTGGGGAGAAGTTGTATTTGAGTCTCACGACATTGAAGTTGGATGGGATGGAACTTATAAAGGTAGGCCATGCATGGAAGGTGTATACTTTTACATAGTAAGCTGTACCGATACTAAAACAGCTAAGAAGTTTAACCTACAAGGACATATTTCTTTATTAAAATAATTCTACTTAACTGTTGCAAAATCGGTATTAAGGTAGTATATTTACTACATAAAATTAATACTAGTTATGAAACGTAAGAGAAACTTCAAAACAACATTTCTTAGATTACTCAGACGGGTAGGATGGCTTTGTAAGAAACCAACTCCTCCCACTCGTCGTTTGCGGATAGCATCAACATCGTGGCCAGATTCACGAATCACACCTATACAAGCAGAGCAGCACAATTGGGTAGAAGCTAAGAAGAGTTACCGAAAAGATTGTCATTTTGACTCAGTCACATTTACTTGCAAGTGTGGTGTTAAGTCGGTAGAAGAGTTTATGCAAGGATGTAATCAAAGTAAAAACAAATAAAACACAAGTTATGAAAGAGACAATTAACCAGACAACAGTATCGTTTATAAAGAAACATGCTAAGAATGCGTTGAGCATTATTGTAGCGGTATCAATCGCAACAGCATCATTCAAGTTAGGTGCCAAGTATGGTAACACTGAGAAGAAAGAAGCTGCAGTAGAAAACCCATACGCACATGCATTCTCTCCTGAGGAGATCTCGATTGCAGTGAACGAAAGTAATGAGTTGATCATGATCGAACGAGCTACTGGAAAGTACATTGTGTATAGTGATAAGATTGGTCAGACAATTTTTGGAATGTATGCTAACCGCATTAGTCAAGAGGTGAATGCTGGTAAATAGTATTAAAATCGGTATTGCAGTGGCATCAGTTGCTGTCGCTGCACTTACCGTTACTACTCCGGAAACAGAAACAAAAACAACAAACACACAAGTAAGGATTCCGGATAGTATCGATCAAGGTTCTCCTGCAAGTTTGCAGATGTACAATTACATTAAAGCATACGCAGATACGTTTGACATTCCATTGCGCTATGCATTTGGTATTGCCAACACTGAGACTGGTTACAATGGACCATTCCACTGGAAGTACAATCCAGCACAAACATCATGTGCAGGTGCAGTAGGACCAATGCAAGTAATGGTATCAACAGCTAGATGGATTAACAAAGATGGTGTATCAAAAGAGAGGTTACGAACTGATATTAGATACAACGTCTACACTTCAATGAAATTATTACACAAGCTATTTATTAAAAACAGAGACTGGAAGCTAGTGTTCGGAGAATACAATACCGGACGTCCTTGTGTTAATGGATACGCTCACAAAGTTTACAACTACAAAGCTAAATGGTAATGAAAGAAGAATTAGGATTCGAAGATAGCATAAGCCCAGATGTCTATGATGGTACAGAAGATTTGGATCGAATGAGAGACCAAGCTGTAAATTGGTTAGGTCACGGTAATCGAATTAGAACAATCGCAGCTCTTCAAGATAGAAATGCTCTTTTAGAATATGAAGGAGATGAAGACGAAAAGGTGATGCAATGGATCGGTGAGAATTTAGATCTGGACTGTCCCAATCAATATATGATTTCAGATCTAGCAGAGATTGTTGATAGTTGGGGACTAAAGAAAACCACAGCAAAAGAAGCAAGACACGCAATTTTAACAGTACTTGTGGAGTACATTGGAGGTTGCTAACTATTTATTAATAAGATGATAAAACTAAAGAACATACTAAACGAAGTACTCGAAGAAGGAGTATATGATCCAGGAATCCTAAAATGCGTATTCCTAGCAGGTGGGCCTGGATCAGGTAAAACAACAGCAGCAAATCAATTACTTGGAGTAAGCTTTGATAGCTTTTCTGAGGCTGGACTAAAACCAGTTAATAGTGACAAATTCTTTGAGTTCATCTTAAAGTCTCGTAACCTACCAACTGACCTAGCATCTCTTTCTCCTGAGGACTTTGAGAAGATTACTGTAGGTGCAGACTCTCCTAGAGAGAAAGCAAAGGGAATGTTGAAGACATCTTATACATACTACGTTGGTGGTCGTTTAGGTCTTATCATTGATGGTACTGGAGATGATCCAAACAAAACAAGACAACAAGCAGAGGAATTGCAGAAAGTGTTTGGCTACGATGTAGCTATGGTGTTTGTTAACACATCACTAGAAAAAGCGATTGATAGAAATAACAATCGAGAAAGAAAGCTACCTGCTGATCTTGTAACTAAGATCTGGAATGAAGCACAGAAAGCAAAGGAAGTACATAAGCGCTTCTTTGGTAACAACTTCTACGAAGTACTTAACGAGAAGGATAGTGCACCAGGACAGCCATTAGATATCAACCCACAAGTACAAAAGTTAGTACGTTCGTTCATACAAAAGCCAGTTCAGAACCCAGTAGGTAAAGAGTGGATCAAGAAAGCACTTGCTGCAAAGTCTTCTATGAGTGAAGCAGAAAATCCTCAGTATGAGATATTCTGTGATATGGATGGAGTGCTTTGTGATTTTGTTAAGCAGTGGAAGAAATACTTCAAAGGAGAAGCTCCTGACGATATGAGACATCGAATTGGTAAACCAGAGTTTGATGAGTACCTAGATTCTATGGACAGAAAGTTTTGGAATACTATGGAGTGGATGCCAGGAATGCAAAGAGTGTGGAATGTTATTAGCAACTATGGTGCAGGTGCTAAAATACTTAGTGCCCCTGCCGAGAACCCAGACTCACCTGCAGGTAAGTTGGATTGGGTAAAGAAGAATCTTTCAAATCCAGAAGTGATCTTCCGCAAGTCAACACAAAAGCAAGAGTTCTCAGGACCTAACAAGATCCTTATTGATGACCTCAAAAGAAATATTGATCAGTGGAGAGCTAGAGGAGGAATTGGAATACACCACATCAGCGTGGAGAAGACACTAAAAGAACTAAGTGATTTAGGAATAAAATAAACCAACGAAAGTTGGTTTTTTTGTTTTAATTAGGTATATTAATAGAAATAAGTATGGGACCATTAGAAGGACAATTACATTTATTAGCAATCACCGTTACGGTAGTATGTATAGTGGTTCATTTAATTTTTGCAAACAAAAACAAGGAATGAAGATAGGAGTTATAGCAGGAAACTTTGACGTTATCCACCCAGGTTATATCTATATGTTTGATGAGTGTAAGCAGAACTGCGACCACCTCGTAGTACTATTGCATACGGATCCTACCATCGAACGTCCCGAAAAGCTCAAGCCAATTTTAACAGTTGAAGAGAGACGTAAAATCTTATTTGCTTTAGATATTCCTACAGTCATATCTTATGATACGGAAAAGGAGTTGTATTGGATGCTCCACGATGGAGACTATGATGTGCGTTTTCTAGGGGACGATTACATGGGTAAGTCCTTTACTGGAGATGACCTTAGTATTCCAATTCACTATCTCAACAGAGATCACGGTTGGTCAACAACAAAGTACAAACGATTAATAGCAGATTCACTATGTTAAGAAAAATTAACAAATGGTTTGAAATCAATTTTGGTTGGTTTTTTATAAGCGGAAGAAAGAGAGCTCACTGGGCTGATTATTTAAGAAAAAAGTATAAGGTATGAATGATAAAGAAATGATCAAAGTTCAAGAGGAACTAATTAACGTACTCTACTCACAAGTGGTAGACTTATCGATGATGTCTAAGATTGAATTAGGCGACGATGTAATTGCAGAAATTCAGCGATTAAGAAACCTAATGTCTGAGTATTAAATGAATAATCTCGATAAACAGTACACCACACTACTCCAAGACATATTGGACAATGGAGTAACCAAACAAGATCGCACTGGTACTGGAACAGTATCTGTATTTGGTAGACAAATTAGACATAAGATGTCAGAAGGGTTTCCTTTACTTACAACTAAGAAGATGCCATTTAAACTTATAGCAACAGAGCTGATGTGGTTCCTTCGTGGTGATACAAACATTAAATTTCTAGTAGACAACAACTGTCATATTTGGGATGGCGATGCTTATAAAGCGTATGAACAATGGTATGAACATATGAGTAAAACCACACCATTTACTGTACCTAAAAGGTTTACACAAGATGAGTTGATTAAGGCAATTAGTCTTGATGAGTATCATGCTAAGCATTTTGGCGAGTTAGGTCCAATTTATGGTAAGCAATGGAGAAAGTGGTCATATGAAGCTGGTGAAGTTAATAAAGGTGGTATAGACCAAATCGCAAACCTAATCAACGACCTTAAAACAAACCCAGACTCTAGGCGTTTAATGGTTAATGCTTGGAATGTTGGTGAATTGGATTCAATGGTTCTCCCACCTTGTCATTATGGATTTCAAGTTTATACAAGGGAGTTGAGTTTAGATGAAAGAGGCGAATTATTTAGAAAAACTTACCCAGATAAATCAGTTAGTGATTTCGCTCCACAAGGAATGGAAGTACAATCACTAAGCCACCAACTATATACAAGATATAATAATGCAAATATTCCAACCAGAGCAATCTCTTTAATGTGGAATCAGCGTTCAGTAGATACATTCTTAGGTTTACCATTCAACATTGCATCTTATGGATTGTTATTGGAAATAATTGCTAAAGCAGTTAATATGGTTCCAGATGAATTGATCGGTAACTTGGGTGATACACATTTGTATTTGGATCATATTGAACAAGCAAAGGAACAGATTGGCAAAAAACTAGATCTAGATGAACGACAAGCAATGGTCACCCAAGAAATGTTTAATCAAATATATAATGCTGGAGACAGTAGCACATTAACACATTCTGAAATTGATCAATGGGACATTCCAAGAATCAAAACCAGAGAACCCTATCCACTACCAACTTTAAATATCAATACAGAATTTTGGCCAACAGAATCTGGAGAGTGTGGTGTAGGTCCTATTGATGCGACAGCAGTATTTGCAGGGTTCGCTAACGATCATTTCTGCAAGTGTCTGTTGGAAGAAGACTTGCAACTAGGCAACTATAAATCACACCCACACATTAAAGCACCTTTATCAAATTAAATGGAACTACTTAACTCCCACCCAATCAAGAAGTCTGACCTAGGCTTTCATGGTAATCTCTTTGGAGGAAAGCTCCTAGCATGGATTGATGCATCAGCTGCAGGATATGCAATGCAGCTATGTGATACACCAAGAATGGTTACGGTATCAATTGATCAGTGTAACTTTGAGAAGCCAGCCCGAGAAGGTCAGCTACTGAAAATATATGGAAAGCCTGCCTCAGTAGGTAATAGCTCTGTCTCTTTGTATATGGAAGCAAGAGCACACAACGTATATACTGGGAAGCAGATTATCGTATTAAAGACCCATATCAAGTTCGTACACATAGACGAAGGTGGGTATCCAATTCCAGTAGGAGAGAAAGGTAGAAGTAGAATTACTAGAATAATAGAAAGTAGTAGCAAAATCGAAACAAAATTACTATAGTTAGGCATGAGTATCGGAGAACAAACACTAAGCACAATGATGCCTTTGTTACAAGATGTAGCAACAAAGCATGGGTTGAGATTATACATCGCACGTGAGTTTAAGATGGCTCGATTTCTACTAGCAAATGTTTACTTAAATTTTATATGATAGTTACTTTAATTTCAGACACGCACACAAAGCATAACCAAATCACAAAGGATCTTCCTGGTGGTGATTTATTAATCCATGCCGGTGACTTTATGTCCTCAGGTTACAGCCCTTATGAAGCAGAAGAGTTCTTTAAGTGGTTTGATAAAATTAACAACTATGACACAAAAGTGTTCATTGCAGGTAACCACGATCGATTAATGGAGAGTGATCCTGAATGGGCTAGTGGTATTCTAACCGGATACAAGACTATAGAATACCTACAAGACGATTGGTTGGGGATATATAACGATGGTCCTAATGGTGATCTACCGGAAGAGAATGTACGCATCTACGGTTCACCATGGCAACCTGAGTTCTACGATTGGGCTTTTAATTTACCAAGACATAGTGAAGAGATGAAAGCACGTTGGGATGCAATTCCTGATTTTACAGATATCCTAATAACACACGGACCTCCATTCGGTCACTTAGATATTCCAGGTGGAGGAAGACCTATACGAGTTGGATGTGAAATGCTACGTGCACGAGTTGATGTAGTTAGACCAAAGATTCATGTGTTTGGACATATCCATGGAAGTCACGGTTACTACTACGATGGGCACACTCACTTCTTCAATGCTTCTGCACTGAATGAGAGGTATGAGTATCGCAATCTACCATTCACATTTGATTGGAATCATTTAACTAATGAAATTAAATGGTTGTAGTTCGGATATAAAGTCGTATCTTTAGATCATGAGAAAAGTAACACAACGCAAAGCAATCGAAGGGGATCTTGAAGATTACATTGGAGGTATTGTCTCTACAAACTTAACAGCTACATGCAGAGCTAAGCTTGTTGCAGTTAGTACTGAGTTATGTTTGTTTGAGACTTCACCTACTCCATATGACGTACTAAGAGTTAAAGGTTACGACTGTGTTGTTGGTGAGATATTCACACTATCAACTCGCGATGTACGTTTTATGTACTTCCCACCAGATGAAAACAAATTTAATAAAGATGGAAAGATATTGCAAGAGTTGTGAGAAACAAACCTCACACAGACAGAAAGGACTAAGATCACCAGTTGATGTATGCAACGACTGTGATACTATTAACTCAACATACACTCTAATAAAGAGTAATGGAGAGATGCATAGAGCTAATCAAGTAAAGTTTGTAGAGTGGGCTGGTGAGGAGTTAGGAAGTCGTGGTAAAAAGCTACATGAGTTTCCTAAGGTAGGGTTTAGTGCTCTACTGGATCCTCAGTATGGTCCTAGCTTCACTTGGCTGACTACACCTATCATTGAGATTGTAGAGATCAAAGAGGAGTACTTCAAGTTCAAAACACAGAACAGTAGCTACGAACTATTTGGTCCTATGGAGATGTACGACGAAGCTAATGGTAATCCGGTATGAAGATAAACTACGCAGCACTCGGATTGGGAATGTTATTTGGCTTTCTAGCTCAAATATGTGTATTCTTCCAACTACAAGGACCAATGAAGTATGAGTGGTTTAAGAATAATTACTGGTTGACAGTGATGATGGGCATTCCTATCTCAATGCTATTTATGGAATCAGTAAAGTATATGGTAGCTGCTTATGATGGTCAAATGTGGCCTTCCCGACTAATTGGATTCAGTATCGGTGCAGTTGTATTTACTTGGCTTAGTTGGTTACTATTCAAAGAACCACTCACATTAAAAACCATAGTCAGTTTACTATTCGCAGCAGGAATACTAGGTGTTCAGATTTTTTGGAAATAATTTAACAAGCTGTTGCAAAATCGTTTCATTGGTAGTATCTTTACTGTATGAAAAAAGACACAGTTATATTCGATTTAGATGGCACATTGGCTTTGATTGATGAAAGAAGAGCTTTGGCCGCAAAACCAAACGGAAAGATCAATTGGAAAATATTCTTTGCTCCAGAGAACATTGCATTGGATAAACCAAATACACCGGTTATGTCGGCATTTCACGGATTTAAGCGCCAAGGGTTCGATGTAGTTATTTTCTCAGGAAGAGATGAAATAAGTCGCGCTGAAACCATAGCATGGCTAGACGGCTACGATATTGAACCAGATGCCTTGAAGATGAGACCACAAGGATCTTTCACACCGGATGATATCTTGAAGAAACAGTGGTTAGATGAGTTGGGAGCAGACAAAGTGTTCTGTGTATTCGATGACAGAGATAAAGTAGTACAAATGTGGAGAGACAATGGATTAACTTGTTTCCAAGTAGCTCCGGGTAATTTTTAAGTTATGAAAGAGTTATTCTTATTAAGAGGTTTGCCTGGAAGTGGTAAGTCTACGTTAGCTAAAACATTAGGAGGACTTCACTACGAAGCTGATATGTACTTTACAAATGCTGCAGGAGACTATAAGTTTGATCCCACTGGTTTACGTAGCGCACATGAGTGGTGCCGAGATTTAGTCTGGGTAGCTATGACTAAGTCTGAACCACTTGTAGTAGTATCAAACACATTCACTCAGGAGTGGGAGATGGAAGCTTACTACAAATTAGCTGAGAAGTATGGATATCGAGTATCGTCATTGATAGTTGAGAACCGTCACGGAGGAGTAAATGAGCATGGAGTACCAGCTGACAAGTTGGAACAAATGAAGAATAGATTCGAAGTAAAACTATAAAAAGTTTTGCACAACTGTTGCATCAACGGAAAATAGGTACGACCTTTAGATATAATTAAAAACACACAAGTTATGCCAAAGATTTACAAAGTAGGAGGTTGCGTTAGGGATACGTTTCTAGGTATTGATTCGAAGGATATTGATTTTACCTTTGTGTTAGATAACATTGACAGATCCGTAGAGGAAGGGTTTCAGATAATGACTGAGTACCTAGAACATAAGGGATTCACAATCTTCTTATCGACTCCACAGATGTTTACAATTAGAGCTAAGTTCCCAAGTACAGACGGACCTTATGCTAGATACTGCGGTATGGTTGCAGACTTTGTGTTAGCGAGAAAGGAAGTTGGATATGTTCCAGGAACGAGACAACCGATTCTTGAGTTAGGTACGTTAGAAGATGACCTTATTAGAAGAGACTTCACTCTGAATGCACTAGCTGTAGATGAGGACGGAAATCTAATTGATCTTTTCAATGGCGTTAACGATCTAAAGGTAGGCTTACTCAGAACTCCATTAGATCCAAAAGTCACAATGATGGATGATCCATTGAGGTTTTTAAGAGCTTTGAGGTTTAGTATCACTAAAGACTTTACGATTGCTCTTGAGATATTCGATGCTATACAAAACCAACCTGAGATTCTAGAGAAGCTAGAAAAAGTAGTCTCTGCAGAGAGAATTAGAGAAGAGGTTTTCAAAATGATGAATGCTGACACTGTAAAGACTTTGGAGTTGTTTAGAATCGTAGAAGAGATGGTTCCAGGATTCACTAAGCTAGTATTCAGCAAAGGTCTATGGTTGAAACCAACATTTGAACAATAAATAAATACACAATAAGAAATGGAAAATAACAACAGCGTATGTTACGTAGGACTCGTAACAGAAGTAAAAGCCATCGAAGGAGCTGACAACATTGAGTTAGCAGTAGTTGGTGGATGGAATGCAATCACTAAGAAAGGTGAATATGCAGTAGGTGATAAAGTTGTAGTAGCTACAACAGATGCAGTCATTCCAGTTGGGTTATCTGACTTAATGCAAGTGACTAACTACTTGCGTAAAGGACAACGAGTGAGAACCGTTAAGTTGCGAGGAGTATACTCTGAGTGCTTATTAATCCCATTTAAGTATCTAGCTCCTAAGTCATTGGAAAAGAATGTTAAGGATGGTGATGACATGATGGAGATCTTAGGAGTAACCAAGTACGAGCCACCGGTAAGACAAGTTCAGTTATCATCTGGAAGAAAGGTCAAATACAAAGACAATCCAAACTTCCATGTCTACTACAAGTTCCCTAACTTGAAGAATGTAGCTGGGATGTTTACTGAGGAAGATGTAGTTGAGATCACTAGAAAGATTCATGGTACCAATGCTCGCTATGGTATTGTCAAAAAGACTAGCTTGTCTTTCATGGACAAAGTTAAAAAGTTCTTCCGCTTAGGTGGAGAGTGGATTGATTATGAGTATGTGTACGGATCTCACAACGTTGAGAAAGGTTCTGACTCACAAGGATTCTACTCTACAGATGTTTGGAGAACAATTGCTGACAAGTACCAAATCAAAGAAAAGCTTTGGACGATTGTTAAGGAAGAGTACACTCCAGAACAGTTGGGAGCAGGGATTGTAATGTATGGTGAAATCTACGGAGCAGGTATTCAGAAGAATTACGAGTACGGATTAACTGATATGGAGTTTGTCGGGTTCGACTTCTCTGAGGATGGAACATACTTTGCACCACTCACATCACAATATGCTATCAAAAACGTGATGGGATTACCATATGTAGAGCAATTGCATTTCGGACCATGGACACAAGAAGTACAAGACAAGTATGTGTTCAATAACTTCATCGAAGGTACTAAGGTGCCACACGAGGGAATTGTAATCAAGTACCACACTGGTCAGCGAAACAAAGTAGCTAAAGTAATCAACCCAGACTACTTGATCTACGGAGAGAAACACAACGTAGGAGACTCACACTAATGGTAGCACGAACGAAGATAGGAAGCTTTCGAGCAACTTGGGTGTTGAGGCATCGATGGGAAGAAGGATCTGAAAGCATTTTAAAAAACTATGAGGCTAATAATATTAGACGTACATGGGAGCTGGGTATTTGGGCAAAACGATCTAAAGCAGTTGGTCGCAGAAAAGCTGGTAAAGATAAAGCTGATACCATTATTAAGACGTTCGGATCCGATAATCACGTAAACTGCTACATGATAGGATTAAATTTAATTATTGCTAAAGTTTGGGTTGATTTCAAATTCAGCCCAACACTTGGCACAAAATAAAACTTATACAATGTTTAAAGGTTTTGGAAATTTTAGAAATGCAATACTGATAGTTCTAGGAATGGGTTTGATGTATGTTCCAATTGTCTACTTCGCAAAGCAGGAATCGATGCAATGTGATGAAGTAGTATTCCTCGAGGGTGAATTGAGTATGGACGTAAGGGAGGTAAACTCTCACGACAATGGAATGTCTACTATCTATCTGTGTGATGGAAAAGTATTAAAGGTACCAACTAGAAGAATAATTAAAATAGTAGATAAAGATGTTCGATAAGATAAGACGATGGTGGCGATGGGAAGCACGCTACATGCATAGAGATTTTGCTCAAGGAGTAAAGAACTTGTGGAAATGGTTTCCAACTATTTGGAAAGATCGAGATTGGGATGAACATTTCATTTATGAATTGCTTCGTGTGAAGTTAGAGTTCCAAGCCGAGTACATTGGAAGCAGAGACATACACACTACGGCAAAGCGTGATGCTGAGTTAATGAGATTAGTGGCTCGATTGATTAAGCTTCAGCAAGATGACCACTACGGCATGGAGTATATGGAATACCACGATCAAGATCTTAATTGGGTAGACATAGAAGATCGTCCAGGATATGTTGAAGCAGTGTTTGATCAAAAGTCTGAGAGGTTTGATGAGTTCTTTGCAAAGTACCCTAGACAATACAAGCGAGTAGCTAGTGGTGAAATCAATCGATACAGACGTGAGTTCTCTAAGAAAGATAAGCAGGAAATCGCAATGGAGATTGCTCACGAGAATCAGGCACGTTGTCAGAAGCTACTATTCAGCATCATGCACGAGCATATCCAAGGATGGTGGGACTAATGAAAGAGGTACAAGATAGAGTTTGGGCTAAGGTCAAAGAACTTAGAAAGCAGGGCAAATTACCAGATTGGTCAGATGAAGACTTTAAAGATGAACCATCAGCATTAGCGAACTCCCAATACAGATTACAAAGTGACCCAGCAGGATTCTTAGGACCACAACACTCTCAGCACCTGGTTGGAAAGACATTCATGTATAATGGTCCTTATGGACTTCACGAATGGACTGACAAAGTAAGCCAAGTAACGATGTGTAAAGAAATGCACAGTGAACCTGGAAAGTTGCTTAGTGTAATGGGTTATAAAGTGGAGTGGTATGTAAGAGCTTCACGAACAAATTACATTTATCCATTAAAAGAGGTAATTTTTTTAGATTAACTGTTGCAAATACGAATCAAAGGTAGTATATTTAGAGCATGAAAGAAAGACAGAATAAAACACCGTCAGGTTTAAGAGTAGGAATCACAGCGTTGGCCTTCGGTATAATGACGACACTCTATGGAGAGTATATTGTCAGCAGAGAGGTTCCAAGTTATGTGGTAGGATTGTGCACCATAGTGGTGGTAGCATCTTTAGGATACACAATAAAGAGTATTATCGAGTATATAGACTCAAAGTTTAATAAATCAGTTACAAACAAAAAACAAAAGTAAATTATGTTATTTAGTATTATTTTAATTATCGCAGCTGTAGGGTTTGCTGCATTCAGAATCATCAAAGGACTTTCTCTAGTGGAGAATGCAGGTTATAATGACGCAACGGCTAAAGCAAAGGGTCGTAGTATGGTTCGGACGGGAATTGTAGTTGCAATTTTAGGATTACTTGTTGGTATGTTTCAACCATTTTCATTGGAACGAATCGATGCAGGTAATAAAGGTTTGAAAGTAAACTTAACCGGATCAGATAGAGGAGTTGCAAAATACCAATATAAAACAGGATGGGTATTGTATAACAGCTGGACTGAACAAGTTAAAGAATTTCCATTATTCCAACAACACATTGAATACGATGCACAAGAAGTAATCACTAAGGGAGGTTTCTCGGCTACTATCAAACCAAGCTTCAACTACTCACTACGAGAGGATGCTATTGGAGATATGTTTGTCAACCTACGCTTAGACATTAAGGAGATCGAGCAGGGCTGGTTAAAGAATGCTATTGTAAGTTCAGTTAATGACGTTGCGAACCGATGGGAAGTAGATGCCATCTTTAATAAACGAGAAGAGTTTGAAGCAGCAATTATTGTAGAGTGTAATAAAAGAGTATCTAAATGGTTCACTGTATCTCAGTTGCGAACTAATATAGTACCACCAGCATCACTACAAAAAGCTATCGAGGGTAAGACTAAAGCGGTCCAAGAAGCTCAAGCTGCGCAGCAACGTACACTAGTAGCTCAAGCTGAGGCATTAGAAAAGATGGCTATTGCTCGAGGTGACTCTGCTAAGACTATCATTAATGCTCAAGCTGCTGCTCTAGCTATGAAGATCAAACAGAAAGAGCTATCTCCACTTTATGTAGAGTTTGTGAAAGCATCTTCATGGGATGGTAAGTTACCAACTACAGTTGCAGGTAATGCAGGAACATTCTTGAACATCAAATAACAACCAACACCTAAATAAATTAACCCTCCTAGTGAGGGTTTTTTTATGTTCAGCTGTTGCATAAACGAATAGGAAGGAGTATCTTTAGGTATAAACAAAAGCAAGTTATGATAGTATTAGATTTAACAAACCCAGTAAACTCCTCAGTGAAGTATCAGGTTAATAAGTTTCCTGACGGACAGCAGTCCATTACTTTACTTAATAGTCATCATTTTTGGACATTGAAGAATGAGACAATAAAGATCCATAGTCACCTTAATTCGTTCGCAGACTTGGAGTTAATTATTTGTGCTAAGAAGGTTTTAGATAACCTAGGAACTCCTCAAGTAATACTACACGTTCCATACTTCCTAGGAGCTAGATCGGATCGTAGGTTTGAAGAGGGAACAGTTCACTACCTTAAAGAGGTAATCTGTCCTATTATCAACTCACTGAAGTTTGATGCAGTGGTAGTATTAGATCCTCACTCAGATGTACTTGAAGCTTGTCTCGATAACATGGTGAAGATCGACAACCACTTAATTGTGAAGTCTGCATTGACTGCAATTGACAATAAGAATGATGCACGAGATCGAATCTGCTTAGTGTCACCTGACGCTGGTGCTTACAAGAAGATCTTTGATGTAGCTAAGAAGTTCGACATTGATAAAGTGATTACAGCTACAAAGGTCCGAGACTTGAAGACCGGTAAGATCTTACATACAGAAGTTCCTACACCAGACATGCACAACGACATTAAATATGTGATTGTCGATGACATCTGTGATGGTGGTAGAACTTTCACTGAGATTGCAAAGGCTATCAAAGCTGTTAGACCAACTGCTAAAATCTATCTAGTAGTAACTCACGGAATCTTCTCAGGTGGTGAAAAGCCTTTGAAAGAGTACTTTGAGCATGTATACACTACTAATAGTGTGAAGGAAGGTGAGTCAGATTTTGTTACACGATACAACGTATTCAAATGATAGTGTACCACAAAGACTTCTTCATCAACAGATTAGTGAAGGAGTGGCTCAACCACGAGAAGTTAGTCATCGCATGCGACTTAGATGACACAATCATTCCATACAACCTAGAGCTAACACAAAGCTGTGCAGATGTTGTTGAGTTGATACTAGATTGCCAAAAGGAAGGAATTGTATTCATTATCAATACAGCACGAGAACGATCCAAGTTGATTGATAGTGTAGGCCAAGTAGAGGATTTAGGAATCAAAGTACACTCAGTTAACGAAATGCCTCCCTATTGGACACTACCAATTGGAGTATCAGGTAAAGTGTATGCTAACATATTCTTAGACGATCGAGGTGGATTGGAATGTACCAAGCACCAATTGCGTAAAGCATTGGAGATAGTAAAACAGATAAGAGAACAACAAAAAATACAGAATGAAAGTAATTAAACCACCACATGCAATAACTGAAAGAACGTACGGACATCCAACTATCTTCCTAGCTGGAAGTATTGAGATGGGTAAAGCAGAGGATTGGCAATCACAGATGGAATGGCTATTTCGTGATAAAGATGTAACCATATTTAATCCTCGCAGAGAGGAATGGGATTCGTCTTGGACTCAGGACATTGAGAATCCACAATTCTATCAGCAAGTGAATTGGGAGTTGAATGCATTAGAGAAGAGTGATCTAATCTTTATGTACTTTGCACCTGGAACGCAATCACCAATATCACTACTAGAGCTTGGACTATTTGCACACACCGGTAAGTTGGTTGTATGCTGTCCGGAAGGTTTTTGGAGAAAGGGTAATGTTGATATCGTTTGTGATAGATATGGCATTCCAGTATTCTCAAATGTAGTAGCAGCTCAGGGAGAATTATACAGCAGATGGTTAGAATTATTTAAGTAAACTGTTGCATATTCAAAAAGGAATAAGTAAATTTAGGTATAACAAAAAAAGAGAAATATGAATCCATTATTTTTAACAGACGGGTACAAGACGGGACACCACAAGCAGTATCCAGAGGGAACCACATTAGTGTATTCCAACTTCACACCACGTAGCAACAAGTATGCTCCGAAGGGTTGTGATAAAGTAGTATCATTTGGTCAGCAATTGATCATGAAACAGATCCACGAAGCCTTTGAGAAAGACTTCTTTCATCAACCAAAGGAGCACGTGTGTGCTGAGATCAAACGTGAGTTGTCAATGTACTTAGGTACCGACTATGACGTATCTCACTTCGAGGCGTTATGGGATCTACAGTATCTTCCAATCAAAGTGAAAGCTATTAAAGAAGGTACATTGGTTCCAATTAAAGTTCCAGTGTTAACAATCGTCAACACACATCCAGACTTCTATTGGATCACTAACTACTTGGAAACAATCATCTCCAATATGTTATGGAAGCCAATGACCTCTGCAACAATTGCACATCAGTACAAGAAAGTACTAGAGCATTGGGCTGAGAAGACTAACCGTGATGCGATGGAGTTTGTTAATTGGCAGGGACATGACTTCTCTATGAGAGGTATGGATTCTACTGAAGCGGTTATCTCTTCGGGATTAGGTCACTTAACTTCATTCCTAGGATCTGACTCACTTCCAGCTATCTACGGAGCTAGAAAGTATTACGGTGAGACAGAGTTTGTTGCAGGATCAGTAAATGCTACAGAGCACTCAGTAATGTGTGCAGGTACAAAGGATGACGAGGTTGGAACATTCCGTCGCTTGTTGACCGAGACTTATCCATCAGGAATCTTATCAGTAGTATCTGACACTTGGGATTTGTGGAAAGTATGTACCGAACACGTAGTTACATTAAAAGATGAGATTATGGCTCGTGACGGTAAGTTAGTTATCCGTCCTGACTCAGGTGACCCAGTAGATATTCTTTGTGGTTTAAATACTAGAAGTGAAGAATTTAAGAAAAATTGGTTGGACACTGCTACTCGAAATAATGGTGAATATGAAGGAGTTATTGAAATACTTTGGAATGTATTCGGAGGAACTATCAATGAACAAGGTTACAAAGTACTTGACCCACACATCGGAGCAATCTACGGAGACTCAATCACAATCGACAGAGCAAATGAAATCTGTGCTAGATTAGAAGCAAAAGGGTTTGCATCTACAAACGTAGTGCTAGGTATCGGATCATTCACATACCAATACAACACACGTGATACATTTGGGTTTGCAATGAAAGCAACCTATGTTGAGGTGAATGGTGAAGGTAGAGAGATATTCAAAGATCCAATCACAGATGATGGAACTAAGAAGTCTGCAACCGGATTGCTATGTGTTCAACCACTGAGTGACGGAAGCATCTACTTAATGGACAAAGTTAGTTGGGATAGTGAAGATAAGGGACTACTCGCTAGCATCTATGTTGATGGTAAGTTCCACAATGTTACTACTCTGTCAGATGTTCGTGCTAACTTGAGAACTGCTAACCTATTAGAAGAGCTAGTGTAATGGAAAGGAGACCAATATTTATAATTCGCTTACCAAAGAATACAACGGAAGGCGATTATATGATAGCCAAAGAGTCTTTAGAAAGGTATGAAGCCTTATACAAAGACTATCATGTTCTACTAATCGCTGGGAACCAAAACAGACAGACTGAGTTTGAATGCTACGGACATACTCTGACTGATATTGAATTGGATGAGTTGAAACAAAAAGTACTAAAGCAATATGAAGGATAAATTATTGGGATTATATGGTGCATTAGCCGCAATGGGAGGAACTAGTTATTCAGTTTCTCCCATAGTCACCGCTAGCTCTTATAGCTCCGGCTCTTATGATTTAACTCAGTCAGAAACATATCAATATCTAATGGATGAGATAAAGAAGATGACTATGAATCAAGATGATAATGTACAAAGCTTACCATGCGTAGTTCATGATGCTATGTACCTACTAAACCTCATGTACGCAGATGTGACTGCAGATTGGTCTGACAGCTCAAAAGACTCTGAAGCAAAGGTAGAGCACTATGTACGTCAGTGTGTTGGATTGACTTTTATCAATAATACTATTAAGACTGTACTGCCAAAGTCTAGTACAGCTCTAGTTCCATTTACAATTACTGACGAGATGATCCGTAAAGATTGGGTAGACACCACTACGCAGATGATTACAATTCCTTATGAAATTTTCGCACAGAAAGCAAAGATGCTAATGAATTGGGGAAGTGACACTTACTGTATAATGGTAGAGTCAAAGAACTATCCAGGTAGAGTGATTCCATTCTGCTACGATGAGAAGTTTGCAACTCCTGACGGTTCTGTTGGTTTTGTGTTTAAGCAACCTCAGGATCTTAGCTTAGGCAAATTATCAACTGCTTGGTGTGTAGTGATAAAGCGTAAAGTGAAATCTGCTGGTACGATTAGCAGCTACACAAATAACCATACTATTTATTAGTGTATATTGGTTACATAGTTACACGGGGAATAAGCAAGTAGTAACATAGTAACTAGTAACAGTAATGGCAAAACTAAAAGCACAGGCAGCGAAAGTACACATAGCAAAGCCGAAAAAGAAAAGACCAGGAGTTCACGCGAAGACAAAAGTAAGCGCAAGTAAAAGAAGTACAAGCTGGGCAAAACCTTATGTAGGGCAAGGCAGATAAGTACATTAGCCTGACACGTTGAAGGAGATCGAAAGGTCTCCTTTTTTTATGCACAGCTGTTGCAAAATCGGTATTGATGTAGTATCTTTACCACATGATTGATAACAAAGAGCAAATTAAAGGTCTACTTAACTTCAGCGAACCTGGAGACTTCTACATGCTATATGTAATGAAGCGTAAGAAGGACCAACCCGAAGGTGAAAGAGATAATCACCAATCCGTAAGAACAATCCGTTCGTACTGCATTAAGTCTATCGAGCAGTTAGACAAACGTTGGGAGGAGATTGTGATGATGTGTGAGATGTTCAAAGCTCGTGCATACATTCACGTACAGAAACAGAACCACAAAGATGTATCGCTCAACATGATGATGGCATTAGCTCAGAGAATCCAAGATGGTAACCACGAGCAGCAGTCACTATTCGATTCAGTAGTAGGTCAGTTGAAGACGCATGAGAAGAGATGGATCGTTGACATTGATATTCCTGATCCCCATGCCGCTAGGGAGCTTGCTACGTACATCAACAGCCTCCGACCGGTAGGATCAAAGTGTGAAGCTGTCATTCCTACTAAGAATGGATACCACCTAATCACTGGTAGGTTTGATGTTAAGACATTTAGTGAGAAGTTTCCTGACATTGACATTCAGAAGAAGAATCCAACCTTACTATACTATCCAAACAGCCTAGAACAAGCTTCTGCGGTAGCCCCACCACCACCTCCACCAGATCGATTATCAAAAGGATTTTAAGCATATGAAAACTAGGATACACGTTAATCAGCATCATGTTAGGTCTAACAAGTCAAAGGGTACAGATCTTCCAGTCATCACAATAAAGCAGGGAAAGACTAATACCTACTGCAATGAGGTAGAGATACTAGGACCAAGCAGAATCATATACTCAGGACCAGGATGTGATACAAAAGCACTACTAGGTTGTGGTGCACGAGTAGTAATAGAGACAGAGAGTGAAATAAACATCATAAACTAATGAGCAATCTACAGAGAAGGACAACTGCAGCCTACGGCATAGAGCGATGGTTAAGCAGCAAAGGTTACAAAGTAACCAACAAGACTACAGCAGATATGACTTGTGCATTCCTCAAGACGAAAGGACTGCAGTACACTAAGTTCAACTCAAGGTATAGAGGGAACTGGACTCCTATTGTATGTAACGCTCTGTCTGTGCAAGAATACTTTACAGAATTTACTCAATTTATTTTAAAAAATTATCCGCTAGCTGTTGCACCGACGGAAAATAGTGCTGATCTTTAGGTATAAAAGAAAGAGAGATATGAAAAAAGAAGCAAAAGTAGAGTACGGGATCACGATCACGAAGCCATGGAGCAAAGAGATGTATGAACACAATGACACATTGGCAGAAGTTGTTAAAGACAAAGTTTTGAATATGTGGAATGAAGCCTACGAGGCTGCGGAAGCTGAGTTTGTTGATGAAGATGAGTTAGGAAATGAGTTTGGTGATCTGTATTGGGATGCCGCTAGTGATGAGATGGTAAGGATTCAAAAAGCCATTACATACTATTCGTTTTCAAATCAGAACATTATCGAAGTTGCAGAAGAGGTTGTAGACACCTTAGAGAATATGCCAACCTTCCAGCTTAGAGAGTTAGTAGAGGAGTTAGAGATCGAATTAGAAAAAGGTTTTATTGGTTTTAATAATTAAGAGATATGACAAAGCAAGAGTATTTTAAGATGGTCCGTGAGATCAACAATGAGTTAAGAGGTGAAGGAGTAGATTGGTTTAAGACTTATTCAGAACCACGCAAGAAGACTAGCTATCGTACTAAGTTGTACTACGTTGCGTATAATCCTAATGGTACAGTAGTTGATAGTGTAGCAGCAGCTAAGCTTATAACCAGAGTATCCCAAGGTCAGATCGAATCAAAGAGATTCATCGGTAAGAATTACTACGGACATTCAGTAGTGAATCTAGTAATGACACCAACTAATCCACTAGAACAATAAGTTATGACACAACAAGAATTAGACAAAGCTACGGAGATAATCAACGCAGCAAACGAACAGCTTCGTATTGCCATGGACAAGCTAGATGTGCAGAAGCGCATCATCGAGACGCAAGATGAGTTGATTGCTATACTCAAAGATACCTTGAAGAATCGTGACAAATACATCACGTTGCTAGAATCACAGCTCAATGTACAAGACAACGTAATCAACAAACACGTACTTAAAGGATGAGTAAAGATAAGTCAAGCCTAGATCAACTTATGCGGGATGCATGGAATGATCCACAACTCTCAGATGGTGATATGCCAATGGTTAAGACACCATACCACTACTACAAGCTAGCAGTGAGTAAGCTGGAAGAACCAGATAACGATCTACTAGTGGACGATCCCAATGAGCACTGTGTAAGAGCAATGACAGAGGAAGAATTCTATTGGAGATTAGAAAGAGATAGCAACTTTGAGTCAAAGTGGAAATAAATTCACTTTAAATGTTGCAAAGCTGGATCTTTGTGACGACCTTTAGGTATAAATAAAAAGAGAGATATGAAGTTACAAACACTATTTAAGCGAGCTACCAACGGAAAGGTGTTGGAGCATACATTCGAGATTGAAGGTAATGGTTACCGTACGATTTCAGGATACGTTGATGGAGTGAAGACCACAACAGAATGGACCTACTGCCAAGGGAAGAATATTGGTAGAAGTAATGAAACCACACCGGAAGGTCAAGCACTAGCAGAAGCTAAGGCTGAGTGGAAGAAACGTACAGAGCGCAACTACTTTGCTAAGGTTGCTGACATAGACAATGGTACAATGTTCAAACCCATGCTCGCTAACAAGTGGGAAGACTATGCTGACAAGATTCAGTATCCTATCTACTCTCAACCTAAGTTGGATGGTATTAGATGTATCGTAAGAGAGGATGGTATGTGGACACGAACCGGTAAACCAATCGATTCAGCACCACACATCTTTGAAGCACTTGCACCACTATTTGCAGAGAATCCAGATCTTATCTTCGACGGGGAATTATATGCTGACAAGTATGCTAATGACTTCAACGCTATCGTATCGCTAGTGAAGAAGACCAAGCCAACAGCTAAGGACCTAGAAGACAGTGCAAAGGTTATTAAGTATCACATCTACGACTTACCAAGCTGTGAGGAAGTATTCACTAAGAGATACAAAACACTACAGAGCATAGAGTTGCCTGAGTGCTGCGTGAAAGTAGTAACAGATCAAATAGACAACTTGAATGATGTTGCAGGATACTACGGAGACTATATGTCAGCCGGGTATGAAGGTCAGATGCTACGAGTAGATGGAATGTACGAGAACAAACGCTCTAAGTCATTACTCAAGCATAAGTCATTCATCGATGAGGAATATACAATCGTAGGGTATGAAGAGGGTAACGGAAACCTAGCTGGAATGATCGGAGCATTAGTATTCCAAACAGCACAAGGTGATAAGTTCACAGCATCAGTGAATGGTGGGTGGGAACATCTCAAACAACTATGGAGTGAAAGAGATACTCTAGTCGGACAAGAAGCTACTATCAAGTACTTCAACATCACACCGGATGGTAAACCAAGATTCCCTAAAGTAACAGCAATCAGAAACTATGAGTAATATGGAAGGAATATCAATACAAGCAATGAGTAACATACTCGCAGAAGCTAACAAGTGCAATCTGCAGAGCTATGGTCAAGAAAGCAGAGTATTCGGAGCAATTGAAGGAGTACTACTATGCTATGGCAAACTAAAACCAGGTGTACTTTGGAATTACAAATACGTTGATGTAGAAGTTACGGGATGGTTCGGTAAGAAGAAGATCGAGAAAAGACAACAAACCTACAGAGAGCTGATGGTGGAGTTGTTAAGACAGTTAATACATGAGGAAGTTCAAAAGCTACACCAATGAAAGACATATCCATAAGATACACAGAACCGGAGAAACCAACAGCACTAAACAGACAACCAGGGGATCCATCAGTAGTATACACATCACGTACTGTAACAATGAAGGGGACAGGATTGAATCAACGTAGCAATCTAGCAATGGTATTGTATGATGTAGAGATTAAAAATGGAAGTTCTATCGATGCAAGCTTCGATCATCTACAAGGGATATACAATCCAACAGTGACAGTAAACTCAATACCAAAGAGCTGTTACATAGAGGCAAAGAGTATAACAAACGAGTGCATAGACTTACAAGATAAAGTAATAAACATACCACTCAAAGCATTCGACGGGAAACAACTAATAGCATATAAGCAGTCACAAACCGGGCAGATAAACTACTTGATACTATTCCAGAGTCACACAGACAACAACCGGGTGCATGCAATAAGACTAGAGGTACACTATAACCCAGTAATGAACGAGCACTCAGTAAGAGCATGGTTCCCAAATGAAAAGCTAAGGAACCAAGACGAGTGGACAATACAAGTACCAAGTGAACTAAAGTATTACATAGAGAACCATATACAGAGTCTAGGGGTACAGCAAGTAGGAACATCAGCACATAGTATAATGGGAGGACATAGAGGATACAATAGCGTACCATGGATGAACAATACTCCAATCACTATAAAGCGTACAGGGAAAGGGTCTAAACACTTATACTAGCGATAGACATTCATACTATGTGAGATGAGTAGAGTCACGATTCATAAGATAGACACTAGTATAGTAAAGGAGGGTTTGTATATCATAGGTGGGAGGGCGGACGTATACACATTCCTCCCGCGCGAACCAAATTTTTGCTATAGAAGTTATACACTCAACACATGTGCATATCTTTTCATAACCTTCCTTCCCTCTCTACCCCCGTGTAACTAACTGATACTCAGGAGGTTACTCCAACCGGTACCCTCTGTGCCCCCCAGGAATCTAATACAACTGGGAAGTTATGAACCGAGGATTGTGCAAAACTTTTTCTTTTATTTTTTTGTCCCTAGCTGTTGCTAGATCGAATAAAAGGGAGGACCTTTAGGTATAAAGATTGAGAGATATGAATAATACACAGACACAGACTTATCAAGAATTGCTTCGCAAGGCGCTGGGCAAGAAGAACACTAACACTGCCGCGCGTAAGTTAGATGTCAAGAAGAACTATGCTAGCTTCTGGATGGATGACTTAGGAAAGGGTAACGATCGCTTTGGTCTTGGTAGTGACTTCTCTGGGAAGAGTAGTGACATCGTCAAGGCTATCAAGTTGAACTCTTACCGTAAGGCGATTGCAAACTTCGTTAAGATCCTTACTAACAAAGAGATCCCCGTGAGGTTTGCTGGTAGTGATTCTTACACAGATGGTAAGAGTGTTACTATCTCTTCTGATATTAAGGACAATAACTTTGATGTCTCTGTGGGATTGGCCTTGCACGAGGCTTCTCACATTTTGTTGACTGACTTCTCTGTCCTTCCCGCACTACGTGATGGGAAGATTGAAGCAGCTAAAGACTTGGACGGAAGGTTGGTTAAAGACCTTTTGAACTTCATTGAAGATAGACGTATTGACCACTATGTGTTTAGTACTTCTCCTGGGTACAAAGCTTACTACCACAAGTTGTATGAGCACTACTGGAACAATGACAAGACGGTTATCAAAGGCCTTTTGTCTGCTAAGTTCAGAGATGCTAAGAAGCTTGACAGTTGGATGTTCCAGATCATCAACATGATGAATCCCGCATTTGATGCGACTGTTATGCCTCGCTTGCAGGAGATCGTTACCTTGATTGGAATACCGACTATCAGTCGTTTGAAGTCTACACAAGACGCTCTTGACATTGCCATCCAGGTTGCACAGATCATCACAGACGAGATGCGCCAAGCGATCGAAGATGCAGCTAGCCAACCGGAGCCAGAACAAGGGCCAGGTCAGCCTAGTCCGGATGCAGACGGTGAAGCAGGAGAGGATCAAGAGTCCGGCAGTGAAAGTGATGATTCAAGTGAAAGTGATGATGGAAGTGAAAGTGATGATGGAAGTGAAAGTGATGATTCAAGTGAAGAAGGTCAGGGATCTAGTGAGGGTGAAGAAGGGGAAGACGGAGACGGAGAAGCTTCTACCGGTGGTACTGATCTGACTCCAGAAGAAGAGGCTGCTATCGAGAAGGTGCTTAGAGAGCAACGTAAGTTCATGGACGGAGAGAGCGGGAAGAAGCAGGCAGGTAGAAACCTCGAAAGAAAGTTAGATAAGACTGAGAAAGAGGGAGTTACGATCGAGCAAGTAGGTGGCAAGTATACTTGTCTTAACTACGATGTTACCGGTAAGGAGTTCGTTGCCGCAGCTGATGCGAAGGATAAGATACAAGAAGCTAGAAACAATGTGTACAAGGAAGCATACGGATCACCAGCGAAGAAGGCAGCAGAAGCAGCATTAGCTGAGCTCCGCACTACTAGTGAGTTATTAAGTAATGACTACTTCAGCAGTCCTAGTGCACGATATGCTAAGGCAATCGACAAGGGAATATTGATGGGACAGTTGCTTGGTAAGAAGCTACAGATGCGTAACGAGTCACGTGAGAGAATCGATAACAGACTGAGAAGCGGGAAGATAGACAACAGACGTCTAGCAGCTGCAGGGTACGGAATCGAGAGCATCTTCCACCAGGTGACAATAGACAAGTACAAGAAAGCTAACCTACACATGAGCTTAGATGGCTCAGGCAGTATGGGAGGAACCAACTGGGAGAACACAGCCATGATGGCAGCAGCAATTGCTAAAGCTCTTACCTTCACATCAAACGTGGCAATGCAGATATCAATCAGGGTAACAACTAACGATAGCGGAACCCTTCCTGCTAACTACTTCATCTACGATTCTCGCAAGAATACACTAAGAGAGCTACAGGTGATACTAAAGGCATTCAATCCTAACGGGATGACACCAGAAGGTTTGTGCTTCGAGAGTATGCTTAAGAAGAACCAACTAGTGAAGTCTAGCGCAGACATGGATAGCTACTTCGTTAACCTTTCCGACGGAGGACCTGGAGGAGTAGGACAGTACGGAGGATCAGTTGCAACGGAGCATACAAGAGCACAAGTTACTAAGATGCGTAACGAGCTAGGTATGGGAGTATTAAGCTACTTCATGACACAGTACGGAGGTACAGACTTCGCTAGCAGTGGTAGCGGTAGAGCTTTCCAGGCCATGTACGGAAAGGCAGCTACCAACATTGCACCGGACAACGTAATGGAGATTGCTAAGACACTTAACAATTTATTTATGAACAAGGGATAAAAAGTTATGAACCGGTAGCTTTAGAGGGGGTATGCCTAGAGGAGACTAGAGGGGTATCCCCCCCTATATAAGACGCGATCTAGCGAGGGGGATGCCCCCATGAAAGACGGTGATATAGCAGGGGGATATCCCCTTAAAAACACGCTTAAAACACCGTAAAACACCCCCTATAATTACGTGAAAACCGAATGGATATCGCCCTATATTGGGGAGGTTACATGCGTTCACATTTCGATGCCAATTTTTTTGCTATAGCAACATTGACACTTCGATTACACTGCGTGTAATGTATATGTTAAATCCTCCCTTCCCTCTTGGGAAGGTCAGGCCCATCCCCATGGGGAGCCTCGAGGTTAAAAGTGGCACCCCTTGTTCATAACTTATTCCAAAACCGAGCATATTTATACAAGTAAACCGGAGGTAAAAAATAAAAAATTTAGTATATTTCCCCTATAAAACACACATGGATATTTCGAGAAAAACACTAATGAAACGCGCGGGCTTGCTTGAAGAAGAGCAACGAATTAAGCAGGTAAGAATGACACAACAAATGTGGGATAAACTGCCATTTGACACGCGTGCAAACATGCTGTTATCAGCTGTTAAAGATCCGGATGATATCGAGCAGTATGTTGATATGGATTGGAACAATCTACCGGCTGAAGTTACACAAAACATGGTGGTATACATTAAAGCATAACGATGATCAAATTTAAACAAATATTGCAAGAAAAGGAGCTCAATCCGTACTCACAGTCGGTAGGTTCATTTGCGGCAAATTACGTGGGCTTCCAGGTATCAATCAGTAACGGGGACCTAGTGGAAGGTGGCGAGATTAGCGGCGATTTTCTAGTGGTTGGATACGGTAGATTAATTGAAAACACAACCGGTGATTTCAATGCAAGAACTAACCCATCTAGCGAGGTATTAATCGTGCAAGATGCGGATGGAGTTGGCTCAGGACTACACTCTATATTCTGTAGTGTTATGGAGCTACAATCTAAGGTAAAAGTAAAACAATAACACACATATGAAAGACAATATTTCAAAACAAAGACTGCAGGAACTAGCAGCAATCAACAACCCGTTTCTAGTGGCAGAAGCAGTGGACGCTAACGCCATGATCAAACTAGAAGTGATGGTAAAAGCAGGTACATTAATCGATATGTTCGGGGGAGCAGAAACGCTAGCAGACACTGTAAACGACCCTAACAAATTCAGAGATTTTACACGTACAATCCAGGACGATCTAGGAGAATGGTTAGCAGGACCAGGCGGAGACGAGTGGGCTAACGACGGCGTAGAATCTGGAAATTATGACGATTATATTCCTTTCTAAATAACACACAAACATGAAACTAAGTAACGTAAAAGCAATCATCCAACAAGAGGTGAAAAAAGTACTCAAAGAAGCGGTAGATCCGGACAACTGGCCTATCGGGTACTTTGAGGTTAAAGACACGTTTGAAATCACACCCGGTGGTGGTTGGGGCGTTAGATTTAACAAAGGCCAAATCGTACAAGTAGCACAATCTAAAGTCGATCGAAGCTTACAAACAATCACAACTTGGGATGCCCTTAAAAACGAGTGGGTAGTGAAAGCTCCACCTATTAGCGGGTACAAAGATAACGGCGGAATGTTCCCTATTTCAAGCTTTGGAGGGTCGCGTGCTTGGACTGCTAAGTTTGCTCAAAACACTACTCCTCTATCTAAAGGTGCGGCTGAATCCAAAGCGAAATCAATGGCAGCTGAGACGACATTAAGCGCTAGAGATGCGGTTAAAATGCTCAACACATTGAAGCCAAATCAAATGGTTAAAATCACGATTGTTAAGTAATCAAGATGAAGAAATCACAACTACAAGCAATCATCAAAGAAGAGGTTAGAGGCGTGCTTAAAGAGGCTTCATTCTTCGATAACATGAACGACGAAACCAAAGCACTTTATCGCGAATATGCACAAAAGATTGATATCTTGGATCGCACCGCGATCTACAATCACGACCTTTTGAATAAGGCGCTTATGGCTGATCCTCGTGTTCAAAAGAGCGCTCAAAAGAATACATTGCAAAAGGCATTAGCATGGGCAATTACGTTTGCTCAAGAGATGGAAAGATAATCCTAACCTGCTGAAAGCAGCGACAAATAAGTAAGGAGGGAAGGCCAAAAATATGCGGGAACTGGTGCGAAAAAATGCGCCGGTTCTTGTTTGTTTATGCGGGACTATTTATATAAAAGTTAACTATGAAACACGAGACATCTAAGCAGAGATTAATGGAGTTGGCTAACGTCAGTGAAGCTATGGAAACCCCATCTGCTGCGGCGTCTGAGATACTATCTTTGCTTGCACATCCGAACATAAAGAAGAGTATGGATGCTCTTTCAGATATGATCGGTGACCAGGAGTTTATGGCTGTTAAGAAGCTGTACGATGGTTTGTATATGGAGCTTAAAAAGTACGAATAATGTTTAAGTATATACGGGACATCTTGACGACAATTACACCAGGACAGCGGATCGTTGCTTTGGCTTTTTTGTTGATGAGTATTACCGTAATTGCTGTGGGACCTAAGATTGTAGGTAGCTTTACTCAAGACACTGAGGAGTTGCAGATTAAGGTGGAATCGCAGAAGAATGAGATTGCTGATCTTACCCAGCGAGTTGGTGATTTGAATCGTCAAGTCATTACTAACCAAACAGAGTGTACTAACCAGTGGATGTCCCGAGAGCGTGAGATTCTTGGTGTTATCAATTTGATAGAGCAAGAGGCGTTGTCTACAAACGGAAGAATAGTGGCTACTAGTTCAACAGTCGTTCGCAGACCTAACACTTATAACTACGATAACGATACAATGCAAAGAGTGTCTATGATGGTTGTAGCACCAGAACCAGAAGTGGTGAAAACCGTTACGCATAAAGTTGATAACAGAAAGATGCTCGGTATGGTGTCAAAGCTGAAGGGTGAAATACAAAAGGACTTAGGCAAACAATAAATTATATGAAGAAATCAGAATTACAAAAGATAATCCGTGAGGAAGTAAAAACAGCTCTAGGTGAGCAAGTTAATCCCGAGTTGGATGCTATGGTGAAGAAATTCGTTAAGGGTCTAGCTGCCAAGTATCAGTACGGAGAGCAGGACGCTCTTTATGCTATATTCGAATCATTGAAGCGCCAGCAAATGCTAGGTAACGACGTAAATTACAGACCATACTAACATGAAGAAATCACAACTAAAATCACTTATACGAGAGGCTGTTTCGTCTCGATTGGCAGAAGCTCAAGACTTTATGGCTCAGCTGAAAACTTCTGGTAAATTGGTAGATCCAACTGGTGTTGGTAGTTCTCCTAGATACTCTGAAACGTATCAACTAACGGGAGATACTAAGCATGATTCTATGCGATTCTTCTACAAGCCTACCGACAAGAATAAGCCGTACGGTCTTGTATATATTCAAGGTCATGGATTAGATAGTCGTGTAATGTCATCTGTTGGATTAGGTTATCACACGCAGTCAGGAATCGCTGGTGTTGATGGCTATATTCACGATGGTAATTATAATACAAGTTGGGTATCTGAGCAAGACTTTATCAAAGCTGTAACAGATTTTAGCAATGGATTTGGTAAGTATGCTAAGTCGTATAACGACTTCTACAAGGGTAGAGGTTTGTCTCCAGGAGTTGGTGATATGATGCAAGAAGGTGTTATGTCAGACATCGACATCATCGCACAAGAGTCAGCTACATTTGAGGAGTTTGTTAGCAAAATTGCTGCAGATCCAAAATATAAAAGCTTAGATGCAAATGACGCTGAAGTGAAGGATTTCTTGCAACAAATGTACGATGATGCACAAGTTGTAAGTGAAACAAAACACGTTAAAAAACTATCAATCAAAGAAGCAATTCGAAGTATCATTCGCAAAGAATTAAGAAAATAAACCACATCTACTATTGCTCTAAGAAACCACCCCACAAAGGTGGTTTTTTTGTTTGTATCGGTTCATAACTTTTAAATTATTTTTGTTTAGCTGTTGCATATCCGGATTGATCGGGTGTCCTTTAGGTATAGATAAAAAGAGAAAGATATGAAAAATTCAATTTTAGACAAGAACGGAGCAGAGCTTCAAGTTGGTACAGTAGTAAGTCACAAGACCGGGTGGGTACGAATCACACGATTGAACAGTAAGTGGTGTAACCTTGGTGCAATCTGGGGTGGTAGGGTTTATGAGAAGAAAGTTCCTCTTAGTGAGATCTTTGCCGACGAAGTTGCTTGGTATGAGGCTTGGACTAAAACAGATCAGTACAGATGCATGTAAAAAAAATGAAAAAAAATTGCACTAACTGTTGCAAACACGGAAAACAGTCCTGACCTTTAGGTATAGATTTAAAGAGAGATAAAAATGATTATTAAAAACACAAAAACACAAGTTATGAGTAAATTTCCAATGATTGCCGAAGTAAAGATGGCCCCTGGCAAAGGCGGTAAGATGGTTGTTAAAGCCTTCGATTCAGTTTCCGGAGAGGAAGTGAAAGGTATTGTTTATGTAACGCTTCAAGGAGCTTACAAAGCTGGTATGAACCTTGCTAAGATGAGTGAAGATTCTTCTTTCACTCGAGTTGATTCTACTGTCTCTGTTGAGATGTTAGAGCAGATTATTAGTGGTGCTGAGGTTTCAGTTCCGGAGGTTGCTCCTGCTACTAATGACGTTATGTCTTTCTTAAAGACTTGTGTTGAGAAACGTCCAGAGACACTCTACATTGAGGACCTTAACTGGAAGTTTATGTGTCGTACTGCGATGCGTGGAGGTAATATGTTGATGACTGGTCCTACCGGATGTGGTAAGTCTCAGACAGCCATTGCGGTTGCTAAGGCTCTTGGACGTGAGTTGTTCTATGTTAACTTAGGTGCTACTCAAGATCCTCGAGGAACATTGATTGGTAACACTCACTTCTCTAAAGAGGTTGGTACTTTCTTTAACGAGTCTGCTTTCGTAAAAGCCATTCAGACTCCTAACACAGTGATCTTGCTTGATGAGATTTCTCGTGCGCATCCTGAGGCTTGGAATATCTTGATGACGGTTCTCGATCCAGGACAGAGATACTTGAGATTGGATGAGGCTGTTGGAGCTCCTACAGTACACGTTGCAGAGGGAGTAGCGTTCATCGGAACTGCTAACATTGGTAGTGAGTATACTGCCACAAGAGTAATGGACCGAGCGTTGTTAGACCGATTCACTATCGCTGAGATTCCTTACTTAACTGTAGCTCAGGAGTCTAAGTTGCTGACTCAGTTACACCCAGGATTGTCTAAGAAAGTTTGTCAGAACATCGCTGAGATTGCTGGTCAGACTCGTACAGAGGTTATGACAGATAGTCCACGAATCTCTAGTGCGATTTCGACTCGTGCAGCGATTGAGATGGCCGGGTTAATGTCTGACGGATTCGCAATCGAAGAGACAGCTCAAGTAAGTATCTACCCACTGTACTCTAACGACGGAGGTATGCAGTCTGAGAGAACTTATGTGAAGCAGTTGGTTCAGAAGTACATCAACGATGGAACTGCTGATAACTTGACGGGTGCTGAAAGTGCTGAGGTTGAATCAAACTTACCTTTCTAATCATGAGAGGTAACACTAACCCAGACAAAGAGTTCATGAGAATGAAGCGCTATGTCGACAAGAAGTTTCCTGGAGCACATACGGTTGCTAGAGAGAGAAACGGACAAATGACTTATCAGGTTTTGGATGGAAGAGGCTTTGCTGTTATTAGTGAAGAGCTGTTTCTTCCACCGGCCTTCACTGTGAGAAAAGCTTGGGAACAAGCCAAGTATGCAGCTTGGTTTTCGAACATGATTCGCAAGTCAAATGCAGCGTTTTCAGACGAGAAAATGTACAAAAAGATGGCCAGAGAAACTGGTGAATAATGACCAAAAAACAACAAAAATGAGCATAGTAAGATTTATAGCAGACCTCCATTTAGGACACGAAAACATGGCTAAAAAACGCGGATTTACTTCCGCAGCTGAGCATGATGAACATATCATAAAGATGTGGAATAGTGTGGTAAATAAGCGCGATATGACCTACATTTTAGGTGACGTGACTATGGAGACCAGTAAGTACTATCCGCTCTTAGATCGCTTGAATGGCCGTAAGAAAGTCGTGCTTGGAAACCACGATATGCCAAAGGATATTCCGGAGCTTTTGAAGCATGTAGACCAGGTTGGTGCAATGATGCGATATAAGGGCATTTGGATGTCTCACTGTCCGGTTCATCCAATGGAATTGGAACACCGCGTAAAGCGGATCATTCACGGTCATATCCACGAAAAGTTCGTTATGAAACAAGTAACGTTTCTAGGTTTTAATGTATTCAAACGTGTTGATAGACGATACCACTGCGTGTCTTGTGAGCATGTTAACTACACTCCTAAAACGCTCGCAGAGCTGGGAATAGAAAGATAATTCATTACTATTTATATGCAGATGATAAAGCTTGGAAGTATTATAAAAGAGATGGGATTACCATCATTTGATCCACCTAACAAATTCCTGAGAGGGGAGATATCCAAGCAAGCATTGATCGATAAAGCAGCACCATTAGTGCAGCCTCTACCATTCATCGATCAGAACATGCTAGATGCATTAACTTTTACCGCAACAGAGCGTGATGCCAATAAGGTTTGGAAAGCTCTTACACAAGGTGGATTAGGTGCCTACTTCGATCCTCCTACCCAAAGTGCAGAGCCCGAAATGTGGTTTATCGACACTCGAACTGCAAATGCAGACGGATTGATCTTGTAATAAGATCGGTTCATAACTTTCTATTTATTTTCTTGCAGCTGTTGCATGGCTGGATATATGTCCTGACCTTTAGGTATAGATTTAAAGAGAGATAAATTAATTACTAAAACACAAGTTATGAAAACAATCGAATTAACACCTGCCGAATTAGAGTTGATCCAAGTAAAGCGTCAACAAGAGGAATTAGCCGCTCAAGAAGCTGCTGTTCAAAACCAACTTGCAATCGAGAAAGAAATTGCTCGAGTTAACCTCCAAGTTGAAGGTTATATTAAGCAAGAAGCTCAACAAGTGAAAGCTGCTGGTGAGTTTGCTTTACAAATGCCATCCGTAGGATTTCATGTTGATACTAGAGATCTCGAAGCTAAAGCCACTTACAAGAGTGAAGTTGTTGACACGATCAAGTATCAAGAACAAGTAGCCTACATGCTTAAAGATGGTTATAAGATTTCGGTCAGAGAACACATCGTGTATAGTAGATATGGTGGACGTGGTAGAAGTCAGGGATATAAGATGTATGTTACCGGTCCTGGTATTGACTACAAGACTTCAAACCGTGGTTACAAAAATACCAAGAAAGTGATCGAATTAATCGAAGACACAATCGAGTCAATCAAAGCTAAAGAGTTGTTTATTGCAAAACAGAAAGGTGCGGTTGAGTCTACTGTTGCAAAGTTGACACAAGAGTTTCCTAAAGCTAAGGTGATTTCGAGTCGTGGTTGTAAGATCAATCCTTACGGATCTCCTTCTAACAGATACACTGAGTATGATAAAGTTGAAGTGAAATTGCCTAACGGAGTTAACATAGAGTACCGAGTTCATTCAGATGGCTACATGGAACGATTAGGAATTACCTACCCTAAACACGACACAATGGAATTGATTTCAATGTTAAATAATTTAGAATTTTCTTCCGAAACTGTTGCCTAATCAAATATAAGTCACGACCTTTAGATATAAGAAAGAGATATGAATACTGAACTAAATACCCGAACAGACGTTATCAAAGCTTTGGTGGCGGAGTTCAACGAAAAGCCAGCCGGTTTTAACAATAACGAGAGAACCAAGTCAAATGAGAAGTTTTGGACCTTCAACCGATTGTTCCATTATTATTGGGATTTGAAACATGGTCGTAAAGGTACTTACCGTACCACCCTCAATCCTGCTACCGGTTTTTATGAACTTAATAAACAACAATCATGATAAAGAAGTTGAGTGAAATGCCACGTGCAGAGAAGATTGAAATTGATTTAACTGGTCCTGAGGGCAATGCCCACTACCTAATAGGCCTAGCTACTAACCTTTGTGATAACTTTGACTTAGATGCTGTTGTTGTTCGTAAAGAGATGATGGCTAGTGATTACGAAAACTTGCTTGAAGTATTTGATAATTATTTTGGTGAAATAGTGAATTTATATCGCTAAAAAGTTGCACCGGTGGAATTAAGTCACGACCTTTAGGTATAAAAGAAAGAGAGATATGAAAACAATCGCAAACAAGACCCAAAAGACATTTGAAGCTGCCATCAGAATGGTCATGATTAGAGAAGGTAAGAGTTTCCAAGAAGCTCAAAATATCGTACTAGAGGTTGTAAACGACTTTAAGTCAGACAACGTGACTAAGAATGACCTAGTAGATTTGATTAACACACTACATTACACATTTATAAAATAAGAGATATGAATAATTCAGTAAAACAAATCGAGAAGTATTTAAACCTAACGGTACTAGCTTCAGAAAGTAAGATTCAAAGAGAGGTGTTTGGTTATAATAGAACCGAATCGTTTGAGTCAAATAAGAAATATGCTGACATGCTTCGTCGAGGATGGTATAAGGATTTATATAAACGAGTAGAGGTTTCTGTACCAGGAGTTCGTTCAAGAATATTCTATTACAAAGGAAGTGTAAACGAAATGCAAACCTTACTTGCAAATCGAGGAGAAACTGTTGAGTCATTTATTTTAAAAAACGAGCTATGAGTAATGAAATGATTGGTAATTTTGTCTATTTGTATTTTATAATTAGTACAATGGCGTTGTTGAGATGGGGAGCTGAGATCCTCGATAATATTCAAAAGAAACGTGAGAATGGCAAAGAAGAAACAAAAGGATAGTACACCTGCTTACAACGAGGTCAACAAGAAGATCGCAGCTAGGTTAGAAAAGTTTAATAAAGAAAAAAACACACAAAAATAAAAGTTATGTCAAAAGAAAAAAACGCATCGAGTGGAATTGGTTTAGGAACTGTGTTGTTCTTGATATTTTTAACATTGAAATTAGCTGAGGTTGGTCCAGTTCAGTACTGGTCTTGGTGGGCTGTAACGTGTCCTCTTTGGATTCCACTATTGCTTGTGGTAGGAATTGCAGCGATTGTTGGCCTTGTAGTTTTAATAGGTCGCGCATTGAATAAGTAGGTTTATCTCTCTTCCTACTATTTATATGAAAGGTTCTTGAACGAGAGCCTTTCTTTTTATATATGATAAAATTCAAAAACATATTACAAGAGCTTAGTGGTGAGGAAACTTCCCGCGAGCAGTTTGTGTTAGGAGCTTCTCGAGATATTGTGAACGCTTTTAAGTCTGGTGTTCGTAAATACAAAGACACGTTTATATTACCACGTGGTGGTGAGGAAGCTGAAGTCAATTTAGATATCACATTTATAAAGAGACCAAAGCAGGAGTATGCTTTCTCAATAGCTGCAGGGTTTGGTCCTAAGAAAAGAGGTGATGAAGATGCATTGGAGATGTTGGTTGAGTACAATCCAAAATGGTTTCCTAACGCAATGAACGCTTTTGTAGCCGAAGTGAAAGAGACTTTAGAACATGAATTGGAGCACGTTGGTCAACAAAACTTTGACGATATGTATGTCGTGTCTAATAGGTACGACCAGCCTCTAGCATACCCAGAAGAGTCACCACAAGCACCAACCCACTTCCTTTATCTTACCAGTAATGTGGAAGTTCCAGCCTACGTTAAGGGATTACTAAAGCGAGCTAAAGTGAAGGGATTATCCTTCGAAGAAGCCCTAGAAGACTACTACAGCGACTACGTTGATACCTTTAGAGTTTATAGTACAGATTGGAGTAAAGTGAAAAAAATATGGACAGATTGGGCCTTAGCAAATAGAGATAAACTTAGAAAGTTCACATGATTAAACTATACGATTTACTAATAGAAACTGTAACACAATCACAACTTGCACTACTTGAAAAGTATGCGGATAAGTTGTTTGCAGTCGTTGGGATTGATGTTGAATTTTCTAAACACTTCTTCGATCGAGTAAATGATCCCCGCAATAATAGGCCGATCTCAGATGCTGAGTTGACTGATCTATTTCAGAAAACCTACGAGAAACACGGTAAGCAAATAGCTTCTTTGGGTGCAAGTGCTGAGGCGGTTATTGTCGATATGCAGAAGGATATTAATATTCCATTTGTGTTGCAATACAACAATAGAACGCAGCAATTAGAACTTATGTCTAAGACAATAATGCGCAAGAAAAACTTCCAAACAACCAACAAAAAATTAACTGTATGATCAAACTAAAATCACTTATTCCAGAAGCTTATACGGATGAGTTTGGTAAAAATAAATGGGTCAATCTTCCACGCAAAGCCCTTGAGGATTACGCTGATACTATTGCTGATCTTGTAGTGAATGCTTATGCAGGTAAGGGGGGTAATTTTGAGATACGGACCGGTAACGATGTACGCTCATCTGATCTGAATTTCTGGGTATCTAACGATGTAGACTCAGATGAGGATATGGATGTTGTGGTAGGAGGAAAGGTAACTCCAGCAGGGACAAAGATGACAATGATAGGTCAGGATGGTGGTGCTACTGCTAAAAAAGTAGGAGTAACTAAGATGATTGAGCTTATGAAGACGAGAGGTTTTTATGCTGAAATGGATAAGGATATGGCTGCTAAATTTGGTTTGCCAATCACAAAAGATGAAGCTGATATTCGTAAAGTTATTAATAAGGATCTTAAAATGAATCCCGATGGTAGCTATGATAGAAAGCTTACTGGCGGTCCAGTTAAAACAAAAGTATTAGTAGGGATTCCAAAGGTATGATAAAGCTAAAACACATATTAGTAGAAGCAAAAACAAATTGTCCAATTGCAACGCAGGATATTCATGTTAATTTGAAAAACCGTCAACACGGAATTGATGAATATCACTATGGACCAGCCAATCCAGAGAAGCCAGGTAATTATTGGAAGGATGCGGCTAAGCGATGGAAGACTGATGAATCTACTGCTAAAACAATGCTGTGTGCTAATTGTGCTGCATTTGACGTTTCAGACAAGATGTACGATTGTATGACAAAAGGCATTGAGGGTGATGAAGAAAACATAGATGCATTAGCTACAATCGAAAAAGGTGATTTAGGTTATTGTAATTTTCTTCACTTCAAGTGTGCAGGTTCAAGAAGCTGTGCAGCATGGGTAACTGGCGGATCACTAGATGATAAGGATTTAACCAAATAATACAATGTTAAACTACACTACATCAAAACCCGTTTATCAAAATATTGAAATATCTAAACCACTTCCCGACGACATAGCTGACCGTATTTTGTTAAATGGTACTTGTCATGTTGATCATGAGGGTTTTGATCTAAATGAGATAGAACAAGCATATCACAAACACAATGGTGTTTCTTTAGAGCACGACACAACGTGGTACAAAGATGGTGATGCGACCAGAGGAGCACATGCAATTATTCAGCCATGGTTGATACAGACTGGTGATTCTGAATTAATATTAGATCATAGTCAGTTTGTTTTTCGATATCCATTATCGGGCGATGCTGCTGCACAAGTAAAAACGTACGCAAAGCAACGTCCAGAATTATTAAGAATATTAAGTGCTGAATTTAAGTGTGGGTTGGATTTATGTATCGATCATTTATCAGCTGACAGGGTACGACCTATAGTCCATATTGAGTGGGACTATCTAGATATATCCACCATGATGGTTGATGTAGATTACGTACAAACCGCACTACAACACACCAATTGGCAAGAAATAATATCAGTTGTTAACCGTTTCAATAGGTTATCAAAAAACTCACTAGATGCATTTCAACAAGCGGATTTTAGGTCTATGCTATTGTTTGGTCGCAAATCCTACGCACTAATTCCTACGTTGTAATGTTTATTAAAGAAACGGCTTAGGACCGTAATAGCTATGGCTATTTAGAACCACCCCAGTGTCGCTACCAGGGTGGTTTCTTTTATCTAGCAACTATTTATAAAGGATGGAAGTTAGAGGATACATACACCCCGAAGCAGCTTTTGCAACTATATCTGAATGGGAACAAGTAGCTAAACAGTTTCTTGCTTTACAGAAGAAAGGTGCAGATACGAGAGGTGGTGTAATAGATTCCAATCCAGAATTAGCATCTCTAGTACAGAGGTGGTTTAGTTTTTTGTTATATGTTGAAACTCAGCAATACGATCTACTCACTCAAAAGAATGTACTAGATTTTATTGAAGATTTTGTTAATCACCGAGTGTGGGGAATGCGAAAAGAGTTTGGAGCTTACTTCTACGATGATAGTAGAGATGTAAGTTATATAAACGACATTCGAGTTGCTTACTTTTACTCACGTGGTGATATAGAGCCTTATGTTCTTTTGGACGATAATATCGTTTCTAAGTTGTACGATACTACCACCGAAAAGGTAATAGTGAAGCACTGGACAACAGAGCAAGGAATGCGAAACATACAAGACAGTATTAACAATCAGCACACCTATGCAATAAGCACTTTCACTAAACAGTGGAAGCCTTTTTTCAGAAAGGACAGTAATATTCTCTTAAAGCTGGAAGGAAACCTTCGTGGAGCGTTTAAGAGCGATGTTAAGAGTTTTGCTACAGATGGTGGTAATAGAGCTGTTAATATGTTTAGATTGGCTTATCCTGGTGAAGAAACAAATCTATGCTTAAACGCTGCTGACTGTATAGGAGGCGCCACCGCCTTATGGAACGAGTTTATCGTAAAGCCTACAAAACTGTTAGCCTTTAAAAAAATACAAAGATACTAACGTCATATATTTATTCGGTTACTGGTTATATCATATAAACACAAAACCTATAATTAGTATGAAAAAGTTTTTCAGTCGTCTTTTTGATGACAACAACTCAATCAATGAAAAATCTGTAGTCGGTTTCATCGCATTCCTTATGTTGGTGATTGCTTTGGCTGTTGATTTAATTACCGGAGCTTATGGGAAACCCCTACTTATCAACAAATTTATCTTTGATGGATTTATGGTGATCGTATTGGGGTCATTCGGAATTGCTTCTGTTGACAAGTGGATTAATAAAAAAAATAACAAAGAAGAGGAATAATGAGTCTAAAAAGTCTACAAGAAAAGATCGGGGTTACTGCAGATGGTGCTTTCGGTCCAGGAACAATGAAAGCAGCAATGACTTTCTATAAACTAACTCCAGTTCGTGCTGCGCATTTCTTTGCACAAACAGCTCACGAAACGGGAGAATATAAACTATTCAGTGAGAATCTAAACTACTCTGCACAAGGCTTGCAAGGTACATTTGGTAAATATTTTCCAGGTAACCTAGAGGAATCTTATGCTCGTAATCCGGAAAAGATCGCTAACAGAGTTTATGCTGATCGTATGGGTAATGGTAACGAAGCGTCAGGTGATGGTTGGAAGTATCGTGGAAGAGGTGCTCTTCAATTGACTGGAAAAGCTAACTATGAAGCATTTGCTAAGTATTTAGGTAAACCAGAAATCATGACTAATCCTGATCTAGTTGCAACAACTTATGCATTCGAATCTGCGATGTATTTTTTTGAAAAGAATAAGCTTTGGGCTATTTGTGATAAAGGAGTTGACGCTGCGACAATCACAGCTTTAACAAAAAGAATTAACGGTGGTACAAATGGATTGGATCACAGAACAAAGCTAACTGCTAAATACTATAATTACGTAAAATAATGGCTTACACAAGAGAACAAATAGAAGCCGCTGTAAAAGCTAAGGGATATGCTTGGTTTGAAGGCGCAAAAGATTACGATGTTAATATCGTAGGAGTTAGAAACTCAGCAACTGGACAAGTGGTGACAAATGTGTTTGATGACACTATGACAATCTCTTACAAAGAGAATGGTGAGTGGAAGTTTAACCAATGGCCATGTACAACAGATCCTGGTAAGAAGGGAGTAAAGGAGTACCATAACGCAGCAGGTGTTGCTCGTTTGGTTGAAGGTCAGTATCGTGGTTCTCACACTTTAGGTTTACACCAAGGAAAGTATGAAGCGTTAAAGCAAGCAAAGAATGTAAAAGTTTATCGTGATGCAAACAAAGATATGACTTACGATGAAACTAAAATTGCTGAAGGCGTTTTTGGTATCAATATTCATAAAGCTGGTGTGGATTCAACTTACGTTGAAAACTGGTCAGAGGGTTGTCAGGTATTTAAGAAGTCAGTTGACTTCGAAGCTTTCATGGTAATCTGTCGCAAAGCAGCAGCTATCCATGGTAAATCGTTCACATACACGTTACTTGAGTCTAGTGACTTAAAATAAGCGAGGAAAAGCATTGAATGGATAACTTAGGGAAATTTATACCACTGTTTTTTGGTGGAGGATGGATTGTATTAGTAATCGGGGCAGCAGGAATGCTGGCCCGACTTGCTACGAGTAAAAATCCCGAAGAGAAAACAGTATCACAAATTATTAACAACATGGTTGCTGCTATGATTGCATCACTGATATCTTGGTTTATCCTGGAGCAGTTTGAAATTGCAGCTATGTGGAAAGCGTTGGTTTATGGTTTGGTAGGATTAAACTCTCCAGAATTATTGTCAGGTATTATTAAGATATCAACTAAGTTCTCAGAGAATCCTGGTGAATTTATTTCAAACGCCAAATCAGGTAAGATTACATCAACAAAGAAGGCTCCAACTAGAACTACTAGAAAGCCTACGACAAGAAAGACAAAATGAAACAAACAACGTTAATGGTTATTTTAACTGGTATTATTATTGTTATAGCCAGTTTTGGAAAGTATGTTGAGTCAAACATATCAGTATCAGCTACTACAATTTTAGAGGATCGCCTTAAACCAGCACCTATGTTGTCCCACATTTTTGACTACTTTGGTACGACGGTTCAAGATGCATTAACATCTCCTAATACGGATATCAGTAGTATACAAAAACAACGCGAAGCTATTCTACTAGAAAAACAAAATAGAGATACTCTGTGGAGTCAATACACGAGTACCTACTTAGTAGAGTCTGAAGCTAAGATGGTTGAAAAGGTAAATATCGAAATGGCAGAGCTTGATGAAACTATTGATGTGATATTAACATCTCCAGATACGGTAAAAGTGAAATCAATTATAACGTCAGATAAATTCAATGCTCAAATGAATACAGCAATGAATGATATAAACTGGCTGTTAGACTTACAAACCCAGGTTGGGCAAGAAGAGACAATGAAGATGATTGCATTGTTGGAAAACTTCTCTCACTTTATGGTTGGAGCGATTGCATTAGCGTTTATAATGCTTGGTTCTATGCTATATCCAAAAATATTCAACAAAGATAAAACTCCTGCTAAGCCAGTCAGAAAGACGAGAGCTACTGCTGCGAAAAAAACAACTACACGCAAACCAGTTGTACGGAAGCCAGTTACAAAAAAACCTGTAACTCGAAAAAATACAACAAGAAAATGATCAAAAACTTTTTATTAGCACTTACACTTCTACTTACGTTTAACCTATCAGCACAGGATACAACACAGAATCGGAACTATATTTGTATCGGAACTGGTGCATTTTTTAACTCTCCTATGATGGATTGGCAACAACTCCTGGGAGCTTCTATAGAATACGGAAGGTATTTTGAGTCGGGAGTTGCATTAGGTATTAACTTTGGATATTGGTCTCTTGCTAAGGGATCCGAATACAATGGTGTTAAAATAACATATCCACTTCTGTCGACAGATTATTATTCATTCTCACTTAGTGGTGGTGTAAACTACTTCTTCACGTACAAGGATTTACTCTTTGAGTATGACTTTAATACAAACATATTTCTTAAAAACGACTACTCACTTAGCTTTAGTTACTGCTTCCAAAGCGGTTTAGGATACGATCGAGCGCAAAGTTTTAACATTGGAATTAATAAAGATTTTTAATCTCTTATAGCTCCCTATTTATATTAAAAACACATGGCAGTAATAAGTAGAACGGGTATTTCAAATGGAAGCACACTTGATGCTTCTCACATCACAAACATCATAGATGCTTTGGATGGAACCAGCACAACTACACATATAATAGCATCCGGATCATTTACTGGATCCTTTGGTGGTAGCTTTAATGGAACAGCAACTTCTGCAAGTAGTGCCATAGCTGCTGTAACAGCAGCAACCGCATCGAATATTACGGTAACCAACACAGCGACTGGAACAGGTCCTTATTACGTCGTGTTTGCAGACGGTACTACTGGCCATAGAGCAGCACGAGTTGATTCGGGATCATTAACTTTTAATGCTACAACTAACACACTAACCGTTACCTCATCAAATGCTATACTTGCAACAACTGCAACTGCGGCTCCACTTATAATGCAATTTACACACACTACCACTTCAAGCTTACAAGCAACACCGTGGTTCTTTGCTAACTTTGCTGCAAATACCTTCACTTCAGCTAATAGAATGTACTGCACATCACCAATAACTGGTACAATTATAAGTGCTAGTGTTGATACACACAACGCTGCGGGATATACTGGAAGTGCTAAAATTTCATTTCAAGTCGTGTTACATGCTTCCGCTTCAAACGCGATCTCTTCATCCTTAGCGGGTTCTGTATTTACGCAACCAGGCTCAGGTTTTATATCAAGTACTAGAGCTGCACTTGATACTCCTCTCGATGTATTGGCTGGTAACACTCTTTCTATAAAGTATATTTCAGATACAACTACAACAAACAACTTAGCAATTACTAACGCAGTAACCCTATACTTCAGACCTTAACTTAGCTTTTGTAGCTAATTGTTTTATTTTTTACTATATTAACGTACTATGAGTAGTGAAGATTTAATTCTTGATATCATGCACGAAGCCCATTCACTTGGATTACATGAACACGTTTTTAAAAAAGTAACTGAATTATCTGGTTCACTACGTATATACGATACTCAACAACGAGCTGTTATTTACGAGCAAGCTTATAAACTAGTTATAGATGAAAGAACAAACAACCAAAGTATTATTTGATCCAGTCCAAATTGATGACTGCGTTTGGGGAATTGCCAAACATATTAACGAGAAGTACAAAAACCACGACGAAGAATCTAATATAGTATTCTGTCCAATTCTTACCGGTGTAATTCCTTTCTTTGTAAACCTATCTAGCTACCTTGAATTTGATCCTTATGTAGAATATATTGGAGCAGCTTCTTATGAGGGAACTGAGCAACAAGAAATTAAAACATACAGAATGCCTAAACCAGAATTGATTCAGGATAAGGTTGTGTGGTTGTTTGATGACATTGCTGACAGCGGTAAAACTTTACAACACCTTAAAGACATCTTAATGTCGTACGGAGCTAAGCAAGTGTATACTTGTGTATTGTTGAAAAAGAATACATGCCCATTCCCAGTAGATGTTTATGGTTTTCCATTAGAGGATGATGCTTGGGTGCATGGATTTGGGTTAGATGCTCCAAACGGACGAGGAAGAATTTCACCAGCTTTATTTACAACAACACCTTAATCATGATGACAATTTCATTTTACATCCAACCCGAAGATGCTCTCGTACTTTGCAGCTACTTAGAGTCCTTTGACGAGGAGGAAGAGAATCCAGTACTGTACATTAGTAATCAACCTACAAGCCCTCAAGATTTACTTATTACAATTAAGTTTGAGCAATATAACGAGTTAATTGACCTCGAACTTGTTGAATGGCTTTGATCTTTGGAAAACTTTTCCTATATTTAATTCAAAGGGGCTGCTTTGGCTTTGACAAGCAGACGCGTTCTTTGAGATGATGCAAGCAGGGTTAGATGGAAACCCTTAAACACCTATCACAACATAAATGCAAACGTAGAACTTTCTACATGGACCTTCGAAGATGTTATGGCATTCGTAGGTGGTGAATTAGCAGTAGCTGCATAGTCGCTCCCGTATCACTCATGGGACATTAAATAGAAGTGAACGAAAGAGTACATCTCGCTGACTCATTAAATAAGAGTGGGGAACATTGGTCCGATTGACGATGTTGAAGAACTGATCGGTATTTTGTCTAGTTAGAAAACGAGACTAAGCTTGTGAACGAGTCTGTTTGAATATCTGTTTGGACGAGGGTTCGACCCCCTCCAGCTCCACTATCTCTCGTGTCGAAAGGCACAACTTGTGTGTTAAGGAATGGCTAAGGAAACTTGGCCATTCTTTTTTGCTGAGATATTTATATGCAGAATAGGTTATGTTATAAATTTATTTTAAATTATTTTCACAAAACTGTTGACTTTCTGGATTATTTTCCTGATATTATTAAAATAAATTATTAATTAATAACTTTTAAATTTTATGGTTTTAACAATTATTACAATTTCCAGTTTACTTTTATCTGGAACATTTATTTACCTTTACAATAAGGAAGTAAATAAGAAAAAGGATATTGAGGCTAAGTACCAAGCTACAGAAAAGTTTGCGGAAGAAGCAGGATCTACAATCCTTAAATTGCAAACTGAGAAGAAAGAATTACAAAACACTTTAGCTCTTTCTCAAGCTCGTAACACTATTGCTAAAACAGCAGAAAGAGCTGTAGAGAAGTTAGAAGCTAGCCGTCCAGTTGTAGCAGGAGAAGAAAAACCAAAAGCACGTAGAGGCCGTCGCAAAAAGCCAGCTGCTAACAAAGACTAATAAATGAAATGCTTTAAACGATTAGTAAATTCTAAGTTTTTAGCTAAAGCATCTGAGGAGCTTTCTCGAGCGCGTAAAGTATTACACGACGGGGAAGCTCCTCTTTTTGATACAATACACATCTACAATAAGGCTGATAGAAAGTACGTCTATGATTGCTATGTAGAAGATTATATGTTACTGGATGAAATCGAAAACGCGTTTGATCCAACAGAAGATTATAAGAATATAGTGTTTTACTTAGAAGAAGATTATCTTCTATTTGTATACAGCAGATCTCGAAAGCTTATCCAGGAGGCAGTAGCATATTCCTTTAATGTGCACGGAGATATTCCAATTCATAAATCAAAGCATACCATTCACAATAAGGTTTGGTATACTGCACTGATTGACACTAGAATGCCATTCCCAACTCCAGTTCCAAACTGAATTTGCTAATTTGGATATTTATTACTATAGTTAGTAATATGAAACAGAAAATTAGCAAAAGCAAAACCCTTGAATGTAAAGTCTGCGGACAAGATGTTCACAATTGTGGAGCTACTGCAGATGCAGTTACTTGTAGCCAGTGTGTTATGGAACTGTATTGGCATGAAGAAGATGCTCCTAAAAGAAAGGTTGTAGGTTTCCCTAAAGGTTGGAGATTTATGAAGCAATTTGTTCATGAAAACGGTACTGTGTACTTTCGTGGTGAAGAGCAACCGGATCTTAAAGGAACACTTCCAGCAACACCTTTAGCAGTCAAGGAACCTAGAGTTAAGAAAAGTAAAGCACAAAAAGCCCAAGAGAAGCAAGAAGCTCTAAGTAGGTTCAGTAAGCTTAAGAAAGATTTAGCAAAGGAAAACAGATTGACTTATCGCAGAAAGATAGAGTCAGAAATTAAACGGTTACAAAAAACAATTAAGTTATGAATTTTACAGCAGAAGAATTACAAAGTAATTTTGATAAGCTAATCAGTTACATTGAGAAGCATTTTGAAGGAGCTAGAAAAGAGCAACTAGTAAAGTTGTACAAAGACCACGAAGAGCGTTTAATGTTAATGCCAGCTAGTGGTAACATTAATTATCACAACTGCTTTCCAGGCGGTTATGTAGATCATGTTATTCGAGTTATCGACATGGCTATCGTGGTAAACGAGATGTGGAACTCGTATGGTGCTAATATGAATCATACAGTGGAAGAGCTTGTGTTTGCAGCACTTAATCATGATTTAGGTAAGATTGGTACAGAAGAATCTGAGCAATATATCCCTAACCCATCTGAGTGGCATAGAAAGAATCAAGGAAAGATTTACACCAATAACCCAGCAAATTCATTTATGACAGTACCTGATAGAAGCTTGAAGTTGTTAGCTGATAGAGGTATTCTTGTTTCTGAAAATGAGTGGTTTGGTATCAAGTTGCATGACGGTATGTATGAAGAAGCTAACAAGCCGTACTACGTTAACTACAATCCAGAAAGTTCATTACGAACTAACTTACCTTACATTCTGCACCAAGCAGATATGATGGCTTCGAAGGTGGAGAAAGACTTAATGGCTAAAACACCACAAGCTCCAAAGACAAGCGTTAAACCAACAAAAAGATCTGTTAGCATTCCAGAGAATCTTTCTCAAGATCAAAAGGATGATTTAATGGGTGTATTTGGTAAACTATTTGAATAATGGGAATTATACTGACTATATCAATTCTAGGCAACTTGCTGTTAGCTTACCTTGTGTATGCTAACTGGAAGAAGTCAGAAAGAGCAGCTGAGTACTGCGAAGCTTATGTTCGATTTATTTCTGTACTATTTATGCGATTCACTGAGACTCGTAATAAATTAGAAGAAGTAGATCGTCTAGGAGCGTTTAAAGCCGACGATGAAGTTGGTTTTGTATTTAAGGATATCGATGAGTCAATAGATGACTTGTATCAATTTATAACAAAATATGTCAACACAGCAGAAGATAAAGAAAACGAGAAAACCGAAAACTAAAAGAATGTACTTCGGTCCGGATGTTGACTTAGAAATAGTAAGATACAACCAGACTGAAGATGCATTTGAAAGAAGTAGGATATACCAAAAGGGTATTCAACCGGCATTTGAGAAGTTAGTTGAAAACATCATTCACACATTCAAGTTCTACTATACTGGAGATCAAACAATGCAACAAATGCAACACGAAGTTGTAAGTTTCTTAGTTGAGAAGCTACCAAGATTTCAGCAAGCAAACGGAAAAGCATTTAGTTATTTCAGTATTGTAGCTAAGAACTTTTGTATACTTAAAAATAAAAACAACTACAAAAAGCTACTAAGCCATGATCGTTTAGATGTAGGAAGTGATCTTGTAATGGGAACAACCTACTTAGAAAATGAAGATAGAGAGTTGCAGTTGAGACAGTTTGTTGACAAGTATGTTGAGTATTGGGATGAAAAAATTGAAGAGGTTTTTTCAAAACAAAGCGATAAGGTTTTAGGTTATGCAATATTGCATTTATTTAAAACTAGAGACTCGATTGAGTTGTTCAACAAAAAAGCACTTTACATTTACGTTAGAGAAATGTCAGATGCAAACACACAGCAGATTACTAGAATGGTTAAGTTCTTGAAGGACAAGTATCGAGTAATGTACAACGATTACCTAGAGTATGGTTACATACCTAAAGACAAAGTTTATTAATGCTAATAGCAATAAATAAAGAAGATTTAATCTCCACGTTAGAGACCCAAATTAAAAATTGGGAAGAGATAGGTGGAGGTGCAAATTACGAGGCATATGAGTTTGATCCTAAGAAAGTCGGTAAGCAAGAGCTTATCGACTTAGGTTTTTATGAGAACCGTGACTCGTGGATAGCAGGAGTTCAAATTAAGAAGCTTAAGGACTACCTTAACGAAATAAAACAAACTCCAGGAATAAGGATTTAGTACTATTTTTGTTTCCTGCTATTTATATAAAAGCAAAACAAATGGATAAAGATAGTCTACTGTTTGGTGATAAGACATTCTCAGATTTACTGCAAGATGTTTACACAAACTCAAAAAAGAAAGAAACCCAAATTAATGGGTTGATTGATCAGTTGAAACCAATGATCAAAAGTATGACTGATGCCTCGGTTATGGTTCCTTTGGTAAAGGAGTATTTAGAGGTTTCAGTAAAGAATGATGACAACTTAGTTAAGTTGACAGCAATTATCCAAAGACTATTAATTAGTACTTCGAAGACTCCAACGGAAGGAGAATTTGGTTTATCTGAAGCAGAGCGTGCACAGTTAATGTCGGAAGCTCAAGAACTAATAGACAAAGCATAACTATGGGAATGTTTGATTTGTTCCAAGGTCCTTATGGTCAGAATCCGGTACAACCTGGATTACAAAAGCAGCGAATAGTTCCTGCCCATGTGATCGACGTATGTATGGATAAGAACTCGTCGATGTATGAGAATCCGGCTGACATTGGTAAGATCAAATATCGAGATGTAGGAAATATTTCACCATTCAAGAGTAAGGTGGAGGATGAGGTTATAGCTGTTGCATGGCCGATGGATAGAGCATTAGGTAGATATCCGTTACCAGGAGAGCAGGTGATGGTGTTTGAGGCTTTTGGTGATGTTAAGTTACCACAAGCTGATTCATTACAGCGAATAGCTTTCTATGCATTTAATGTGAATACGAATCACATTATAACCTCAAATCAAACTCCATTCATTGTTTCTAATTCAGATTTAGTTTCTAAGAAACCAGTTGGAGCCTCTGTAGCACAAAAGCGTTTCGAAAAGAAACTAGCAGAACCAAAGGAGTATAGAGATGGTAGTGATATAAAAATATATCCACAAATTCAACCATACGAGGGTGACTTTATCTTGCAAGGTCGCTTTGGAAACAGCATTCGATTAGGATCAACAGCTCCTAAGATTGAAGGTAAAAGAGATAAGGGCAACGAAGCATTACCATGGAAAAGCTATGGTCTTCCTGGTGATCCAATAATGTCGCTGCGAGTTAATAGTGAGTATGTAACGGACCCGGAAGAGATGTATGTAGTTGAAGATCCAACAAAAGATCAAGGATCTATATACTTGTGTTCTACTCAAAATATAGAGTTAAAGTTGCAAATTCCTAAACGAATGAAAACGTGGGAAGAAGTTTATACAGTAACAGCTGGTTCAGATCAAAAGGATGGTCAAATTAAATCGACTAGTAAATTGTATGAGCAAGTTTACTCCAAAGTTGTTGAGATGGACAAAGATGTTCATACTCAAATGGCTCCACAAGGTCCAGGACCAGCAGAGAATGCAAGTGCAGATGCAAACGCTGTGGATCAAAACCCACCAAGCTTGAGCAGTATCTCAGAAGAGGATCAGGGAGTAGATACACAAGGTAGTACTGAAGTAGTACAGACACAAGACGCCGACACAGGAGGTTTAGATTAAATTAAAGTAAATGTCATATACAACACCACCATCAATTGAAAGTGGCTTTGCAGCAAAGTGCAAAGAGATAGCAGATGCTGTAGATAAAAACTACGAAAAGATTGTAAAGAGTTTCGTTGAGAATGCAGTTAAAGGAGCAGGAGTTGAACCAAAAGTTCGAGTAAGTACTCTAATGAAGTTGGCTGAAGGTTTCCTTATTCCTCAAGTTCAAAAGTTTGAGGGTGGTTGGGGAGATCATCCAAATGACTCCGGAGGTCCAACAATGCGTGGAGTAATTTCATCTACATTTCAAGGTAACTACGATAAGCTATTTATTGAAGCAACTGCACGTGCAGGTCTAAATGAAATATCAATTAAAGCAAAAGCACTAAAGGCAGCATACCCAAATGTCGCAGGTGGAGATGCACGAGGTGAGCACGTCAAAGGTGCTTTATACACGTTCAACTCTAGTCACAAAGTAGCTTCTTTATTTATATGGAGTGGTTTGTGTTCATCCTATAATGGATATCCCATTGTAGTAATGGGAGAGGATGCATGGCTAGGATACATTCAGTTTGAGATGACATGGGGTGGTGGTCCTGGTTCTGTATTTGGAAGTAGCAACAAAGCTTCCTTCGATGGAGTTGCAGTAAAGCAGTATGGTAAAAAGGGAATGGGAACAAATGGATGGTGCAAGTGGTTATCTGAAGATTTAGGAGCTAGTAAGATTCCAGAATTTACAGTATCATGTTTTGCATCACAAGTGAACTTTTATGATCGAATCAGTAAACCAGGTAACAAGAATAACGTATTCCGAAAAGGTTGGTTCAATCGATTAATAAATTGGCCAACATCGGATTTGAAAATGTGCATCATTATAAATGAGATATACAATAAGAATACAACGGGTATGTTTGAGTTCAATGATAAAGAAAAAGAGTTTCTGACACAGAAAGCTAAGATATACGAATCACTAACAATAAACTATCCTACTGGAGGTTAAAAATAAGATATGCCACAATTAACGTATGCAGAGGTACTTGAGAAAGTAAAGTCGGAAGGAGGCTTAGAAGCTGCCCTAAAAGGGACGTCGGCTGCAGGATCTGGTTTTGGAGGTGAAGCATCAGGTAGTGGAGGATTTAATCCACAAGACCTCGTTGGAAGAAGTATTGAGATAGAAGTACAGCAGCTTCCAGTCATAGACTTCCCAATGGAAGATTTATCTTATTCGCAGGGAGTAAGTAAGAAAGAGGGAGGAGGAGCAGATGCGGTCAAAAAGCAATTGTCAATTAAGACGGGAGGAGCTGATGGATTGTTTATCAACAACTTTGCAAAAAAGACCGGACAAATTGTAATTAATAGTAGTCGTGTTTTGATAAACGCAGACAAGGATTATCTAATGCTTTTTGGAAAGAATGTAGCAATAGCTTCTACCGGACCAGTAAATGTAGATAGTGGCGATTCGGTAACGTTGTTTGGTGAAAGAGGTTTATTCTTGGGTGTTCCTAATAAAGGAGAACCATACGATGCAAATACACCACCGCCACCAAAAGCAAAGTCAGATCCTATTCCAAACCAGGCTTACGAGCCATTAGTGTTAGGAACAAAACTAGCAGAGCTTTTGGATGATATGTTGGTAATTCTAAAGAACGCTAACATTATTACACCAATAGGAAAGGCTTACTTTCTTGAAGATACGCAATATGAGTTAGCATGTTTACAATCTCGTATTCCGGAACTACTAAGCACCTTTGCTTATGTAGATGGAGTAAGTCATCAACAAACAATCAAACCTGCACCAGTAGCTCCAGAAAAAGTAACACCATACCCAACTAAGTTGATTGGTACAATTACAGCAATTGGAGATTCAACACTAAGCAATGCAACAAATAATCCACCACCAACGAATCCTATATCATCACCACTAAAAGATGCTCCAGGATTCTACGAGTCGGTAGACAACTTATATATTATACCAGGAATTTAATATGGCAAACTTAAACGGCAAATTAGGACAAGTACCGGGCGGAACAGCTGTAATAGACAAAGAAGTGTACGCACTCTTTGTGTTGATGACTGATGCACTAAAACGTGATAAAGGTGTCGAGTTAAAAGCGTTACAAAGTTATTTATCAAAATACGAAATTACAGATGAGCTAAGGTTAACTGTAAAGAACAAGAAAGGCAACTCTGCTGAAATGGCAGCGATGCTAGATCCAAAGGTTAAGATGGAAGACATATTGGGTATCAAACCAGCGTCTGCAGCTCCAACTGGATCAACAACTCCAACTGGTTCGATAAGTGGATCAACACCACCACCCGCACCAACTGGATCAACATTCCCAGCAGACTCCTATCCTAAGCTTGAAAAATACATTGGTGGATTGAGACGATCTGACTTCGACCCACCTCTATATAATGAATACAAAAGTCCGGAGGAAGATTTCAACGTGTTTCCTTTTCCTAACTTTGTAGGTTCTGATCCTAGACAAACTGGAAAGTTGGTAGTGCTAGGACCAAAGGAAAACATTAAACCTGATATCTTAACGTGGATTTACAACAACAGCATTCTGTACGGATTTGTTCCATATGGCAATCCACAAACACAAGGATTATTTTATGTAGGTGTAGAGCAGTTAAAGAAGAAAGTAAAAACAGAAGAGAGTGTTATTAAGGTAGTTTCGATCTTTATGCAAGAGCAGTTATCAGCAGACATCGTAACAGTGACTACTGAAAAGGTATTAACAAATAGCCTTACTGGAGGAACGGAGTTCCAAAATCCTGGAACATTTGATTACGCTGTAGATAAGGTTTTAGACAATGATAAAAAGGCAATTCAGTTAGTAGTGATTCCTGGTGAAGGAACACACTTAGTGAGAGAAGATGTTGCTACTGCTTACTTTGCAATGAGAGAAGCTGCCAAGAAGGATGGAGTCACTGTACAAATAACGTCAGCATTTAGACCACCATTTAAACTAGAAGGTGCAGTAGTAACGAAGAGCGGAAAGAAATTAACACCGACATCACAATATGCAATTAGGAAAGAGCGAGCTCCAGGTAAAGGAGAGGACTTTTGGTTGCATGCAAAATCTAGCGCATACGATGCTGCAGTAGCACCTCCAGGATCTTCAAACCACGGATCAGGTATTGCACTCGATCTCAACACGGGAGGATATCCACACTACCCAGGAAACGCATTGACTGCGGGAGGGAAGGTTTATGAGTGGTTAGCTAAAAATGCACACCGATATGGATTCATAAGAGGAGTGAGCACAGAAGCTTGGCACTGGGAATACTATCCACCAAACAAACCTGGTAAGAGTGGTCAAACTAGTAAGACTGGACCATATACTATGGTTGCAAAATCATCAGCAACATGGGGAGCTTATAATAACGTTGACTGGAAAGCGACTGGAGACTTTGCAGGAACAATAACAGCATAACGATGGCGTTAAACTTTGAAGAAAAATTCACAAAACCATTAGCAGCAGACCTTACTCAAGGAAGAGTCAAGGGAGCTGAGGATTTTGCTAGTGTGATTGTGAAGTACTATATTGATACAGTTACGGATGGAATGCCAGTTGGTGTTCCACCCACACTTCCTGCTCCAGGATTAAACCCAACAGCACCACCACCCTTTACAATAGGTGTATCTGGTATAAAAGTTAACCCAGCTAGTAAGCAAGCTATGTATGAGATACTAAAGGCATACTTTATGGCTAAGGATATAGATACAACTAAGATGGCTATAAACGGCCTTAAAGATTCTATTACTCAAACAGTCAATAGACTAAATCAAAAAAAGCAAGAGATAAAGGATATTGCTACCCAAATAAGACAAGCATCTGTTGAGATTAAAAATGTACCAAAGTATATCGAAGAGGTAGTTGAGGGTGTAAAAGAAATTATAGGTGAAGAAAAGGTCAAGATCAAAAACTTACAGCAACTTTTTGCAAACCTAAAAGAGGAGTCAAAGTCGCTAGGAGTTAACGAAGACCAGTTTAAGTCTATCTTTTCACAAGAGTTGCGATTGATTGAATCGTTGCAAAATTTTGAGGTTAAAAGCTTTGATGACTTTGCTAAGATTCCGCAACTTATAAGAACGTCAAAACAGACAATTTTTCAACTACAAAGTCAATCCAGATTTACACAAACGACAACTGAAGGCTTAACTAAGTACGATGATGTGAAGCAGTATGCTTTAGATAAAATAGCAGAAGTAGCTTTATCTTTTGAGGAATTGTCTAAGATTGTTTTAGAGCCACCGACGTTTATAACATACGTAGAGAGATTAGCAAAAAAGAATCCTAAAGCAGCTAGGTTGTATCGTGGACTTACTAAACTAGATGCAGTTGAAAGATTCGTCAGACCACAAATAGAAAAGTTGCAGGTTGAGATGGATATTAGGAAAAGAGAAATACAACAATACATTCAACCGAAGATAGATTTAATTAAACAAAAGTTAGAAGATAAGGTTACTGAGTTGTCGGTAAAAGCTGACAATAGTATGAAACTGCGTCTATACAGTAAAGCTAAGGATCGAGTAAAGGATTTCAAAGAAAATCACGCAGAACATATTAAGCAGAAGAAGTTGGAGTTGGAAACAATTCAAAAAGCAATTGAGAAGGCTAACAACTTAATGAAGAAGGTAAAGCTCCTTCAGGAGGATTTGGTAGGTGAATTTGATACAATTAAAAACGAACTAGTTTTGCTTAAGCAAGACGCAACAGCCAGTGTTTTAAAATACAAAAACCTATCAAAGGAAGCGAAAAAACAATTAGCTGATCGAGCAGCTCAACCATTGATACCTACTAATGTAGATGTAATTACGCCAACAGATCCAACACAGCCACCGCTAGCTTCGACAAGCAATCCTCAAGAGTTTGTAAAGGGGTACGAGAGACGTATAGATAGTACTGCCGATCTTGAGAGAACAAGAGAGTTAAGAAGGAATGCACTAAAGAATCAACAAGCACCAGGACCGACACCAGAGCAGGTGTATGACTATATGAATGAGATGGGACTGGGGGACTTTGCGAACACAGTAACAAAAATCCTTGCAGATAGTAAGACAGACTTGGATACCTTTAAGCAGTTATTCCAAATAAAGAGATCACAATTCGAAAGTTATAGGTTAACAATACAAGATCTTGTGCGAGAAATCCAAGACTTACTAACGATGATTCAAGAGTTGTCTGAGTCAAAGGGTGGGACTGGAAAGACAGCAGCTTGGGCTAAGGGTAAGCTAAACTCAGTAGGTGATAAGGTTAAGCAGTCAGGAGTAGGACGATTTGCCACAGTAGTTGGAATATCGTTAATGGAATTATTCATGGACATAGTAAACTACCTCAAACCGTATGTAGACAAAGCAATCGCTTGGGCAAAGAAACTATTCGACAAAGTTAAGGCGTTTATTAAAAATCAGGTAGATAAATTTAACCAAGACATAGAGTCTTATTTATTAAACCTAATACCACTAAAAGGTCATCAAGCGCAGATTGTAAAAGACATTCAAGAGAAGAAAAAGATACTAGATGCAAAACGCAGAAAGGTAGAAGACATAAAAGAAAAAGCAAAATACTATCAAAAGCTAGGAACAATTATTGGAAAGATAGCTAGAGGTGGAGCAGGATTGTCAAACAATCTTATACAAAAAAAGAATTTCAAGTACCCTGCAAACGAACCACACATTAAAAACATTGTGAACGGTATTTTTGAATACAAAGCAGAGGAATTAGGACCAGGTGGTGCAAAAAGCTTAGCAGCCGAAAAAGAGCAGTTCGAGAGTAAAATGAAAATGATTGCGTCAATAGATACAATGGTAAACGGCATGATAGTATTGCTACAAGATTTCCAGCAAAACGCAAAACGAGGACTGAAAGCTGATATTGATGGCTTCACTTTGGCATTACAGCAATCGTCTTCACCATATGCCGCAGCTTGGAATCAACTAGCCAACATACTTAATACACCAGTGAAAGATAAAGATGGATTAACAAAAGCTATAATATCACTAGTAAGAAGTACAGAAGCTATTCAAGAAATTGCACATGCATTACAGAGTACAGAAATTATAGGATTCTTAACTAGTTTGGAGACTAAGTATTTAGGAAAGGCGAGACAAGCGCTAAGAAGTTATGCAGAAACACCACTAGGAGCTAATACAAAACACCAAGCTTTATTAAAGGAGTGGCTCGATGTCTTAGATAAAAAGCAGTCTTTGGTTTCGTTTTTTGTAACTAAGCTAGCAGAGGTTACGGATGAGTTTTTCTTATTCTTAAACAAGCAAGTGAATGCCTTTATCGACAAGCAGAAGGCTATGATTAAAGTGCAATTGGAAAAGTGGAAAGCAAACCACGAAGTGGAGTTAGACAGAATAAAAGAAAGGGTTATTAATACTGAGGCAGTATTCATGTCTGTAGCATTGGATCTAGCTGCACGAGCTTTCTGGACTGGAGCAACGTGGCAGGGTAATACTGGAACAACACACCTATCACTAAGCATTGGTGTATTTAAAAAGATAAAAGCATTACCGCAAGATGGTGTAGTTAGTATGGTAGATGAGATTGCACAGAGTTTTGAGTTGCAGTTGAAAGCGATGACTGGATTAGTAACGCCACCACCAAATACAGCAATACCTCCTATACCATTTCAAGGCTACATCTAAAAAGGTAACTATTTATATATAAAAACAACATGAAAGCATCTGATTTTGTAAATTTAATGCGCAAGGTTATACGCGAAGAAGTTCGCTCTATTGTTCGAGAAGAATTGAAAACAATTAAGCCACTACTAAAGGAAACCGCACAACAAGGATTAAACGCGTCTCTAAGACAAGGACTGCCAGCCAAAACACCAAAGGTAGCAGCTCCAACAAGAAAGCCTGCAATCACTCCTCCAATATTTGAAGGACCATTAGCAGGATTGTTAAACGAAACCTATGAGTCAATGTTAAACGAGGGAATACAAGAGGAAGAAGAGTGGCCAGATATGAATGGAGGAGCTCTTACAGCTGACCATGCACAAATGGGAATACAAAGTATGTCGAGCTTATCGGCAATGATGGACGACGACTCACCATTACCAGAGATGGGAGGATACAGTGATCCAACAAGAGCGTTTATGAAGGATTATTCGGCAGTATTGAAAGCAGCTGATCAACATAGTATGGGTAAATAATGGCAATAGAAGTAAGAATAAACCCGATTGATTTCGAACCAAACACAGCGATTGGTATTGATTTACCTATGAACGCTAGCTCGGGTAATTCTTTTCAGCTTAATTATTTATCAATCGATCAAGCAGTTGCAAATGCTAAGAACCTACTACTAACAAATAGGGGTGAGAGAATCATGCAACCAGAATTTGGCTGTGATTTGCGAAAGTCGCTATTCCAAAACATAACAGAAGAGTTGGTATTGGATATAGAAAATCGCATTCGTACAAGCTTTGAGTATTGGTTACCTTACATATTTATTAACAAGCTTACTATAGATGAAGAGGCAGATGCAAACCGTGTAAACGTGACTTTGTCTATCAGTTTAGTAGGTAATCAGGTAGACACTAGATCAATACAACTTGAGATCATAAACACACAACAGAATGGCTAACATATCAAAAACGACATCAAAAGATATAAAGTACTTGGGTAGAGACTTTGACTCTTTGAAAAAAGGGTTAATTGAGTTTACCAAGACTTACTATCCTGATACATACAATGACTTCAATGAGGCATCACCAGGAATGATGTTTGTTGAAATGGCTGCGTATGTTGGTGACGTTCTTAACTACTATGTGGATTCTCAATTTAAAGAGACTTTACTGCTACATGCAACTGAGCGTAGAAACATACTTTCTATAGCATCTGCTATGGGATACAAACCAAAAATCAGTGTACCATCTCAGGTAGATATCGACGTATATCAATTATTCCCAGCATCGGGAAGTGGTGAGAACATAGTACACGATACGAGGTATGCACTTAAAATTCCATCTGGAATGAGAGGAAGAAGTACCTCAGGTAATGTGGAGTTCTTAGTTCAAGAGGATATAGATTTCTCAGTAGATAACATTTACTCTCCAACTGAGATTTCAGTATACACGGTAGACAATAATAATGCACCAAACTACTACCTTGCTAAGAAGACTGTAAAAGCAATCTCAGCTCAGCCAAAAACACTTGACGTCGTTGTTGATGGAACTCAAAAGTTTTTCAAGTTTCAAATAGAAGACGCTTCGTTAATAGGAATTGATAGCATTGTAGATGCTGATGGAAATACTTGGTACGAGGTACCATACTTAGCTCAGGATACTATTTTTGAGAAAGTAACAAATACAGCATACAACGATCCAGATGCGGTTGTGTATAGTGAAGAAACACCATACCTTCTAAAACTTAAAAGAGTACCTCGTCGATTTGTATCGAGAGTAACTGAGACTGGTTTAGAGGTTCAGTTTGGAGCAGGAGTGAGTTCATCACCGGATGAGGAATTACTAGCAACTCCAGAAAATATTGGATTAAAACTACCAACTGGAAAGGATGATATTGATGTGTCGATTGACCCGCAATCTCCTATATTTACAACAGCTTATGGAATTGCTCCTTCAAGCACAACGTTAACGGTTACCTATCTAGTGGGTGGTGGGATCGTATCAAACGTACCAAGTAACACCATAACAGAGGTGGTAGCTATAAATGCTAATACAAATAACTTCCCTTCAAGTACTGGAGCATTAAACGCAAACGTACTTAACTCTGTAGCGATTAATAACCCAATCGCAGCAGTAGGAGGAAGAAGTCAAGAGACATTGGATGAGATAAGACAAAATACATTAGCTCAGTTTACTTCTCAAAATAGAGCTGTAACAAGAGAGGATTATATTGTAAGAGCTTACGCAATGCCAAACGTATATGGAAGTGTATCAAAGGTATTCATTACACCAGATGAGCAGGCAAACATAGGAACGTCAGAAGTTCAAGATACAGTTGCGAATCCGTTAGCTATGAATATGTACGTGTTAGGATATACAAACTTCAAACAATGCATAATTGCAAACCGTGCAGTTAAAGAAAACCTAAGAACATACCTTTCTCAATATAGAATGCTAACAGACAGCATCAACATACGAGATGCATATGTTATTAACATTGGGGTGGATTTTGATATTATACCACTACCAAACTTTAACGCGAATGAGGTAATATTAAATTGCATCACTTTACTAAAAGACTTCTTTGACATTGATAGATGGCAGATTAATCAACCAATAGTGTATGGAGATATTTACAACCTCCTACTAAAAGCAAAAGGAGTACAAACAGTAACCGCTGTACGAATTAAAAATCTCAACGATGAGCTACTAGATTACAGCAATGTAGTTTATGATATCGCAGCCGCAACTAGAAACGGTATCATATACCCAAGCCTAGACCCAGCAATCTTTGAGGTTAAGTTTCCAGACAACGATATTAAAGGACGCATAGCAACATTCTAACATGGTACTAAGATTTTATCCAACAAAAGACGCAACAATATACGAAAGATATCCTGACAAGAATACAGGGTTAGACTCTATATTAGAATTATCGAAGATAGTAGATAATACGAGTAGTTATAATTCTAGAATCTTATTAGATTTTAATGCACAAGCAATAGCAGACACACTGAGTGAATATAGCCAAGATCCAACAAGGGGGATGGATTGGAAGCTTAAACTATACAGCACAGAAGAGCAAGAAATACCATTAGATTATACGCTAGAGTGTAAGGTCCTATATCTAGGATGGGATATGGGAGTAGGTCGATTTAGTAATCTTCCAGAAACAACTCAAGGGGTTAGTTGGAGAAATAGACATGGAAAAGTGGACCCGGATCCGTCAAACTCGTGGTTTGAAACATACGGTGGTTCAGTACCCGTATCACAATCTGGAGCGTGGAGTTTTAATATGGTAGAAGGGGGTGGCTATTGGGAAACTCACTCAATATCATCACAATCATTTAGCTACAAAGCTGCTGACATTTCTATGGATGTCACTGAGACAATAAAGCTTTATTTTGAAAAGTGGAACACCAATGGTGAAACTGAAGGATTAATTATTAAGAACACTAGCGAAACTGAAAACTCAATCCTCAACTTCAAAAGTGTAAAATTCTTCAGTAAAGACACTCACACAATATACAGCCCAGTATTGGAGGCTAGATGGAGGGATGATAGCCAAAACACAAACTTACCAGAGATTAATCTAAGTATAGATGGTGGTTATAATATAGTCTCAACAAACCTTGAATCCGATTACAAAGAGTCATCAACTCCTAGAATAGGATTTTCGGCAAGACCTAGATACCCAGCTCCAACCTTCGCTACATCATCAGCTTACTTAGATAGGTACGCTTTGCCAGAAGGAACAATGTACGCTATATATAGTGCACACACGGATGATGTTATTATAGATTTTTACGACCCCGAAACTAAACTAAGTGTTGACAACTATACCAATTATTTTGAGTTACCATTAATGGGATTTCAACCAGAACGATATTATAGAATTTTACTAAAAGTTCCAAGTAGGAATGTAGGATATACAATTCACGACAATGACTGGATCTTCAAGGTTTCAAGAAATCAATGAGAAATTTAGATGACACACTAAACGGCGATCTTAGCGATAACATTTCAGCGTATACAACGGGGAGTGTTACATCGACGTTGCCTACAAGTAGTGTTAATGAAAATGAAACATACTACGATCTGCTACCGGTGGTAATTAACCAACCACCAATTATTAATGTACCAATCGCTGACGCATCTCGTCCAAACATTAAGTCGTCTATTTCAGCTGATGCTACTGGGCAATATCTATATCAATTTCCAGACGGAACAGTGAAGGTGTTAATGGGTGCTACTTTTGAATTAAAGATAGGAGCAGTTCAACCAAATACACTTAACGTAGAGAATGGTATTCCAGTAATTAAGCAAGCTAATCAAGACTTAACTTATGTTTGGAGACATGACGATGCTATCACTAGGTCAGATGAAAAACCATCACTACAAAGTAAGATAACGGTAACAAACAACGTAATTAGATTTGAAAGAATCCAACCAGAGTCTGCAGGAACCTATGTGTGTGAAATCTCAAACGATATAGGAGTTGTAATTTCAGAGCCAATAACTATAGAAGTTCTTAATCCAGATTTAGATGCATTTTTCTATAAAAACCTAATCACAAATGGGAACGCTACTTCTGGCATAAACGGCTGGGAAGGTGATATTGATTTGCTTGTATCTCGAGAAATGACAAAAAGAGACACGGTTGAGTTAAAACAACCAAACCGAGTTGATTTGTTTGGATACAACGCAGACACAATGCACCCACGACCATACCAAATGGAAGTAGGAGTTGTAAAGGGTGTCAATTACACTGAAGACTTTGGAAAAGGTGGTAAGGGAGGTTACTTCTCTCGTGATGTTTATAAGTACGAAAAAGCTGGAGGTAACTTTTATGTTAAGGCTTACCAGGATGTAGACGTGACTTTGATCCAAGACCTTATCAAGGGTAGTGTGTACGGTATTAACGGTGTTAGAGCCATTATCGGTTGCTATATAGGGAATGCCATCAGTCAGTATATACCAACAAACGCTACAATTCTACCAGATCAAAAGACTAATGCAAACAACTATTTTATGGGAGCTCCTCGTATCAGTGTGGAGAACTTCTTAATGGCAGGACCTGGAAGTACCGTAGATAAGTGTTACGTTACAATAGAAGAGTTTGATAAAGAGTCAAGATTAATTAGCTCAGTATTGCAGCCTGACGGATCAATTCGAAAAGAGCAGAATACAATAACACTACTCGATCCCTGGACTAAGAACCTGTCCAAGTACATGGGCGAAAAGTATTACAAAGTAGACAAATACAACTTAGGACTTACATCACCAGGTAATAACTATGACGCAACCTTATTTGCAGCAGATTACCTATATCCTGATCCAAATGATAGACCAACACACGGTCAGTATTTGGAGTTTAATCGATTAGTAATTGAACGTCTTAATCCAAAAACAACTAAGATTAGAATAGGGTTAAACTTCTTTACAAATGACTGGCGTATATTTGATAACGCAGATTATTATGAAACCAACTCCGATCAGATATTTGAAACAATAGGTTGGGAAAAGAATTATAAAAAAGCTACCTTTGAACAAAAAGGAAACTCAGACGAGGTTGACTTTATTAGATCGTTCGTAGCAAAGAATGCAAAATACAAAGACAAACCGCTAACTGAGCAGATTCCTCTAGCTCCAGCTCCGCGCGTAGCAATCACTGGTTTATCTTTGAGTTTAATTCCAATTCAAAGACAGAATATAGATTCAACCAAGTACTACACTTCAGCTACTTTCAATAGAAATAGCAGACCACAAGTATCGATTCCAAGCGCTTTAGATCCAAACGCTATCTTTGATCCGAAAGATGTATTTAAGCAGGATATGTTTGTATACTTCAGACACGATTCAGAGCCAATGATAAGATACACTTACGATGAGTTTGTACAAATAAACAAAACAACTTTAAGCCTAAAGACGTTAGTTTCTGGTAACCAAAAGCTACCATCTAAATTCGCAGCGGTAAGTGGATCTGTGTTTCCATTCGAGGCAAACCAAAAAGCGTTAGCATTTAACTTAACTCAATTTGGATTTGCAGATGCGATGGTGTCTGTAGAGGATAGTATGGGTCCATATAGAACTTTTGTGTATACACATCCAAGTGGAAGTACAATCACAGCAACAGCTTCAGCTTCACTTGCTTCAAGTGTTAGTGGTATTAAAGGACCAGTCTTTACAATAAATACAGATTACATTCCACCAAGAAATACGGTAAGCAGCAAGTCTGTGCTTTGGAAGAATCAATTCAGATATATAATGCATTACATGGTTAGAGAGTCTGGATCAATTAATAGTACGCTAACAGCAGCGAATGAAGCAACCGGTTTGTATTATATGTTAGCTGACTTCAATTCAGAAACTCCAATTATTCTATATAGAGATTCTAGTCTTCCAGGATTATCTGACGCATCTTCCTCGTTCGTGGTTGATAAGTATCAAATTAACGCTTCTGGTGAGTTCGAGTTTGATCTACCTAAAGAACTACTTACAGCTCCTATCAAAAAAGGAGGTATGGGTATTCCGGTAATTAAAAATTATACAACAGAACAAGACGGAATAGTGGTATTGGAGTTTATGAAGGTGATAAACAATTACCCATCCGCTAGTCTTTCAAAGAACATAGATAATTTGTATGCTAGTTTTGCAAGCACTCAAGGAGCTCAAGACCCAACGCTAGCAGAAATACAAAAAATGCAATTTGAAAATGATATTAAAAACTATTTATATGCAGATAGTATAATTTCGGTATCTCTTGCAGACTTAAAAAGTAAGTATCAAATAGATACATTAAAGTCTACTATTGAAACTGGTTTAGACATGCCTGATCCAAAATATACAACAACATTGTTTGCGGTAAGTCTGGCACCACAAATTGGTACAAACTTGAACGGTTCACCCTATCAAGGAAAGGATAAAGACGGTACGATTTATACAATAGGTTATCCACGCATAGTGGATAAGCAAACTGCTCTATAATGAAAAAGTTAACAATAAAGGTAGGCTCAATTCCAGAAACACAAGAACTTCGATCAGGAGACTTTTTTCTAATGCCAGAAAACCCAGTACCTCCCGTTATTGTTTCAGACCTAAATAGAAACATAAGACAGAAGACGTGGATTAGAGAGTACATAGCTAATGAACCAAGTTACTTTGAAGTCGAACCCGTATTTGATGTATTCTATGTTGTAGCTGGTACTACTATCGAAATGTTCATACTAGCTGAAGATCCATCACTAGTTGATGCAAACAGCCTAGGCGATGATAGCAGGCTTCAATATACTTGGAAAAAGAATGGATCAGCTATTGTTCCGATAAACTCACTTCAAAACGGTAAAGGTATACGAGGACTAAGTGTTCCAGGTAAAGATGTAAACTCAGAGATTTCTGGAGTATATACGTGTGAAGTATCAAATGCCTATGGAACTACTATTTCATCTCGAGTAAAGTTGGAAGTAGTAGAACCAAAGAAGCACCCAATGTTATTTAGAAATCTGTTAAAAAATGGTTCTTCTATTCAGAACTGGTCAACAGACGTCGATATCATAACAAGAGCCTTTATGGCTTCAGAACCGTTGACTAGAAACTACGGATCGTTACCAGGCTTTTCATACTACGATATGGATGCACAAAAGGTGGTAGGAAGTACGCCTGAAGACTTTCGTTTTTGTCAAGGAGGTCACGGTAGCCTACTGTATAGCCATTTAAGTAGTTGGTATAAAAAAGATAAAAACCTTTATAACCTAGACACAGTAAGTAATGCAGATAGAGATTTGGAAGGCTGGCAATCGTGGTTATTAAAAAGCTATCCATCAAACATTGTTCCAAACGAAGATTTTAATCAATGGAAGTGTGCAGGCTTCTTTCCAGGAATAAAGTGGATTGATTCCTATAATAGAAATTCAAGTAAGGTTATCGGGTTGTCTAATGAGGTTGAAAACCAAGTACTAACCTACATAACTCGAGACAAGATTAAGTTTAAGAAAGATGGTGGTAGAGAGGTATCATCACTTAATCAGGTAATCGATGTGTCAAATATCAGCTCAGTAATTGATGGAAACATTACTGGACTGCCACAACTCAATGGTCAGTTCTTTGCGTATGTGGGAGCTGGGATTACGGGCTATAAAATTAAAGCAACAACGACAACGGGAGAAACTACATTCAATTGGTACGTTCTAGATCCAGAAGATTTCTTTGATAGATTGAAGAAGAGTTCAGATGGACGTCCAAAGTTAGCTGAAGGTAGTGTTATTGAGATTATACCATTAATGGAAGATACAACACAGATATCGATCATTGCTAAAAACTCTAACGACATGGAGCTATCGAGAGTTGATCTCGATGGACCGAGTGTAACAGATGTGTTTGCAATAAAAGAGAAATCGCAACTTCCAATCACGTGGTACCCTATATTTGATATGTTTATCACTAACAATAATGAGATAAAGATTTTTGGACAAACATACTCAACAACAGAAGCGTTATTAGCCTTAATGTCACCAAACCCAGAAATACCAAGTAAAAGGGTAGTGGGTTATGAATATAGATTAAAATTAGAAAACTTTTCTGGTGGTGCGAATAAGCGAAGAAAGTTTAAAAACGTATTAAATGACGTTTTAATTCTTGATGAAACTGGAGAGGTAATTATTCAATCTAATGGAGAAATAGACCTCACTAGATATATTCGTTTAAAAGAAACACAAGGTTACTTTAGAGAAGATTTTACACCTTCAACACCAACAACAGAACCGGGATGGCAGTTTCTGCGAGTAAGAGAGCACTATGTGCATATTAAAGAGCTGCTTGAAGACATAGACGATGATATTAGAGTGAGATTAATTGAAACACCAATATACTCACCGGTTAGAGGAGACAACGAACAAACGCGTATTGATCAAACAGCGATGACAGCATTAGATCGAAACGCAGCTTTTTTTATTAAAAAAATACCATTCAAGCAGGCTAACTCTTACTATCCAATTCAAGTAAATGAGTGGACTACAGATACAAAGATAGACGAAAAACGAACATTAAAGGCATTGCAAGATTACGGAGCAGCTGCAATGTTTGCAGTTGGAACTACCTTTGCAATTCCAAAAGGTACTAAATCGATTCAGATAGTTATAACCTTTACTCACACATCTGAAGCTATCGACGATATACAACCAGAGCTTAGAGGTTGGAATAACCCAGAAATCTATAGAAACGATTACGGTTCACAAAAGAGTGGTAGACGCTTTGTTGAGTATGGATATCCACGATGCGGTGTGTCGATGGCTAAATTTATGCTACTAACACAAGACGCTACATTATCTCAAGACTATCCTAGCTTTTTCTTACCACCACCAGACACAACTGTCCTAGGTATGAGAAGAAAGAAGCTATATGAAAATTCAAACGATACATCACAACCGGGTACGTTTAGTTATGACTTCTTAATGCCAAAATCAGTACCAGAATTTTCTGGAATAGACTTATACACATTGAATGATCAGTTAGAGTCATATGAAAGAGGAGTTCGTAAAAACGAAAAAGACCTTTCACCAGCACTTTCACAAGAAGAGATACAACATTTCAGCGATACTGTGGTAGGAGTAGAAGATGCAGCACCAGATCGTCTTGAAAACATACAATCTAATACGCAGATTGATGAAGGATTAAATGATGTGCAAATAGATACATCTCAAACTCCTCAGTAACTTTTCTGCTGACATATTTATAATAAAATCCGTGGCGAAGAAATCAATACAGAGCATATCAACCGTACCTGCAGCTTCGATTAAGACCATTCCAAGGGTGCAATCGAACGGACAGCTGCCGCCTCCACTTCCACCAACAGCAAAGGTTGTAAAACCCTTTGGAATGGAGTCGAGTAATATTGCGCAATATCCAAATGATGTTGTTGTACTTGACGTTTATAATGCAGTCAACGTATTTTTAGAATCCAACTACAGAGTATCTACCTTTGTTAAAAAAGGTAACGATATTGAATTAAACGTTGAGGATGACATAAAAAACCTAGGTTATATTTCTGGAAAGTATATTGCTGAATATAAGTTCCACAGAAACTACTTAGGATCTGGAGATGGACATAAAGTCCAAATTCAAGAAATAAGTTCAGATGGATTAGAAGCTAGAATTGTCGCAATACCAAGTTCAACAATAAATAATCCAAGCTACCTAGATTTCTTCTCAACAAAGTTGTTTGACTTACCAAAAGCACAAACACTTTCAAATTTATTCTTATTTAAGAAAACTACAAGAGGTACTGAATCTTATAGAATTTTTGATTACGTTCAAGATAAGTTTACCTTACCGCTAACACCATATTCAATTGTATTGAAGTTTTCATCACCACTACCAACAACGGTAAGTATAGGTGATCAAATTTGGGTAGCGCAGCAATTAAGTGATTCGATTACAGACACAATTGTAATGGTACCACCTAAGCCAAAGAGAAAGCAGACGGTAATTGCTGGACCAAACTGGGACGTATTAAATAAAACACAAACAACAGTCACAACTCCGTATAAGGATTGGGATGACATCTTAACAACAAACACACAAACTACCGAGGATATAATTAACAGCCTTTTGAGTGGCTCTTTGGTAGAGGGAATAAAGCTTAATGTAGATTATAGAAGATTTGAGAACTTTATTGTACTAGGTTCAGCTGTAGAGAGGTTGGAGAACTTCAAATACAAAATGACGTTGTTAGAGGATTACGATGCAAAGTTGGCAATCCTAACTACCAACCTCATAGGATCACCAAGTAGTGGGGTGTCTTCAAGTTTAGCTTTTCAAACTAACCTAATCAACACACAAACCAAAAAGTCAGCACTAATTGGTAGCTTTGATTCCTACGAAAAATATCTATATAATCAGTCAAGTAGTTATGAGACTGGTAGTTATGGAGAATTTTACTCAACAACTTGGCCAAAGTCAAACAGCACAAAACCATATATAAACTACTCAGTAACGTCATCTCAGGTAGAAGATTGGTACAAGGGAATTTATGATTCTGCTAGTTTGTTTGACAACAATAATGAGCAAGCGTTATACAAACTAATTCCAGCACACGTACTAGAAGATTCTTCAAATGACCAATACAGTTTATTGGTTAATATGATGGGTCATTATTTTGACACGATACTGCTTTATATAAAACAAATTACTGAAACAACGGATCGTAAGCAGTCAATATATGAGGGATTCAGTAAAGAATTAGTATACCACGTAGCAAAAAGTTTAGGTGTAGATTTTGAGAATGGTAATGTTTTAGATGAACTGTGGTCATATACGCTAGGTACTGATCCTACCGGATCTGCTTCATCGCAGTATGACGCAACTAGCGACGATCGAACAAAAGAAATTTGGAAGAGAATAATCAACAATCTACCATACCTACTAAAAACAAAAGGAACTGAACGAGGTGTTAGAGCTTTAATAAACTGTTATGGTATTCCTCAAACAATTCTAAGAATTAGAGAATATGGAGGAGCAGAACCAGAGTTTGATACAAAAACAGACCTACAATATGAGCGATTTAATTACGCTCTAAAGGTTGGATGGAATGGCCTATCAACTGGAAGCACACCTCCAGCAGAGCTATTAAGTGTTCCGTGGCGAAAATTAACGACCAACAACTTGTTCCCAATGGCGGTGCAGTTGAGAGTTAAAATGGCTAAAGATCAAACAAAAGAGCAAACCTTATTTGAAGTTCCAAGTCGATGGAAAGTAAAAGCTTTTCAAAGCGCTAGTAGCAACTATGTTGGATTCTTCCTTAAGAACTCAACAGCAACGGTGTGGGCAACAGCAAGCGTTAGTTCATCTATTTATGATGGAACTTTCCACAGCATTACATTGCAGCGAAGCATAGCAACCGATGCTACTGCGTCTAGTCAAAATTACACACTTATTATAAAAAAGGTTAACTACGATAAGGTCGTTTCAACACAAACTGCAAGTTTAAGTGTTGATGGTGCTACGAGTAGTTCGTATAATGCTAACTTTGTAACGGCAGCAAATTTATGGATTCCTGGGTCAGGGTCATTTGCCTACAACCAATCTCAGTCCATGACGATACTATCTGGTAGCGTGCAGGAGTTGAGATACTGGACAACGCCACTTCAAGATAGTATATTAGATAACCACGCTCTTACGCCAACTAGTTTCCAAGGAAACACGGATGAGGTGCATACCGGAAGTACATCTAGTTATTACGATCTTGGTTTCAGATTATGCTTGGGTTCAGATAATCGTAATATAGATTATAGTACCACTCAAAGTTTGATGTCTCAGCACCCAAACCAATCAGAACAGTTATTCGTTGGTAGTATAGTTAAGTCTGGTTCCTTTAAGCACTTTATATCACCAGCATCGGGTTCACTTTATGAGCCAATTGTTGAAAAACATTCGTTAGAGTGGCCAGATTTGGGTGGAAACAGAAGTATTGGTACTAAGATAAGAATTGAAAGCACAACAACAGCAGGTACAACGGAGCTGTGGAGAGATAATAAAGCACAAAGAAGTTTATCTGACACACAACCGCCGGATAGCTCTCGACTTGGAGTATATCTATCACCTTCAAACGAAATCAATCAAGATATCGCTGAACAATTTGGTGGTATTAGTGTTGATGATTATATTGGAGATCCAAGCTATTTGAGTTTAGACACATATCCTGGTTTAGATAAATTAAAATGGGAGTATAGTCGTAAGTTTACTTTAGGACGAAATAATACACAAAATTACATAAGACTAATCAGGCATTACGATGCTTCTTTGTTTCAGTTAATTAAAAAGTTTGTACCCTATAGAGCTAACACTCAAACTGGTTTAGTAATAGAACCAACAATAATTGAAAGAGCTAAGGTAAGAACGACAGTTCCATCTTACGAGTCTTTAGATTATAGTGCTTCATTGGACGTAGGGCCAGATGCAATCTTTACACCTGGCGGAGCTATACAAGATGGAGATGGTGAACCTTTTAGAGATCAACCAGGTTCAGTTAACAATGGATATGTCCCAGAGGGAACTATTGGTGGAGACGAGTCAGATTACATAAAACTGAGTGGTGAAGAACAGCGTATTTCAGAGTATAACGATGTTGTTTATTATCCATCTTACGATTACCAAGCTCCAAGACAGAATATAGATATGATACCGGACTTTAGTTCTCCGGAAGTAGACTATGTAGTAATTGACGGTACAGATATTCCATTATCACCAACGTTTGATGAAAGCTTTGCGAACCAGTTTAATCAACTAGGTTTAGATGATAACCCATCTACTAGTGGTAGTATGGCAGCACAGTTGGATTTGGGTATTTCTCAATACGGAAGAGATACGAGAGTTTTAGGATCGCAGTACACTTTCATGACTTGGGCAACCAGTGGTAGTGGAGCAACCGGTTCTGCACCATACCTTGTAACAAGTAGCCATTACGCTTATAGCGAAGCTCAAGGACCAACCCTAATGACAGCGCGCTATAGTGAGATAATAGATAACGACAGTGATGTATACGGACTAAATGTGTTTGCAGGTAAGGCTTTTACAGGTAGCTATGCATTAGAAACTGGCTCTACAATCTTTACGGCATCATTCGCATTCCAAAAAAACAAATGGACATCACAATATGGCTTGCGCATATCAAGCTCGTTTACGGCAAGTGTTGGAACCTACGGTACAAGTTTATATGGTATAAGCACTTATGGAGCTGGAGTAGCTGCTATTCCATCAACTGGTGCACAGCACTGGAGAATAGACAACTCTCGAGGATTACACTACTACAACAGCGGATCGGCAATCAGTAATCATTCAGGATCAGCAACGATTCACGCCTTTTACTATGAACCAGATCAAAAACAAACGTACGACTATTTGTATGACGTCAGTATAACACTAAACTGCTCTTCATCAAATTCTGGAACAGCAACGTTGTACTATGGAAGCTTCAACTCTAATTATACGCAATCGATAGTATTGCCATCTACCCCAACAACATACACGTATAGAACAAAGGCAGACGGTAATGTGTTAGGTCTTTTACTAAAAGGAAGTACTTTGGTAAATGGTGGAAGTATGGAGATAAGAAACTTATCAGTTAAGTCTGTAAATTATAGAGCAGAGGTTCAAGATTTTCACTTACGAGATAGTTATGGTATGAGGAATGCTCGATACGATGGATGTAAAATGTCTTCAGCTGGCTACAACATCGATAGTACCGACACAGTAGACGGTGGGCCAGTAATAACGATAACAGAGGGAACTGGGGTTGAACTTGTTTCTAATCCAAGTCCTCGAGGAAACTTCCAAATTAGGTAGTTTTCTAAAAACTAACATATTTATATTAAAATAACAAACAATGGGGTATTTAGATAATACAACGGTAACAGTAGACGCAATACTGACAAACAAAGGTCGTCAAATTTTAGCTTCTGGCGGAAGATTAAATATCGTGAAATTTGCTCTTTCTGATGATGAGATCGATTACGACTTATGGAATCCGGCTCACACTTTGGGAACAAACTATTACGGTGCTGTAATCGAAAACATGCCAGTATTAGAAGCATTGCCAGATGAATCTCAGATGTTGAGATACAAACTTCTTACATTACCAAAAGATGTAATCGGTATTCCAGTGATTAGCGTTAACCCATCTAGCATTTCAATTACTTCATTGAAGCAAGCTGTAACAATTTCACCAAGCACATTAAACTTGGCAGGTGGAAACGATGGAGCAGGATATACAGCAATTCTTAGCGACGACACTGTAGCTACATTAGAAGTTGCACCAGATGGAGCTGTAAATACTGCAGCAAGATCAACACTTAACGTTGCAACAGCAATTACCAACGTAGCAGATGCAAACTTAGCAAACACAGCTGCTAACTTTGTTGATGACGAGGTAACAGGAATGACCACAGCTGGTAAGACAATCACAAAAGTAGGATCTAAATTCATTATCAAAGCAAAACCACAAGCAGGTACAACAATCAAACGTGCATTGTTAACAATTGTAGGTAATGAGACTGGTGGATTCAAAACAGTATCAATTACAGTTGACCCATCACAATTCTTAACTTTAGATGTTCAAACATCAGCACCATTAAATACACTATAATAGGCCATGGCAGAGATTTTTAAATTCTTTACACAAGACGACATCGTATCAGGTGATATCCAGACTATATCACAACCAATATGGTCAGAGAATATGAACCCGTACTCGGCATCTTATGGAGGTACGACTGGTATAGGTTTTTTCACATCATCAACTCAGATATCACAATCTGGAGATTACTATGCAAACGTATATCACCGAAACCCAGCAACAGATGCAAACGCAGCAGTACAATTTGCACTTGCTTATGGGCACAGAAAAGGAAGTGGTTCTTATGGTGATCCAAATACAACTGGACAAAACGTAAATGATACACCAACGAGAGCAATCTATTCTCAATACAAGAATATGTTATTGCCTCCAACGGACACAGCTTTTACATTTGGAAACGATACTCCAGACGATATTATCGTTCTTAACGTAGCTAGAGCACGATTCCGCCAAAAAGTAGATCCAGGAAACTGGGAGCTACGCTTAGGAAGTGGATCTGTTACTTCTACATGGGGAACAGCATATAGAACATTCATCGATGCTAGTGGTCAAGGAGATACTCCAACGATCAATGAAGCAGGACGTGTATTTGGAATCTATAGCGGTTCCGGAGGTGTAACAGCATCAGCGACTCAGTATGGTTTATTCTACCCAGATCAAGGTGTACTTATGTTTAACGCCACAAGATTAAAAACTGAATTAGGAATCGCATTCGATAGTCGTTCAGCAGATGTGTTAGATAACCTATTATTGCAACCAAGAAACCACGTGACAATGTCACACCGTATTGCAGGTGCATCTTACTTCCAAGCAAGAAGTGAAGAGAAAGTAACATCTACTCACTACTTTGTGAGAATCACAAATAAGCAGTTTAACTTCTCTAACAATCCAACGTTTGTAACTGGATCAAGTGGTACATTCCTACATGCTAGTATGGTTCGTAATCCAAGTGTTTACATTACTACAATTGGTATGTATGATACAATCAACAGACTTGTAGCAGTTGCTAAACTAAGCAGACCTTTATTGAAAAGCTTTAACCGTGAAGCATTGATTAAGGTTAAATTAGACTACTAATTAATTTATTGAAAAGTCATATTAAGTAACCCTTTACTTTTAGTAAGGGGTTTACTTTTTAGCCATATTTATATCAAATGGCAGGAGTATTTAAGAGTCTCGATAAATCAGATGTACGTATAACACCGTTTAGAACGTACAAGCTTTGGGCTGATGTTATACAGAATAACCTTAGCGGATCTGTCTATACAATATACCAAGCTAATTATAATCCACAATCAAACTATCTACAAGTTGATCCGTTAAATGATTCCTTCGATCAAGGTAATGCTTACTTTGAGCAGTCTGAAGCAAAAACAGCAAATGGTAAATTCCAAAGAGTTGTACATAGGTCGGTGGAACACATATATTACAGAGATTTCTACACAAATAACAAAGCTTCTTTTGGAAGTGGAAACATTAACAATCAGGTACGATATTTAGAGGATCAAGCTCAGATGGTGAGCATGCCACAATCAAAGTTTGGAGAATCAATTCTTCCAGGATCGGTGCAAATGGTAATGAGTTGGTCTTATGCAGTGAATAGTGGTAGCTTGTATAACCCATTAGCATTAACAACAGCAAGTGGTATTTGGATAGTTGAAGATGATTTTCAAGGAAACTTAGTAATATCTGGAAGTGGATTCTATTCTCCGTACGGACAATATATTGGAGGAGCCTACACAAACTACACTTCATCAGTAGACAAGTCCCCAGTAGGAGAGTGGCCGATAGATACAATCTACAAGTACACAGGTATTGGACCAGTTAGCTTCACTAGCAGCTTTAACAAAGGCAATTGGCAAATGGAAACACTATATAATAGAGTTAGTGTATCCTTTCCAACTAGCTCAACAACACCATCAGCATCTGCAGTTCAGCTCCTAGGAGCACAAATGCAATTTAGCTCAACGAATAGCTCAAGTTTAGTTATAAAGACAGATCTTGTGTCAGATTATAAGGATTTGTATAACTTCCAAAGTAAACCATTCTCGGTGAGCATGTTTGTTAATCCAACAGCATATCCAACCCAACCATCTGGAGCTATATTATTATCAAAGCATGGACCTGCTGAAGAGCTTCAAGTAGATATTAATGGAAACGTATACTCTCAACCAGTGAACAATCAATTCCCATATAGACTAAGATATGTGTCTGGATCAAACAAAATTGCATTTGAGCAAGGTGGTGGTCATGAGGGAATCTTTATGGTGACTAGTAGTGCGATCTTAAACACAAACGAATTGTATCACATAGTAGCCACCAAGTCGGGTTCGCTACTAAGCTTGCATGTTAATAGTGCTACCAGTAGATCCATTGACACAGCTGTTAGTAACTTGAACGATAGAGATTGTGTAAATTTAGCTAACACCTATATTGGTAATTCCTATAAACAGACTGAAGGATTTGATGGGTACATCGATAACATTAAGATTTACAATAAGTTATTAGACCAAACTGAAATAAACATCCTACATCACACTCTAGGAGTTGGTAATGTTAATGTTGGTAATGTATTTTATAATCACGGAATGATGGGATTAACTTCAATTCCAAGTAGATACGCAACCTTCAATACAATACAAACAAGAGGTACACATACAATCTGGGAAACAGAAATATCATGCACAATAGGACCGGGTGAGTTTACAAGAAGTACAAACCCATCTTTGCAAGTTTACGATCCAAAACAAAACCAATACGTGTTCAGTTCATTTGCAACGTCATCTGACTTTTCACCATTTGTTACGAGTATAGGTCTTTACGATGATTACCATAGATTGGTGGCTATAGGAAAGCTGAGTACACCAGTACAACTTCCAAACAATACAGATACAACAATAATCGTACGATTCGATAGATAAGTTATGGCAAAAAGAGTTTACGCAAAAAGAGAAGCAGCTAAGATCAAAGGTTACCGAAGCGGGCTTGAAGAGGACCTAGATGCTACCTTAAAAAAGGTGGGAGTGGACGGCCAATATGAACAACACAAAATCAAATATGTTAAGCCAGAAACGCAGCATACATACACTCCAGACTTCAGATTACCAAATGGTATCTTTATTGAAACAAAGGGAAGGTTTGTGGTGGAAGATAGAAAAAAACACATTCTAATTAAAAGCCAACACCCTGAGTTAGATATTCGATTTGTATTCCAAAACTCAAGAAACAAGCTAAGAAAAGGATCAAAAACAACTTACGCCGATTGGTGCGTTAAGTATGGCTTTCTTTATGCAGATAAAGATATTCCAGCTGAGTGGTTTGCTTAATCAATAAAATCTTCGTATAGTTACTGCATGACAGTAAGTGTAGCACAAGGAAGAAAATTACTTGACGGGTATTTAGGATCAAGCATTCCTCACAGAAATGGTGAGATGAGTTATCAATGCCCATTTTGTAGCCACTACAAGAAGAAGCTACAAGTAAACCTACATACACAGAAGTGGCATTGTTGGGTTTGTGATGCAAGAGGTCAAACGGTTTCGTCACTACTTCGCAAGAGTAATGCACCATATGAGTATATTAAGCAGGCTAAGGAGCTTTATGGCGATACATCGTCTAATTCAACCTCCCACCTAAACATGAGAGAGTTGGTTGCGTTGCCGGAAGGATACAAACCACTTTACATTAAACAAAATACACCAGACTACAGAAATGCATTACACTACGCAATCACGGAAAGAAACCTAACCCCTATTGACATTCTAAGATATCAAGTCGGTTACTGCGAAGAAGGTCCTTATGCGGGAATGATTGTAATACCAAGTTATAATGAGGATAACAATTTAAACTATTACGTAGGTAGAAGCTACTACCACCAAGCTGTAACTCACAAGAATCCACCAGTATCTAAGGACATTGTGGGCTTTGAGAACCAAATTAACTGGAAGGAGCCAATCATACTTGTTGAAGGAGCTTTTGATGCAATAGCAGTAAAAAGAAATGCAATTCCGTTGTTTGGTAAGAAAATTATGACTACATTAAGAATTCGTATACTAACTGAGAAAGTAAAGAAAATATACATAGCATTGGATGCCGATGCATTCGCTGACAGTGTAAGGGAAGTTGAGTACTTTTTGAACAATGGGATAGAAGTATTCCTGGTAAAGCTGCCAGGAAAAGATCCTAGTGAGATTGGGTACGAGGGAATGATTAACGTAATAGCTACCGCAAAGAGGGTAGATTTTTTCGATTTAGTGAAATTTAAAATGCTTTTATGATAAACAAAGTAAAGTGCGCAATAAAAAATGTTGATTACATTTTACACATTGCAGACATCCATTTACGTAATTGGAAAAGACATAAAGAGTTTAAGGAAGTTTTTGATAAAGTGTTCAAGGCGGTAGACGAACTACCACCTAATTCTATCGTTACAGTAGGAGGAGATATTGTGCACGCTAAAACTGATATGAGTCCAGAGCTAATCGAAATGGTTACATACCTATTTAATGGATTAGCAGACAGAGTACCTACAATCGTAATTGCAGGAAATCATGATGCAAACCTAAACAACAAACATAGATTAGATGCATTGACTCCAATCGTAAAAGGATTGAATCACAATAACTTATTCTACCTACGCAACTCAGGTTTGTTTGAAATTGGAGATATAGCAGTTAGTGTTATGTCTCTGTTGGATGAACCAGAAAAGTATATCACCTACGATAAGATCACTGACCCGAACAAGTATAAGAAGCTTGTGGCAATGTTCCATGGTACGATCGCAAATAGTAAGGTAGATAGTGGCTTAACGCTAGCTCACGGGTTGGACTGGGCAACCTTTGCAGGTTTTGATGTAGTACCATTAGGTGACATTCACAAAAGACAAGTGTTATCAAAACAGAATCCAGCAATATTCTATCCAGGATCTTTAGTACAACAAAACTTCGGAGAGGTGTTTGAAGATCACGGATATGCGTTGATAGACTTGACAAAAGAGAAAATTGAATACACCTTCCATGATATACCAAACGATTACGGTTACTATACTTTAGACGTTGTGGATGGTGTAGTTCCAGCTAATTTACCACTTACCTCTAAAACAAATTTAAGAGTAAGAACAACAAACACAGACCCGGCTCAACTTAAAAGAGTACTTGCTACAATTAGAAAAGAGTACCGTATTAGAGATGTAATTGTGCAGAGATTAGATCGCAATTCAGACGGAACTAGCTCTGGTTTGTTGGGTGATGCTATCAATCAAGGAGATGTAAGAAATGTACAGTACCAAAGTCAATTACTAACTGAATACCTTTCAGCTCAGGGAATAGACGATGATATGATTACGAAGGTTATTGAAATAAACAAAAAGCTAAATCAGGAAATTAACTTACCTGAGATGGCTCGCAATGTGGTGTGGAAGCCAAAGAAGTTTGAGTTCAGTAATATGTTTTCGTACGGAGAGGATAACGTAATCGACTTCAGCACGAAGCAAGGGACTTGCGGTATATTTGCACCTAATCATGCAGGGAAGTCGGCTATTTTAGATGCTTTATGCTTTTGCTTGTTTGATCAGTCATTTCGAGCAAGTAAGGCAGATCAAGTGCTTAATCGTAAGAAGGAGGACTTCTATTGCAAGTTTAACTTTGAACTAGGTGGACTGGACTATTTTGTTGAAAAAAGAGCTACAAAGTATAGAAGTGGGCCACTTAAAGGAAAGCTTCGAGTAGATATAGATTTCTGGCATATTAACTCAGAAGGCGATCGAGTATCGCTTAATGGAGAGCAGAGACGAGACACGTCAGCTAACATACAATCCTATGTTGGAACCTTTGATGACTTTATTTTGACAGCTCTTTCACTACAGCAAAATAATTCCAACTTCATTGATAAGACTCAAGGAGAGCGTAAGGATTTGTTAGCTAACTTCCTAGACGTTACTATTTTTGACTCACTTTGTGATTTGGCAAATAAGAACAACAGAAAGACGGTAATATTGCTAGAGGAGTACCAGAAGCAAGACTTTGAGACAAAGTTGGGTGATGCAGAGAGAGCTAAGGATTTGTATGAAGCAAAGCACGAAGCATCAGTAGCAGAGTTAGAATCAGCACAACAATGGATGCAGGATTTAAACGATAAATTGCTCGAATTAAACAGAGAGTTGCAACCGTGTCAAGGTGAGGGATTGGATATCGATAAACTAAACGAATCACTGCAGCAGAAGTCGGATAGTGTGAAAGATCTAGAAGAAGCTAAGGTAACTAAGGGTTTGGATCATGGAGCTGCATGTGAGGTTTTTGAGCATTGGACGAGGGAGCTAGAAGTACTTAAAGGATTATTTAACGTATCACTATATAAGGAGTATCAAGCTAGTTTGCAAACCAAACAGAAACTAGATACACAACTCGATACGATGAAGCTTACAATCAAGAATAAGCTTGAAAAGCTAGATAAACTAAAAGACCATGAGTACGATGCAGATTGCAAGTACTGTATGTCAAATGTGTTTGTTCAAGATGCAATGAAAACTCGTGAGGAGCTAGAGAATGATAAAAAGACAGTTGGAGAGTTCTTAGTAGAAAGACAAAAAGTTGTTGATTTTATCGAACAAAATAGCCCTATCGACCAGGAGGCAATAGTGCTACAAGAGGCGAGTACAGAGCTTAACAAAGCAGCGTTGCTTAAAGGAAAGGAGGAAGCAGCATTTGAGAGATTGAAAGCTCAGATCGAGCAAACAAAAGGCGAAATACAGAAGATTGAAACTAATATCGACATCTACAACAAGAACACGACAATCCTTGAAAACAACAAACGGATCAATGATGAGATAAGTCAGATCAACAAAGAGAAGAATGTACAATCAATAGCTGTATCAAAGCTGAATAACACAGTAAAGGACTATCACGGAAAGGTGCAAGTTGCTGACCAAACAATTAAGGAGTGTTTGAAGACAATCGATCACATGCAACAGTTGGTAGAGGAGCAGGTGGCTTACGAATTATATTCAAAAGCTATGTACAAGGATGGTATTCCATATACTTTGATTAGTAAAGCGGTACCATATATTCAGCAGCATACAAACAACATTCTAAACCAAATTATAGACTTCACTGTCGAATTGGAAACGGATGGTAAAAACATAAACGCGTTTATATGTTACGACGATGATAAGTGGCCACTAGAATTGAGTTCCGGAATGGAACGCTTCATGGCTTCGATTGCAATCCGAATTGCATTGATTAAGATTACAAACTTACCTAAGCCCGACTTCATTGCAATCGATGAAGGATTAGGAGTATTGGATAGTAGCAACCTAAACTCGATGCACACTCTATTCACACATATGAAAGATATATTCAGATTCAGTTTAGTAATTTCACACATTGATGTCGTGCGAGATATGGTCGACACTATAATATCAATAGATAAAAAAGACGAACATAGCTACATATCTTGTTAGGCCATATTTATAGTATATGAGCATAACATCTTTCTACAAGAAACAACAACCAAGAGGGTACGACACTAGCAACTACTATATTGAAGATGCTAGTGCAACCTCTCCTTTTTACTTTAATATACAGCAATTCCCTTCTGTAGTTGGAGGAGGTAGGAGTGTAATTGTAATAAAGGGTAACGGAAATAATCTTAGACTCAACTCAACAATTGACGTAGAGATAAAGGATGCCAATGGTGATAATGTTTTTGTTGAAATGACCAACTACATTGATCGATTCAATAACTACTACATTACATTTGAGGTTTACGACATAACAGCTAAAGGACCAGCAACGGTTTACCTAGTCGGGGAAGCTTTGGTTGATGAAAATGGCGACAACATTCCGACAGAATACCAAGGTAGGTATAACGTCAGATGGTCACGAAGTATAATGCTACTTCCCTTCGAAAGAAACAACGCTGATTTATTTTTTGATAAGCCACCATCAGTTAACATAGTACAAGTTATAACCCCAGAAAGGTCGTTAGTAAGTGAGTCATCTGGATCAGCTTACTCAGTGTATACTTCTAGTAAAGGAGATTACTCAATGCAGACGTCAAATTTTCAAGGATATGATCGTGACTTCTCAACTAGCGCTGAAATATTAGACACTAGATTACAATCAATACTGGCTAACCCAAACCAAAAACCACAAACAACAAACACCGTCAACTCTTCACTAAGAAGAAGAGTCTCTGGTATAGAAAATGGTTATCTAAGAGATCAATCATCTAGGTACGGTACAGTAGTACTATCAGCTTCTGGATCTATTAAAAAAGATTTCTTAGGAGCTACTTTTAATTTTTTTGACATAGGATCGACACCAGATTTCTTATACCCACAACTACCACAAGGTATCGTGTCTTCGGGAAGTGTAAGTAGTCAGTTAGAAGCTTTTGAAGCTAACGTTGTTGAGGTTATTAATAACAGCCAAATGATTATAAGTAAGCCACTATCTATAGTTACTTTGGATTCAAATCAAGCCAAGAAAGGTTATACAAGCACATTTACCTACAAAAAGGCAACTAACTTCACTGGTAGCTTAACATACTTACCAAGTGATGGTGCATTTATTACAAGCTCGACAGTAAGTCAGTCATATCTTGAAGCTACATTCTACGACGTTAAACCAATAAGTGGGGACGTTTATAGAATCAAAACTTATTACAAAAGAGGTATTGCTACGGGAGAGTATAAGTTGATTTATGACCACGTTGTAAAACCAGTAGAGTATATGACTGATGCTGCATACCCCAACCAAACATCTTACGCTAAGCATGACTCGGATTATAGGTTGATAGGTCATTTTACTACTGAGGAGATTAAGGATTATTATTGGGATTTTTTTGTAGAGACGCCAACATCTATATACACAGCAACCACTCCAAATATAGCGAGTGCTTCTCTTCACGAATCAATAACAACACAAGCAGACTACACACACTCAGCAATTGCAACAACTAAGTATAATCAAAACTACAATGCCAATCAAATTTATACTCTAAGCTGTCTTGTGGCGTTAGACCCAAATACAGAGGTAGAAGTGTATATGAATAGTGATCCACTCAACACTAATACCTACATAGCAACCTCCTACCCAAGAGCCTTTTCAAAAACAATAAACAAAGAAAAAACTAGATACACCGACTCTGTTAATCGTTTTGGAAAGTACATAGGAAGGGTTATTAACGATAGCGACAACGCAAAGTATATTGGCCGCGTTGAGTTTGATTTCTTAACGGATAGCGATGGACTAGGAAGGCCGGCATTTAGAACAAATACAATTGATAGGTTAAACATAACTGGAAGTGCATATTTAGCTGAAATAAGCATAAAGCCTCTAACAATGAACGGCTTTTCTCCAAACTTAGTTCAATTTGCAATTCCATTTAACAACGAGATAGACAACATACTTTCACTATCTCAGTCACTGGATTTTAAAATAGAATACTTTGATTACACTGGAAGGCAATCGGAGTTTGTAACAAATATAAACGACTTGGTTGTAAACCTTAAAGGAGAGATACCATCAAACACCTGTCAAACAGAAACTACAACATTCTACTCAGCGGGTTCGCGTGAGTGGTATGATTAAAAAAACATTAATATGGCATCAACTTACGTATATACTCACGCATTTGATTTTTATTACAAATGGATCCCAACCGGATCTGGTGCGCTTACAAATGTAACATGGAGTCAGCACTACATCTTTAACGGAATAGGTAAGCCAAATACAGCAATGAGTGCGTCCTGGTACAACTATCCACCTTTTGGAGTATTAGGAATAACTGGAAGCATACTGACCAGGCAGACTGCATCTATCACTGGTAAGGATGGAGCACTAGCTTGGAGCAGCGCAGCAAGTGATTTTTTGTGGAATGTACTAACACCATCTGTGTCGATAGCACAATCAACAGATGGAGCCGGAAGAGCTACAACATATTATAGGTTTGGATACAATAGTGAGAGTTTCAATTACAAAGAAGGAAAGATTATTGGAAGCGTCTATGGAGTACCTACATACCCAATCACATCAAGCTGGATAGCATACGAACCAAGAATGGTCACATATGCCTCAGGAGCATCTAGCCTCGGTTATCAAATGAGAGGTACCGCTTCTTTTGGCCCATACTTTCCGGCATCATATCTTGGAAACCCATCCAACGCAGCATATAGCTTACCAACAGCATACACATCACCAACCACAACATATCCACTTGTAGGAAAAAACCCAACAAGCATCACGTATGGATCAAACAGTACGGGGTCAGATGATGGAAGGTTTTTTGATTTAGCTGGCGGTTGTGGAATACATAGATCAAGTATTAGTGGGTCACTAGTAACCTTTGCAGCAAGCGCATCTGGAACCTCAGCCAATGCAATAGCAACGTGCAGCGTAGCTTTAAAGAATAGACGTTTATTTTTTCCAATTATTAGAAACTCAGGATCTTTTACAAATGGAAACCCGGTAGCGTGGTTATACTTCAATACGGGCAAAGGTTCTAATGAGTTCTTCACAGAAAATGGTGGAATTTATAACGTAAAGTTTACACTAAAGAGAGATATTACTAATGGTTACTACCCAGACGTGGCTAATGGTAGCGAACTGCTAGTGTTTATTCATAACGTAAATACTCAGGTACCCTCACCAGCCAACAGAATAGCAGGAGCTAATGGATGGTATCCACCTGAAGCCAATATTGTTAGAATAAAAAACAACCCAGCCATGGCGTTTAATAACCCAGCGACGGGGTACCTTATCGAGACCTTTAACATAAACGTAGTTCAATATGGAACACCAGCCCAGTTGGTTTTTGAGGTAACCGGTAGTTTAGCAAATGATGCTTACTTTGGTTGCGTAATTGATGATGTGGAGTTTTGTAAGGTGGGAGTTACAACGGATCCAAATTTAATTAAACCAACAACAACTGGTACCACTTTGGTAGAGGCTAATGCAACAAGAACATGATAAATAGTAGTAAATTTCATAACTGTAAAACATCATTTCCAGCAATAGAGGGTTTAGGATTAACCGAAACCTTAGGAAAGGTTCGTATCAAGAATATATACCAAACCTGGAATGGAGAGAGTATGAATGATATTCGTGATCGTCACGAGAACAATCCATATACACTACGAATAGGAATGCCAGCTGAAGATCAGCGATTAAAAAATGATTCAATATACTTTATATTAGATTACCTATCATACAATCCAGTAACAAAGGATGTAGAACAGCGTCAGCTGACACCATTAAGAAATATGGAAAAGCTATACATTGGTCAATCTTTGCAAGAAAAGGAGTATAGTGATTATAGATTATTTGTAGATGGAAACGCGGTCGTCGACGATATTTATTTGAAGAAGTACGAAAGTCTGAACAATCAGCCAATTGGTAGATTACTTGTAAATTTAATGGATACTGTAGAGAAATTAAAGCTAGAAGTCGTCGATCTTAAACGTCAACTTAAAACACAACATATTTATAAGTAATGAACAAACTATCTGATTATCTAGTAGAACAACTCTTGCAAGAGTTAAACCAAGGTGTGACTGTTATGCTTCCTGGTGGATTCAAACCACCACACGCAGGTCACCTGCAGTTGGCAAAGAAGTATGCATCACTTTCGGAAGTATCGGAAGTAAAAGTACTTATCGGACCTAAAGAGCGTGACGGCATTACAATGAAGCAGTCAATGGAGGTTTGGCAATTGCTTTTAGGTGGAGTAAGTGGTATCAAAGTTGAGCAAGCGCCAAACGATAATCCAATGCGAGCAGCTTATGAGTTTATCGAAAAAGCAGCACCTGGAACTTATGCTTTAGGTTCAAGTTCGAAAGGAAAGGATTACGAAAGAGTTAAGATGTTTGTTGCAGGGCATGCAGATGCAACTGGAACAACTCCAGCAGGTAAGTACAACAGACCAAACGTAAGTGTAGTTGAGTTACCAGTTAATGCAGCACCAATGTTATACAAAGGACGTACGGATGATCAAAACGGTCAAGGCATTAGTGCAAGTACGTTACGTCAAGATTTAGCAGCAGGAGACTTTGTTAACTTCAAAACAAACTACCCAGGAGTTTCAGAACAAGTAGTTCGAGCAATATATACAATCCTTACGGGATCGCAGCAACTTTCAGAAGCTGTAATAAATGACTACGTTCAAAAGTTAAGAGTAAGATTCAAAGCTTTTTTACTTTCAATTAAGAAAGAAGGTCAAGAAACAAAAAAAGCATTTTCTTTGCTGATGCAGGCTGCTGCTGGTAAAAAAACCCTAACTAAAGAAGAAAAAGAACAGATTGGTAACCAAATGAAGGATGCGCTAAAGGCAGCCGGATTGTTGGCAGCTTCGGTGCTTCCAGGAGGAACCATCTACTTTATAATCATTCGACTTTTGAAATTAGAGAAGTGGACAATGCCAAGTTCATTCCTAAGCAAGAATGCTGTATCAGCAGGAGTTGGTGCTACACTTCTTGAGTATGAATGGAAACCAATCTCAAAAAAAACCACAATAAACGAAAACGCAGCTAGGTTGAGAAAAGCCATGAAGTTGACAGAAAGTCGACAAATGCTTAAAGAGGGAGGAGCAGCTGGTCACATGAGTCATCCATTTGATGATTTGGATTTAACATTTGACGATGCTTCTAACATGATTGATGCAGCTTTGAGTGGTCAAGTTGAATTTGCTCAAGAGAAGTTAGATGGACAAAACCTAATGGTAACTTACAAAGACGGTAAGGTACGAGCAGCAAGAAACAAAGGACAATTAAAAGACTTCGCAGCCAACTCAATCACAGCTGACCAACTAGATCAGATGATGGCTGGAAAGGGTGCAGTACAAACTGCATTTGTTGAAGCAATGAGAGATATGGAATCAGCTATCAATAAGCTAGATCCAAAACAAAAAGAAGAGTTTTTCCAAAACGGAAAGAAGTTTGTAAACTTTGAAGTCCTTTATCCAGGAACAACAAACGTAGTACCTTATGGAGCTACTCAGTTAAGACTTCATGGATTTAAGGAATACGATAAAGACGGTAATGTAGTAGATGAGGATTCAGATTCAGCTATCATGCTACAAAAAGCTATCGACAACGTTCAAGCTTCTAGTCAAAAAACATATGAGATTAGAGTAACAGATCCAATCACTCTACATAAGACAGCAGATTACGAAAAGCAAAAAGCTGAGTTGCTAAAGCAGCTTGAGAACATTCGTAAGACCTACAACCTAGGAGAACAAGAAAAGATGTCTATGTACTTCCAAGCTTGGTGGAAAGCTTACATTGAGCAGAGAGCAAAAGAATTAGGATATAAAGTTCCAGACAACACGTTACAATTGTTGATCAGTCGTTGGGGATTTGCAGATAAGAGTACCAATGTTAAGGTTTTGAAAGCAGGAATTGATAATCAGGATTTCTTAAACTGGGTTGATCAATTTGACAAAAACGGAGTAGCTGCACAACAAAAAGAAGCAAAAAGACCATTAGAAAATTTATTCCTTAAATTGGGTGTTTATGTTCTACAAAACGTACAACAATTAGTAGCGCTTAATCCAAACGACAGTATGCAAAAGATGCGAGATGAGTTAGCAGTTTCCATCCGCACAATTAGAGCAGCTGCCGCATCACCTGAGATGCAAGATGACGATAAGTCATTACAATTCCTAAAAAGAGAATTACAAAGAGTAAAGGATTTAGGAGGTTTCCAAGCGATTGTACCAACAGAAGGTATTGTGTTTAAGTATAACGGAAAGCTTTACAAATTAACTGGAGCATTTGCTCCAATCAACCAGATTATTGGATATTTAAAATTTCAACGATGAAAGACTTATATAAGCAAATACAAGAGGCAGCAGTAAAGCAAGTATTGCAAGAAAAGAAAGAAGCTATTGCAACTTCGCCTAACACAAACATGACATTACACTACAACGCTGACTTCAACGAGGTTGGTGAAAGTGGTTCACCAGAGGTTAGCTTTACAATAAGTGTATCATCTACTGGAGGAAAAGAATTCTACAGAGCCGTTTCTGATAAAGAGGAGGGGTCAAAATTAGAAGAAGCAGCAAAACTCGAACTACGACGAGCTATGCGAAAGTTTGACAAATACGTAGAGTTAATTTTAGAAAAATATAAGTTACAAGCAAGATGAGTAAATTATTTGTTACGACAGGAAACAAACGTACTAACTACAAAGAAGGTGATGTTTGGACAGAGAATGGAAAAGAGTGGACTATTAGAAATGGTCTAAAGCGAACAGTCTCGAAAATGGATGCAGCTAGAAAGCAGGTTTTTACACCACTAGCTTGCCCAGTGTGTAAAGGTTCAATGAAACATCATTTAGACGCAAAGATGTGGAACTTTAACCAAAGATGTTACTCGTGTACTATCGATATGGAGCATGAGATCCTGAAAGCAGGAAAATGGGAAGAATACCAGAGAGGGAGAATTACAGCAAACGCAAATGCATTTTGCGAAGACATGGAAACAACTCTAAACGAGTTCATTCAAGACTCTGTAACAAAGACAAACGTTACTGAGGATGGATTGATTGAGAACTGGAAAGACGCAGATCAAGGTTTTTTAAAGTCAGTTGTAGATAAGGAGGTTAGTGAGTTAAAGGATAAGATTGAAAAATATAAGAACGAATGAGTGCATCAATAATTACAGCTTTTATAACGGGAGTACTAGGTCCAATACTTTTGTTAGTGTTAAAACATTACTACGAGAAAGGAAAAGCAAAGCCAGACATGGTAGCTGAAGCTTTGGAGACTAGCGAAAGAGTTATGACAAAGTTGGAACATATTAGAGATGAGTTTAATGCGGATCGAGTTTGGATTACACAGTTTCACAATGGTGGACATTTCTACCCAACTGGCAAGTCAATTGCTAAGTTTAGCATGGTATACGAGTCTATTGGGTTAGGAGCTGTATCAATACAATCAAACTTCCACAACATTCCAGTAAGTTTATTCAGTAAGTCAACTAATCATCTATTAGAAAACGATGTTATAGAGATTGCTGATTATAAAGATGAAACAATAGCAACACACGGATTAAAGTATATTGCAGAAGAGGGTGGTTGCAAGTCAGGATATCTTTTTGCAATCAAAACTATTGACGATAAGTTTATTGGTACAATGGGAGTGGATTATACAAGAAGAAAAACTAGATTGGACATAGAATCAATAAACCACCTAATGGTACATGCAACAGCTATTGGTGGAGTATTGCATAACCATTTGCAGAAGTAATGCCATATACAGCGAGAAAAGTAGGAGATCAATACTGCGTCTATAAGAAAGACGGAGGTGGTAAGGTTGGATGTACTGACGGAAACAAAGAAGCTTTACATAAGTACCTTGCTGCTCTACACTTAAACGCTAACGAAGCTATAAACGAAGAGTCAGAAGGTTTATGGGCAAATATTAGAGCAAAGAGAGCTCGAGGAGAGGAACCAGCACGTAAAGGTTCTGAAGCTTACAAAAGTGCAGTTGCAGCTGCAAAAAAGATTAATGCACAAGAGATTACTATATGTGATGGCTGTGCGTTAGCTTTATTGGAGGCTATTCAAGCAACAAAACAAGAATTAACAGAAGGAGAATACCAAGGCCGTACAGTTAAGCTAGGCAAACCTATGAGGGGTGATGTTAAGAAGTTTAAGGTGTATGTTAAGAATCCAAAAGGAAACGTAGTTAAGGTTAACTTTGGACAAAAGGGAATGAGTATAAAAAAGAGTGACCCCGCAAGAAGAAGGTCATTTAGAGCTAGACATAACTGTGATAGTCCAGGACCAAGAGACAAAGCTCGATACTGGTCTTGTAGAAATTGGTAAGTATGAAGTTAAAGAAAATTTTAAGCGAAATAGAAGTTCTTGGTCAGGAGAAGGTAATACCTCTTGATGCACTTTCTGTGGATGCGGCTAGAGACACTATCCGTAACGGAAGAAAGGATAAAAACCAAGTAGACGATGTTGCAATGTCTAAAAAAGCAGCAATAGCTGTTAAGGATTTGAAACCTGCTCAAACAGAGATAATCAAAGAAAAGGCATTTGGAATGGCTATTGCAATGTTGACTAAGGGTAAGTGGGACAACCAGGACCTAGAAGCAATTATATCAAAAGACAATTTTATCATGGACGGTCATCATCGATGGGCAGCTGTGTCATTAATTGATCCAAGTGCAAAGATCGTAGGAACTGTCATTAACTTACCAGGAGTAGCACTTGTGTCGGTACTCAACGTTGCAACAAAAGCAATGGGTAAGAGTGGTAATCCTGGTAAAGGAGATGTAGCTTCGTTTACTGGAGCTAACTTTGAACCACTGATAACAGACGCAATGCAAAACGGTCTCAAAGGAGACTTCCCAATTGACGCTAAAACAATTACACGAGCTATAGCAAAGATGCCAGGAGCTAATGGTGATGCTGAAAAGGGAAAGCAAATAATGGTAGCTAATGCAGATACGCTACCAAAACAGATTATGCCAGGAGCACCAGAAAGAGTCAACATGCCAGTGATATCTCCTGACGAAGTTCAAAAAGTAGCAAGAGCAATAAGCCAAGGTATTATTGACTTCACAAAACCATACGCACCAGGAACAAAACTACAACAAGATAAAAATATGAACGAACTTAGATTAACATCAGCAGGTGTGAAGGACATCTTAAAGGCAATTTTCAACAGAATTGACTTGCTTCCAAAACTAGGATTTCGTAAATTCAAAGATGTAATTGAATATCTTAAAGATGCAGATCTTGAGGAACAAGATGCACTAGAAGCTGAACTAAAGCGCCTAGGCGTAAACGTTGTTTACGAATCAAAAGAATCTCAACTAAGAAAGCTTGTACGAGAAGAAGTACGTCGTGCAATCAAAAGCAAAAAGAAGTGAAACTAAAAAAGGCTTTAACGGAGGTACTCCTTAAACGTTTTTGTGAGGAGCTCGAGGTCGCAGTGCAACCAAAAGCAGCGACTGGTAAACTAGCGAGCCTATTGCAAGAATCTCAAAAGCTGATTTTTGAGCCTTTTGGATTGGAGCAAAATAAACAAGAATACTTTATAGCAGGATCTGCTAGATTATACTTATACCCAGAATTACAAGAATTACTTAAACTAAAACCAATTGGTGACTTGGATATTATAATTCCAAACAAACAGCATTGGCAAACTTTAAACACGTTTTTGCAAAGTAATCCTAACCCAAGAGTTAAACAAGCAGACGTAAACGCTGGTCGATATATACCACACGATTTCATCGAAGCATTTGATCAATGGCTACCTAAGTATGATGAGGAGTCTGCAAAAGACTTCTCTGTTAGATCGACAGCTGAGATTCTCAAAAACTCAAAGCTAATAGATGGGTACTACTACATGAGCTTATACGATATCATGGATTACAAACTCAACCTCAACAGAGATAAAGAGAAACAACTAACAACACTATTGATCAACTACCAGCGTGCAAAGACTGAATCTGAAAAACAAGAGATAAAGAACTTTGTACTGACGCTTTTTTCTGGAGATGAGAGTGAGGCTAGTGACTTTCTTGCACCAGCATTAACGCAGTTGGCTAAGAAAAATTAGTATTAATCAAAAAGCATAACATGGACGATAGTGAGCAGAGCGAAAAAGACACAGAAGGAGATCCTAGCAACGCGGGCACTAATGGTCGCACTCTTCTTCAATCCATTCGGATTCGATATAATTCAATACTGGCTGATATTGCTGACCGGGAGTTTGTGGAGAGCGAACTTCGTTATGTACTGTATAGCGGGATTGTTCTTTGGCTTATCCATCTTACTACGGTGGCAATCTAAAAAAGATAACCAGTAAGTTAAAACACATACTATTTATATATAAAGCAAGGCATGAAATTAATAAACCTTATACCACTAAGAGAAACAGAAGAATCAACACCAGAGTTGATTGCAACTCCCTACTTCCGTGAGTTTCAAACGAAACATGGATACAAACCTTTGTTTAAGTATGTAGGAGTAAAAAACCAAGAGCATATCTTCTTGGCTGATTTGGAAGACTTAGGTGCTATGGATCTTATAGTAGCAAAAGCACAGATCATGGCGAAGGTGACTGAAAAAGAGGCAGCGTTTGGTATAATCTGTACACTTACGGGTTTGAATCAATTTGACGCATCCATTTGTGTAATGAAACAAAAAGACAATGTAATCGAGGTTATACCTTATGATTCCAAAGATAAAAAGAATTTTGATGCTAAAGCGCTTAAGTTTGCATCTATAATAGAACAAGACTAGTATGAACAAGGACCTAGAAAAATTATTATCGTATTTATTGCATTCGAGAAATCAAGTACACGTATTTCACTTACAAACAAAGTCGTTCTCTGAACACACAGCTTTAGGAGGATACTACGATAGTATTGGAGGTTTGTTTGATGGTATAGTAGAATCTTACCAAGGTAAGTATGACATCGTCACTAACTATGAGAACTTTGGATTAGAATCTTATAAAAGCAACGAGTCAACTATAGCATACTTAAAGGCGTTAGCTAAAAAAGTAGAAGACACATTCAGTAAAGTAGAAGATACTTACATCCAAAACCAATTAGATGGTGTAACTGAGTTACTATACTCAACAATATATAAACTAAGATTCCTAAAATAATGACAAAGAAACCGGTAAAGTTAACTAAAGAAAGAGCATTGCGTGAAGCAATCCGTCGCTTAGCATTAAAAGTGCTTCGTGAAGAGGAGGAAAAGACAGCAGAAGAAACTCCGGAAGAAGAAACTCCGGAAGCTGATCCAACAACAGCAACTACAGCACCAACAGCTGATCCTGCAGCCAAAGAAGAACCACAAGAAGAGCCAGCTCCTGAGGAAGCACCCGAGGAGGAAGGTCTAGGTGGAGACTTCCAAACAGCAGTAGATATGTTTGCTCGTAAGATTAGCCTATCTCAAGACACTCCAACAAACGACGACTTAGTAGATATGTTATCTCAAGTTGCAGAGAAGTTTACAACAACTAGCGAGGAGAGATTAAACTTATTAAAAGGAATCCGTAATAACATTGTACACTAATGAACACAGCGCGCATTGAAAGAAGACTTAAAGAAGACACTGCATACCAGGAGTTCTTCCAAAAAGCAATGAAAAAGTTTGACATTTCATCTCCAACCGATCTCAAAGATGTAGAGAAGAAAAAGAACTTCTTTAACTACGTTGATAAAAACTACTCAGCTAAAAGTGAAGGCAAACTAAGTGAAGCTTACTTTCCAGCTCATGGGAGTGATGGTCAGGACCTTAGGTTAGCTAAGCAGGGATTAGCTAATTGGTTTAAGAACAGCATCGAGATGGGTATGCAAAACAAACCCCTAGGTCGTAAGACATTTGATATTCTAAATGACCTTATCGAAGAATACGCAGCAGCAAGTGCAGAAGAGTATAAAGAAGAGTGGTCCAAAGAAGTAGGATTGTAAGATGAAAATAGTAGTTACAAAAACCAACCTTATACTAGCTGCAGTAATTTTGTTACTGCTTGGTTACATATTGATCACTAGAAAGCCGAATAGCGCTGCAAGTGATCTAAAATACAAAACTGAAATTGACAGCTTAAACCAGGCAATATCTAAATACCAGCAGCACCAAATTGTTTTGGATGAAAAAATCACTAACAAAGAGTTAGTTATTGAAAAACTAGATCACGAGATTGATTCAACAAAACAAGCAATTATTCAAGAAAGAAAATACTATGGTGAAAAAATTAAAAATGCTGGCCGTTATACTCCTACTGAGCTTAACAGCTTTTTCTCAGAACGCTACAACTAAAGAACCTTTAGTCTGCATACCACAATCAACAGCACAAAAGATAGCAGTCGATCTTATAAGATTAGACTCAACTACCGTTGAACTTAAAAGTACACAAACCTTACTTCAGAAGACAGAACAAAAGGTTTTGGAGCAAGATAGTTTGATAGCAATTTATAAGGAAAAGGTTTCAACCTACGAAAAGGAAGTCGCTACCCAAAACGAAAGATTTAATACTTGCTCAAGTCGAGTGACTAAGTTGGAGGGTGATGTTGCTGATCTAGCTAAGAAGAACAAAAACCTCAAAAAATGGTTAACTGGAATCGGTGGAGGTTTTGTTGCTAGTGTGGGTATATTAATAACCATGTTTACGATAAAATAATATGTCAGATCAACAGAAGACATTAAAAGACATTATAAAGGACGAGTACATAAAGTGTGCTCGTTCTGCGTCTTACTTCATGAAAAAGTACTGTGTGATTCAGCACCCTACTAGAGGTAAGATTCCATTTCATTTGTATCCGTATCAGGAAGATGCACTACAAGATTTCCAGGAGAATGATAGAACAATTATTCTAAAATCAAGACAGCTAGGTATATCAACACTTATTGCTGGTTATGCACTTTGGATGATCTTATTCCAAAATGATAAAAACGTACTAGTTGTTGCGATTGACCAAAACACATCCAAAAACCTTGTAACAAAGGTGCGAGTGATGTTTGACAACTTACCGAGTTGGATGAAGTTGAAAGCGGTAGAGAGTAACAAACTATCGATGAGACTTTCAAACGGGTCTCAAATTAAAGCCGTATCAAGCACTGGAACATCTGGACGTTCAGAAGCCTTATCTTTGGTAATTATTGATGAGGCAGCTTTCGTTGATGGAGCAGAAGAGTTATGGGCATCGCTACAACAAACACTATCAACGGGTGGGGAGGGTATTCTACTTTCAACACCAAATGGTACTGGTAACTTCTTCCACAAGATGTGGGCAAAAGCAGAAGCAGGTGAGAATAAATTTAAGACATTAAGACTTCCATGGACAGTCCATCCAGAAAGAGATCAAGTTTGGAGAGATAGACAAGAAGCTGAGCTAGGAGCTCGATTAGCAGCTCAAGAGTGTGACTGTGACTTTAGTACATCTGGTAACACAGTTGTATCGCCAGAATTGATAACATACTACATGCAGACCTTTGCTCAAGAGCCAATTGAAAAAAGAGGGTTTGATGGAAACCTATGGATATGGGAACAACCGAACTATAACAGAAACTACTTGATAGCGGCCGACGTTGCACGTGGAGATGGAAGTGACTATTCAGCATTTCACGTTATAGATGTAGAAAGTGCTACACAAGTCGCTGAGTATAAGGGTCAACTTTCTACTAAGGATTTTGGTAACCTCTTAGTGGCTGTTGGTACAGAATACAATGACGCATTGCTAGTAGTAGAGAATGCGAACGTGGGATGGGCAACACTTCAGCAAATTATTGAACGTGGTTATAAAAACCTATACTACACACCTAAGGATAGTGGACTAGATTCAGATAAGTTCCTATCTCGAGGATATGACCTAACAGACAAGACTGATATGGTAGCTGGGTTTACAAACTCACACAAAGTAAGACCACTTACGATCAGTAAGATGGAGTTGTATATACGAGAAAAAAGCTGTATAATAAGGAGTAAGCGATTGCTAGATGAGCTGTTTGTTTTTATCTATAGAAACGGAAGACCAGAAGCAGCAGGAGGTTATCATGATGATTTAGTAATGAGTTTTTGTCAAGGGTTGTGGGTAAGAGACACTGCATTGAGATTAAGACAAGCGGGTATAGATTTAAGCAGACAAGCCGTAAGTCACATAAAATCAACAGTATCAATCTACAAACCGAGTAATACTAAATCCGGTTGGAATATGAAAACACCGGATGGTAAAGATGAGGACCTTAACTGGTTAATGTGACTATTTATATAAAACTATACATTAATGGCTGAAAACCAACAACCAGTATCACTTTTTGCCTCACTAAGACGTTTGTTCAGTACAGACGTTATTATACGTAACGTAGGAGGTAATCAATTAAAAGTGATTGATACCAACAAGATTCAGTCTGACGGTAATATTAAAACCAACAGACGAGTTGATAGGTATTCGAGATTATTCTCAGTAATGCCAGGTGGAATGTCTATGCACGCAGGTCAATTGCAGCTATACACTCGATTAGAGTTATTCCGCGATTACGAAGCAATGGACACGGATAGTATTATTTCATCAGCATTAGACATTTATGCAGATGAGTGTACTGCAAAAAACGAATTTGGAGATGTTCTATCAATCCAATCACCTAACGAAAAGGTACAAAAAGTACTTCACAACCTATTTTACGACGTATTGAATATAGAGTTCAATTTGTGGCCGTGGATTAGAAACACCGTCAAGTATGGTGACTTCTTTTTGAAACTAGACATCGCAGAAAAATATGGTGTAATCAATGTGGACCCAATCTCAGCTTACGAAATGATTCGTGAAGAGGGAATGGATCCAGAAAAGCCAAATGAGATTAAATTCAAAAGAGACTTTACAGCTCTTTCATCAGCTTATTCTGTTTCATCCAATAAAGATGCAGAAGAGTTTGATAACTACGAGGTAGCTCACTTTAGATTACTTACAGATACCAACTTCCTACCTTACGGACGTTCATTAATTGAACCTACTAGAAAGGTGTGGAAGCAGATCACTCTTATGGAAGATGCGATGTTAATTCACCGTATCATGAGAGCTCCAGATAAACGTGTATTCAAAATTGATATTGGTAACATTCCTGCAAACGAAGTTGAGGCATTCATGGAAGGTATGGTTAACAAGATGAAGAAAGTACCGTACATCGATGAACAAACTGGAGAATACAACTTAAAGTATAACATGCAAAACTTACTTGAAGATTTCTATCTTCCAGTTCGTGGATCGGAGAGTGGGACTTCAATTGAATCACTACCAGGAGTTAACTATGATTCTATTCAAGATATTGACTATCTAAAAAATAGAATGTTAGGATCTTTGAAAATTCCTAAAGCTTATTTAGGATACGAAGAAGATACGACTGGTAAAGCGACTCTAGCTTCTCAGGACTTCCGTTTTGCTAGAACAATCGAACGTATACAAAAGATTATAGCTTCTGAGTTAACTAAGATTGCAGTTGTGCATTTATATGCACAAGGGTTTACTGACGATGAGTTAGTAGACTTCTCAATCAGCTTGACAGCACCGTCATCTGTATATGAAAAAGAAAAAGTAGAGTTGTGGACTAGTAAGGTAACACTTGCTGGTGATATGATAGAAAAGAAATTATTTAGCCGTTACTGGGTGTACGAAAATCTATTCAACCTAAGTGAGGCAGAATTCTTGCATGAGCAAGATAGGATTATCGAAGATACAAAAGCACAATTTAGAATCGAGCAGATTAAGACTGAAGGAAACGATCCAATTAAAACTGGTCAATCATTCGGAACACCTCACGATTTGGCAACTCTTTATAAAGGTAATGGAGGTGTTCCAAAAGGGTATGACGCAGACAAGAAGGCACCTAAAGGTGGCTGGCCTGGAGCAGGACGTCCTGAGGAGCCTGGAAGTTATCGAACACACGAACATCCACTTGGTTGGGATCCATTAGGAAACAAGACTATAATGAACGTGTCAGAGACGAAGTCAAACAAAAGACAGTCAATCGAAGCATACAGAAGTATGTTAAACTCGATTCCTTCTAAGAAAAGAGCACTGACTGAGACTTTTAACGATGAAAATGAGCAAGATAGCTCAAATTTATTAAACGAAGATAACATCTTACAAGAGGAATAAATCATAAGTGCATATTTATATTTAGATGAAAAAGTCAACACACTCCAAGATCAAGAACACTGCAATTCTATTTGAGTTGCTGACTAGGCAAGTTGCAGCAGACACGATCAAGGGTATCGATAAGTCACCAGCGTTAAAGCTGATTAGAGAGTATTTCAAATCAAACTCTGTAGTCGCTAGGGAATTGGTGTTATACCAAACATTGGTGAATGAAAGATTCGCTAATCCAGAGAAAGCAGCGTACCTAGTTAACACTGTGGTAAAGCTGCGCAACAAGCTAGACGCAAAAACCTTAAAAGATACAAAGTACTCCTTAATTCGAGAGATTAAGAATCACTACGATTTAGGGGATTTCTTTAAAACAAACCTATCTGACTACAAACTCTACGCTTCTATTTATAGAGTGTTTGAAGGTGTAACTGTCTCAAGGGCAGCAGAGGTTGTTAATAGCCGATATACAATTATTGAGCATTTAACAAAAAAGAAATCAAACCAACTCAACGAATCAGCTAACCCAGTAGGCGACTATCTTAAACAAGATGAGGAAGTAAGGTTATTAGCATACAAGTTGATGATTGATAAGTTTAACGAGAAGTACGCTAATCTATCAACTAGACAGAGAAGCATTCTTAAAGAGTATATCAACAATATCTCAAACACAGTGTCTTTGAAAGAATTTGCTACAAAAGAGGCAAAACTACTACAAACTCAATTGAAGAAGTTTCAACCTAAGGTAGCAGATAAGGTGACTAAAATCAAGTTAAACGAAGTAAGCAACATGCTTGACTCTTTTTCCAAAATGCGTAACATTAAGGAAGAACACATCTTGTCATTGTTACTTTATCATGAACTATTAAAAGAGCTGAAGAATGTCAATTAAGAAAACACTGACCGAAGAAGAAAAAAACGAAGTTCGTAGTTATATTAAAAAGCTACGAAAAGAGGGAAGTACCACAGCAGGTGTTCCTGGCTTCCTTACTGCAGCTGCTTGGTCTGGCGAAGAGGGTGGAGATGGTACTACAGCTATCGATGTTGAAGATGACCAATATGCATACTCAATCAAACCTAGTGAGAAAAAACCACACTTTGTTAAGCTAAACGAAGCAAACTATAAAAACTTTAAAGAGGATAGTTCATTAACTGAGGTTCAGAAAGTGAATAGAAAGGTACTTGAAGTGAACCGTATGTTGAGAGAGATATCTCAAGCGCTAGATCACAGCATGAAGCTGAAGCAAGAATCAGCGTTAGATAATTCTCGTTATTGGAAAAAGACAAACGAAGCTATTCTTAAAATGAAAGCTAGAATTGCAGAAGTTAATAAGAAGGTGAGTCGATTGGCTAACCTAAAAGAACTAGCTGCAAACTCGGTAAAGGATAGATTAGTGCAGATTTTCAATAAAGCAGGAATCCAAATAACAGCTCAAGATGTGGATTACAACCAGATTGGAGCTGATTGGTATGAGTTTGATATCATGCTTAATGGGGAACCAATTGCTATTGATTACAAAGCTGGTGAAATTATCTATCAAGATTACGATGAGGACATAAGACTTGGAAACCTTAACCAAGAACAACAGTTAGTGCAAAACATATCCAAAGAAATAAAACCATGAAACAAGTACTAGTTGACTATATAGGATCAATAACCGTAACGCCAGAACAGATTACAGAGTCTATGGCAACCAACAACGGTAAGGTTATTGTTAGTGGTATCATGCAAAGAGGTAGTACTAGAGGTGATGAAAACTTTAACCAGAATGGAAGAAGTTATCCATTACCGATTTTAAAGCGTGAATGTGATAAGTACAAAAAAGTATTCATTGCAGAGCGTAGAGCATTGGGAGAGTTAGATCACCCAGAATCTTCTGTAGTGAATTTATCAAACGTATCCCACAACGTATTAGACTTGTGGTGGAATGGCGCTGACTTGATGGGTAAGATAGAAATTCTAGGAACGCCATCAGGAAACATAGCAAAAGAACTTCTGAAGGCTGGAATCCGTTTAGGTATTTCATCTCGAGGTATGGGTTCAGTATCAAACCTAGGAGAAGGTAAGGTAGAAGTTCAAGATGATTTTGAAATCGTTTGTTGGGACTTAGTATCGAATCCATCTACACAAGGAGCCTTTATGTCACCATCACTTAATGAAGGTGTAAATAGAGGAACAGCAAACAAATATTCAAAAATCAATTCACTTATTGGTGATATAATTTCAGTAATGTAATATGAAACTAAAACAAATTATAGAAAATCTTGACCAAAAGGTAGAGCGCAACGAAAAAGCTGCATTCTTACAAGAGGTATCCTTATTCAATGAATATGGAAAGATCATTTACCGTACTGATGGTATGCGTGAAGCAGCTGAAAAAATTAGTAAGATTGTTGAGAACGCTGAGCGTATTGCATTGCAGGAAACTGACGAATGGTTCGATGAAGTAACCGTTAAGCGTAATATGAAGTCTCTTCGCTCCAACAATGAGGCATTTAGAAAGACTGTAGGTGAAGTTGCTAAATTGCAACAACGACTAGAAGCTCTTTACGAAGAAATGGGTAGTACTTTAGGTAGATACTACGAAATACACTAAGCATGAGCAAGCACCTTATAAACAAGCTGATCTCAGAAATTCTCAATGAATATGTCTTTGAGGCTGAAGAAAAGGCTCCGACTAATCCCTTTGCAGCACCAGGTGCAGATGCCGGCGGAGATGCAGCGGCTGCAGATGAAGCAGAACCAGCAGCAGACGGTGCTGACGCTAAAGACGAAAAAGACACAGAAAAGAAAGAAGGAGGAGGGGAGGATGCCTTATCTTTTAGCTTCGATATTGATGGAGTCAAGAGGTATAATAAAGCACACTTCATAAATTCTAAAGCTGTAGCTAAAAAGATTACTAAAGATGGAATTATTGCTACAGTAGAACCAGATGGGGTTAACATCCTAGTAGGTTTCGACGATATTACAGAAAGCGCTAAAAAATTCTTTAAAGTTAAAAAATGAAAAAAACACAAATCAGCATAACAGAGCTTACTCAGCAGATTCTTTTCAAAAAGAGAATCAAAATGATAATGGAAAACGCAGCAGGAATGGCATCTGGTATTCAGAGTCAGGTTGTTAATCTAGGAAAGGAGCTACAAGCTGCCGGAGAAGATGCAACAGACGAAGAAGTACAAGCTGCACTTCTAATGGCTGCCTTAAATGACCAAGGAAAATTAGACAATGTAGATGCTCAAGATGTTGATGCAGTTGCCGGTCAAATTAAAGAAGCTAGAGGCTACACTATCTCAGAGAGTGCAGGTGGATTGATCCATACCCTTGAGATGGTAGGAAACATACTAGGGAATACGGCATTGATGAATGTAATAGCAAAAGCAGTAGAAAAAGCCACTGGAAAGAAAGTAGATCCAAGTAAAATGGCAGCTGGGATTACTAAGATGGCAGGGTTCTTGAAAAAGTTAACCGGACTACCTGCAAAGGCAATGGAAAAGTTTTTCGGATTCATTGCTGGAAAAATGGGTGGTGGAGATGTAGCTCAAAAGATAGCAGGATATGCAGGAACAATGATTGTTGTATTGGTGTTCTTTGCTTTGGGTACGATGTTCTTCCCAGTATTAGGTGCATCACCTTTAATGATTGTATTATCCCTTACTGGATTAGTTGGAAAAGGATTTGAAATTGCAGCACTATGGAAGCACATTAAAGAAGCAATCAAACAGTACAAAGACGAAAAAGGAAAAGGCTCAGAAGAGTTACCAGATCTAGCAGTAGCATAACCTACAAATATACAAATTATTTTTAACAAACCCACCCTAAAAAGTGGGTTTTGTGTTTTACTGTAATACTTATTTGTAAATACGCTATCCTTATTATAGTGTCCTATATTTGATATTAAATTGCTGGCTCCAATAGCCTCAGGACAAAAAAATCCAAAATGAACAAATTATTAAAAGATGCAATTGCAGATGCTAAAGCTGTTAGAGAAACCGCGTTGGCTAATGCTAAGTTTGCACTTGAAGAAGCATTTGCTCCGAAGATCCAATCTATGCTATCTCACAAAATCAAAGAAGAGATGGAAGAAGATGAAGTAGAGGAAGTACCTGCAGAAGACAGTGCTGATGAAAAAATGGAATCAAGAATGCGAAGAAACGCTGGAATCTACGAAGAAGATGATATCTTTGGAGATGAGAGTGGAGAAGGCGCTGCTGATGATGCAGGTGAAGATCCAGAAGCGTTAGCTGAAGAAGGTGACGAAGAAGAAATGCCTGCTGAAGAAGAAATGCCAACTGAAGAAGAGATGCCTGCTGAAGAAGAAGGTGATATCTCAGACGAAGACCTAGAAGAATTGATCCGTGAGTTAGAAGGTGAAGATGAAGAAGCTCCAGCTGAAGACGAAGAGGAATCTCTTGAAGAAGGTGAAGATGAAGAGTATGAAGAAGCTCCTAAGTCAGAAGGCAAAAAGAAAAAAATGAAGATGATGGAAGAAGAAGGAGACGAAGAGTCAGGTGATGACGAAGAAGTTGACTTAGAAGAAATCATCCGTGCATTGCGTGAAGAAGATGAAGAAGGTGGTGAAGACACTGAACGTGCTGAAAAAGCAGAGGAAGAGTTGGAAGAAGCTTACAAAGTAATCAAATTCTTACGTAGCAAATTGAACGAAGTAAACCTATTGAACGCTAAATTACTTTATGTAAACAAGTTGATCAAAAAAGAAGGTCTTACTGAAGGTCAAAAAGTGAAAATCATCGAAACTTTCGATCGTGCTAAAAACGTTCGTGAAGCGAAATTGATCTACACAACTCTTGCTGAATCAGTAGCTAAGAAAGCAATAGCAAAAGCTCCTGCAACTAAAACTAAAATGGTAGAAGGATTTGCTTCTAAAAGCCAAAAGCCAACTACTAAGATTCTAAGTGAGAACAAAATTTACAACCGTTTTACAGAATTAGTAAAATTTAATCGTTAATCAAATTTAAAAAACCAAGAAAATGAACTTGTTTGAAAACATGCATAGTGAAAACAGAGGCGAAGCAACAAAGCCTTTGATTTCTAAGTGGTCTCGTACGGGATTACTTGAAGGTTTGGGATCTAAAAATGAGAAGTCTACTGTGGCTGTCCTTTTGGAAAACCAAGCAAAACAATTAGTAAAAGAGGGTTCTGGTACAACTGCAGGTGTAGGTGGATCAGGATTTGAGCAATGGAGTGGTGTAGCTCTTCCGTTAGTACGTCGTGTATTCGCTGAGATCGCTGCAAAAGAATTCGTTTCTGTACAGCCAATGAACTTGCCTTCAGGTCTAGTATTCTACTTAGACTTCAAATATGGTAACAACAAAAAACCATTCGGATTTGCTCCAACTGGATCAAACCAAACTGGTACTCTACAAGGTATCACAAATGCAGCTGGTAACCCAACTGACGGTCTTTACGGAGCAGGTCGTTTCGGATACTCTGTAAACAACGCATCATCTTCATTGTTAGCTGTAGTGACTGGTTCAGTTCAAGCAACTGACGTTAACTTTGATGGTAACTACACTGGATCATTAGCTCAATGGAGAACTTGGTCTATCTCAACATCTACATTAACTCGTTTTGATGAGTATGGTGTACGTTCATTTGTACCAGTTTCTGGTTCAACTAACCTAAGTGAAGGTCAGTACTTGCCAGCATTTACTCGTATCGCTGGAAGTAATATCGTATTCGTTGTAACTGCATCACTTGCAACAGCAGGTATTGGTACAGCTGCAACAGTAGCTAAAGTTATCTACTCTGTACAACCAATCAACGATAACAGAAATGACTTCGAATCTAAAGATGTAACTGGTACAAACCGTTCACTTGATGCGGATTTACAAATTCCAGAAATTGAATTGCAAATGCGTTCAATTCCAGTAACTGCTAAGACTCGTAAGTTGAAAGCTGCATGGACGCCAGAGTTCGCGCAAGATCTTAACGCTTACCACTCAGTTGATGCTGAAGGTGAATTAACAGCTATGTTGTCTGAGTACGTTTCTATGGAGATTGACTTAGAGATCATGGATATGTTGATTTCAGCAGCTGCAACGACAGAGTACTGGTCTGCAAAAGTTGGTCAAGAGTGGAATGGTTCTGCATTCGCTGCTGGACAGTTCACTGGAACTGCTTACATCCAAGGAACTTGGTTTGCTACTTTAGGTACTAAACTACAAAAAGTGTCTAACCAAATTCACGCGAAAACATTACGTGGTGGTGCAAACTTCCTAGTATGTTCTCCAGACGTTTCTACAATCCTAGAATCAATCCCAGGATATGCAGCAGACGGAGATGGAACAAAATCTAAGTATGCAATGGGTGTACAAAAAGTAGGTGCTATGACTAGCCGTTACCAAGTGTACAAAAATCCATACATGCAAGAGAATACAGTATTGATGGGATTCAGAGGTAACCAATTCTTGGAAACAGGAGCTGTTTACGCACCATACATTCCATTAATGTTGACTCCACTTGTATACGATCCGAATAACTTTATCCCAAGACGTGGTGTAATGACACGTTACGCTAAAGTTGTAACTCGTCCAGAGTTCTACGGTAAAGTATACGTAGCTGATTTGAACAACTATTAATAGTAATTCAAATATAACCTTGAACCCCTCCTTGTGAGGGGTTTTTTGTTTTCCATGCTATTTATATAAAACGAAAGTTATTAGTTTATGGAAGGACAACAGAATCCGCAAAAGAAGATTAGCAATCTCGATAAGAGAAAGCCGAAGAATCCGATCAAGTTTAAGATTGAGCTAAACGAGGAGCAGAAAGCAGCGAAAGCTATTATCTACGACAATCCAGTAATCCTTCTAAAAGGAATGGCAGGTTCTGGTAAGACCCTAGTTGCATGTCAGGTAGCCCTTGATATGTTTTTCAAAAGAGAAGTCGAGAAGATTGTGATAACAAGACCAACAGTCGCTAAAGAGGAGATAGGATTTCTTCCAGGTGATATGAAGGAAAAGATGGATCCATGGTTAGCACCCATCTACGCCAATTTGTATATGCTATACAATAAGGAGGCGATAGATAAGATGGTAGCTGAGAACACAATCGAGATTGTTCCATTTGCATTTATGCGAGGAAGAACATTCCCACACACAATAGTGTTAGTAGATGAGTGTCAAAATATTACACACACTCAGACCGAAATGATGCTAGGTCGATTAGGTAAAGGAGGAAAGATGATTTTCTGTGGAGACCTTGCACAGATTGACTTAAAAAACAAAAAGGACTCGGGAATCAGCTTCTTTCTGCGCTTAGAGGAGCATGTACCAGGAGTTAGAATTTTATCACTAAAAACTAACCACAGACATGAGATTGTAGAAAACATCCTATCTGTGTATTCAGATTATCGAGATTAGAAGTTTAAACATATTATTTGAGAAAGGACCCTAGCGGTCCTTTTTTGTTTGCGAAAAGCTTTTTTCGTTGATATTTATAGTAAAATCTAGATACATGAATATACCAATTTGGCCAGGCTCAAGTTCTTTCGCAAGTGCATCTGCTTCGTATTACGGTGGTACCAGTGCGACGAGACCAACACCATTTGGCTATTACGATAGTGACGTTACTTTCAAAACAGAAGCCAACAAGGTTGCTGATTGGTGTGCTCGTAAGCTAGGATATCCAATAATGGAAGTTGAGTTGCAAGACATTAACTTTTTTGCAGCATTTGAAGAGTCAGTAACTGAGTTCAGTACTCAAGTTAACATGAATAACGCTAAGGATTATATGCTTACGTTGCAAGGCACTCCTACAACAAACCAGCTATCTCAAAGAGTTATTACACCTAATATGGGTAGAACAATTAGCATGGCTAAGCAGTACGGTAGTGAGGCCGGATCTGGTGGAGATGTATCTTATAAAAAAGGCTACATTCAACTAACCGGATCAGTGAGTGAGTATGACCTAAACGCTTTATGGGCTAATGTATATGAGTCAGGAAGTGCTATTGAGATTAAGAGAGTGTATCACGACTTTACACCTGCAATTGTAAGATACTTTGACCCTTATGTGGGAACGGGAGCAGGAACGCAACAGATGTTGGATAGCTTTGGATGGGGTTCTTACTCACCAGCGGTATCGTTCATGGTAATGCCTTTGTATGCAGATTTACTTCGTATGCAAGCTATCGAACTAAATGATACGATTAGAAAGTCAACATATAGTTTTGAGTTGAGAAACAATAAACTAAAACTATTCCCAACACCAACATATGGAGTTAATATGTGGTTTGAGTATATTGTAGTAGCGGATAGAAATAATCCACTAAAAACTCCTTCAGGATCGATAAGCGATTTAAGCAACGTACCTTATAGTAGAATACAATTCACAAACATCAAAGATATAGGATTGCAGTGGATATACAAGTATACCCTTGCAACAGCTAAAGAGATGCTAGGATTGATTAGAGGTAAATACTCTACAGTTCCAATCCCGGGATCTGAGATGACATTAAATGGGGCAGACCTAATTGCACAAGGACGTGAAGATAAAACTGCACTAATATTGGAGTTGAATACATTACTAACATCGATGACACGACAAGGTCAGATGGAACAAGAAACAGCAATTGCAACAGCACTTTCAACACAGTTATCGAAAGTACCACTATACATATACATTAAGTAATGGCATTATTTGGAAGTAGTAGAGATATCAGCTTTATACACAAAGTGAATGGTGAGTTGCTAGACAATATAATTCAGCAGGAAGTTCACTATTACAAATTATACTTACCAGGTGTAAAAAGTAAGGATGTGAATAATCTTTATGGAGAAGCTTCTGCACAAAAGACTTATTTTAGACCAGTTCGGTTAACTTGTATAATTGACAGAACTCAAGGAGTTCAAACAGTACAAGACGATCAGTTTGGTATAGACGCTACTTCTGGTTTCAATTTTAAGTTTTTAAGATTAAAGTTAGAGGAGCTAAACTTGGTACCACAAGTAGGTGATATTATTGAAGATCGTGGAATGTACTATGAAGTAGATAACACAAACGAGGTTCAGTTTATTGCAGGTAAGGATAACGAGCACTCCAAAGGAGTTGGACCAGAGTTCGGTAAGAGTTTAACTGTCGAGTGTGTAGCTCACCTATCAAGAGTATCAAGACTTCAGATAGAAAAAATTAGAATATAATGTACACGAAAAAGAATTTACCAAAATCCCAATACGAGCTTTCTACTGGAAACGTAGATAAGCGCTTTGGTCGTGACAACGATGTCAGAAGGGATGACGATACTCTAAAAGAGTTATCGATTGGTTTATTTGATATCGATCATACAATTAAATGGTACTTTGATAATGTAATTAAACCACAAGTAGATGAGTTTGGTACAACAGTAAAAGTTCCAGTAATGTTTGGTGCTCCAGAAAAATGGAAGAACGTCCAAGCGGATGGATACTTTCGTGATATGGCTGGAAAGATTCAATCACCATTAATTTCATATAGAAGGAGTGGTATAGAAAAGGATAAGACTTTAGGATCAAAAGTAGATGCTAACTATCCACAACTATATCACACACAAGAGATAAAATACGGTCACCAAAACAAATACGATCAATTCAGCGTACTCACAAATAGCAAGCCAATCAAGTCATATGTGACTACTATAATTCCTGAGTTTGTAAACGTGACTTACGAAGTAATCATTTGGACCGACTTTGTTGAACACATGAATGGTATTGTAGAATCGATACTTTACTCAGAGGGATCTTTTTGGGGTGAACCTGATAAGTTTAGATTTAGAACCAAAGTTGACAGCTATACAAATACAACAGACCTACTTCAAGATCAAGATCGAATCGTAAGAACCTCGTTTACATTAACTTTGTTCGGATACATTATTCCAGACGTGTTGGTGAAAAACCTTAGCAAGAAACAATCATCCAAAGCGTTTGATTCAAGACAGCTTGTTATGGAAGCGACTGCGGATGTAGATCCAACAGTATTCCAACAAACAGATACGCTAACTGCAGGACCTGGAACTAGCATGACACAGCCAACTGTAACAGCTACTCCAAATGCTTTATCAACAGCAAATCCAGCATTACTTCAATATCTAAATACAAATATTGCAAAACAAGCCACAACCATAACTGTACCAGAATACGCTTACTTTACGGCAGCATTCCTACAAGCACCTGCAGGATTACCTACAACAAGTGTTACTAACTTTATGTTCTTCGTTAATGGCCAGTATGTTGAGCCAAGTGCAATTCTAGAATTTGTCGATAACGGTAGTGGTCAGTGTAGGTTGAGAATAGATCCTGGACTACTAGGTTTCACACTAGTTACAACAGATGAGGTTATAGCAATAGGAAAATTCGCTTAACATGGCATTAATAAGAGGAAGTCAAATATCAGGTAGTGTTCAGAGTGCAAGTTATGCACTTACAGCTTCATATGCATTAAATGGTGGAGGTGGAAACGTATTCCCATTCTCAGGAAGTGCAGTAATTACTGGTTCTCTAACAGTGAGGGGAACTATTAGCGATATTTTTTTAATCAAGAATACTAACAATCAACCAATCCTAACCGTATCACAAAGTGGTGTTATAGTGGTAGCAACGCAAAGCGCAGCTTTAACTGGATCAGCTCCAAATGGAGGAATATACTTTACTTCGGGTGCATTTTTTGTAGGATTAGATTGATTAACCAAATACAAACATATTTATATTCAAATAACAACTTATTAAAAATTACACATGGCAGAATGGAAAAAGGTCATAGTCTCAGGCTCCGCAGCCGAACTATCATCGCTTAGTTTAACAACCGACTTATCGGTTGCAAATGGGGGTACTGGGGCATCAACCTTTACCGCAGGTCAACTCTTGACAGGAAACGGAACGAGTGCAGTAACTACAACAGCAGTTAACGGTACTGGTAATATTGTAGCAACTACTGGTGCAACTGGTTTATCAGCATCTGGTTCATTTAGTGGATCATTTCAAGGTAATGGTGCAGGTTTAACTGGAGTAACTGCAACAGCAGTATTCCCAACAACCAACCTAACACCAATCACAGCAGCATCTCAATTATTTGCTAACGATGGTGTAAACAAATACGTAACAGTAGGACAAGTATCGGCTTCAGTATATGGAGGTGTATCGGGTGACATTACAATTTCAGCAGCAGGTGTTGCTTCAATTGCAGCTGACTCAGTAGCATTAGGAACTGACACAACTGGAAACTACGTTGCAACAATCGATGCAGGTGCAGGTTTGACTGGTGGTGCAACTACTGGTGAAGGTATTGCTCACACACTTGCGGTAGGTGCAGGTACTCACATCACAGTAAACGCGAATGATGTAGCAGTTAATACTGGAACATTAGTACCAGCGATTTCTGGTTCAATCTTTGGACAAGTATCAGGTGACGTATTAATAACTGGAGCAGGTGTTGCTACAATTCAAGCGAATGCAGTTGCTATCTCAACAGACGTATCTGGATTAGGAACTGGAGTTGCAACATTCTTAGCTACTCCATCATCAGCTAACTTAGCAGCAGCGGTAACGGATGAAACGGGAACTGGAAACTTAGTATTCTCAGCATCTCCAACGTTCACTGGAACCTTAAACGCAGCAGCAATCTCCACATCAGGAAACGTAACTGTAGGTGGTAACTTGACTGTAACTGGATTAATCACTGGATCAGCAACATTTATTAACTCCACTAACGTATCGATTACTGATCAGTTTATATTACTAGCATCTGGATCAGGAGTAACGGTAGATGCAGGTATTATTGTTCAAGATGCAGCAGGTGATGGTGAAGCGTTCTACTGGGAAAACAACACAACCGGTACATCACGTTGGGCAATCGCATCATCTGTATCTCCATCTGCAGTAACAGTAACAGCAGCGGAATACATGGTATCTGCTAAAACAGCAGCAGGTGCTCCATCAGGAGCTCCTACATATGGTGGTGCAACAAATGGATTTGGTCAGATGCACATAAATAGTGCAACTAGCGACATTTATATTTACGCATAACATCAATAATCAGTTATGAGTTTGTTAAGCAAATTAGGAGTATCAGATACTCCAAAAGAAACTAACCTAGCTCTTGAGGATCAATTAAATCTTCAAGAGCTTGAGTTTTTATTAAGAGCATTAAAATCTACCAATTTAGTTGGAGAGCAGGTTGAAATGTTTTATAATATGGTTATAAAGCTACAAAACCAATACACAAAGTTAGCTAATTAAAAATAACAAGTTATGAATTTATTCTCAATTGATCTATCTCCAAACGAGGTAGCAGTCCTACGTCAATCACTAGATGTGATAACTATCCCAGGCAAAGATGCCGTATTTATCGCTACCTTGCAACAAAAACTTGATCGCGAGTTAACTGAGATTGGAAGAGCGTTGAATGCTCAAGAACAGCAGAAGCAAGTGGAGCTAGAAGCTTTCGTTAAAGCAGAAGCCAAGAAAGCAGCCAAAGCAGCACCTGCTCAGTAAACCGCATACTATTTATATAAAATAACTTGTTGCAGGCCGCAAGGAAGTAGGCGCACACACGGCATTAGTGTATGTATCTAACCGCAACATAAAAGTATTATAATATGCCAAGTTGGAAAAAAGTCATTACCTCAGGCTCTGATGCCGTATTAAACTCTCTATCAGGATCCTCGTTTGTTTACTCAGGAGCAGACGTAACCGCAGCACAAAATCTAAGATCAATAAACTCATCAGGAGATGAGGGAGGGGAAATCTTCCTTAATAAAGCCGTTACAAACACATCTATTACGGGAGGTGTTACTATCGATGTTTGGCAAAATAGATTAAGATTTTTTGAGCAAGGGGGCACTGCACGAGGATATTTCTTGGATATTACAGCAGGCGGTGCAGGTGTTGGAACAAACCTAGCATCGGGAGGTGGAACTGTAACATCAGTATCAACAGCAGGAACAGTATCGGGTATCACTCTAACTGGTGGTCCTATTACGGGAGCAGGTACAATCACATTAGGTGGATCTATTTCAGGTTTGACAAACTCAAACTTATCAGGCACAGCGGGTATTACAAATGCTAACTTAGCAAATAGCAGTGTTACGATTGGATCAACTGCAATATCGTTAGGAAGCACGTCTACAACGTTAGCAGGATTAACAAGCGTAACATCGACTAATTTTACCGGCTCTCTACTTGGTACAGCATCTTGGGCAACTAATGTTGTTAACAATGGAGTAACCTCAGTAGGAGGTACTGGTACTGTTAATGGCATCACACTAACTGGTACAGTAACAAGTACTGGTAACTTGACTTTAGGAGGTACACTTTCCGGTATTGGTAACTCACAACTAACAAATAGTAGCATTACAATCGGATCAACCGCTATATCATTAGGTGGAACATCAACCACATTGGCAGGACTTACTAGTGTAACTTCAACAAGCTTTACTGGTTCATTATTAGGAACAGCTTCATTTGCGAGAACTGCATCTTACGCAATCAACCCAACAATATCAGGTTCAATTAACAATGTAGATTACATTGATTTTGCTACCGGTAGTGTTATTGGAACCAACGCACCTGCCTGGAAACAAGGTCGATTGTTTTATGATTCTGGTTCCGGTGCATTAGCAATGTACAATTGGGAACAAGATGTAACATTAAACATAGGACAAGAACAATGGTTAAGAGCTAGAAACCAAACTGGTGTCACTATTACAAATGGTTCAGTTGTTAGATTAAGTAGTGCTATTGGAGATAGACCAACAGTTGTTTTAGCTCAAGCTACCGACCAATCAAACGCTTTTAGTACCGGTAATGAGATTATGGGTATGGCAACGCACGATATCGAACATGGAACAGATGGTTTCATAACTACATTTGGGATAGTTAACGGAGTAAACACATCAGCATTCACAGCCGGTGACTTGTTATGGGTATCACAGTCTGCAGGACAGTTTACAAATACACCTCCAGCAGCTCCAATTGATAAAACTTTTGTTGGTATCGTAACTAGAGCCAATCCATCCAATGGTTCAATATTTATGACACCATCAACACCAATTCACTTTCATGATATAAGTTCAGTTTCAGCGTCTACATACCAACAAGGAGACTTATGGATGTATCGCTCAGGATCTGCTGGATTATCCAATGCTTGGATTAATACAAAACAACTATCAGGTTCATATGGTTTAACGGGAAGCTTAACAGCAACTTCGTTTACTGGTTCACTATTAGGAACAGCATCATTTGCACGAAGTGCTTCATACGCAGTTTCGTCTTCATGGACAACTCCAGGTGGAAATAATCGAGCTGTGCAGTTTAACAACAGCGGTACTTTAGGAGGTGAGGATTTTTTCACATACAATTCATCACTAAGAGCAGTGACGCAGGGAGCTTTCAATATAGCATCAGCAAACTACGCCCATGCGGAAGGGTTATTCGCATCAGCATCAGGTGAATATTCACACGCAGAAGGAGCAGGAACAAAAGCAATTGGTAATTACTCACACGCAGAAGGTCAGAATACAATCGCTACTGGATTGGGTTCTCACGCAGAGGGTTTAGGTAGTATATCAGTAGGTAATTTATCACACGCGGAGGGTGGATTTACATCAGCCTCTGCAGACCTATCTCACGCTGAAGGATCGCAGACAATAGCATCAGGAAACGGTTCACATGCAGAAGGTAGTGCTACTATAGCATTAGGACAATACACACATGCGGAGGGTAGAAGCACAGTAGCGTCGGGATCATTCTCACACGCGGAAGGGTTATTCACATCAGCATCAGGTCAGCATTCGCATGTAGAAGGTTACTATGCAGTTGCAAGTGGAATATATTCTCACGCTGAAGGTATTAGTACAGTCACTTTTGGGTCAAGTTCACACGCAGAAGGTGAAAAGACTTCAACATATGGAGTTGCATCGCATGCAGAAGGTAGCTATAGTACAACGGGAGCTATCACTGCATACATGGCAACACTAGGATCTAATCCTGGAGAATATGTACTAAACTCATCGTATGGTGACCAAACTAGCTACCTATCACAAGATAGCCGAGTTCTAATTGATGACACACCATACGCCAACACTTATGGTTTTACTGAAACGACAATATCATCATCCTATTTTAGTGGAACTAATACGGTTATAACTTTTCTCGATACGAGCATTTCAACTAGTACAATTCTAGTAGTTAACAAACAATATTTGAATGCAAGTCAAGGTAATCAGTCTATAGGTGGTAATTACGGACACGCAGAAGGTTATCAAACCAAAGCAGCAGGAATGTATTCACACGCCGAGGGATTTAATGCATTTGCAATAGGTGATTATTCACATGCCGAAGGTGAGAGTGCCTTTGCTTACGGACAAGGTTCACACGCCGAGGGTGTTAGTGAGACCTACGGTAGTTACTCACACGCAGAAGGTAATGGTAGCATTACATATGGAGAAAGTTCACACGCAGAAGGTCGCAAGACATATTCCGGAGCTGGAGCATATAACCCTGATAGTTCAATTGCAGCCGGTGTATTTTCATTAGATAAATACTATGGTGATTTAACAGCACAATTTGCAGCAGGTACTTTCATAGTATTACAAGACAAGGATGGATACACAAATGGTGGATTCCCAGTAACAAGGATGCTTGAGATTGCATCTTCAACAATGAATGGAACACCAGCAACAGAAATCACACTAGTGGATACTAGCGTTGATACTGGTGGTGGGAATAAATACCGAGTTGGGTACTCGTCCAACGGCATTGATACTGAATTATGGCCACTATATTGGAGTACTACAATTGGTAATGAATCACATGCACAAGGTGTCGAGTCTGTAACTGTCGGATTATACTCGAACGCATCCGGAGGAAGTACTATAGCTCTTGGTGTAGGTCAATCAGTGGTTGGTTTATTAAACACACCAACCGAGGATAGTTATGCCTTTATTGTTGGAGGTGGTAATGAATCATCTGGTGCTAGAGACAACACGCTAGTTGCTACAACAGCGAATGTTACAATCAATCGACCAACAGTAATATCGTATAATACTGGCGGTACACAAGCGCTAAACACAACCGATCCAGAAGTTAGAACTGCACAAGTTTATGATACTACTACAAAGTCCCGCGACGTACAAGAGAAGATTTCCGATTCTATCGGAAGTAATCCAGTTAGAAACTACACCGGAGACATTATTGAAGGATATGTTAATCTATCTAACATACCTTTAGATGGACAACTATGTTACCTGGATAGTGATGATTTGTGGTATTTAGTAGATCAAAGTAGTACAAAAGCTACCTTCCTACTAGGACTACCATTTAACATAGATACAGGAACTGGTAGATGCCAGATATTATTAGAAGGTCATGTAACGGTTACTGATTCGGGAGGAGGATCGGGATATCCATACGTCCGCGCAGCTGACTCTGGTATACCGGTATATATAGAGAACAATACAACAGTCGGTAATATGGACACCACTGTACCGACAACAACGAGCGGTACGAATGTAGTAAGGGTATTAGGACATTGCTATTATCAAAACTCAGTCAACACTAATAATTGGCAAATGAAATTTAAACCATCAAATGATTGGGTATTAATTTAATAAAAAACAAATGGGAAGCATACTAAAAACAGAGAACCTATCAATAATAATCTTAGAAAATCCAGACTATTCAATAGGTAAATTGACACCTAACTCGATTATCGACTACAAGCTTACTATAGTAGGTATTACAGATGAGGGTAAACCCGTATACACAGTACATGCAAGTTCGGGAGGAACGACTTTAGGAAAATTAAACACACTACTTTCAGAAGTACCTCAACCAAAGACTCAGCAAATTCAAGTCGAGTTAGATGTGTATTTAAACACAAAAGACGAAAAGATACACTATGCAACAGTATCTTCGGCAAATGACATGGCTAAGAAGTTTAGTGAAGTAGAGTCAGATTATCCATACATATTTAGTACTGACGGAGATGTGGAGATTAGACTGATCGCAGACTCTGCGATGGAGGATATATTAAATTGGAGTGGTGAGAGTATAGATATAGATGATTTGCGAACTCGCATCAACGAGTTAGATAGTATTATCAAGTCAACTCAGTTAAAAATGCAATTCCTAAAAAAATCATCAACAACACAAGCATATAATGGTCTTGGATTGGATAAAGTAGAGGAAGAGTTTGCAAAAAAAGGAATACCCGAACCATTGCAAAAACTACAAGACAGCTATACAAAAATGTCCATGGTTACTTCGCTTGATGGCGATATCAAAGTTAAGGCTAACCTAATTGCAAACATATACAAGAACTATAGTGCATTTATCAAACTAACTGGTAATTAAGAGTGGAAGATAGTCAAGTATCAGGTATTTCAGTATCGTTGATAGCTAACATGCGTGGTGTCGAAGCAGCATCGATTGCTAGCATTGGAGGCGTAGCAACTAGTGCTTTACAAGGATGGCCAGCAGCTGCTTATGGATATCCATTAGTTGATCCGAACTACACTGTAACAACTCAAAATGCATCAGCTGGATTAGGAATGGCTTATACCCGTATCAATATAGCTATGTCTGTTGATGCTCGAGCTAACACTGATAACGCAATATACATGGGCTGGGTTGATCAGCAACAACCTGGTTCAAACAATTGGACACGACATCAAACCTTTAGTACAACGTTTAACATTGATAAAAATGGTCAACCCGTTAGATGGAACGCAAGCAATTTAACAATAGCCAATTCAGTATACGGAATAAACTCAGGTAGTGGAAGTCCATTACCATATAGTCTCTTCACTAACCAACTCTATAGATTTACAGCTTTCCCAATCTTTGACGATACATCATCTTATGCATCGATTATAATAAATGCTGGTGATGCAAACAATGCACCAACAAAGATATCGTACCAAAGCTACTTGGACGGCATTGCTCACTTTTAGAAAACAAACACATATTTATATTAAAATAAGTTATAATGGAAAAAGCAGTTTTTACACAAGAGGAAGTTGACCAAATTAAGTTACTTCAAGACAAGTATAATACACTAGGTGTACAGTTGGTACAAATTAAACTTGCAATGAAGAATGGAAAGGATTACCTAAAATCCTTAGAGGAGGAAGAGCAACGAATTGACGAGCAGATTTTTGAAACAAACATGGAAGAAAAGGAATTAGCTAATCAATTGGATGTGAAATACGGACAAGGGTCGCTAGACTTAGAGTCTGGTGAATTTACACCAAATTCTTAACAAAAACAAGGTTTCGAGTTCCGTTGTGATATTTATATTAAACTTTAACAACTTATTACGACATGGCCGAAAGAATAGTATCACCAGGAGTATTTACAAACGAGAAAGACCTTTCGTTTTTGCCTGCAGGAATTGCAGCAATTGGAGCAGCGATCGTTGGACCAACAACTAAAGGACCTGCGTTTGTACCTACAGTGGTAAACAACTTTAATGACTTTATCGCGAAGTTTGGTGGTTTGAGCGAAGACACTTATGTACCTTACGCAGTTAAGAGTTACCTAAACAGCGCCGCTACGGTGACTGTTGTGCGTGTTCTTACATCTGGAGGATATAATGCAAAATCAGTACAAATTATTTACTCAGGTTCTCTTGGGTTTAAATTAGTTGGTGTAATTTTACCATCTACTGCAATTGGCTTCTCAACTGGAAACGGATTCGAAAAATCAGCATTTACTGGTTCAATCAGTGTAACTGGATCCAAAGGATTCATCTTATCAGGATCAGGAGTATCAACTCAAGTATTAACAGCATCAGCTAACCCAGCAAGTGTAGATTCATTTACAAACGTACTAGGTACATCAGTAAAAGGAACTAAGAAAGGATATGTGTACACGTACGCTAGCGACTTCTTAAGCTCTAATGCTGGTTTATCAGGATCTGTCTTCTTTGAGACTGGATCAACATCAGCACTTGTAGACTTGTCTAGTTCAATTTATGGAAACTATGCACCAGCTGCAACACCATACATTACATCACAAATTATTGGGGGTTCTAAACTTCAATTATTTAAAGTAGTGTCTTTGGCAGATGGAACAGACACAAACACTGCATACAAAATTAGTATTGTCAACACAACTATCCCAGGAACAGATCCAGGATCAGACTATGGTTCATTTACTCTATTGGTGCGTGAATACGGTGACACAGACCAAAGACCAGTTGTTCTTGAGTCTTACACTAACTTGAACTTAGACCCAGATTCTTCTAACTACATCACAAGACGAATTGGAGATAGAAGCTTCTCAGTAGATGCAGCAGGTGTTGTATCAATTAATGGAGATTATAGAAACGTATCAAAATACATCCGTATCGAGGTAGCTGACGACGTTAAGAACAAAGCAATCAGTGCAAATGTTAAACCATTTGGATATGAGGCTTTGGTACAACCAATCTCTTCAAGCTACACAATGCCAACAGCTTCTATAGTTAGCCAATTAACTCAAATCAATGGTTCTTATAGTAAGAAAGCATACTACGGATGGGATTATGCATCTAATGACAACGTTAACTTCTTGAAACCTTTAGCAAAAGGAACAGTACAATTAGGAAACGGATTCAACTTAGATGAGTGTTTCTTACACCCAAGTGCATCTAAAGCAAACGCCAACTCTACATTCGTAGGAGGATCAAGTGTATCAGCTTCAGTCTTTGTAGGACTAGATGTAAATAACGTATTGAAATTCAACATACCATTACAAGGTGGTTTTGATGGAATGGATCCAGCAATACCTAAGTATGTAGGTTCAGCTATTAGACCAAACAACCTATTTGGTATGGATTGTACAAATGCAAATACGCCAGGTGGAGCAGCTTATGTAAAAGCCCTTAACACAATCGCAAATGCTGACGAGTATGATATCAACCTAATCGTTACTCCAGGAGCAACAATCAAAGATCACGCAGCGATTATCAACAAATCAATCGAAGTAGCTGAAGATCGTGGAGATGCATTTGTATTAGCAGATCCAATCGTACAAGGAGGATCAGTAGCAGCAGCAGTAGCAGCAGTAGTAGATTCAGGAATTGATTCAAACTACGTAGGTACTTACTGGCCATGGGTTAAAATCATCGATACAGATAAAAACAAACCGGTATGGGTTCCACCAAGTGTAATCGTACCACGTGTAATGGCATACAACGATTCAGTAGCATACGAATGGTTTGCACCAGCAGGTCTAAATCGTGGAGGTGTATCTGAAGCAGTAGACGTAGAGTTGAGATTGAACCAAGCACAACGTAATGACCTTTATGAAAATAAAGTAAATGCGATTGCAACATTCCCTAACCAAGGAGTATGTATCTGGGGTCAGAAAACACTACAAGCTAAACCATCAGCACTAGATAGAATCAACGTACGTCGTTTGATGATTACATTGAAAAAATTCATCGCATCTTCAAGCCGTTACTTAGTGTTCGAAAACAACACAACAGCGACTCGTCAAAGATTCTTGAACATTGTAACACCATACTTAGAGACTGTAAAATCTCGTCAAGGATTGTATGCTTTCCGTGTAATCATGGATGAGACAAACAACACACCTGACGTAATCGACAGAAACATCATGTACGGTCAGATCTACTTACAACCAGCTAAAGCAGCAGAATTTATCGTATTAGACTTTAACATTCTTCCTACTGGAGCAACTTTTGATAACGCTTAATACTTAATATAAACGACAGATGGCAAATTTAATTGAAAACAACGAAATCTTCTACACACCTTACGAACCTAAGGTACAGAATAGATTCATCTTATCTGTAGAAGGCATCCCAGCTTTCTTATGTAAGAAAGTGTCTCGTCCAGGTATTGAGTGTGGAGAAGTAGTATTAGACCACATTAACATCATCCGCAAGATGAAAGGAAAATGTAAGTGGAACGATATCACAATCTCTATGTACGACGCAATCGTACCATCAGGAGCACAATCAGTAATGGAGTGGGTACGTGTATCTCACGAGTCAGTAACGGGCCGTGACGGATATGCAGATTTCTACAAAAGAGATTTCGATATCTTCGTACTTGGACCAGTAGGTGATAAAGTAGAAAACTGGAAAGTGAAAGGTGCATATATCAAAACTGCAACGTTTGGAGATATGGACTGGTCAACAGAAACTCCGGTTGAGATTTCTTTAACACTAGGAGTTGACTACTGTGTATTAGAATACTAAGATCAAAAACTAATAACAAAAAAGTCTCAGTAACCGCTGGGACTTTTTCTTTTTCCATGCATATTTATAAAGGAATCAAAGTTACTAAAAAAGTTTTATTTTATGTCAAAAGTTCTTAACGACGAGTATCCAGCAGGAAAGATGCTCACAGACGAAGAGATCAAAGCCAAATTCATGGCTGAGTCAATCAACACTGGAACCCTAGAAACAGTATCATCACCCTCAATCGTACCAACGGAAGTAATCGAACTACCATCTAAAGGTTGGTTCTACCCAGAAGGGCATCCACTTTCAGAAGGAAAGATCGAGATGAAATACATGACTGCAAGAGAAGAGGATATCCTTTCATCACAAAACCTTATTAAACAAGGGGTGGTAATTGATAAACTATTGCAATCACTTATTGTTACTAAAATCAACTACAACGATTTACTTACGGTAGATAAGAATGCAATCTTTATTGCAGCTCGCATCTTAGCTTATGGTAAAGATTACGATGTAGAGATTGCTTGTCCAAGCTGTGGAGAGAAATCAAAACACAGTATTGACTTAGGAGATTTTGACGATAAACTAATTAGCTGGGAAGGATTCGAAAAAGGACAAACTACTCACACATTCACTTTACCAATTGGTAAAAACAAGCTTACTTTAAAGTTCTTAACACATGGTGATGAGAAAAAGATTGAAGAAGCCGTGAAAGGGTATAAAAAGATGAGTAAGCTTTCTGGAGTTGATCCAGAATTGTCTACACGTTTGAAACATATCATTGTAGCAGTTGATGGAAACGAAGATAAGGGAATTATCAATAAGTTTGTTGATAGTATGCTATCACGTGACTCTTTGGAATTACGCAAGTATCTAAAAGAGGTAACTCCAGATATCGATACAACATTTGGATTCGAATGTCCTCATTGTCAGTTTGAACAAGAAAAGATGGCATTGCCCATCGGGGTGGGGTTTTTTTGGCCTGGGGTCTAGTTATAGACCCATGATGCAGGATCAGATTTTTGATCTAATGTATTACGGAAAAATGGGATGGACCTACACAGAATTGTATAGTCTTCCAGTCCACCTACGAAGGTACTTCTATCTAAAACTAGCAGACATTCGGAAGAAAGAAAACGAGCAGCAGGAACAGCAAGCTGCTGAGATAAAATCTAAATCAAGAAGATAAGCCAGCCAAGCGTTGGCTTTCTTTTTTGGTTGATATTTATATTAAAATCAAACATGAGTAATCAAAACTTTGAAACAGCCCTACGACAAGAGATCCGAAAGCTAGCTAAGAAAAAGCTGGCAGAGGGTATGCTTGAAGAAACGGTAGTTAACTGGATGCTCGATAAGGTTAGTAATTTTGTTAAAGGACACTTTAATAGCGTAAAGGATTATCAATACGCTAGACTAATGTCAGATCCTAAATTCAAAGGTCTTCATAAGAGGTTTGGTATGAGTGAGAAAGATTTTATGTCAAAAGCTACTACCTTAATTAAAAAAGATCCAAAAGCGTTTATCGATATATTAGCATACGATGTACGAAAAGGTTCGTTTGCAAAATACTTTAGCTAAGCATGGCAGCTCCTAAATCCGAAGATTACATACCAAAAGATCTCGCATCGCAAATTGCAGAAGCAATTGCTAAGGGAATAAGTATAGGATCTAAACAAGGATTCTCCGGAGCAAACTTCATGCAAGATATGACTAACCAAATGACAGATTTTGTCAAAGGTCAAAAAGCAAGAGAAGTTAACGAGAAGGTGTATGCACAATCACTAGCTAAGGGTGTTAGCACTAGACAAGCTGAGATACAAGTACTTGCAGAGATGGCAAAGCAGGAAAATGCTCATGCTATTAGATCGCTACAAGGTAAGCTAAAGAATAAGAACTTATCGTTTGACGAAAGAAGGGAGCTACAAGGACAGCTAGACGTGCTACGTGAAATGCCAGGCCTATTAGAATCCATGACAACTGAGCGAATAAAGCAGCTTGAAGTTGAGGAGAAGCAAGCTAAGCTTCAGGAAGACCAAACAATGGTCAAAGAGAAGTTTGAAGAAATAAATGATAAGCTCAAAGCTCGAGTAGGAATCACAGACGAGCTACTAGATCAGTTACGAACTCCAGAAATGGCAAAAGCATTGTTTGCAGATGCTATAATAGAAAAGCTAGATAAAGCTGTTGAAAGCTTCGAAGGTTTCCGTGAAATGGGACTTAGTGCTGGTGATGCGGTTAATGCGCAGTTTAAGGGAATGTCTTTTGCATCTATGCTAGGTCTCTCTGACACAAAGGGAGTCTTGCAAGGAGTCGTTGAAGAATTTGGTAACGTAAATGCGTTGAGTAGTGAGACCGTAAATGATTTAGGTAAGATGGCACACCATCTAGGTATCTCAGGTCAAGAGGCCATGAAACTAAACGCATCTCTATCCCAAATGGGTGGAGAGACTTCAGAGTCAGCAGCTGCTGCAATGGAGCATACAGCTCACTTAGCAGAAGCTCAAGGAATCGCTGGTAGCAAGGTGTTTGGTGATATGGCAAAGAATACTGGTGCAATGGCATTGTACAGTAAAGGAGGCGCAGAAGGGTTTGGAAAAGCTGCCATTGAACTACACAAGATGGGAGTTGAAATTGGAACAGCAGCGAAAATGGCTGATGGTCTATTGGACTTCGAAAGTAGTATCAACAAGCAGATGGAAGCATCTGTGCTATTGGGTAGAGAGATTAATCTCGATAAAGCAAGAGAGTTAGCACTTAGTGGAGACTTAGAAGGTTCCACAGCGGAGGTGTTAAAAAATATAGGAGGTTCTGCAGAGTTCGATAAGATGAACGTAATGCAGAAAAAAGCATTAGCAGAAGCCACTGGAATGTCTGTTGAAGAGTTACAAAAATCAATAGACGCTCAAGAGGAATCTAACAAGTACTTTGGTGAAGGAGCTAGCATGGCTGACCAAGCCTTAGGTACTATAATGGAATACGGATCCGCAGCAGCTGGATTCATGAAAGAGAATGCAGAATTAATATTATCAGGTACACAATTCTTACTAGATGGTAACCTAGCAAAAGCAAAAGGCTTTGCAATGGAGGCAGCTCACTGGGTTAAACAAAAAGCACATATGCTTTGGGTAAAAGCTCAATCCATGTTAGGAATGGGTGGAGGTGCAGCCGGTGCAGTAGATAAAGTCAAGTCTCCGGAAATCAAAACCGAAGGCATTGATAAAGCATCCAAAATCAAAAGTGGTGGAGGCTTTAAGAGTGCAATGAAAGATCTCGCTGGTGGATTCAGAGAGATGGGTGGTGCTGATGTAGTAAAAGGTATAATTAATACAGCATTAGCAGGACCTGCCTTGATAGTAGCATTACCATCAATTCCATTCCTATTGTTTATGGGATTGACTCCATTAAAGTTATTGAAATCAAACTTCACAGGATTAGCTCAAGGTTTAGCTAAAATGGGTACGGGTGAGGCTGCAATGGGATCACTTAACTTAATGTTATTTGGAGTAGCAGGTGTCGTAGGTGTCGCTGCAATTCCATTTATGGCTTTTATAGCTTTCGCAGGAACATTTGTTGGTGCTGGATTAAAAGCATTAGCATCAGGAATGTCCGCACTAGCAAAACCGCAAGTAGCGTTAGGAGCGTTAATACTAATGGGTCTTGCGTTATCGTTAGGAGCTAGTATCATGATGATGGGTATTGGTATCGGAATAGCAGCGGCAGGATTATCCCTAATGTTCAAGGAGTTGGCAAACATGCCAGTAGCTTCAATGATGCTATTACCAATAGCATTGCAACTTATGGGAATAGGTTTACTTACGTTAGGAGTAGCAGCATTAATCGCAGCACCAGGTTTATTCTTCGCAACACTAGCATTAGCAGGATTTGCAGGAGTATTAGCTTTAATGCAACCGATAATGGAGATGGGAGGATTAACAGCAATCGCTGATGGTCTAGTTTCAATAGCAGCCAGTGCAGGTGGTTTAACCGAAGTAGGACTTGCTGTAATGGGAATAGGTGCTGGTTTAGGTATGATGGCATTGGCTGGTCTAATGGCGTTACCAATTATTGGTGCTTTGATAGGATTAGCAGCAGTAGCACCGGCATTAGGAGCTTTAGGAAGTATGTTCGGAGGCGGAGGCGGTGACGAAAAAGAAGATGATAAAATGCAAGTTATAGCGGATAAGCTAGATCAACTAATCGCAGTTGCTTCTAAGAGTGGTGATATTAATATGGATGGTAGAAAGGTAGGAGAGATAGTTCGACTAGGTCTTAATACCTCAAACGTAAGATAACATGAAGCCGTTTAAAACAATAAGCTTAGTAGATAGACTCCAAGCGAGTAGCTACAATGAAATTTCAGCAAGACCATCTTCTGAACCGGCTCAAGGTGAGATCAATTTAAAAACTAAAAACAAGTCAAAAAATAGAGGAAGTGTTGAGTTAAAGGCTATCCCAGACAATCGCAGAAGAAACGAGGAGATACTAAAGACACTACAAAAGGCAAGACCTGAGAGTGCACTTCCAACAGTAGGTAGTTTTATAACACCACCGATAACTTCGTTTATACTTCCAAAAACAGAAACAAAGTATGGAATGACCATGCAGTTGGAAGATAGATTGAAGCAATCAAGTAAGGTAGAAAACACAAACCACCTACCTCACTTCTTTTTGTCAGACACATACACAGACTACATAAAGATAAAACCATTTGGAATATTTAATCACATCAGTGATGTGGTTGTACCTAGGTTTAATTTTACAACAAATAGAGGAGGCACCGAAGTTAGTACATGGGATTTTAATTCTCTAGCAAACCAAGGAGCAACTTTTTCCAATGGAAGCTACATTTCAGTAGCTAGAATAGCTAAACCTACTACAAGTGTGTTAGTATCACAAGGTACCTTTTTTACTAATGGTGCATTTGTATCTCAGGTAACAATTGGTCAAGCTATATCACAAGACTCTATTCTTAGTGGTCAGGGAGGTGTGTTTTCGAATGGAGGTTACACTTCAAATGTAAATTTAGACAAACCTAGAGAGACAGCGAATCAAGGAAGTACTGAACCAGTAAAATCGATATCACCATTAGTGGTTAGACTATCTCAAGGTCTTACTATAGATAACGCAGGTAACTTAAAGAGCTACGTTAAACCGCTAGAGCCCGTTGAATTAGCTAAACCAGAAACAACAACACCTACACTACAGCAGACTAACTTTAGTGCTTTATTATTTAATCAAGGGACAATAACGCTGAAGAGTGAAGAGTTTCTAGCGAACCGAGCTATATCAATACTACTACCAAGAGTAGAGCATGGAAGTGCTTACTTGCAAAGAATAAACTTTGCTAGAGAGGTGTTTGGTCAGGGATCTATAATATTGCAGGTAACCGACTTTCCAAACAAAAACTTCAACGGTCAGACACTTAGAAAGGCTCAAGGAGAGGATTGGTTCGCAACAAACAGACCTGCAGTAGGTGAAACTGATGTATCTAAATTATTAACAAACCAACTCTCAGAAGCAGCAGCTAAGGAGTTACTGAAAGGTGTTGTTAAGGGTTGGAAGTATGAAAAAACAAACGCTAGACAAGGTACCGCTCCAGAAGGTAATGTTAGAGTTGTATCTCAATCAATTCCATCAGCTTGGAATGAGAGTACAAAATCAACCAAACCTGGAAAAGTAGAGAGAAGGAGTTTGGGAATAACACCTGACGGTGAAGGAAGTGATTTCATTACTTTGCAAATAGAAAAGGTTTCTGGAGGAAGTATTAGGTTTAAGGCACTATTAACATCTCTTAGTGATAGTTGGAGTCCAAGTTGGACAGACCAAAACTACGTTGGACGTCAAGATACTTTGAAAGTATTTAAGGGGGTTACTCGTAGTGTGAGTTTAGGTTTTAAAGTAGTAGCGTGGAGTGATGCAACTGGAATGTTTCAAAAACTAGAAAGCTTAGCAAAAATTACTTCGGTAGGTTCTCCAACTGGTCCTGGATATGTGAAAGGTCCATTAATCAAGCTTACAGTAGGAAAGTTGTTTGATAAGGTGTATTGTGCTTGTAACTCATTGAAGATAGATTTCAACCCAACAGAGTTTACTTGGGATATTAAAAAACAACTACCAATGCTAGCTGATGTGTCGATGGATGTAGCAATCCTAACGTCAAACAACGCACAGATGTTTAATGCCGATACTAATAGATATTACAACTACTAAAATGAGATACGAAGATATACCAAATAAAATTGACGAGAATGGAAGACGAGTTGTTCGTGCAACACTTTATCCGCCAATTCCAAGAAAGGAATCTGACATCTATGTAAGAACAACTCCAGGCGACCGCATTGATCTACTAGCGTATCAGTACTATGGAGATCTAACTAAATGGTGGCTTATAGCAGAAGCAAATGCAATTGGAAAAGGAACCTTTGCAATTCCACCAGCTACATTATTGAGAATACCAAAACAATATGATGACGTACTACAAGAGTACGAGAGGTTAAATAAATAAGTTATGGGCAATAATCTATTCAGTCTAAAGTCTGTACCAGATGGTACTAGAAATGAACTAAAAGCACGATCTACCGTAAAGGGTATTACTTGGGCTGCACAACGTTTTCCGTGGGTTCATGTTTCATCGATGAGTAGTATTTGTGGTGAATTTAAGACTTTATCAAGTAAGTTGAGCAATGCCGTAGGTGATTCGTATGAGGGAAACTTGGTTAGACCAAAACCAGTAATCACAGCAGTAAAGGTCAAGAAGCAAGGTGAATTAGGAACGACAAGAAGTTGTACGGTAGAACTGAAAGCGTTTACAGACGCACAGCTGATAGCATTACAAAAATGCTACTTCCTCCCAGGAATGACTGTAAGAGTTCAATGGGGATGGTCTGTATCTGCAAATGGAGGAACAGCGCCAACGCCAGTAGAGGGAGGAATGTCAGATGGTAAGGCTATTTGCCTAATGCAAAAGAAAGCAGGAAGTAGTGCAATCTATGATGGTCTGCAAGGATTAATCACAAACTTCAACTTCAATCTTAATAACGAAAACACATGGGATTGTAGTTTTGAACTTGTAGCAGCAGCTGAAGCAACTGGAGATGGTAAAGTTGCCGTACACAATGATAAGTGTTCTGGTTGTGAGCGAACTTATAAGAGTGAAAATGAAGCCGGTGAGTCTAAAGATGTTGTAGATAAAAAGAATTTACTAGCTACATTCTTCTACGATGTAGATGCAGATGCTAGTGATGGTGAAACAGGATTTGGAGATTTTAAGAGTAGGTTTGCAGAAGCAATGGCACCCAATGTTCCAGTAATTGCAGGTGGTAACTATGAAGGTGAGGATAGAGATGGAACCGGAGGTTCTGCTCAATCAGCATGGTCAATGGGTAACTACGATACAACTGAGGGGTACATTTCTTACTCAACACTTGAAGCAGCAATTAACAGATATGCATTCCCAACATCAGGTGGAAAGTTTATTTTAGGAAAAGTACTAAGTGCAGATCTTATGGTAAAATCACACCCAAAACTTGAATCAGGAGATCCAAGGATATGTGTGATTCCAGGATCACCTATGGTTAGTAAGCAAACGGGAGATAACTGGAACTGGAAGGGCAGTGTTCCTAGTATATGGTCACCGGATGAGATTGACTTTGGAGGTATCATGATCAACTGTGTTTTTCTAATGCAAGAGCTGAAAGCCGTTGAAGAGGGAGACAACAAAACTCACACATTCATAACCAATGTAATTAAGAAGATAAGCAACACTTGTGGTGGTTATTGGAATGATATACTGGAAGTTGTAAGTACCACAGAAGACTGTCTCAATCCAAAAGACGTTCCAACATTATCAGTGGTTGATTTAAGAAAGTACAAGATAGTAGATGCTTATCCAGTACCAACGAATCCCAACAACTCAGTTGTCCGTGACTTAAAATTAGATATGAAACTTACTGGAGCTATGAAGAGTCAGGCTCTTTACTCCAATGGCGCAAAACAAAACGCAAAAGGTGCTAAGTGTGATACCATAGCATTCTCACCATTTGGATTGGCAGATGCCGGATCAATTGCAGTTGACGGAAAACCAAAAGCATCCGATCCACCACCATGCGATTGTTCAGAAACAAAACAAGCTGGAAAATCAGAAAAGAAAACTTTTAGTGAAATTTTTGATGAGATGTGGGATGTGGTTGATAATGGAACAACTGGAGCAGCAATAGCAGCAGTAGCTGATGCCGTAAATGGTGGAGATGATGTTAAAGAGAAGTGTGTAGGAATGCCATTACCTTTTGACTTTGGATTCACAGTAGATGGTATTGGAGGATTTGCATTTGGACAGTGTATCACTTCAGACAGAATACCACCAGCAGTTGCTAAATCATTTGACTTTCAGATAACTTCTGTAGAGCACGACATATCTATACAAGACTGGACTACGACGGTAAGTACGGTTGCTAGGTTTAAAAAATAACAACAATGTCAGTAAGATCCAAAAAGAAAAATAGATCAACAAACATAAGCAGCTTCTCTGCGAGAAAGAAAACACGTACGCATTTGTTTACAAAGGGTGGTGAGTTTAGTTTGGATGGTGTTGAATATATTGGTGAATACTACATAGTAGGTGATTCTGCTTTTACTGGCCCAGCCCCAGTAGACATCACTGAAGACGTAAACCAAATTGGAGATCCAGATCTTGTTAATCCAAAAATAAGATTGGTAACACCTAAAGCTGCGGAAGGTGGAAAGCTTCTAAGAAGAGTTTACCTAGAGCAATATCAATACGACTACGAGAGAATAAAGAAGTTTCAAGTGGATGTTTTAGATTTCATAGACCCAGTTCCATATCTATATGAACCCAAAGACTCAGCATATGAAGCAGGAGAGGACCGAAGATACTTTGTACAGAAGAGAGGAAACGACGAAAGCTATGCTATTGAAATTGATAGCAATCAATGGGAGATGTTAGGTCAATATAAAGGGATTGATGACGGCTTGTATGCATTCACGAGTGTGGTATGGAGGTTAGTAGGATCTTATGATATCCTAGCTCAACAAAATGAGCTAGCTTTATTCAAAGCTCAAAGAGTAATTCCAAGCATCCTTTACTCAGTAAAAAGCTTCACCGAATACGCTCGCTTTACTAAATTTTGATAATCGGATTTTAATTAGTATATTGTATGCATGATTATAGACAGCATACAGCAATTAGAATCTTTACGTGATAGAAGCCTATTCGTATATCCAGTATTGCAGGATAGTAGACGACATAGGGTTGAGAGTGAAATTATTGCTCTAATCTTGATCGACACAAAAACACACCAAACATTTTCAGTAAGCAAGAATCACCCAGATGGTTTGTTCAAAGTAAAAGACTTCACATTCCTTGATGACTCTAAAATCTACAGCTACGACACAATCCTATTTAAGTATGCAGGATATGAAACTGATCGATTTGTAGATGTTCAGATGCAATATTACCTAAAGACTAATAAGAGTTGTAACTTCGAAACACCAGGAATTATAAACCACTATGCCCGATACCTATCCGATTGTGGAGTGTTAGGATCGCTAGTGAGTTTACCTAAACACGAAAGCATTGCTTACAACCTATTCACTCGAATCTTTATTGAAGAGCCACAACCAGGATTAATGTTCTATCAACACAAGATGGTCAGCTCTTTCTTTATGATAGAGAAAAATGGAATACAAGTAAACGACAATCTCTTTACTGAAAGGTTTGGTAAAAGCTTTTCGAGAGTAGAGGATAGGAGTTATACACAATACAATTATTACACAACTACGGGACGTCCGAGTAATAGGTTTGATGGAATCAACTTTGCAGCTCTGAATAAAGAGGATGGTACGAGAGAGTGTTTTGAAAGTAGGTTTGAAGATGGACAGCTTTTTGAGATTGACTTCAATGCGTATCACCCTCGCTTGATTGCATCACTCGTTGGGTATGACTTCGGCACAGACGATGTATACGAGCATTTAGCCAAGCATTACAACAACACAGACACTCCAACCAAAGCACAGATAAGTTCAGCAAAAGAAGCTACATTCCGTCAGATATACGGAGGAATTAGTAAGCAGTATATGCATGTTCCATTCTTCAAAGCAGCAAGCAACCTTGCAAGATCGTTGTGGATTTTTGGAAACGAGCATGGGTATATAGAGAGTCCAATATCAGGTAGAAAGCTGATATTAGCCAATTATCAGGATATAACCGAATACACTCTATTCAACTATTTTATTCAGATGTACGAGACTGAGTTCAATGTACTTATGCTCGAACCTATACTACTCAGTTTGATCGGTCAAAAAACAAAACCAGTATTATACACCTACGATAGTATCTTATTTGATGTGCCAAAGCGTGAGGTAGACTATTTATTAGGGACAGTGATTCCGAGAGCAATCGATGTTACAAAGTTTCCTATAAAGACTAAAGCTGGATCCAATCTAGCCAATCTAGCCGTTTTCTAAACTGGATACTATTTATATGTAAAGGACACGAATATGAAAAAGGCGTCTATAAAAGACTATATACGAGAAGAGATTGAAGCAATTCTTCGTGAGAAGAAAATCAAGTTCAAACGTAAGGCTTCAATCAAAGAAGAGGAGTCTTCAGCAAATGCTCAAGATGATCAAAAGATAGCTCAATTGCAAGCTCAAAAGGCTGACAAGGAAAAGCAGAAAGCTGGGATGAATGGAGAGATTGCTAAATTAAAGCAACAAATAGACGCGATTGAGAAAAAATAATGAGACCACAATTACTTTGCACATTCACATACATTGACAAATTACCCTACTGCCTAGGAGAGGTTTACAAAACCTATTCAGTAGAGGCGGTATCAAATGTCAAATGTTATTCTTACGTTGAGGAAACCAACAACGTGGTGTGTGTGTATAATGTCGAAGGTAGTACAAAACGAATGAAGGATACTATCTCGATCAATAGAAAAAAAGAAACAAATACATTTTATAGTATAAATGCTCTTAACTCGTTAATCCGAAGCCTCAACAATGGAGTTTTGGATAAAACATTTAGAGTAGACTGGACCCACTACCAGGACATGCTTTTGCTGTCAGACAGTGAATACAATTGCAGAGCAATTAAAATAGAAGAGCTTTCGCGTTAAGCGTTGCCAAAAGAGAAAAAAAGTAGTATAGTTAAGTAAGGCCAGTAAGAAGAGGAAAGGTTCCTCAGTAAGGTCAGTAATAAACAAATAAATAAATAAACAGTATGGCAATCAATTTAGATGCGATCAAAGCGAAGTTGCAACAAATGCAACAATCAACGGGAGGTGGAACCAAGTCAAGCGACTTCATGTGGAAACCACCAGTAGGAAAATCTCAAGTACGTATCGTACCCTACGCATTCGACAAAAACAATCCTTTCTTGGAATTGTACTTTCATTACGAAATTGGAAAACGTACAATGGTATCTCCGATCTCTTTTGGACGTCCTGATCCAGTAGTAGAGTTTGCAGAGAAATTAAAAAAATCTGGAGACAAAGATGACTGGAAATTAGGAAAGAAAATTGAACCTAAGTTCCGTGTATACGCTCCAGTAATCGTTCGTGGTGCTGAGCACGAAGGTGTTAAGTTTTGGTCTTTTGGGAAACAAATTTACACAGAGTTGTTATCTGTAATTGCAGATCCGGATTACGGAGACATTACAGATTTGATGAATGGTCGTGACGTAACTGTAGAGCACATCGCTGCAGAGAAAGAAGGAGCATTCCCATCATTCACAGTTCGTGTTAAGCCTAACACAACTCCAGCTACAACTGAGAAAGATGTTGCTGAGATGATTGTATCAAATCAAAAAGAGATCACTGAGTTGTTCACAGAACCAACTTATGACGAGATGACAGAAGTTCTAGCTAAATGGTTAGATCCATCAACAGATTCAGACGCTCAAGGTACAAAGCCTGCAAGCAAACCAATCTCTGGTGCGACTACTGCTACTAGCACGGACGACATTTCATCAGCATTCGATTCATTATTTAATTCATAGAAAGTATGGCAAAGTCTACGAAGACACCCGATGAAATATCGGGAAGGGACGAATTGGCTTCTGTATTAGCAGATAGTCTAAATAAAAAGTTTAAAGACTTCAAGGCTGCGCACTTCTTGACCGGAGAGGAAGATACTCCAACAGATTTAACAGAGTGGGTCGGTACCGGCTCCTCTCTGTTAGACTTGGCAATCTCTAACAGACCTAACGGTGGATTTCCAGTTGGTAGGATTGTAGAGTTGCAGGGAATGGAGGCATCAGGAAAGAGTTTGATTGTAGCTCACACATTAGCAAATACTCAGAAGAAAGGTGGACTTGCAGTCTACATCGATACTGAGAACGCACTAAGTGAGGAGTTCTTGACGGCTGTAGGAGTTGATGTGGCAAACATGCTATATGTTCCTTTGGAAACTATTGAGGATGCATTCGATGCTGTGGAGAGTATTATCGAAACAGTTCGTAAGAGTTCAAAAGATAGACTAGTTACAATTGCATTAGATTCGGTATCGGCAGCTACTACAAAGGTAGAACAAGATGCTGACTATGAGAAAGATGGTTGGGCAACTACAAAAGCTATCTTGATGTCAAAAGCGATGCGTAAGATTACAAACATTATTGCAAAACAAAGAGTACTTCTTTTATGTACATCTCAGTTGCGTGAAAAGATGGGAGTAATGTTCGGAGACAAGTATACAACATCAGGAGGTAAAGCTTTAGGTTTCCATGCAAGCTGTCGAATTAGATTAAAGGGAGTTGGTAAATTGAAAAGCGGATCAGGTAAGACTGAACAGATTATTGGAGTTCAAACAGAAGCTCAGGTAATCAAGAATCGTATGGGTCCTCCATTCAAGAAAGCAACTTTTGATATCTACTTTAACTCAGGAATCGACGACTACAATAGCTGGTTGACAATGATGAAGGATTACGGAATCATCAAAGCTTCAGGTGCTTGGTATACATTAGTAAACGAAGAGACTGGAGAAGAGGTTAAGTTCCAATCAAAGGAGTGGAGAGGAATGTTAGATTCAGATCCAGAGTTAAAACAATATTGTTACAACAAAGTCTGCAACATCTACGTTATGAAATATAAAGATCAAAACAGTATTGATCCCGATGATGTTTCAGTAGATGAAGGAGAACTAGAAGATTAAAGTTATGAATAAAAAGTATCTAGCATACTTTAATGAAGTCAAACTTAAAGGTGAAGAGGCAGTCAACAGCGATACAAAGAATTCTCGCGTATTAGTTGTTGACGGTCTCAACACATTCATTAGAGCATATGCAGCAAGTCCAACAACAAACGTCAATGGTGAACACGTAGGAGGTTTATCGGGATTTCTACTAAGCGTAGGTCATGCTATTAAAGCAATCAATCCAACACGAGTAGTCGTTGTGTTTGATGGTAAGGATGGTTCTGCAAAGCGTAAGGCGTTATATCCAGACTACAAAGCGAATCGAAAGTTTAAGATAAGATTGAACAGAGCCGAGACCGTAGACAAAGAGGATAACCAATTGCAACAACTAATGAGGTTGATAGAGTATTTGGAGATACTACCAATAACAGTCATCGTTTCAGATGGAGTTGAAGCAGATGACGTTATAGCTTATATTGGGGAAGACTACTTGAAAGAAAGAGAATCTCAAGTATTTATAATGTCCTCAGACAAGGATTTTTTACAACTTGTCGATGAGCGTATTCATATCTGGAGTCCAACTAAAAAGCAGCTTTATTACACAGACGACGTGTATCAGCAGTATGGAATCATACCAAAGAACTTTGCACTATTCCGTGCATTGATTGGAGACGATAGTGATAACATTCCAGGAGTACCAGGATTAGGAGCTAAGACAATAGTCAGCAAGTTTCCGAAAATGAATGGAACAGATGTACTTACAGTTGATGAGTTCGTTGAGTATGCAAAGGAATTGCAAGCAGCGAATCCAAAGTCAAAGTTATACACTCGTGTGGTTGAAGCAGAGGCAGACATTAGATTGTTTCACCAAATCATGCAACTTTCAGAAAGTGGCATTCCAGGACACACAAAGTTAAGAATCATTGACAACTTACAGACAAAGGTAGATAAGTTGGCTAAACTCAAATTCCATACAATGTTAATCGAAGATGGAATGACAAATGCAATCCGCAACGTAGAGATCTGGTTAAAAGAAATAACTCAAAAATTAGATCAATTTACCTTGCAAGATTAAAATAAAAAGAGTAAGTTACATACATGCAAGAACAAGATACATTACAGTTTTATGGTACTGGGTTTCAGAATAAGGTACTTGCTGTCCTAATTAAGGACAGAACCTTTCTGCAACAGATTCATGATATAATCGATCCCAAGTACTTCTCTTCTGAGTCAGCTCAGTGGATAGCTAGTACTGTTTTGAAATACTTCACACAATATAAAACCCCACCAACCTTAGAAGCACTTAAAGTGTATCTTGATGAGGTGGATGTAGATTTGTTAAAAACCACGGTAGTAGAAAACCTTAAAGAGGTTATACGTTACGCAGATTCAACAGACTTAGATTTCACAAAAGATAGAACATTAGAGTTCTGTAAAAACCAAAAGATCAAAGCAGCAATCCTCGAATCGGTACAACTATTACAAGTTGGGAAGTATGATGACATTAAAGTAGCTATCGATGAAGCTATGAAGGCTGGTACAGATAGAAATGTCGGACATGAGTACCTAGAAGATATAGCAGCTCGCTTCGTAGAAAATAAACGAAACACAATTCCAACACCATGGGACGTTATCAATGAGATAATGGATGGTGGTCTAGGAAGTGGAGAGATGGGAGTCTTTGTAGCACCAGCTGGTATTGGTAAGTCAATGGCATTGGTGAACATAGCAGCAGGTGCAGTGAAGGCAGGATTAAATGTAGTGTACTACAGTTTGGAGCTTTCTGAGACTTATGTAGGAGCTCGATTCGACTCACACTACACCGGCATACCAAATCAGGATTTGAAATTTCATCAAGAAGAGGTTATTGAAAAGTTAGAGAAACTTAAAGGTCGATTGATTATAAAGTACTATCCAACTAAGACGGCCACTGTAACGATGCTCGCTGCTCACTTAGATAAGTGTGCAATGCAGGGCTTCAAACCTGATCTGGTTATTGTCGATTACGCCGATCTATTAAGAGATACAAGCTCAAAGGGTTCAGTTAGAAACGACATCATGCTAGGAAACATTTACGAGGATTTGAGAGGTATGGCTGGAACTTACCAAATTCCAGTGTATACTGCATCTCAAGCAAACCGTTCAGCTTTGGAAGAGGATATCATTGAAGCAGATAAGATTGCAGAATCTTATTCAAAGGTGATGGTTGCTGACTTTGTTGTATCACTATCTCGTAAGGTAGCTGACAAGATAAGTGGAACTGGAAGGTGGCACATTATCAAGAACCGTTTCGGACCGGATGGATTAACATTCCCAAGTAAGATGAATATGGCTGTATCAAAAATAGACATCTACGCTGAGAATACAATCCTAGGGAAGGAAGCAAAAGGGTTAATGCAGAACGACTCGGAAGTAGTCAGAAAAGCTTTAGCAAATAAATTTTCAGAATTAAACAGTTTTTCAAAGTAAAGTCAACAATGGAAACTATTTATATCTACACCCCCAATTATAAATTTTAAAAATTAATCTACAATGACACTTTCGAATGAAATCCTAAGCGATATCACTGTCTTCATGAAGTACGCTAAGTACCTTCCAGAATTGCAAAGACGTGAAACTTGGCAAGAACTAGTAACACGTAACAAAGAAATGCACATCAAGAAGTACCCAGCACTTGCTGAAGAAATTGAAAAAGCTTACGAGTATGTCTACAACAAAAAGGTATTACCTTCTATGCGATCTATGCAGTTCGCAGGTAAACCAATCGAGATCTCACCTAACCGAATCTACAACTGTGCCTACTTACCAATCGACGATGTACGTGCATTTGGTGAAGCAATGTTCTTACTTTTAGGAGGAACTGGAGTTGGGTACTCAGTACAACAACACCACGTAGATAGTCTACCTGAGATCAGAAAACCAAACCTAAACAGAAAGCGTCGCTACTTAATTGCTGACTCTATTGAAGGATGGGCAGATGCAGTAAAGGTTCAAATTAAATCCTACTTCACTGGTGGATCTTCTTACAACTTTGATTTCTCTGACATTCGTGCAAAGGGTGCAAGATTGGTTACGTCGGGAGGAAAAGCTCCAGGACCTCAACCGTTGAAAGAGTGTTTGATGAAACTTCAAGGTATCTTAGATGCAAAAGAGGATGGAGATAAACTATCTTCAATTGAAGTACACGATATGGTATGTCACATTGCTGATGCAGTATTGGCAGGTGGTATTCGTAGAGCAGCTCTTATCAGCTTATTCAGTGCTGACGATAATGAGATGATTTCTTGTAAGTCAGGAAACTGGTGGGAAAACAATCCACAAAGAGGTCGCGCTAATAACTCAGCTGTATTGATGAGACACAAGTTAACACAAGAGTTCTTCTTTGATATTTGGAAGCGTGTTGAATTATCAGGAGCAGGAGAGCCAGGAATCTATCTTACAAATGACAAAGATTGGGGAACGAATCCATGTTGCGAGATTGCATTACGTCCATTCCAATTCTGTAACCTATGTGAGGTAAATGTATCGGATATTGAGTCTCAAGAGGATTTTGAAAACCGAGTACGAGTAGCTTCTTTAATTGGAACACTACAAGCAGGATACACAAACTTCCACTACTTGCGTGACGTTTGGAAACGTACAACAGAGAAGGATGCATTGATTGGAATCTCAATGACTGGTATCGGATCAGGTACAGTATTGGGATATGATATGAAAGCAGCAGCGAAGCTTGTTAAGACAGAAAACGAACGTGTAGCAAAATTATTGGGTATCAATAAGTCAGCTCGTACAACAACCGTTAAGCCAGCTGGAACAACATCACTTACATTAGGTACTTCGTCAGGAATCCATGCATGGCATAACGATTTCTATGTTCGTCGAATCCGAGTAGGAAAGAACGAAGCAATCTACACATACCTAGCAATCAATCACCCAGAGCTTGTAGAGGATGAATACTTCCGTCCACACGATACAGCGGTAATCTCTATTCCACAAAAAGCTCCAGAAGGTGCAATTCTAAGAACAGAGTCTCCATTCCAATTACTAGATCGAATCAAAAAAGTACACATGGAGTGGGTTAAACCAGGACACAGAACGGGTAACAACGCGCACAACGTATCTGCAACAGTTTCGTTGAGAGATGAAGAGTGGGACATGGCTGGTCAATGGATGTGGGAAAACAGAGAGCATTACAATGGACTTTCGGTACTACCTTACAATGGAGGTACATACACGCAAGCACCTTTCGAGGATATCACAGAAGAGCAGTACAACGAGATGATGACTTCTCTGAAGGGTATTGACTTGAGTCGAGTTGTAGAGTTAGATGATTCAACAGACCTCAAAGGAGAGGCAGCTTGTGCAGGTGGCGCATGTGAAATTGTATAACAATGCCAGTAATTCCCCCATCACACGATTGGATATTTCAACAGTACGTGAAGGAGCTTAAAAAACCTAAGCTCCTTCCTACTGACTTTTACTATAACAATAACGGACAGATAGTACTAACAGAGGAATACCACAAGAGAAGAGGATATTGCTGTGGCAATGGATGTAAGCACTGTCCTTATACAACACCAGATAAAACCAAAGGTTAACCGTTTGGTGGCTATTTATAAGAAACAAATTTGATGAATAAAATAAACTGGGACGATATTATAGCCGAGTGGTCTTATAGACTACCAAAAGGCTTTCCTACTATGAAGAATGGTAAGTTCACTGTTAAGAGTGAATTAAAAGTACTACAAGAGGTTCTAGCTGAGAATGGTATCAATGAGATGCCAGACTTTACAAAGAAAGCTCCTACTCAGATCAAAGAGGAAGAGCGTACCGACACTACCTTTAGTAAGGATGAGTTGATTAATATAATCAAAACCACTCAGCTTTCGGAAAAAGACTTGATCCGCATTACAAGAATTGTAGATTCTGTTTCCTCAGAAGAGGGGATAATCGAACTACTGTCGACACAAAAGAATTTTGATAAGACAAGTAGCTTGCAAGTATTTCGTATGGCTACTGAATCAGGAGATTACAAGCAGCTAAAGGCGTTGTTAGAAGACCCGTCAAAGCAGATGGATGTAGATGCCTTACCGCAAACTGGAAACATTATCAATGCTGCAAAGGACGCAGGAATGTCGGATGCTTTTGCAAAGGACATGGCAAATATGGTTCCATATACATCCGTTAAGATGGGCCGATATGAAATGTTCTTGAGGTTGTTTCTTAGAGGTGGTCAGTCCCCAACTACAAAAGGTGACGTTGAGGTTAACGGAAAGGAGATGGAAGTGAAATCTACCATATCCAGAGGTTCTGGTTTCCGACTAAGAGGTAACTCAGGTTATGGTAATGGTAAGCAGGTTCAGACTAGCTTTATGAAACAGCTTGTGAGTATCTATGGGGTTGGTGGTCCAAATCATGGGGGATCTCAAAATGTACCACAGCACATACTTGCAGCGCATAAAGAGCAAAACGGACAAATGTGGTATGGTACTAAAGACAGTTGGGCTGTATTAGCTAATCGCGATTTGATCGAAACTGGAATGAAAACCAAAGAAGAGCTTATAGAAATGTGGGGAGCAGCTTTAGCAGAGTTATACCCTAATAGCACAGCTGATTCAATTGGCGCGTTTATAGGTCCAGCTTTTGCCGAGAATGGAAGTATAGATATGCGAGAAGTGGCGTCAAGGTTGGCGGCTTATGAGTTTACAATCTATAGAATGAAAGAAGGTTTTGATTACTTCATTGCACTCAATTACCAAGATAACTATGGATTCATCACTCCGGACACATCTGACGAGGCTTTGGTTAAAATGTTCACTACCATTTTTAGGGTAGTATCACTTCCTAATACTAAAAACAACTCAACACCACAAGATTCGATGTGTGCTATTGAACTAGCATAAAATGAAAATAAATTACAAAAGGCTTGCATACGTGAGCCTTTTTTAGTATATTTAGGTTATGTCATTTAACAAAGAGATAATCAGTTACAACGATCACCTCTACGAGGTAGTTCGCAAATTTAAAGATCATCCAGACTTTCCAACTACAGAAGCCAAAGATTACTACCTTTGTGAAACCGTATTAAGGAAGGAAGGAATTTTGTATATTTGTAGAATAATAGAAGAAGCACAAGTTATAGAGAATGAGTAAATTCAATTGGTGGAGGGAGTCCAGATTAAAACCCAAACTTAAAAGATCGGAAGCATTAAAAGGCAGACCGTTTCTATTACAACAGATCGAGCATGGTGACTACGATCTAGCTCCTTACCTTGCAGATGCACGTAAGGTGATGAAAAGATGTGAGCAAGAAATAATCAAGACAAAGGAAGCTTGGATTGCAGGTCCGGATTCTCTAAAAGAGAAGATAGACGAGATTGAACGCAAGCACATTAAGCGCTACAACAAGTTGATGGAAGATTTCTATATCACAGAGTTAAGAACTTTGACTGATCTGAAGTTACGTCTTTGTGTAGAGTTTGGAGTTGATGTGTGGGATAGTGCACTTAAAAGTTGCAAAGGTGACTTAAAAGACCTATATTTCACTTATCAGGATAAAGCAGAGGAATTAATCAAAAGTAATTAAAATGGCAAAATACAAATCAACAAAATTATTTGATGGGTACTCAGCATGCTTCCGTCAATGGAAAGCAGAAGATACACATTGCAAGTTCCTACATGGATACGCAGTTTCGTTCAGAGTATGGTTCGAAGGTGAATTAGACCATCGTAACTGGGTATGGGATTTTGGTGGCATGAAACGATCTAAAACTAAAATTGCAGGAATGTCTCCAAAGGATTATTTTTCATTTTTATTAGACCACACTACAATTGTAGCTATTGATGATCCATACCTAGAAAACTTCAAACAGATGGACGAAGATGGTATCATACAGTTACGCATCTTACCAGCCACTGGATGTGAAAAGTTCGCAGAGCATTTGTATTATACAATCAATGCATTCTTAAAAGAAGAAACTGAAGGACGAGTGAAGGCAGTCAAAGTAGAAGTTTATGAACACGAAAGAAACTCAGCAAGTTATGAAGGATAGTAAAGATCAAATAATGTTAGCTGATGGTTTCGAGGAAGCTATTATAGGCCTAGACGCTTCTCAAGAGGTAGTCAGAGTAGTGTACGACATTGACGCTATTATTTCAATCCTAATGGAGCGAGATGAGATGACAGAGGAAGATGCACTGGAGCATTTCAGCTACAACATTCAAGGAGCCTATGTAGGCGAAGGAACA
>Ga0222712_10000044_pt1 | contig 168192 bp, 243 predicted proteins | sample C33_657DmetaG_FD_165043 | JGI IMG/M metagenome (GOLD analysis project Ga0222712, IMG submission 165043) | Estuarine water microbial communities from San Francisco Bay, California, United States - C33_657D | ecosystem: Environmental > Aquatic > Marine > Unclassified | place: USA: California...
TGTCTTTTACTACACCCTGAACGAAAGTCTCTGGTGATTGATTATACTGCATAATGATTGATGGATACAGCGAGGTAGCATCAAACGAAACCACCCAGTCATACCTACCTGCCTTTGGTTCTTGCACATATGCGCCTTCAATAGTCCGACCCCTGTTTTCTTTCTTCTGGGGAATCTGAATATTTTGATCATGAAGATGATTGTAAATAATACAATCCCACGTGCGAACCTGCGAGAAAACATCAGTATAATTACACTTAGCATCGTATGCCATCGTAAGCACAAGTTCAATCAGTTTCATCTTGCGCTCGAGTTCGTCAACGATCTCAACGTCGATGATGTTATATTCGACGAACCGTGTCCAGTCTTTTGTGTAGAACTCGCGGAATGTTTCATACGGATGTTCAAGTTTTTTCTTACCAAGTTCTTCCTTGGCAATGTGATCCAACTTGTAACTCTCTTGCCGAGTATACGTAAACTTCTTATAGAGATCGAGATAATCGATAACTGCAACGCCAGTAATATCATACGAGATATGTTCGCGACCCATGATTGTCAAATTCTTACGACGAACCAGACCCCATGGCGAGAACTTCTTGCGCATGGTTGTATCTTCTTCGGTGCAGAACAGACGATCGATCCGAGAGATTAGATACGCAATGTCGAACAGTTCACAGTTCCAACCTGTGATAATATCTGGATGATCATCAGAATAAAAACGCAGAAAGGTTTCTAGCAAGTCACGTTCATCATCACATTTCACATAGAGAAACTTGTTACCAGCATCCCTCAGGGTCTGAACAATCTCAGAGTTCTTGTCATCAAAATCACCACAACCGAATGTGGTAATCTGTCGAGTGATAAGATTCTTGACAGTGATCAGGAGAACACTTTCAATAGGATTGTTTACATCAGGAAACCCCTGTTCGGCAGAAGTCTCAATATCGACAGTCTGAATATTAAGTTGAGACATATCCCACTGAATTTCTCCAGGATACTTCTTTGTGATATATTGGTAACCATAGTTGGTCTGACCAAAGATCTCAAAGTTGTCTACTTGACCATATGCCTGAACAAACTGCTTGGCAGCATTGTTGTCCTCGAAGTCGATCGGTTGGAGATCTTCTCCATACAGAGACTTGTATTCTGTTTTTTCACCACCCTTGGATTTTACAAACAGGGTGGGACTGAAGTCATCTCGCTTGGTAAAGCGCACACCGTTATGTACTCCACGGACAAGAACCTTGGAACCATATTGGTGTGCGCATGTATAAAATTTCATATAAATCCCTCGTCATTCAAATACTACTATACTATAAAACATAACAAAAGTAAAGGGATTTATCGTAACTTATATCCTAACTTCGCTTCGAGTTGATCAAGAGTTACCTTCTCGATTTGAGACTTAGGAACTAGATTGTTGACAGTATATGCAACTGTGCTACCATCTTTGAGGTATACGACTTTGTAAAGCATGTCAGGAACAGGGACTTGCCCCTTACCCAACTTCTTTGGTGCCTTTGAATACTGTGCACCAGTTACGACCCATTTGAATGGCATGTCACGAACTTGGTCTTCAAGCAAACGCCAAGCGACACGATTGACAGAAGGCAATTGCGGTGTCATGTTTGTCATGAAGAAAGTATCTGACATTTCATTTGGATCATCCGCATTTGCTGCAGGAACCATGTGCCCACGGTCATAACCAGAGTTGGTGTAGTCAGCAGGCGTCGGCGAGTCTGCGATGCGCTTGTCCGCACGGAAGTCATCGGTGCGTGGAGTTTTCTTCAAACGTTCTTGTGCGATTTCGGTCGACAAGATATTAGCATTGCGGTCATCGTCATATACGATTGCGAAGAATGAGTTGCAGAGAACCTTAGTGTTTGGAACTACGATTTCCTTACCATTCGGATAGAACTGATCGCATGGTGAAGCGAATGCTGTTCCTGGAATCAGGAATAATGCGAGAGCGATTAATGGTTTCATATGATAATCTTACTTTCTGGAACAACCAGACCTGAACCACACCGAGTGTTATACTCGTTTAGCATACCAGTCTCTGGTTCAAAAATTGTGATAACTGCACCTTCGCGAAGAGGAACTACATCGTTTTTCGCGTATGGACAGAATGGTGCTAGACCTATGCCGAATTGATTATTCTGATTCGGAATCATCATAATTTGCAGCGGTTTCTTTAGAATGATAAGACCATCAATTGTCTCATCGATATCAGCGATAATTTCATCACCGCTTAGTAGTTTCACACATCTAATATTGCTCATGTATTCACTTTCATTGTTATTGGTGGGCGAGAATTAATCCCGCCCACCAGATTTAAATTATTTAGATTGTTAGGATTGCATAACCCATGATCATTAGCAAACTTGCTACTGTGATGTGGGCAGCACGAGAAACTGGTAAAACATACTTGTGATTAAACATTACTTAGTTTTACCTTCTGCTAAGAATTCCGCAGCTTGCGATGGATACTCATTATCCTCATCGCTAATGTCGATTTTCTTTGCTTTCTTTTCTTCTGGAATAAATGCCTCGAGAAAGATCTTTAGCATACCATTTACCAGAGAAGAACTCTTTACCTCGACGTTATCCGCGAGAGTGAATTCACGCTTGAATCCTCGCTCAGCAATTCCCTTGTAGAGATATTGCTCTGGATCAGGTGTTTCACAATTTCCTTTGATGGACAACTTGCCTTCTTGCAATTCAATATCAATATCCGTCTTACCAAAACCAGCAACTGCCAGTTCGATTACGTAGCGATCTTCATCGACCTTCTTGATATTATATGGGGGATATTTTACTGGCATCATTTGCGACGATTGATCAGCAATATCTGCTAATCTTTTCATGACGCGATCTGCGCCAACGAAATAACGGTCGAAGTCTGCCAAATTAGTTGTATTAAATTTCATAATTGTTCTCCTATTGTAGCGAGATTAAAAAAGAGTGGAGTCCGAAGCACTCCACCCTTTATTTATACTATACTTTTAGAAGAAAGTCAATTATTTTTTGCGACCAATGTTATATTTCTGAACAAGTTCCCACTCATTCTTTTCCTTGAACGCAATTACTTTAATCTGATTCAGTGGCGCTTTGTCTTCATGAATCTCTGGATTTAGAATAGTAATTAAACCCCAATCCGAAAGAAGATGTGCTACCGTGTTTCTGCGTTGTAAATCATTGTCACTAAAGTCTGCATCTTTACCATCCAAGGCAAAGAGTTCTTTAAAGTGCACAATGAAATATCTGCCCTGCTTGTGTAGAATGTGACATGATTGATAAAGAATCTTTTCTTTTCTTGATGCGACACCAATACGGGAAAGGGTCTCGCGAACCTTCAAGAAGTCATCAGGATTCTTTAAGTTGACTTCCAACGGTGCGTACCCTGGAAAGTCAATGTCAAAAAAATCTTCGCTCATTTTTTACCACCTTTAAACAATTTCTCTTTTATATATTTTTTTTGTTCTTCAGAGAGAATTGTGAGTGCTTGGCGAGCCTTGTCATTGCTGTAACCATAATACTCTTTCACCATCTCCACTTCGGCATCGTCCTCGATTTTGATCCATTTATCAAAACGTTTTCTAGCGCGAATAGTATTTATAAGATACATGTTTTGCATGCTCTTATCGAGATGGGGACGGCAGTTCATTTCATTGGCAGGGTGAGCAGTGTCGATACTGAATGTTAAACCGCGATTAATAATCCAAGGATTGTATTGTTTCTCGGACCAATCATCGACAATCAGATTCTTCTTTTCATAGTTTATATCTTTGATGAAGTCGAAGGGAGATATACCCTTCTTCTTTTCTTTGTACTCCTCAGCATCATATTCAACTTTTGGAGCACCCAATCCATCGAGCACTCCAGTCATTATTTCCACTCCATTCCTGCCATAATTTCAGCAAGGCATGCAACAAGATTGATCTCAGGATTAGCAGCAAACGCTGCCTTATACTGATAATCTGCAAGCAGCAGAACCAACTGCGAAGGATACTTGACATCATCTAGAATGGTATCATAGATCTTGCGGAAGATGAGATTTGGGTCATTGTCGATATTATCGACTACCCAGTTACGCATCTTCTTGAAGTCTTTGCCTTTCAACGAAGCGACAAGTTCTTTCATGTTGACTTCTTGAACATTGACGAGGATACCTTCATCAATAGTTCCGGAAACACTGTACCGTTGCAGTTCGTTTAGAACACGGCGATAGTCAGGAAAATGCTTTTTGAGAACTTCGGCGACAACCTTCTCATCGAATGCAACATTCTCAGTAGCAAGGATGTCAGATAGACGCTTCATGAAACGACCTGCCATCTTAGGACGGTCTGCCTTTGTCAACTTAAATTCGATGACAGCAGTTCGACTGTGAAGAGGAGCGATGATTCGGTTCTTAAAGTTACACGTGAAGATAAACCGACAGTTGTTTGCAAACTCTTCGATAAATGCACGCAATGCAGGTTGAGTAGAGTTTGGATTCAGATAGTCTGCCTCATCAAGGATGACTACCTTAGTCTTACCACCAAAGGAAACCGACGAAGCGAACTCTCGAATCTTGGTGCGGAGAACATCAATGCCTGATTCTTCTGAACCGTTGATAATAATGTAGTCACATTCAAGTTCTTCGCAAATCGCTCGAGCAATCGTAGTCTTACCAACACCTGCTGAACCGCAGAGAAGCATGTTGGGAATTTCGCCAGTCGCAACGAACTCGCGAAATGTCTTTAGTTGATCATCGGGGAGAATGCAGTCATCGAGTTTACGAGGACGATACTTCTCGCACCATAAAAACTGTTCTTTTGATACGTTCATTTTTCACTTCTTCCATAATGTTATACTTGGGAGACCATCCCAAGTTTCTTAATTTTGAATTGTCAGCATGTGTAACAATTCGTTCACCAGTCACTTCACGAATAGGGACATCACGATATCCATATTCACGAGCAACATCAACAACAGAGACAGGATTTCCTGTCCCAATATCCAGTGTACCCTGAATACGGGTATCTGTCAATATAATTTTTATCGCTGAAACAACATCTTCAACATGAGTCCAGTCACGTTTATGATCAGTAAGATACTCGACTTTGTCATTGAGCATCATGTCATAGAACATATCGGGACGAGAGTCAGGTCCATAGACAGTGTGGAAGCGCATTCCTACTGAATATTTTGGAGCAACTTCTTCCATTACCTTCTTGCTAGTAGCGTATGGATTCTGCCACCACTCATAGATTGAAGAAGAGGAAGCGTAAACGCACCGAAGATTGAGACGATCGCATTCCGAAAAGACTTGCATCGATCCTTTAACATTCACGTCCCAATATTCTTCAGGGTCTAACCAACTCTTACGCACACCTGCTAGTGCGGCAAGATGCAGGACTGCTCCGTAATATTCTGAGATCTTAAATTCTCGAATATCTCCCTCATAAGGAATCACCTCGAAGGAGTCGGACAGAATGCGTAAAGCATTCCGCCCGATAAATCCTTCATGCCCTGTAATCAGAACCTTCACGCAGAGTTATCCAACCCTGACAGTAAATTCAAAATCATTCAATACCAGAAACTTATTAAACTGGCGAACGATTTCTTCTGGGTTATGATCAAGTTCAACATCAAATTCGATATTGGCACTACGATTTAGATGCCCATCCTCATTGTTATATGGGACGCGACCGCTGAAACTAATTTCCAACTTATTCATGTTACTCTCCAATTAAACTACTGACGATGGTTCCATCGCCAACCAATACTCAAGGTTCTTGGTTGCATGTTTAAAGTGCATTGCTTTCTTACGACCAAGAGCAACTGTGTAGTCATCAGTAATGACCTTCAGATTCTCAACCTTGAGTCGACAATCAAAGTCACCAACATCAGTTGTAGTCAATTCCTTACGATACGCATTCGCACGTGGATTGCTTGGGTCGCTAACGCTCAATGTCACCTTACCATCCTTAGAGACAATGCTCATAGTTGGTGCCGATAGAACGTTCGCTGCCTTCTGCACCATGCTAATTTCAGCAGCAGTCAGGGTGAAGTCGAAGAATGGATCAATCTCGAGAGTCTTGTCTGGCGCAGCAGTAACTACACTGGGATCAGCATAACCATACTCAAACTCAGACTTGCCTTCGCGAAGGAACATACCTGTTTCTTCAAAATCAATCTCAGGATTTTCCCAGAGACTCAGCAACGCAAGGAAGTTGTTCAAGTCATAGACCGCAAACTCACGGTCAAAAGTTTCTGCGACTGTTGCGCGAGAGAGGATATTCTTACCCGCACTGACGGTGGATAGAACATTACCCTGACGCACGAGGATATTAGTATTAATACTTGCAAAGTTCTTTAGCAGTGCAAGAGTATCGGATGAAATCTTCATAATATATTAGTCCTTTTTCTTTTTAGTTTTCTTACTGGTTTCTTCAGTAAATTGAATTATACCTGGAATAGTGTCGGAAGTCAATAGAGAAGTGGTTCCCATGTTATGTTCGTTCCAGTTGGGGGCAATCATATGTGCTGATTTGAAATCAATAGTATCCGAAAGCGACAACGAGGTCTTCAATTTGTAAGGTTTACTATTGACTTTTTCAAATGGATCAGGTATACTACTCTGTTGTTCCTTGTCATGCACATGCATCGCAATGATTGCATAGTGAATAACTTTCAACAAATCCTTACGCCAGTCTTCAGGTGTTCCTTTATGACCATAGCGTTGGGCATACTTCAGGATATTGCCTACAGTAAAACCAATACCATGACCACCGTCGATAATAAACTCGGTTGCTTGGTATTGATTCTGCGAGTAATGCTCACCATAGGTGGCATTAATATATTGGGTAATCTCCCGTAGGAGATCACCCTCGTCATACTTGTAATTAATTGTCATTATGTCTCCTTAGAATGGAACTTCTTCATTTACAGACTGGAAGTATGCGTCTTCATTTACGCCATCATCTGGCATCGCATCATTATCGACTTTCTTATAGAGGTCTAGGAAAGCAGACTTGGTGTCAGCATCGAAGCGATTGACGCAAAGTTCGATTGCCTTAGCACGCGAACCGAACATAGCAAAGGCATTGACGATGTGCTCAAGACGACGAGTCGAGATGAGTTCTTCGACGCCGCCTTCATAGAAGGTCTTACGGATAATATCTGCCCAAGTTACCAACTTGTCAGCAAATTCATCATCAACCTTGTTGACTTTTTCCATCTTGTTGAGGATAATCTGCTTCTCAATCTTTAGCGAAGGATATTCCTGTTCAACAGTGATGGCGAAACGCTCAAGGAACGCATCGTCAAGAATCTGGGCAGACATAAACTTGCCATCGTCAGAACCACGACCCTTGGTGTTCGCTGTGGCGATGACATTGAAACCTGCCTTGGGGTAAACTGTCTCGCCAGTTTTCTTGTTGAAGTATGGTTTACCTTCGAGGATTGCTTGAAGACACATCATCTTGTTCGAACCACGGTCGATTTCGTCGAGGATAAGGATAGCACCACGCTTCATGGCAGTGAGAACTGGACCTTCACGGTAAACAACGTTACCGTCGACGAGGGTGTTACCACCAATTAGGTCGTCTTCATCGGTTTCGATGGAGATGTTAACACGCATGCATTCGCGCTTCAACTTAGCACATACCTGCTCAATCATGGTGGTCTTACCGTTACCCGACAGACCAGAGATGAACGTTGGGTAGAAGTTGTTCGACTTCACAACCTTCCGAAGATCGTTGTAGAAACCAAAGGGAACATAGGTTGGGTCGACGTGCGGAACGAGGTTCTCGATCACTGTCTGCAACTTTGGTTGAATAACCATCTTAGGAGCAGAAACAGGGACTTGGGCGACAGGCGACTTAGCACCTGTCATCAACGGAGAAAGATCATACGTACCACGCTTGATCATACGTTCGCGCTGAAAAATCCAACCAGGATACTTCATCCCAAGAGATTCGGCAGCGGCAACAACATCACGCTTACGGAAAACACCATTGTTGGTGTTATTGTCGGAAAGGTACTCAACCAAAGCATCACGATTCATCATAAAAATATCCTCACATCACATCATCATTTAATATATTCAATATACCCTAGAACGGTATAAAAGTCAAGCCGCTTTTTCACTATAAAGATAGGAAAGATAACCAGCGATAAAGGCATCAGACGCACCAACCATCACGCGAAGTTGGGAGACAATAAAATCAAGTTCAATAGACTCAACCCAACCATTTTCAAAATCATCACGAGCAGTAGCGAACCCATCAGCGTAAGAAGTAAAATCAGTCATCACCATTTCCTTTCTCATCTTATATTCCACTCTACCCCGAAACGAGATAAAAGTCAAGCCCTTATTTCGTTTCGGGGTAAATAATTTAGGCGACTGCCTGAATCATTTTGTTCAACAGAACTCGGTTGGTCTGCTTAGTATTTTGGAACTTCTTGAATGCGCGACGAAGATCTTTAGGGTTGCTGCTGTCAGTCTCAAAGACATCTTCACCAATAGTCAACTCGCTACCACCAGGAATCAAAAAGCGATCATCGAAACCAAATGATTTTGTGGTGTGGAAAAACTTTTGCTTCCATTCATTCTTCCACTTGGTATCGAAATCTTCAGTCGCACCATGCATGCGCTTTGCTGCCCACTTAGGATTGTAAGGAGCGATGAAGAAGTTGATAACACGCGAACCAGTTGCCTTCTTGTAGAGTTCTAGAAGAGCAACTTGCAGTTGAGTGCGATAAACTTCGTCATCATACTTAACTGTTACCGAAGCATTAGTGCTTGCGTCTGTGATATTGATATGGTGCGAACCATAACGGTTTCCAACGCTGATGTTGTTATCGCCATCACCATCGGTGAGGAACACAGTGTTGAGAACTTCTACGCGATTTTTAGCACGAAACTTGTCAGCAATCGAACGAGCAACCATGATTGATTCTTCGAGAGGCGTCGAAGCGAGACCCATGATGTCTGAATTGCGAACGAATCTTTCAGAACGACGAGAAGGACGAACAGAATAGTCATATCCCTTGGCGCACATAAGAAGAGTGCGAACTACTTCATTAAACTTAGCAGACGAACAGTTATCTGAAACAAACTGCAACAGATTGAATGAATTGTCACCGATTTCAAGTTCCTTGCCAGATGAAACCGTGTCACTAGCACGATTTGCACGCATGGCATCAGACTTGGAATACTTGTCATTGACAACACCATTGTTGGTGAAACCATAAACTTCAAACGGGATGCGAACCTTGCGGCAGAACATCATGAGCGTAACCAACTGCTCAATCGTACCTCTCATGTTTGATGCCATCGAACCAGACATGTCCAGGAACAAAAGCATACCATGGTTTTTACCATTAGGAACAACTGTATTGCGAGCGAACAGGTCTTCACTGATTTTATGCGCCCAAACACGGTCAACATCAAGACGACCAGTCTTAGAAATCTGCGCACGAGCAAACTCTGAAGCGCGACGACGCATTTCAAATTCTTGAACCATGGTATTAATATACTTCTGGTTGTTGTTGCGGAACTCAGAGAAAACTTCCTGTGCGACTGGGTCATAATCTACAGTTTTTGTAAACCACCTGTCAGCATACACAGTCGGACGCATCCTATCAAGAACCCAATCCATAGGAATGACATAGTTCTTGGTATCAACCTTGCGAAGAATACCATACGCATACTCGCGCGACTTTGAGTCGATGAACGTATCTTCCATTTCGCGGAAGTTCTGATCAGTGATAGAGACAGGGTCTTCGCTGAGAACTGGTGTGTCATTCGAACCAGGAAGTTTTTCGCTTTGAGTTGGAGCAACACTACCATCTTCATTTGCGTCGTCGGCAGACTTAGCATCGGACTTAGCATCAGACTTAGCATCTTCACCAGTTTTATCGCCAGTTTTATCGCCAGAATCAGCATCGGCATCAGCAGATTCGCCTTCGCTCGACTCGCCTTCGTCGCCATCACCAGAATTCTGATCATCCATGTCGGAGAACCATTTATCGACATCGTACGAGGCATCGTCGTCACCATCTGAATCATCCATAAGTTCGCCCATGAATTTTGACGAATCAAAGTCGTGCTCGGGTTCAGATTTAGCAAGTTCGTAGAGTTCTACTGCGAGCGCAGCAACATCATCCCATGTTTCCAACGCATCAACACGAGCAAGATACTGATTCTCATCAGCGCTGAAAGGAGCATTGAGGAAAGAACCAACCTTATAGTGCAGATTGATACGGTCAATAAGACGCAACTTGCTGAGATCATATCCCTTAACGCCGAAGAAGTTATTCTCGAACAGTTCCTGATAACCAGCGAAGAAGTTACGGCGGATGCCAGGAAACTTGTCCTTAATCTTACGCTCGATGCGAGCATCTTCAAGAACATTCAGATAGGACTTGATACCCATACCGCGAGCATCAATCACGCCATGCCAACCCTGAGCAGGTGTGAACAATGCATGTCCAACCTCATGACCGATAAGTAGGTCATAAAGGTCGGACGACATATCTTTCCAGATAGGGAGGATGAGGGTGCGGTTCTTAAGGTCGAACATCGCAGTGGGAACCTTCTGATGTTCAATCCGAAGGTTCTCAGTGGCGAGCAATTTAGCAAGGGTAGACTTATGGGAAATAGACATCACGAAACCTCATCAATTAATATATTTCATTCTACCCTATTTTGGCAGAAATGTCAAGCCCTAAAATTACTTTTAGACTAAATTAATTGCAGCGAACAGTGCGCTTTTCATAGTAGTCGCCATAACGATCCATTCCGCTGCTGATAATTTCGCGGCAGACAGGGCGACGATAGTGATATTCATACTCGCGGTCATAGACTTCGCGCTCAACTTCACGTTCTTCGCTTTGTTTGCGACTGGCAGCACCAAGAATGAACGCACCTACGCCGATAGCGATCGCTTCACCAGTGCTAATACGCGAACGCTTATGCTGGCGGTCATTTCTGCGTTGTTCCCAACCATTTCCATCGCGGTTACGGGCCTCAGCAGCAACAGGAACAAAGGCAACACTCAAAGCAACCAAACTTACGACAACAGATTTAATCATAAACTTTCTCCTTCTATTATTCCATTCTACCATAGAACCTGACAAAAGTCAATCCCTTATTTACGATATCTTGTCATGGTTCCATCGTGATGTGCGAGATACGCTTCAAAGTCCACATCTGGATATTCATTTTTCAAGTCGATTAACATGTCAAGATTCGAGATCGCATCATCAAACAAACGAACACGAGCATACTTGCCTGTGTCGAGATACTGTTTAATGAAGATCTTTTTTCCAGCAGCGGAATTCGGTGCGTTTAGATTACCAGCGCGATGCACATGGATGTCATCAATATCGATACCCTGCTTACGGAATGTATCTAGAAAAATATCACGGTCATCAAAGTCGGAGCGGGCTGTGATAACAACCATCTTGCTACCCTTTGCCTTTACGTTCTTATGAATCGCGATTAGTTTGTTGATTGCTTTCACAATAGGTTCAGAAGTATCGCGGAAATGTTTGGCATCGCGAAACTCTCGGAAGTCAAATGACTCACCAGCACCCAACTTGTAGGTGTTAAACTCTTGGTTAGACAACTTACGGAGGATTTCTCCATCCTTCATCACATAGATGAGTGCCTTTGTGTTAAAGAGGGTCTCGTCGATATCCCAAATGGTCAGACCAGAACCCTCTTTACGTTCGAAAATATAATCTTTAAAACCAATCATAGAATCAATATACCTGTCTTTTTAGAAAAAGTCAAGCCTATTTATTCGTTGGTTGAATTTTTTTTCCGCGTTTTGGTTTAGGAGTTTCTGTTTCTTGTGTTGGTTCTTGCGCCGCAATGCGCTTTTCTAACCGCTTGGCGACCTCCCCCGCATCTAACCAGATATCCTTATTGTCTAGCATGGATTTAATTTCTTCTGGAGTCAAGAAATCTTTATAGAACGAATCAAATAATTTTTCTGACCAAGACCTGAAGTGGGTAATTTGGTCATACATCTCGCCGCCCTTACCGATCGTGCCACTGGAATAATTGTGAAACATGAACATGGTATGATCAGATAATTCGAACCGATCTGCTGTCAAGAATATGAGAGTAGCAGCACTCATACAAATACCCTCGACTGAACAGACGATAGTGGCATTTGATTCCTGCATCGCACGAACCAGTTGTAATGCAGAGAACAAGTCGCCACCTTCGCTGTTTATACGAATGTAGATTATATCAGTTTCCCCTGCTGCGCGGAGAATCTGGAACCATTCAACATATTCTTCGGCAGGTTTAATTTCGCCGCAGAGATAAAATGTTACAGCAGTTGCTACTGGTTGTTGAAAGAACTTTGGTTTATGGAAAAATGGCAGATCACCATCACTCATAGTGTCGCGTGATCGCTGTGATTTTGTCAATTTGTGCATCAATAATTGGTATCCTGTTTGGCCAATGAATATACTCCTTTTCAGGATTCTTCATCAGGTTGTAAAGTAGGGGAAGAATTAAATCTTCGACTTGTTTTAGTTTCTCTGTAACTTCCATTTCGACGAGTCGTTTGTGTTCAGAGATCATTGTTGACTGGTCTGCTGTCAAAATACGAGACTCAATGTCGTATAGTTTTGCCATAATCTCATCTTTGAGATCATCAGCGTCTATTGTCTGAGAACTATATGGTTCTTGGACATGAATTACAGTTTCGGTTGGATCTTCAAATGTGAATCCAAAATCATAGGTTGTGTTTGACATATTTCCTAAGATACTTTCTTGCTCGTTTGTTTAAAGACTTGAGTGCCATGTCGAGTTTCAATTGTGATACATGATCAGAAAAGTTTAATCCCTGCATGTGATCATATTCATGTTGAGCAATTCTTGCAGGAAGACCAGATAGTTTCTCAACCTTATGCTCGCCAGTGACTGTTTGATAAGACAATAGAATTTCTTCTGGTCTCTTTACAGTCAACCACAGTCCAGGATACGACAGACAACCTTCCTTCGCAAGACTTGCTTCAACTGATTGTGATATAATCTGCGGATTGAAAACATCTTTGCGATTTGTTTCATCAGTCCCCATGACAAAAACCTTAGAGTCTATACCCACCTGATTAGCAGAAATACCAAGACCCTTAAGGCGACGGCATTCTTCCCACAGAGTATCAGCAAGTTCCCGTGCATTCTGTGTTTCAAAGTCAAACTTTTCTGGAACCTTGCGCAAAGCAGGATCTGTAAATTTAAGTAATTCCATTATACCACCATTTCACTATAGTTATTTTTTTTCTCGAACTTTATAAGACTGCGGAACTTATCAAACAGTTGATCACCTTTATGACTGATGACAAACACATTAGTATCTTCACCAACTGTGTCAAGTAATGCCATAACATAATCGGTACCATTATTATCTAAGGAGGAGTCAAACACCTCATCAAGAATGAGCAGATTAGTTGCTACGCTGTTCTTCATCTTAGCGATTGTTCTCCAAGTAAAGAGAAGTGCCAGATCAATTCGTTGCTTTTCACCTTCCGAGAATGATGCGTAACTAAAATCATCACGATGGCGTGATTTAATTGTCTCATCAAACTTCTCATCAAGATTAAACTGCACGAAGAAGTCCATTGCTTGTAGATATTTATTCACCAACTTATTGATAACTGGAAGATACTGCCGAATAATCTTAGTTTTAATACCAGTGTCTTTGAGCAACGTGGAGACAATTTCCATGTAATGCTTTTCTTCATTCAGTCTCGCCTTCTCCTCGTTCTGCGTCAGAACTTCTTTGGCATATGACTTGAGTTTTGTTTTTTCTTCATCAATATCTGCAGTCTTGGTTGTGATGTCATTCAGTTCCAAGTTGAGTGCTTGAATTAATCTTTGTTGAACAATAATCTCGTTGTTGTTTGCGATAATCTCTGCACTCAACTCAGAAATTTGTTCGGAGAGAGTTTCATTTTCCGCGATAAGTTCCTCAAGTTTTGTAAACTCTTCCTGTAACTTATCCATTCCCGCAGATAGTTCTTCGATTTTCTCTTGTCGGGATGATACGATGGTTTCTTTATGATCGTGAGCAATGCCTTGCTGGCACGTCGGACATTCGTCCGTATCATTGTAGAATGCCACCTCCTTTTGAAGATCGCGGAGTTGGGTGGAAAACTTGGTCTTGAATTGTTCGAGTTTCTTTTGCTTACTGGCAAGGTCTCCGAGTGCTGCTTTGGCATCTTCGTGTGTAATCTTCTTGCCTTCGAGAGTTCCAACAAGACTCTGGAAACTGGCGATGGACAATTCACCTTCCTCAATTCGAGAGATAATTTCATCAACTCTCTTTTCTTTATTTGCTTCGAGCGTATCGACATATTCTTTCTGAATAGTTGCCTTTTGTTTCAGAACTTCGAGTTTACCATCAGCATCATGAAGACTATCTTTGAGTTCGTTCATCTTGTCGCGCAGAACAGTATTCATTGTTGTGAAGATCTGAATATCAAGAATGTCTTCAATAATCTCGCGACGAGTAAACGGTGGCAACTGCATGAATGGAGTAAACGATGCTGACCCCAGAATAACAATCTGAGTAAACGATTTGTAATTTAGTTTTAGAACTGATTCCTCGAGATACTTTTGATAGTCCCGAGCAGCAGCATCCTGATTGATTACTTCACCACCAGATTGAATCTCGAAGATGTTCGGTTTAATACCACGAACAATCTTGTAATCTTTGCCACCAATATCAAACTCAATTTCAACTAGAAGATTTTTCTTGTTGATAGAATTGAGCAGTTGTGGTTTATTAATACTGCGAAAAGGTTTACCAAACAATCCAAAGCAGAGAGCATCAAGCAGCGTGGATTTACCCCCACCATTCTCGCCGACAATCAAAGTGCTGGGTGAACGGTTAAGTTTAATTTCAGTGAAAGCATTACCTGTTGAAAGTAAATTCTTCCAACGTATAGTTTTAAAAATGATCATACAGAAACGTGCTGTGCCTCAATATACAAAGTTCTCAATAGGTTTTTAATCTTGTCTTTATCAAGATCGGTCGAAACAGTATCAACAAAATCAGATAGTACGGTCATCGTATCCTCAACATCCATCTTATCTTCTTCAATTACATCTGCCTCGAACTCAGAGAAGTCTTCAATTATCTTTAACTCAATTAGATCGCAGTCATATAACTTATCAACAAAGCGATCGAACTTATAGAAGTCTGTCTTCTTGACAACAACTAGTCGAACACAACTCCCCACAAGTGCACTAAGATCAAGCAAACTAGGGTCACCAGTAGTGTCATCATAATAGATTTTATGAAAGATTTGAAATGGGTTTGCAAAGAATTCTACCTCATTCGTTTCCGTATCATATATGTGATACCCTCTCGTATCATTATAATCAGACCAAGTAAACTCATAGGTATTACCAAGATAAAGAATATTACCAACCCGACTGCGATGGTGGAAATGACCACTACAAACGAGAGGAAATCTATCAAACTGCTCAGTACCCATGCCATGGTCATTTTTATGCCCACGATACATTTCGAAACCTGAAAACTCAAAGTGTCCAAATACTGCTTGTGCATTACTTTTATCTACAACCTCCATGGTGTCTGCATAGTTACCCGAACAAATCCATGGAACAAGCAGTAGATTCTTTCCGTTCAGTTTAATTTCTTCTGCGTCGGAATATGTAATAACATTGCCATATTCACGAAGTAGTAGGTCTAGCGAGTTTACCTCATTCGTGTTCTTGAAAAATGTGTCGTGGTTTCCTGCGATCATGTGCACATCGATACCGAGATCTCGTGTTTTATCGAAGAAATACTCGCGACACTTCTTGAGTGTATTATAATTTATAAACTTGCGTCGGTCAAAAACATCACCGAGGTGAATGATAGTTTTTATTCCTTCGCGTTCTAGATGAGGGAAAAACACCTCAGTATAAAACTTCGCGAAGAAGTTATCAAACGGAATAGAATCTGACCTTGCACCAAAGTGAGTGTCTGTGATCAACGCAACCTTCATACTCGAACTTTCTAATTACTTTGCAGGCGTAGTTGGTTTCGCTTCAGTAGGAACCACTTCTTCTAACTTTTCTTCGGTTGTTGGTTCTACGCCACCTTCTTCTGCGAGGCGCTTAAGAACAATTTGTCCATCACAGATCATGTAGTGTTGACCATCACCGAGATCACTTGACTCAAGATAGATGCATCCTGGATTCTGTGTAGAAACACCCCGAACACCATTCCTATGGTCAATGACATCAGCGATTAATGTACCGATGATCGATACAAACGCAAGAAAGCAAAATGCCGTAAACCAGTTTTTAGACAACCACACAACGTACTTGTTAGTTTTTACTTCAGTCATATACAACTCCTTTAACACTCTTTAATAAGTCCATTCTACTCTATATCAAGAGAATTGTCAATGATTTTTTGGTCTAAATATTTTGGTCGTCGTTTTGGTATGTTGTTGACCTTTACAGCATCTGGTTTATCGAACTCATCAATCATGTCCATCTGCTTCTTGACATAGTCAATAAACTCGTTGCCGTAGTCGCCTGTATCGTGGTCTTGGGTAATCAAGTCATGAACATCAATGTTTCTCATGTATCGATACTTAGTTTGTTGCTGTCGTTTCTCTTTCGCGATACGACGAAGGAAAGCATAATATGTTATCTGCGTGAAATACGCGAAAGGATTCTTAGATTTTTCAGGATTAAAGTTATCGATGTAAGTAATACAGTTTTCAATACCATCCGAAACCATTTCTTCTCGATACGTATAGTTGATAAAATTGCTCTTATATGCCAAGTGAGTTGCAATCTTTAGAAAGCATTCTCCGATATAGTTGGGGATACGGGGTTTCAATTTTCCCGCTTCCTTTGCAGCAAGCACACTATCTCGATACTTAGTAATCTCTTCTAGAAACTTAGAGTTATCTACATAATGTATGTTGTTTTTCTTATTCTTCTTGAATGGTTTTTTCACATTTTTCTCTGGTATTTCAGTCATTTATAACTCCATTTATCATACCGTTATACTATACTTTTTCTTATTAGTCAATGATTTTTTTTCACTATTATTTCAGTATATAGCTTGACAACACTCGCGTTTCGAGGTATAATGACTATGTCGTATTGATGAATAATAGCTTTACTACTGCTACTGCTTAATTGAGTAGGTTCCTGCTTCTGAGTAGTTGGGAATGCAACACTTCCAGATCTAAGTTTGCCTCGTCAGATTCCTCGAGAAGTTTTACTTCACTGGAGATATATTTCTCATATTGCTCTAGTAGGTTCTCTCTCAAGAGACAGACAGTGATTACTTCGGATCTGGGTATGAGGAAATTCTTCTCAGTGGTAATACCAATCCATGGTTTCAGAAGAAACGTTTCTCCAACAACATCTTCTTGCATTACAGAATAAGGAACTACCGCAATGGGATTATCCATCCAGAATAATTCATTGGTATCACTGTCTCTTATCGATGCGATCACTAGGTCGCCATTTTTAAATTTAAGTACCTTTGGAGTTTCCATCAGTAGATATCCTCACGAGTTTGTATTTGAAACCTTCTTCATTATATAACTTGATTCTCTCTATCATGTGTAGTAGAGTATAATTCTTTTTCGCTTTCCAAGATAGGTCATCACCTATATCAAAAAGACGACAGGAAGTTTTGTCATCCCCCTTACGCAATCCTCTACCAATCGACTGGAGATTTCTTACTCTAGATTTCGACGGAGAAGCGAATATGACATTATGCAGATTCCTTATATTTATTCCCGTTGAAAAGGTGCCATATGATGCGATGATGACTGCATCTTTTTCTTTCTCGGTAATCTCGCGAACCTTTTCGCGCTGCTGAGTATCAGTTCCGCCATGAACGAAGAACACTTGACGAGACTTTCCGATCTTCTCTTTGATCAAGTCATACAAAACTGCGCCATGTTTCTCGACAAACTGGAACAGTACCAATGTGTTGCCCTTCTGTGTCGTTGCCAGATTTTTGATTATGTTGTTGCGCTTTTTGTGCGTTACCAACCAGTCCATTTCTTCTTGGTAAGTATACTTAGTTAGTGCTTTCTTCTCTTCATCAGAATAATCGAGAACGAGACAATGAATATCCAGATCAGCGACCGATCCCTGTTCCATCAATTCTTTTGTCGAGATAACCTTGTGGACCTTACCAAATAATCCCTCGAGAATCAACTTATGCGTCTTAGTTCCATCAAGAGTTCCTGTTGTTCCGATGCGGAACTTAGTCTTGGTGCATTTGTTGAAGATTGATGTCAAAGATTTCGCTTTGAATAGATGCGCTTCGTCTCCATAGATTACATCGAACTCGTCAAAGAACTTTTTAGGGAGTTTGTATATTGACTGCCATGTTGAGATAGTAATAGGATATTCGTTAGACTTCTCGAATCCTGAATAGATTCTACCACAGTTATATGATGCTTTCCAGTCTGTCTCTGATGCATAATCTTGAAAGTCTTTATACATCTGCTCGACGAGGGAAGTAGTAGGAACAATAATCAATTGTTTACGCCCAAACTTCTGATGGTATCGCATCAATAGATAAATGATCAACGACTTACCAGATGCAGTTGGTGAGAGAAGCAACGTCCTACCAATACGAATCGCATACTTAACAGCATCTAACTGATAGTCTCTCGCTTCGATCGGATTACCTTGAGAGTGGAGATTCAGCGAGTCGGCATATTCAACCAGTTCTTCATAGGTTATGGGATCGCCGATACGTTCAATCTGAACGTCCATCTCATATTCATTACGCTGGCAAAATTCTCTGAGATATGGAAGAAGTCCTACGTATAGTTCTTTGGTCCACATGTTAAACAAACGTGCCTTACCGTCCCATAACTTAGCACGATAAGTTGGCATGAATTTTGCACCTGGAACATCAAACGTAAAATACTCTGATAGTTCCTGTGAAATACTGGGGTCGCATTCCACATTCAGATACACTTCATCTTTTTTAGTGATGGTTAGATCGGTCACATTAATCCATTTGTAAACTTGGTCCACTCAATTGCGGACTTAATATCCCATGTCCTACTATTTAGTGACCGCAGAATCTGCTCTAATTGATATAGAACTGCCTTGATATAATCAATCTTGTCTTGTTGCTTGATCATCTCTTCATCGCATTGGAGAACATCATCCATCTCATTCTTTAGTGGTTTGAGACCTTGGTATTGATTCCATCCATGTTCTTCGAGTTCTTCGCGAGTAAGTTCCCCGCGATAATACCTCATCTTAGTTCTGCGCAAGCGATAATAATCTGCCTCTGCCTTGCGCAACTGCAACTTAGAATTCGATAGTATGTTGAGATACTTAGAGTGCAACTCTGGGGTTTTGGTTGACTCTGGACCAAGATTTAATTGGTCGATCTTGCAGTCGTTAGTCCATGACTCTTGAATTTCAGATAGTTTCATAATGCCCTCAATAGAAAAATAATATAAGTATACTAAATTTTGTTTGGAATGTCAAGTTTTAAAGTGCCTCGACAGTATATTGGCGATATTTAAATGCAGCAATACCAACCAAATAGTCTGCTCGCCCAGAACTGATGTCGAAATCTAATGCCTCGAGACTGACTGGAAATATGTCGTAGTAAGTAATCTTGACGTTTGGATTATTGTCTGAGTCCAGAATGAAGAAGTCGGCGTCAGAGAAGTTACCCAATGCGCCGAGACGTTTATCTGAGATAGCGGGAAATCTATAACGTTGCGATTCATTCCAATTTTTATATTGCTCTCTAGACTCTGGGAATCCCAGACCAACCAACCAATTATATAGTTCCAGATAGTTGCTCATGTTCTCTTGAACAAGAAACCGAATGACTAGATCGCCATATGCTAATTTATCACCAGGGACTGGAATATCTGACAATGGTGTTTGAAATGTAGGGGAACCAAGTTGTATCGCAGGAATGTTTGCTGCTTGGCAGAAGTATGATACATTAGGTAGATTGTGAACCTGAAACTTAAATCCGTTTGGTTTCAGATAGTCGAGATCGCTGGGTTGTTGATTGACCCAGTTTGCTTCTGTTACACCAAGTGATGTCTTTAATACCATGTTACCCTCATATGTTTCATACTATTTATAATGAAAAAGGGGAGAGCATTTCTGCTCCCCCCAAGTTTCTAAGTCCCCTTTTCTTTCGAAAGGGTAATCTCTTACATGAGATTGGTTACCTTTACTCTGCGGTAGTATTGGTTACGGTTGGCAGTGAAAGTATCACCGTCAGTTGTGCCGTTCGACTGAGTTACGAATGGGTTAGCGATCATGCCGTAACGAGTCTTGAAACCAATTTTTGGTTGGAAGGTGTTAGGGTCGATAGCACGAACCATTTGTAGTGGAACGTATGGGCAATAGAAGATACCAGCGTCATAAGCATTAGCACCCTTATAACCAACAACATAGAACTGCGATGCAGCGCCAGTGTTTGCTGAGTAAGGATCAACGAATACCTTGTAACGACCGTTCAGCGTACCAACGAAGGTATTGCCTGTGTCATCAACTTGAAGCGATGGCGAACCATTAAGCGCACCACCTGTGTCAAGCATACCTGCCATTGCAAGAGCAGCAGCAACGTCTGACGAACAGATAATGAAGTTACCCTTACCACGACGAGTGTCTTGAGCGATTACGTTAGCGTCACGTTCGATGTTGAACAGAAGACCCTTGAAACGCTCAACCGACCAACGACCGTTTGAGTCAACGTCAAGATCGAAAGTACCAGCAGTTGCAGTCGAAGCAGCACCTGTCTTAGCAACCTTATAGATCGTACGGATAACTTCGCGGTTGATTTCAGCAAGAATTTCTTGTGAAAGGATGTTTGAAAGTTCGCCTTCAGCGTCAAGACCGTGAATTGCCTTGAGATCTTGAGCGAGTTCTACTGTGTATTCTGCTTTAAGAGCACGTGTCTTAGCAGTTACAGTTGTTTTCTCGATCGAGAATGCCATTTCGTTGAAGTCAGTTCCGCCTGATTCGCCAAGTTGCTCAGCGTCAACAGTAGCAATACCAGTACCTGTGGTGTAAGAACCATCAACTGGGTTTGAACCAGCATGAGTTCCTGTACCAGCGAAGTCAGTATCTGCTTCGTTGAAGAGTGCTTCAGTGCCGTTCATTGCACTATACTTGCTCTTCATTGCGAAGATAAGACCAGTTGGACCAGTCATTGGTTGCACGCCAGCAACGTCATATGCCATTAGGTTTGGCAACGCACGACGAACGAGCGAGATTAGGATTGGATCGTAACGGTCGATGTTATCAGCACCACCAGTTGTTGCACCAGCAATGTTGTTTGCTGGAGTTTCGAAAAGAGCAGTGCGCTCTTCGCGAAGTGCACGCTCTTGGTTCTCAAGAACTACTGCAGTAACCGCACGCTTGTACTTATCCGAGATCTGTCCAAGACCATCATGGTTTAGGACTGGTTCCCACTTTTTTGTTAATTGCTCTGAAAGAAACATTTAGTTTTCCCCTTTTAGGTGTTCAATAGATTTATTTATATAAAATTAATTTTTAGCAGAAAGTACGTCAAGCGCCTTGATATACTGACTTACCGTCGATCCTTCGCTGAAGTCATTTTCAACTCCATCGTCAAACTTCTCTTCAGATAGAGTTCTTGTCTTAGGGAAATAATTTTCCTTGATGACATTTAACTTCTCTTCAAAGATTTCTGCATTCTCGAATTCTACATCAGCGACCAACGACTTGAATTTTTCAGCGTCTGTTTTTGCTAGACCTTCTGCAACAACCGAAAGAACACTTTCCTTGTTGAGATCGATATTAGCATTGTGTAGTTCTACATTAGCAGCGATTGCTTCATCCAGTTTTGAAGAGATTTCTTCAATCTGCGATTGCATTTCACCTAGAACATCGTATTTGTCTTCTGGGACATCAACATAATGCTCAGCGAAAAGTGTTTTTAGACCTTCAATGAAATCTTCAGCAATGTCAGTACGGAGACCGTTTTCTACTGCCAATTGATTTTCTTCGATCCAATTTTCGATTACGTAACCGAGATAGGAATCAACCTTCTCTACGAGTTCCGACTTATATTCTTCCATCAACTCAGCAGCTTCTTCAACCAGACGGTCTTCGATCAAACTTACTTCGTTGGAAACTCTCGCAACAACCATTGCTTCAAACAGCGATGATGCTTTGTTGCGGAAATCTTCTGTTAGGTTTTCGTTACCATCAAACAAAGATGCTAGATCGGCAGCGAAGTCTTCTTCAAGATCTTCATCTTCACCATCTTCAAAATCTTCATCTTCTTCTGGATCATATTCTTCTTGGTGAACATTGCCCTTTGAAGATGCTTGGTTAACAACTGATGTTGGATCCGCAACAGTAGTAAAGTTTGGTGCATCACCAACAGTACCAGCATGTGCCATCAAGTCATCTTTCTTGACTGACGATGCTTCTTTAGCACCAGGATTTTCTGTTTTGTCATCGCGTTCGCCAGATACTGTTGCATCTTCCGAAGAACCTTGACGTGGATTCTTAGCATCGCCTGCAGTTTTTGCAGGGATCGAAGTATCCTTACCCTTTGCTGCGCCCATCGGACCAGCATTTTCCTCGGATAGTTGCTTTTTTGTAAGCAACTCTCTGATCTTGTTTTCTACATTCATTTGCTTCTCCTAGAATTCGAGATTATATAATATTTATAAAACTTTTGTTTTACGGGAGACGCGATTTAAGAAAGATTCAAATACTCTCAACTTCGCTTCTTCCAATTCTTTTCTGGATGCTTTCTTGATCAATCGCTTAGACATATCGCATGCTTGCTCAGTCCAAACTCCATTAACCACAACCCATTCTTTATTTTCCATAATGCCCTGGACGAATGCGTCAGGAGCAGAAGGATCTGCTACAATGTCAGCAGCAGTAGCAAGGTAGAAGTCGTCTTGGACTTCATTAATACCTTCTTTATTTGCTTTCAATGTACCCATACCACGGGAAGAAACACCAAGTTTAGCGCCACCCTCGATAAGACCTTTAGCAATATTACCCATTGGAGTATCCATGAGTTTTGCTTTACCAATATAATTGTCACCGTCTTCTCTGAGCGAAACAATCATGTGTGAAACGCGATCTAGATTAATCGATGGACCATCTGGGTGACCGAGTTCTCCAAGAGCACGATTCGATTTGACATAACTTTCATTATATCTCTCGACTTCTTTTGACATAATTTCTTTTGGATAAACACGACCATTGCGGTTTGCCAAGTTAGATTGCAGAAACACACCTTCAATGAAGTGTGTTTTCTTGCCGTTTGTTTCTTCGATTAAAAGGTTTACGTCTTCAACGACTTCAGTAATAAGTTTCATTATCCTAGATCTCCTTGATTCTGGTGCGCTTGTGGTCCATAACCAGAGACCTTAGCAAGTTCCAGAACTACTGCTCCAGTTCCTGAAGAAAAGTCGACAACAATGTCCGATCCGTTTTCTTCGTTGTCAGACCATCCCATAAATTCCATCTTACCAGTTCCAGAAAGGTAATATAGGACTACACTATTTCTAGTGACAGTGGCAGTAGAACCTACTGACAGCGCCCAATGAAGGGTGCGAATGTTTGCTTTTGGTGAAGACTGAGTTTCTGAAGACTTCTTCAGATCAGTTGCAAGTGCAATGGTAGCGGATCCCGTGCCACGCACTTTCACCACACCATGAACCTGTGTTAGTTTTAGAACCGCTTTAGTCGCCATCTGTTATTCCTTACTGGTATCTTGCTTTCTTTGCATTACGCAAAACTTTGAAATCGTGTCCATCAATTTTACCATTCTTATTGGCATCAATCTTATGTTGATCACCCTTTAGTGCTTCGTCAGTCTGCTCGACTTCTTCCTTCTTGACGCCACGATCTGCTTCTAATTTAGCAGCGATTGCCATCTGACGACGCTTCTCTGCAGTCTTACCTTGGAATTGAGGTGCATCTGAATCTTGGAAATCCTTGATCACATCGCCCATTTTTGTTTTGGCAATGTTAAGTCTTTCCATTAAATCCTTAAACTTCAGCATCGTCTTCCCCCGTAAAGTCTTCTTCCGATTCATCCTCGAAGTCAGTATCAAAATCTTCTTCAGGTTCTGATTCTTGACCATTAAAAACGTTCATCGCAATTTGCTGTCTGTATGCATCTAACGCAGTACCTGCTTTAATGTCCATTAAACCATTAAATACTTGTTCTGCGTCGGCAAGAGTGCCGCTTTCAATGTTATTTATTAGATCTGCTACACTGTTTTCCATAGTATTATCCTTGTTCAGTTTGTTCTGGTTGTGGTGGTTGCTCTTCTGCAGGTGGAACTTCTGGTGGATTTGCATTATTCGATACTTCGATTTCTGCTATCTCATCCTTAGTAAGTTTCAGAATATGCTTTTGAACATATTCTTTGCTGTAGAGCGAACCAATATAGTTTGCCATTCCATTCAGAATCTCGATACGAGACTGGAGAATTTGCTGTTCTTTCGATTCTGTATAATATGCATCAGTTGCATATTTGTATTGTATATTATCTCTGATGGAATCCCAGTCTGCTTCAGTAATAATACCCTTGAGAATCAACTGAGTCTTTAGGAGGTCATCAAAAATAAGCGAGAAGCGACGACGCAGTTTAGCAATATACTTTGTAAACTTCCACTCGTCGCGGTTAATCTCAGCAGCACGACCAAAGTTTAAACCTGATTGCTGTTGCTGTCTCGAGATAGGAACGTTCAATGATTGATACAGTTTACGCTGGAAGTATTCAACGTCTTGGATTTGTCCAAGGTTTTCTCCACCAGGAAGTGTTTCGATCTGTGTTCCTCTACCACCTTCGCGGCGAGGCAACCAGAAGTCTTCAAGCATTGACATGAATTTCTTGTCGTCGCGGATTTCACCAGTATTCGAATCATAAACAATCTTGTTACGATACTGGTTCATAATACCCTTGAGGTATTGTTCCGCTTTAATCTTAGGTAGGTTACCAACGTCAACATAGAATACTCGACGCTCTGGTGCACGAGTGATACGATAAATCACTAGTGCGTTTTCCATCATGCGGAGTTGGTTTGCTGGACGTATTGCTTTGTGAAGATACGATAGACCAACGTTCTTATCCTGATCAACAAGACCAGAAGGAACATGGCATATAGCATCTTTTGTAATTTTAAGTGCATTCGCGCTGCTTGAATAGTCATTCGCGCTTGCTGACTTTTGGTGCACTACACCTTTTTCATTGTAGAGAAAATACTCATCAATCCGTTTGATGAAATCGACATTGGTCTTTGCGTCTTTTTCCTTGATGATCTCACGAACTTTTTTAATCTTACGCGGATCAATGTATCGAACATCAGTCAGACCCTGTTTTGGGTTTGCTGTGTCAATAACTTTATGGAAGAACAATCTACCGTCGATATACCAGCGACGAAAATAATCTTGCGCTCTTAGTTTAAAATCTAAGACTCGTAAGATTTCTTGGAATTCTTTTTCGATGTCTTTCTTGATGCCTGCTGATAACTCTACGTTATCCAGATTGATTTTAATTGGATCTTCGTCATCAAGATTTGAGATAGAGTCATTAACAATATCATCAATTGCTGTGTCGACATCTGCCATACCAGCAATGTCACGATAGCGTCTGATAAGTTCTTGCTCTGTACTGGCAGTCCCATCTAAGTCTAGATAGGTTCCATAGTATCCACCCGCTTTAATTTCATCTGTGCCACCGTCGTCTGTCGGAGCCACGAACGATTTTTCCGTTGGTGGCCCCGAAGATCGTGTAATCTTATAACCAAAAATTTCCATAATATTAGATTACTCTTACAGTGTGTTAGTTAGGTAGTGTGAGTAGTTGAAGGTTACAGTGAACTCTTCGATTACATCGTTCTGACCATATTGCAAACCAATTTCCGACATGTTAATCGGGAAAGAGTTATACAGAGTATATTCCATCAGTACTTCATCATTGCGATCAAGATGCTGAACGATAATATCTGCTTGATAGTCAGTTGGCGCAAGAACACCTGTGTTCAATTCCAGATCATTCATTCCGTTCATCCACTCTTCGAATGGTTTACGGAGCGACATTTCAGTGTCGTTGATGATTGTTACTGTCCACGGATCGAAGATACGCTCGCCAGCGAGTTTCACTTCGCGACCACGATACTGAACGAGAGTTGGGTTTACTGTTGATGCAGGAAGAGCAGCGCCAGTAACCAAAAGTGCATATTCTCTATCAGGAACGGATGTTACATATCCAGGCCAGTTGAGTAATACGCGGAATTGGTTAGGTCTTGCACCACCAGCACCTAGTAACCCTTTAAACTTTGAAATATCCATATTAGATTTCTCCTATAATTCTATTTATTCGGGTTATTAGGCACCAACTTCTTCGAACGATACCGAGGTACGAGTTGCGATGAAGTTTAGGTAGATGAAGTTGATCGACTTAGCAGGTTTGATGTAGATATCTGCAACAAACTCGTTACGGTCAATTACTTCGCCAGTGTTATTTGTTTCGTCACACACAACACGGAAGTCATAGATACCACGGCGACCACGAACATCGCGGAGGAATGGTTCAACTAGTGACTTGAACTGTGCACGAGTGAAGACATCATTGAATTCAAACAACTGGAACTTAGCAGCAGTTGCGATTGCCTTCTCAAGAACGATGAATAGACGACGAACATTGATACGATCGAATGCCGATGGTTTCGCAAGAAGTGTCTTATCACCATAAAGCACAACACCCTGCCCTGGGAACGACACAACTGGGTTGATGCCATTCTTGTAAAGAGTATCACGATCTGTTTGGTTTGGCGAATAAAGCAACTTTACGCAATTCTTAATTGCACCACGATTGAAACCAGCAGGCGACCACCATGGATCATTGGTTTGATCAGTACGAGCACAAAGACCTGCAGTATCAGCATTCAAAGGAATATTGATATATGTGTCATTATACTTATCGTATTGAACCTTCCAACCTGAATCCATAACAGCGTATGAAGTCGAACGATCAAGAGTTGAGTTTCTATATGCTACGACGTCAGTTGCTTCATCACCAGCATTGTTCTGGACTGCTGCCAGAGGTGGTGAAAGAAACGCAACGCAGTCAAGACGAGCAAGAACAACGTTATCGATGACGTGTTGAGCGACTGCAACTGGATGGTTACCAGTTAGAAGAAGCGAAACGTCAACAAGTTCCTTGTTTGCGAACAGGTCGTATCCAGTTTGGACGTCGCCAGCAGCAGGAGCAGCGTCAACACCACCTTGCAGGAAGTCGCCGATCGCAGCATCAAGAACGGCAAATTCTGTTCCTGCAGCAAGACTACCCCAGTTTGTGCCGCCACTTGTATGGTCCATCCACCAGACATACTTCGACTGAGCATTTAGAACGTTCTTGTAGTAGTTAGAAGAACCATCCGAATTCTTAGCATCCGATGCCTTCGAAACAAATGCGAACTTTTCAAGAACAGTATTTCTTACGCCCGAGAACTGACCGTTTGCATCGATGACTGCAATGTGCATTTCGTCATCGGAAGCATTTTGTGCTGTTGCATAGGCAGATGTTCCTGGTTGAGCGTCAAATTGTGTCGAAAGGTCAAGACCATTTACTGACCAATCTTCCCAACCACCTGCGTCGCAAAGTGTTACGATAAGACCGTTACCAAGCGCTCCTGGAAACTTTGCAGCGAATGGACCGACCGATGCTTCACCCGAAGCATAAGATGCATTATACACATCTTCGTTATCGATCTTTAGAGCAGTCCCAGTCCAAACAGCGTTTCTTGCTGCTGTGCCGACTGCGCGAACTAGTTGTAGATTATTTCCGTAACCAAGGAAGTTTGCTGCAGTATGGAAAGATACTGTAGTTGTGCTTGTTGGTTTGCCGAACTCGCGGACGAGTTGGTTTTCTGACGAAACTGTTTGAATTTCGTTTACAGGTCCCCAGAGGAAGTAACCAACGTATCCACCAGCAGAACTTGAAACTGCTGGTACGACGTTAGTTAGATCCTTTTCAGTAACTAGGACTCCTGGCGATAATTGAAATGCCATTTTCTTCTCCTTGTATATAAAAACTGACAAAAACCACTGTCTTTTTTGTTATAAACTTATTTATAAGATGTCTACTTTACATCCAACCACGTTTAGTTGGTGTAGTATCGACAGACCATAGGTCTCCACCATCAACAAAAAATTCTTCTTCGGTTCCATTTAGTATCAAACCAAATGGTGTCAGTTCTTCTTCTATCTGTTTCATCTGACCATCATATAGTTTTTTTCTAATGTCAATATCTGTCAGATCTGTGAAATATGTATTGCTGGTTACCCATGCAAACATTACTAAACTCATCACCAAGTCATCAAAATAACCTTCATCTGCCATCCAAGTTCCCATCTTTTCGATAAAGGTGGAGAACTCTGAGATGGTATCTGCATCAAAAATCAGTAACTTCTTTTCTTCCATCAACGACTTCAGTGTAAAGCAACCTTGTCTTTTAACTTGCTTGGTCATTCGAACACCCATTTGGGTCGCTTTACCAAATCCTGGGGAAAGATATTGTTTATTTGTATCTTTCGACGTAGTTAAAATATTATCATATTCTAATTCTGCATGCAAAATATCGGCGACTTGTTGTCCCATGTCGTTAATTTCAATCATCACATATGCATTATTAAAATCTCTCGCCACCTTATTTACGATATTTGGGTATAACATCGGTGGTATTTTATTGTTGCGGTATTTAGCGACTAGTTTATATGGAACAGAGGTTGCGTCAACTACAGTAAATGCAGAATAGTCGCCACCAATACCTCTTGCAGTATCAACGCCCATAACATAAGTATGCTCTGGGATCGGATCTTCGAAGATATCTAGACCATCCTTCATGTATATAGGGTCAATAGAACTCATCGCACCAAGAGTATGTGCATTTACAAGAGTGTTACTCGATCCGAGGAAGTTACAGAGAACTTCTTGGTTGAACTTGAGTTCGCCGAGCATCTTGAGTTGTTCTTCTGCCCACGCATCATCGCGCCCTGGAATCTCAGTGTATGGGATGAACATCGGAGCGAATCCATTAACGCCCTTTTCTGCTTCATTCCAGAACTTCCAGAAGTGATTGTAGCCGAGAGGAGTAGAAGTCAATAGAATCTTTGTTGTTTGACCCGCAGAAATCGTAGGATAAACGGAAGCGAAGAACTGCTCGGCGACAGTATTTGGAATAATCGCCGCTTCGTCGATATACAACCAGTTAACAGACTTACCACGAATACCAGAGGCAGTCGTAGCAGCAGTGAATACCTTTGAACCGTTTTCTAATTCAACGTCGCCCTTATTCCAAGTCTTCACACCCTGCTGCATCCAGAGAGGCAAGTTCTCGAACATACCTTGATAGCGGTTCATAACTTCGCGTGCAGCAGAAGTCTTGTTCGCAAGAATAGCGACAGTTTTAGCATCTTGAAACAGCGTATACCACAGAATACAAGCAGCAGATGTAATAGTCTTACCCTGCTGACGACCCTCCATAAGAATCGCCTTACGATTGCCTAGGATATGGTGAACCTTGCGCTTCTGACAATCATAAAGTTTGAATGGAATGAGACCCTCGTCGAGTGAAACAATCATGCAATAAGTTTCTATGAAGTAAATTGGATCTTCCTCGCACAAAGCGAGTTCTGTCAATTGCTCCGGAGTAAAATTATGTTTGTATCCGATCGGTTTTAAATTAATATTACCGTGATACGAGGATTCCTCAATCACCATGTTCTATAACTTTTGCTTTCTCTGCTTTCAATGCCTTGAGTAGATCTTGGGTGCTTCCAGAAAAGATGATATTATTCTGCGTGTCGATTTGCTGAGATTTCTTGCTATCATCCTGAAGAACTTTTTTCTTTTTCGCCTGTAGATCCATAAGATCTTTAGCAGTATCACCAGTTGTCTTGATCAGTTGTCCGACGACTTCATACGCACGAGGACTATCGCTCGCTAGAGCAACATTCAACATACCCTCTAATGCTCTTTGACTTGTGCTAATTAATTCATTGAGTTTATTGCGAGCGACATTGTAGTCATCTTCAATGTCATTACCAGTGGATTCGATTACTGCTGGAACTGATGGTGTAGTCGTTGTCGCTGGAAGAATTTGCGCTTCAATAACTTCATCTTGTTCTGGGATCTTTGTTGTATCAGTTCCAAAAAGATCGTCAAGATCTTGATAGTTACCCTTGTTCGTAGAATTCATCGAATTGCTCCACATAATCCCATTCATCCGTCACCGCAGCAGTATCTGGATCTGTTGTTACTTGATATTTTTGTTGATAGGTAGGTTGTTCAATATCCGTATATGTATTCGCAATCGCAGTTCGGATGATTCCTTGCTGTTCGACTGGTCCATATAGATTCAACCCGAGAGTAAAGTTTAACGTCCAAACAATTGAACGTCGTTGCATGTAATCACCTGCATAGTCATCTTCATAATTGATAGAATCAAGAACTATCTGAAGGTCTCTCTTGATACCCATTGAAGGGATATCAGATACAGTAACACAGAAGTCAGGATTGAAGAATGGAATTATTTGCTCAATAATCTGCAGTCCATCATCTTGATTCTTTGCCATTGCATACAGTGAAATATTCATGTCGTATGGTGTGCTTGTGAATTGAGTTCGTAACACATTAGGGTCGTCACCTTGCCCGACTGCTACATTCTTCGTTAATAAGTTAATTTTTCTAGCAGGATTATATTGTAGTCCTGTTATCTCAAACCCCATTCGCGGAAGAATAATTGCCGCTGCTTGCGTGTTGGTTGATGGGACTTCTGCTATACGAGCGAGAAACTTATTTTTTGGTGAATATGCTAACGGAACGCGAACAGATTGCACGAGTTCTTGATCAGAATTGTATCTCTTGACAGAAATCTGATTGAAGATTGTGCCAAAAGCAACGATTGCTTTTCTGATATGTTGGTGATAGAAGTGTTGACGTAAAAACATTATACTCTCTTTTGAACCTCACCGAATGGGTTGAATGCTGTGAAGTCTAAAATGTCATCTGCTTCTGCTTCAAATTCATCATTATCTGATTGCGGATCAGTATCTGTAGTTGCATACTGTTCAAGAATAACAGAGTCTCCACTGGAATTTAGTAAATTACCGCCTGATTGCAACAGCAATTGGAAGCGATACATGTCTTGACTGGATTGATTGATAGAATCAATTTCATATATGCCCGTGTCAATTCGCTCAGAACTAAATTCAAAAACGTCACACTGTAATTTGAATGTGTGTATCTTACCTAGTTGGTAAAATGGATTTAAGAAATCTACATACTTGATTACAAAAAATGTTTTAGTTTTCGAGAAATATAATAAGTCGCCTTCTGCTGGTCTATCAGGAAGTTGTACTGTGTGGTTTGCGACAACCCCACCTACGTTCTGCATAACTCCTTCTTCCCAGCGTCTCTTGGCGACTACGAATGTTGCTGAAGATCTAAATTCGAAACCAAACTTAGTAAAGAGTTCGCCTTCCCCCTCAAATCCTTGAACATTCTCAAGATACATTTCAAGAGCATGTGATTGATTGAAATATGACAGTGCATCTTCGCCAAGTATACCGTCTAGATTACCAGATTGCCTCGGAAGATAGTATACATCATGACCATAGATTTGCAAACTTTCAATGATGAGATCTTCCACTAAACTTTGTTCGCTCGTGGTTCCAGATGTATTGCCAGATTGAAAGTAAAAATTCGTGGTCATGTTTTATCCAACCATGAAATCGACAGGCAACTCTGACTTCAATTGCATTTCGGTTTCAATTGTTAAAATTTCTTCGACTGCTTCGTCGTAGATCTCTTTACCATTTAGGATAACACCCCCTGGAAGTTGGATTCCGCCAAACTTCTTCATGTTCTCGCCCCATTGACGTTTGATCAGTGCAGTAGAATAGCGTTTTAGGAACATGTCATCGTAGACTTGTGTATATGTTGAAGGATCTAGGATACGATAGCATTCAATGACGATGAAGTCATCAGGATTTAATACTTCTTCCCAATTCATGTCAATATACATTTTGTCCATTTTACGATTATATTTGAATGAACGATCGCCAACTAGAAGCATGTCGAGCATCGACAGATGCTGTTGGACCTGCGTATAGTAAACCATGTCAGCAGAAAGCAAATTATACATGTCATTTAGGCGGAACTGATAGATAATATCGAACATGTTGTTACGATTATTCATACCAGAACTTGGACCATTTACTGGCAACACGCGAATTACGCCTATAACTGAATCTGGTAGAGGTATATATCCGTTCTGAATATTTCCTGGAGCGTAGAAATTAGTAGTTGTTAGTGCACGACTAAATCCCGATACAGATCCTGTTATGGTTTCACCTGACACAAAGGTTCCTTTAACATTTGTGATTCTTGCAGTCATGCCATTTACTGTATACAATATACATGATGCGCCAGAAGTAAGACCAATAAGTTGTTCATTCTGTTCGAATGATGGCGCGGATAATCCTGAGAATTTCAATTCTGCAGTTGTTACTTTATGTGTGAGATAGAGTCTCTCGACACCATCGAAATGGTATTCTTGAAAGTATTGTAAAGCGTCGTCGATGCGATCAGAAACCTGATCATCATCGACGTTGATTTCAATTACTGGAAACCCAAGTCTGCGTAAACAGTAATCTATTAAACCTTGTCTTGATGAAACTGCCATATCTTGTCCTCTTTGGGACTATTTATAATGAACCCATGTCATACACATCCGGATTTGCGCCTGTAATATCACCAAGATCGATTACTTCTGGAACGGTGAAAAACTCAGGGTTATATCCGCCGACTTCAATAATACTACCATCTGTTCGTTTAGAGTATAATACACCATCTGCTAAATTTACCGCAAGTTCTCCAACAGCAATATCACTTACTGATGGAACTGAACCTGCGGATTCACTTCGTTTTAATTGCATAATTGTAGGCATAATTAATTCAATAGAGTCCCTGCTGCGTTGTAAACATTGATGCGGAAATATGCGCTTGAGTTACCATCGAGAAGATCTGCGTCAAGTCCTGATCCAGAACCATCAACCGTCTTCAGTTTAGTCAGAACATCTGCTGCAGTATATGAAGATGCAGGCAGTGCTGCATCTGCTGTCGCGCCTTGGGCAGCAGTAGCATAAGCAGTTGCAGCAGTAGTTGCTGCGGTTCCTAATCCTAACGTGGTTCTCGCAGCAGCAGCATCAGCGTCATCTACTAGAGTTAAACCAAAAGTGCTAACACTCGCTGCTGGCAGAGCATTATCCGCTTTAGTTCCCTGCGCTGCAGTAGCGTAAGCAGTAGCCGCTGTAGTTGCTGCCGTACCAAGACCAAGTGTTGTTCTTGCGGTTGCAGCATCGGCATCATCGATTAATGTCCCACCAAAAGTGCTGACATTTGCTGCTGGAAGTGCTGCATCTGCCTTAGTTCCTTGTGCTGCGGTTGCATAAGCAGTAGAGGCAGTAGTGGCGGCAGTTCCTAAACCTAATGTAGTTCTAGCGGTTGCGGCGTCTGCATCATCTACAAGTGTGAGTCCGAACGCACTAACTGCAGAAGAATTTAACTTTGTGCCGATACTCGCAGTAATAGTAGCGGAGAAATTCGCGTCATCGCCCAGAGCAGCTGCCAATTCATTCAAAGTGTTTAGTGCTTCTGGTGCAGTATCAATAACATTAGCAACCGCTGTGGTTGCTGCGTTATCTGCATAAGTCTTTGTTGCAATAGTTGAGTCGACCGCGACTGCACCATTGGTGATTGTAATACCAGTACCAGCACTAAAGTGAGCGCGGACATCTGATGCGCTTGGTCCAGTGTAAGTAATTACACCAGTCAAATTATTATAAGCAAGCGAACCATCGCCTCCGGAATCTGTTACCGAAACTGCGGCTCTTGCTAGAGCATTCGTGTATTGAGTAATGGTTGTCGAGATAGCACCGTCGGTAATAGAAATTCCAGTACCTGCGCTGATAGCACTTCTTGCTCTTGCCGTTGTAAAGTAAAGGTTAGTTGAACCTTCTGTAATTTCATCAGTGTTATCTGCCGCAGATAGTTGCGATGTAACATATGCTTCAGTTGCCAGAGGACTTCCACCTGCAGTGGTTCCATCATGAACAACTATTGTATCTTTTGTTGTGTCGACAGTAACTTCGCCGTTAGCACCCGTAAAGGCAGAGTGCTGAACAGTAGTTCCTCTTCTAAGTTGTAAAATCGTTGCCATTTTTATCTCCTAATCCCACTCTATTTAGTTGTATGTTCCACCATCGAGAATGGCACCGTCTTGGATATTTTCAAGTGAGTTCTTCATCAATTCGTGACCGCCAGTTGTAGAACCGTCGTGGACTCTTACTGACCAGTTGGTTGTGTCGACTGTAAGTTCTGCCTCTGCGCCAATGAATGCTTGGTGCTGAAGGGAACTACCTCTTCTAAGTTTTACTCTGGCTGCCATGATTATAGACTCCCGTAATCAATTGAGTTATATTCATAAACCGAATCTGTGATCAGTCCGTAATCTAAATCTGCATTTTGATTGAGGCGAACGATTGCTACACCAGGAGTTGTGTCAGTATCAACTCTGAAGTCTCCGAAGATAGTGTCTGCAAATGAGATCGTCGCCACTGACGTGGTATTCGTTCCATCATTTACTTCAACACCACCGAGACTTACGACCGTGCCATCAGTTTTTTTCGAGAAGATTCTTTGATCTTCTAAATTTATCGCCAATTCTCCAACTGCAAGATCTGCTGCACTTGGTTCTGCGCCTTGGGTTTCACTTCGTTTTACCTGGACTATTGTCGACATCTAAATTTCCTTCTGGATTCTGCTCAACCTCGTCAAGGACATATGGTTCATTGGTCTCATCTGCATATGTATAGTCAGACTTCAACTTACCGTCTAAACCCATGTAATCCGATTTTGGAACAGGAACGCTTTGAATGTTTTCTAATACTTGAATCTTTTGCATCAACTCATTGGCATTTTCGTTTGCCATCGTGAGTTGTGTGTTTAACATGATGTTATCAAGCGTTAAAGCTTTCAATCGTTCTGCAAGATTAGCAATATACGAGTTAATAAATTTTGTTTGGTCCATTATGTATCTCCAAGAATTATGGGGGGAAGAAAATCCCTCCCCCCATTTCATTTATTTATTAGTATGTACCACCGTCGATATTACCGAACGCTGGAGCATTGCCTGAACCATTTGATGTCAGGACTTGACCTGCAGTTCCAACAGCAGTTGCTTGGATAGCAGAAGTACCGCCACCGAACAGAACGCCGTTAGCAGTCAACGACTGAGCGCCAGTACCACCATCTGAAACACCGATTGCCGCTGATAGACCAGAAACTGTTCCACCCGAGAGCGAACCTTCAAGGTTAGCAACAAGAGTAGCAACCGTGTATCCAGTTCCTGCTACGTTAACAGTTGTTGTTGGTGCAACTTCTAGATCGCGGAAGAGTTTCCACTTGTTGTCAGTAGCATCACGGAATAGACCAGCATATAGATCCTTCGAACCTGAAGTGTCATACATACCGAACAGACCGATGTCAACCGCATCAGTTGCGTCGTTGTCGTTACCAACAAAGACCATTGGATCGGTTACTGAGATAGTTGTCGAGTTAACTGTAGTAGTTGTACCCGCGACTGTTAGGTTACCAGAGATAGTAACGTTTTCGGCAGTAAGGTCATCCGAATTCAATGTACCGGTTACAGTAACATCATTGAAGGTAACGTCGGCAGTTGTCGAAACGTCCTGACCGATTGCGATTGTTACTTCACCGTTAGAAACCGAAGTCGCAACGCCTGTTCCGCCTGAGAAAGTTAGTGTTTCTTCAAGAAGATTGATGGAATCAGTACCTGTGTCACCAGCAACCGAAAGATCTGTCGAGACAGATACTTCACCAGCAGCAGTCAAACGACCTTGTGCATCAACTGTGAAAGTTGGAATTGCAGAAGCTGAACCGTACGAACCAGCAGTTACCGCTGTGTTGTCAAGATCGATAGTTCCGTTAGCATAAGATAGACCTACGCCGCCTGATACATAACCGTCAACTGCGTCTTCTACGCGACCAGTTGTAAAGTATAGGTTTGAACCCTCGGCAAGATCGCCAGTATCGTGGTTCGAAAGTGACGAAACAGTACCAGTTACATCACCAGTAAGGTCGGCATTAACTGAATTAAACGTAACGTTTGCGGTTGTTCCAACGTCTTGACCGATGCTGATCTCGCCGTTCGAGTAAGAAACGCCTGTGCCACCCGAAAGGTGATTGTCAACGCGAGCAGTTGTGAAATAAAGATTGCTTGAACCTTCAGCAAGATCATCGGTATCGAACTGAGAAATTGTCATGTTCGCATCGTTATACGAAATTACACCAGTTACTGGGTCATACGAGATATCGCCAGTTGCGCTGATTGCGTTTCTTGCTCTTGTATCTGTGTAGTAAAGGTTTGTACCTTCAGCAAGATCGCCTGTGTCATGGTTGCTGATGTCAGAAACTTGACCAGTTACGTCACCAACGAGATCTGCGGTAACAGTTCCTGCTGCGAAGTTACCTGAAGCATCACGCTTTACGATTGTCGAAGCAGTGTTTGCATTTGTGGCACCATCAACAGCAGCGGTATATTTCTTACCACCGATTGCGTCGATTGTTGCACCACCCGAAGAGTTTACAGATTCGATGTATAGAACACCAGATGCACCATTAGCGGAAGCATCTTGTGCATATGCCATTTCACCGACTAATAGATCGCTCGCTGATGGAGCAGCCGAACCTGCACTTCTTTTAATTTGAATAATTGTTGACATTTAAGATCATTCCTTCTTTTGGTTGTCTTTGGTTTAATACGTTCCACCGTCTATATTATCTAATCTCACTTCGGTTGCAGGATTTACTGCCTCCCATTTTTTAGTAGTAGTATTGTAGATTAGCGTGTATCCATCTTCGATACCATCTAGGTCCACGTCTGCCAGCGTCGCAACTTTAGTTTGCGTCCGTTTGCTCACTATATTTGTATTTATATTATTTGGATTTCCTACGGTAACTCTAAGTGCCATTATCTTGTCACTCCTGGACTGACTACGACGATTCCTTCTAGGACTCGCAGAGTTTCATCAACACTGGTAATTTCAATATCATATACATATCTACCTGCTCTAATCGCATGTGTTTGTTCTGCAGTCATTGATATGGTTACTTCGCCATCCAGCGGCGAAGTAATCTCTGCAGTAAAATCTATAGCAGTATTAGTGTAATAAGATTTGCGCATTTGCGCTGCTGCTGTGTATGCAGTAAGATCTTTAGGATCTCCGTTCTGATCACCTATCCCGAGCGGAAAAGAAAATGTAGTTCCCTGATCAATAAAAATATTTTGAACTTGTGCCATCAGAAACCCTTATAAATTATACGTGAATATTTATAACAATGAGAATACTATGAAATCCATTTTAATGCTAAAATACGGAAAAAAATATTCCGCTATAGATGTAAATAGAATAGTAAATGATACTGGTAGGAAGTATACCTACGTTTGTTTTACCGACGACCCAACAGATTTAGATCCGATTGTTGTTGCTTGTCCGTTACCAGATGACGTAGAAGGTCATTGGTATAAGGTTTGGATGTTCAGTCAACGAGGGTTTGGTGACGTTCTTTATCTAGATCTAGATATTCGCATTCAAAATAATATTGATCATCTATGGAAATACCTTGACAATCATCCGACAATAGCGTATACTTATTGGAAGAATAAAGAGTTTCCTGATCATGTCGGAGACACTCATGGTATGCGCTATTTGAGCAACTACAACTCAAGTGTAATGATGTGGAAAGATGGGACGGTTCAACATATATGGGAACACTTCGAACAAAACTCTGATTACTACATGGTTAAATACTTTGGTGATGATAGATTTTTGTGGCACGAAGATTTTAGATTTAATTACTTTCCGAAAGGTGAGATATATTCGTTCGTATATGGTGCAGACTATTATGGTATAGATGATCACAATGAATCCTTCTGGTATAGACCAGAATATACCATAGCATTATTAAATGGGTTAGACCAGTTTCCTGGAGCAGATAAAGAGTATGATCAATTTCGTATGCATTAAGTGGGGTGACAAGTATTCCGCCAAATATGTGAATAATCTTTACAACATGGTAAAGAAGAACTACGCCAACCTGTTCACATTCACTTGTTATACTGATGATGCTGATGGTTTAATTTGCGATACTGCACCTATACCAGACGATGGTATCCTACATCCCAAATATTGGTTTGGTACAGAAACCTTCTGTTTTGACCGAGCAAAGTTTTCAGTATTTAATTCACACAACTGGTTAGGTTACGAAGGAAACTGGTGTTATTTTGATCTTGACGTGGTAATCCAAGAAGATATAACTGATGTTCTAGAACTTGCGCAAAAACCTCGTATCATTCAATGTCGATGGCAACCGCAATCACAAAAGCATGACAGATTGTTTATTGATACTAGAGGCACCTTTTTTAATTCCAGTATGATGCTTTGGCCTGGTAAATCATGCGAGCATATCTACAATGATACCATGGAGAATTCCGAATCGATATTTAAAACTTTCTTCAAAGGAAGTGACAACTACCATTATTGGAGACAGCGAGATTTCTGGAAAGATATTCCAGGCGGATGGATCTATTCTTGGAATCGAGGAAAGCATTACCCAGATGATATTGAACGATTTAAGTTTCGATCCGATGCTAAGATTTGCTTGTTCAATACGGATAATGTTCCACATCCTTCTGCCAAAGAACAAATTAAACTATTAGAATGTGAACACGAAGACATCCTCAGATTGTGGAACTGCGAATGAGAGTTAATTACATCTGCTGTAAATGGGGAACAAAGTATTCCGCTGAGTTTGTCAACCGTCTCTATCGCATGGCAAAGAAGCACACTCCAGACAATTTTGAGTTTCATTTCTATTGCTATACAGATAACAGTGATGGTTTTGATAGTGAAATTAAAGTTATCGACTTCCCAGACATTCCCGACATCCATCCGAAATACTGGTTTGGTTCCGAAGATTTCAAATATGGTATGGCACGTTGTTGGGACAGACCAAAGACCTTTATCTTCAATACACACAACTTCGCAGAAGATAAACCGACTGGCAGATTTGTATTCTTCGATCTTGACGTAATCATTCAAAATGATTTAACGCCGATTATTACCTACGATCTAGAGAATCCTACTAAGTTTCGATCGTGGTGGCAGGATCCTCGTCCAATGAAGTCGCGCAACTTTAAGTTATCGCATGGTGCATATACGAATGGTAGTTGCATGGTATGGTCAAATGATCAGACAGAATGTATTTGGCAGGATGTTCTAGAGCACCAAGAACGTATTTGGTTTACGTTTACAGATGGCACAGACAACTATCACAGTTGGCGGTGGGGCGACTTCAGCAATACGCCTCTATGGAAACACTTTCCTAATACATTTGCATACTCATATAACCGAGGTCGCGACTGGGATTCTAGAGATCTTGAAGTTGGTATATATAGAAAAGACTGTATTGTTTGCGTCTTTAACGTGGATCTACTTCCATTTACAGACAATAGCAGAGGTAAAGTGAAACAGGAATCGCTCGTCGATCCTAATTTATTAGAGCATTGGAATGTTTGATGATTAATATTTACACAGTGAAGTGGGGATTCAAATATAGTGTTGACCATGTTAATAAAATACTCGAGCAATGCAGAGAACACATAACATCTGATTTCAATTTTTACTGCTTGACTGAACACACAATTGGTTTACATTCTGACGTTATTGTAATTCCCTTCCCAGAAGATAACTACTATGAAAAATGGTGGAATAAATTATACTTATTCGATAAGCAAGTTGTATCTCAGCATGGAGAAAAACTATTTCTGGATCTAGATATAGTTATTCAAAACAATATCGATTGCATTGTAGACCACGATCCAGAAGATAGATTGACATTTGTTCGCACCCACTGGCACAACATGAAGAAAATGAAACGCGATACGCAAGATATTCCTCGCGCATATACCGAACTAAATTCTAGCGTGTTAAGATGGAATGACAGATTAGATGTTGATAAGATTACCAAGTTTGTCACAGATTATCCTGATCAAATGTTTTTTCATTATCGGGGTCTTGATAATCTTTTCGGACATCAGCGCGACCGCTTATTGAAAATTGATTTTTTCCCATCTGGTTGGGTGTATAGTTACAACTACGGATATATGTGGCCAGTCGATACTAGAGAACAAATTATCCGACCCGAACCACTAATTTGCCTATATGATTCTATGGAAAGACCACAAGATGTTAAATTATAATTACCTAAACAACTATCGCTTCTGGGGCGAAGGATTAGACAAGATCAACCACGAACTACCATGGAAGCATGAAGATTTTCGTAAATCGTTGAATCCCAATACGATGGACGCTGCTATTTGGTTGGTAGAAGAACTACTGAAAGTAGAAGATATCCCAGAAGAATTGAATATTACAATTTTGAATTCGTGGTTGGGATTTCCCCTAGTACCATTACTCTGTGAAAATTTAAATGTCAAAAAGATTAATTTGATCGACATTGATAAAGATGCCTTAGAACTATCGAAAGTGTTCAATCGTTATTATATTGACAATGGCATCGAGATGGATCATATCAACTGGGATGTTCCCTTTGCATATCATGATATAAATGCAATAAATACTGATATGGTAATTTCTATTAGTTGTGAATCTATGTACCCATTGAAAAAAATGACTACTGCAAATAAAGATTGCATCTTTGCGTGTCAGTCATCCAATGTTTTCAGAGAGATGTATGGTATTAATTGTGTTCCAACTATTGGGGAACATGTTAACAATGTTGGAGTTACCAATGTTTTATATGATGGTTCAATTAAACAGTCATATTACAGTTGGGATGGTAAGGTCGAGTTTGATCGTTTTATGGTAATCGGGAAGAAGTAACATGGCAAGAGCAAGAGTCGTAGCACCACCACCACAAGATTATATTCCAGAACCTCTGGTAAATACCGTGGTTGTTGAACAGGAATCGCTAATCATTGAGGAAAGTATTCCTGAAGTATCGATTTGGGAAGATGGTAATTATGAAGAAGAAACCATCTCTGACCCATCGCCCGAAGAAATCGAGCAAGAACGACTTGCGCAAGAGAAACATAATCAATTACAACAAAAGAAGTTAGAAGAGCAACAACTAGCGAAAGATGCAGAAGAAGCACTCGCCAAGGCAAAAGAGATTATAGCAAATCCGCCTGTTGTAATTGAGACTGTAATAGAAACTGTCGTGGAGACAGTACATGTTCAGGATCCAGAAATCCTCAAAGAAATAGAAAATCTGCGCAAAGAAAATGAACAATTGTTGCAGATGAAACAAGCAATTGAAAAAACCAAAGAAGAAAAAATTCTTGCTGCCAGAAATAAAATGACTGAGCAAAAAGGCAATCAATTAAATTTGGTTACGCAGAGAAAACCTTCTTTGATGAATAGATTTAAAAATTATCTTCGCGCACGTCGAATAAAAAAAGCGACAGTCTCCATCACAGGCAATAAAAACTATGAGACCGCCATAATTGAACGAGCAAAAATGGCGGTCCCTAAAATATTAGATGACATGGAAAAAATTCACGAGGAGTTGGTTATCTTTGAAGAACTTCTGGCAAAATATTTAGCACAGAAAAAGTAATCAACCGAAGTGCGACGCATCTTCACCCGAGATATCTTCGATCATTGACCGCCAGATTTCTAGATGAGGCACAACATAACCTAGTGTCAGTCTCTTGGCAGAGTTACCACAGCAGTGATAGACAATTTTATTGGGATCGCTGCGATCGCCAAAATATCCAACCTTACATGACCACCCAACAGGGTCGACCATAGTTACGATTTCTTTTGTGACTGGATCTAAGTAGCGAAAGTATCCACCATTTTCTTCGGCATTATATGTTATAAGAATATTATAACCCGATGCATTCCAGTTGGTATGCCAACCCATGAAACCATCTTCAGGATAGTAAGTAAACACCGCATTGTTTCTTGCACCAAGATAACTGATCAGTTCTCTATTAGTTTCTTGTTGCCTTCTGCCATACTCAGATGGAAACCATGATTGTCCATGCGCCTGTGACATGTCAGTACACCATGCAACATCAGGGAATCCAACATGCTTTTCACCTTTACCTACGATGTGGTTCAGATATTGCTCGTCGGTAGCAGTGTCAACTGTTAATCCGCCTCGACGTTTTTCCTGCATGTCTTGTGGACCCAGAACAAGATGCTGATCATTTTGAGCGAAGAACCATTTTGTGAATGGATCTAGAATATCGCTTAGTTCTTTAGAAACTGATTTTGTAAATTGTAGCATGCGTGTCCTGTTTAACTTAGTAAAGAATGCGGAATTGTGTAATGATAAATCACTACTGGTTGACCTTGTAATTCTTCTTTTTTATATCCGGAAACAAAGTTCCACCTAGCATCTGGATCAGGGAATCTGGCAGTCTTGACACCAAAATCGTAATGATTCAAAAGTCTCCACATTGTGAATGTGTCCCACTGTAGTGCAGATTCGGGATAATGTTTGCGATCCCATCCTGGTTTATTCTGCTCCCAATACTCACCATACCATGCACGCATGAGGTTTAATGTTTGTTCATTATTTCGATAGACGAACAACCCGCAGTGCTCAGTCATTTCTTCCGTATCAGATAACTTAGTCAGTGCTGCGTTATATGGACGATTGGCAGTAAACAATACATCTACATCTTCAGGTATCTGATCAAAGATCTTAGTTATGTCTTCGTGTTCAACTTCCGTATCACAATCCATGTAAACTGTCAGATCGTATGGAGTTTGATCAAGCGCCCAAAGTTTTGCTCGCTTGTCCCGTGGTACGTTTTCAGTAATTACTGTATCAAAAATTTCATGATCATCTGGTTGAACCCATTCCTCGTGCGTGAAGAATGTTATTTTTGCATCAGGATAGAAATCGCGTAGAGATATAGCGGAATTTCTCGCCGCCCTGTAGTAACCTTTTCTTACTGTTGCTACGTAGAGGAAACCATTATTCTGCATCGACTGCTTCTTGAACAATAGCAGCATTCGCTTCTTCTTGTTGCAGAAGAATAACCGTATAAGCAGTAACTTCCATGATGTTCTTTGCTTTACGAATCTTAGATTTCAACTCGCGATTCTTTGAAGACTTAATTAGATCGATCTCGAACGCATCTAGTTTAGCAGCAAACAGTTGCTCTTGCTGCATACGAGTCTTGTCAACCTTCTGGCGTTCAATGTTATGCTTAATATGTTGATTGCGGTCATCAAAACGCTTCTGGGTATTCGCATCAATCTGCTCGATACTATACTTCTTCATCAACTCATCAAAGTCGCGATTAGTTCCGTCGTTCATAATCGATGCAGTCGCTCGTTTACCCGTGTCAGGATAAACGAACTCTGCGATGACATGTTGTTTTTCTTTATTCGCCCAGTAAGGATTTTCAATAGTGCGTGTGGTAGTCATTCAAATCTCCATTAAAAAATAATTTCTCAATATTATATATACGCTACTTTACTCAAGAAGTCAAGGTTTTTATACAGTGCGAACCCAAAGTTTTATTGTCGATACAGTTTCTTTGGTTGCAATCACTGTTGCACCAGAGAAGTTGCTTGAATACGTTCCACTAAAGTTGCTGGCATAGTTACCAGTATAGTTTCTAGAACCTGAATAGTAACCAGTGTAGTTACCTGTAAAGTATCCAGTATAGTTACCAGTGTAGGTTGCAGTTCCTGCATAGTAACCAGTGTAGTTACCTGTAAAGTATCCAGTATAGTTACCAGTGTAGGTTGCAGTTCCTGCGTAATTGCCAGAGAAATAACCAGTATATGTGCCTGAATATGTTCCAGTATATGTTGCTGGACCGACATAATTGCCTGTAAAGTATCCCAGATATGTGCCGAGATATGTACCAGCATAGTTACCTACATAGTTTCTAGATCCTGAGAAGAATCCAGTATATGTTCCGAGGTAGTTACCTGCATAGTTACCAGTATAGTTTCTCGAACCGCTATACGTTCCGAGATAATTCCCGCTGAAACTACCAAGATAATTTCCTGTGAAGTTGCTCGAATAAGTTCCGAGATAGTTACCTGCGAAATTTCCACCAACGAAACCACCAAAGAATCGTGTATATGTTCCTAGGTAGTTACCAGAGAAGTTACCGAGATATGTTCCGGAGAAGTTGCGCGAATAAGTTCCGAGATAGTTACCTGCGTAGTTACCTGCATAGTTTCTCGAACCAGAATATGTTCCTAGATAGTTTCCGCTGAAGTTACCTGCGTAGTTACCTGCATAGTTTCTCGAACCAGCATAAAAACCAGTATAATTACCACTGAAGTTGCTTGCATATGTTCCAGAATAACCAGCAGTTCCTACAAAGTTACCGACATAGTTTCCACTGAAACCTCCCGAGTAAGTTCCGGAATAGTTTGCTGGTCCGACATATCCGCCGCTGAAATTATTTGCATATGCCCCAGAGTAATTTCCTGTGTAGTTTGCTGGTCCAACATAACCGCCGCTGAACGTATTTGCAAAGTTACCCTGGAAGTTTCCAGCATAGTTTGCAGTATAGTTTCTTGAACCTGAAAAGTTGCCGAGATAGTTACCAGAGAAGTTACCTAGATAGTTCTGTGGTGTTACTTGCTCTCGGGTATCAGCAAACTCATTACCCATTTCAACCCAAGTGCCGCTTCCTGGTGCTGTAGATTGAACCTTATATGTGCCGATTCCAGTGTCAATGATTCTGTTTCTGAAACTCGGAAGCATCTGTAGAATTTCAGAAGATGACATTTCCTTGACATCTTTGGTATCAATAAGTTTTAGTGGTCTGAGATTGGAGTCTGCTAGTGAAGATGCAGCAGTTTTCTGCCATAGATATGTTACTGTGTTACCGCCATTGGCAACATCAGTTAATGTGTATCGAGCAACCCATGTTCCGCCTGATGGCGCTGTTGGTTGGAGGCGATATTGTCCTGCAGCATATGAAGACTCAGTGATCATTGCATTAATTGCGTAGTCTAGAATTTCGGTATCAATTTGACCATCAGTCATTTCTTTGATGCCATCGTCATATTTCAACGGACGATTGGTAATATTTTCCGTCGCAGCAGCAGTAACCTGTTTAGCGGTATATGTGACAGTGTCAACCGCGCCAGTTGCTGGGTGAGTTCCTGTTGCTTCTTGGCGATCGGTGTCAACGAATGTTCCGATAGAAGTACCAGAACCGCTGTTGTTTGTCGTGATATTAATTTCAGCGGTACCAGTACCATCTGAGTTTGCACCAAAGGAAACTGTCAGAGTTTGCGCAATATAATTCTTTACTTCATCTGCAGACATCTGCTGCAGACCCTGCCAGTTCGCAGCAGAAACTGGTGTTGCTGATGATTTGTTTCTTAAAACCATGTTTATGCTGTCCTTACCCACAATTTAACAGATGAAACTGTTTCTTTGGTTGCTTGTATTGTTGCGCCGGAATATGTTCCTGTAAAGTTATTTATATAAGAACCAGAATAAGTTCCGGAGTAGTTCGTAGTTCCAGTGTAATACCCAGTATATGCTGTTCCTACGCCCGCGAAATATCCTGTGTAATAACCTGTGTAGTTTGTGATACCAGTATAGTTTCCAGTATAGTTTGGACCTGGAGTTGGTGATCCAGGAATTACACCAGCATAAAATCCAGTATAGTTAGTTGGAGTTGGTGATCCAGGAATTACACCAGCATAAAATCCAGTATAAGAACCACTGTAGTTACTACCTGGAGTTGGTGCACCAGAAAAATACCCAGCGTAAGTTCCCGAGTAATATACTAGACCACTATATCCTGGACCTTCATAGTTACCAGTATAGTTTCTAGATCCAGAATAAAATGCTGGTCCAGAATAGTTTGTTAGTCCTGTGAAATAACCGATATAACTCGCAGGTCCTGTGTAAAACCCAGTATAGTTTGGCCCAGCAGGTGCCGGCCCAAGATAACCACCAGTATAAGGTGTTGGTGTTGGTCCAGTGTAACTAGAATAAAATCCAGTGTAGAATGCTGGTTGCGGTGTTGGACTTAGATATTCGCCAGTATAAGCATCTCCAGGTTCTCCAGGTGCTAGAGGTGGACCTTCATAGTATCCAGTAAAATACTGCTGCACTGGAGTGCCTTGATAAGATCCCTGATAGTTCGTTAATCCGCCTGGAACAATTCCCTCATAATATCCTGTGAAGTATTGGAATGTTCCTGGTTCAACACCACTAGCATACTCGCCGCTATATGATTGAGTTCCAGTAAAGAACCCAGCAAAGTTATTTTCTGTTGGACCAAGGTAGTTTACAGGCGCGCCAGCATAAGTGCCAGCATAGTTTCTGGAACCTGAATAGAACCCGCTGAAGAAACTTGGTGACCCGTCTGTATAATATCCCGTAAAGTATCCTGTATAACTTGGTGCCGGAGAAGGCGATCCAGCATAAAAACCAGCATAGTTACCAGTATAGTTCGTTGGAGTCGGCGATCCAGGAATTACACCAGCATAGTTACCAGTATAGTTCGTTGGAGTCGGCGATCCAGGAATTAAACCAGAATAGTTTCCAGTATAATTAACTGGTGATTGATAATTTCCAGTAAAGTTACTACTGTAATTTCCTGACACAGAATACGGTGCAGAATATGTAACTGGACCAGCATAGTTACCACTATAATTACCAGTAAAGTTTCCGCTGTAATTACCAGCATAGTTCTGTGGTGTTACTTCTTCACGAGTATCCGTGAATGTGTTTCCTGTTTGAATCCAAGTGCCGCCACTAGGCGCATCCGTTTGGATTTTATATGTTCCAATACCCGTTTCAATAATTCTATTTCTGAAGACTGGAAGCATCTGTTCGATTTCTGCTTCAGTCATCTGCTTACAGTTACCACCATTAAAAACTCTTAGTGGCGTATAATCTACTGTTGGCGCTGAAGATGCAACTGTTTTCTGCCACAGATATGTTACAGTGTTTCCACCTTGCGCTGTATCTGTTATTGTATATCTTGCAACCCAAGTTCCGCCCGATGGAGCAGTTGCTTGTAGTTTATATTGACCAGCAGTATATGATGAATCTGCAACCATTGCATCAATACAGAGATCCATTGTGCTATCAATGTCACTGTCTGACATTTCTTCTAGACGAGAATCCCATGCAAGTGGTCGGTTGGTAATATTTTCAGTCGCCGAAGCAGTAACTTGCTTAACATAATATGTTGTTGTAGAAACTGAACCAGTAGCAGGGTGTGCCCCGATAGATTCAGTTCTGTTGGTGTCAACAAAAGTTCCGATTGACGTACCAGAACCTGAGTTATTTGTAGTAATGTTGATTTCAGCGGTTCCAGTACCATCTGTTACTGCAGCAAATTTTTCTGTGATTACATTGGCAATATAATTTTTTACCTCTGCATCGGTCATGGTCTGCAAACCGCTGATGTTTGCAGAAGTGATTGGGGACCCTGTTGCCTTGACCTTTAGAGGATTCATTATTAATTCAGCCTGTTACCGCTTGTGTCATAAACAATGAGATTTGTTACACGATACCAATCTTGCGTATCTTGTGCAACCAATTCCACCGATGAGTATGGTGCTAGATTGACACCAACATTGACAGTTCCACCGTCAATAACATCTGAGGTATTTGGATACACAACAATAGTAACTGCTGTAGTGTTGATAATCTTGATAGTCAACCCAGCGGCAGCAGTCGGGAGTTTTACGCCCTGATTTGCTGTTGCTGTTGTGATCATGTTTACAGTTTTTGTCAGCGCAGTCGCGTCACCTTGAGTAGTTCCTGCTGCTGTGACTGTTCCTGCGACCGATTTGGTAAGAGTTCCAGTAAGTGTGAGATCTGCAAAAGAAGGACTGGCACCAGATTCATACTTATCTGAATTCAAATTGCTGAAGTTATCATCAACTTCAGTATTCGTCAGCGGAGTCCCCTTTACAGATCTAAGGGTAAGTGTGCTCATGCTTTTTATCCTTGTTTCTGTAGAATTTGTGTTAGTAAGTTTTTAATTTCAATCATTTCATTCTTAAGATTATTTATATCGTCTCCATATGTTTCGATTTGCTTCATATGTTGTTTACGAGACTTATATGCATGCAGAGCAGGCAGGTCATTCGAAAGTATTGCCTTCGAATGACCATCACGTTCATACTTTGTTGTATCAGTTAATTTAATTCTAGTGGTCATGTTATACCTGTAACGCAATCGCTCTTAGTTCTCTTACGCGAGGAACAACAGAACTATTTGACGAGAGAGGAACAACCTTCACTGCGAAAGATTTATACCCGCTGAAAGTAGCACTTCCAATCGTGTATTCTAAGACACCAGCGTTTTTGTTTGCAGTAGGAATTGTGTACTCATACTCAACAAACCCAGATTTTGCTGCACTGTCAAGAGGAGAATTGGTTAAATCCAATTCAATCCAATCAAGATCATCAAAGTTTGATGCATCGGTTGCGTTTTGGAATCTACCATAAACTTTCACGTCACATCCTGTTGGAATTTTATTGCTCAGATAAACCTTCAAATCTTCTGCGTCTTGACCATCGTCAAGAACTACGCGACGAGAGATATACTTCGATGCAGCCAAACCATTGTTTCCATCTTCATTTGTATTGACATTGTTAATGTCATTGGCAATAGCAATAATTGAACATTTTCTTGTATCAATAACAGGCGAAACAGTTGATGTTTGAGTCATCATTCCTGCTCTTACAGTCAGAGATTTGTCGCCGCCGAGATCTGCTTGTTCATTCGAATATGAGTAAACTTGTGCCTCATATGACAATTCATGTTCTTGACCGAAGTTAATGCCCTCGAAGGAAGTTCCGCCAGCACCTGCACCAGTTGCGGTAGGAGCAACGGACCAAGAAATTGTGGCAGGAGTATGATCAATACAACCCATGTTCGTTTCTAGCACATTTAGTTGCTTGTTTTCAATTTCAGTAACTTCTGCATAAGTGGTTCCATTACCAACGATGTCATTAGCAGTAAACGATCCAGAATTAACCAATAACTTACCAACATTATAGAGAGAATCATATTGCTTCACAAACGCTCTGTTGAGCGTAACAGTAACTACAGCACTGGATCCACCACCGCTCGAGATTGTCAGAGTTGGATTGCCTGTATAACCTGCTCCTGGATTTGTAACGACTACATCAGTTACTGCGCCACCGGAAATTGTTACATCAACTGTGGCATTCGTTGTCGCTCCACCGCCTGATAGGGTGTGGGCAATAGTTCCATTCGTATAACCACTTCCTGGATTCGAGATATTAAACGAGAACCCATGAACAGTATCACCTGCTTCAAAATTACCATCGGAGAACGAATCAAACTTGAGGAAGTCAACGTCCATGTTCTTCATGACAAGCGAACCAACAGTATTGATTGCAAAGTCAGCGCGACGCAGAGTAAACTTAATATCTTCTTTCTGCCATGCTGTCCACGATCTATTGTTCGCAGAAGTAAACAGAACACCAATATGTGGTTGCTCCGAGATTCTGTTTTCGGTTCCTAGTTCGTTTTCACCAAGTTCCGACACCCAGATATTATAATCTGGATTGTTACCTGCAGGAAGAAGAACGAAACAGTACTCTGTATTATTTTGCAGATATACTGGCGATGGGAATGTGAAAGTTGTTGCCGTCGCAGCGGTTTCGCTGACATTAACAGCGGCAGGATTTAGTGTTACTTCACCAAACGGAATTACCTTGTTACCTGGATAACCATTAACAACTTCGCGAATCTGTAAAGTGATTGGTGCGCTCGATGATTTAGTTCTGAAGTAAATATCAAGGTTAGTAACATAACATCCAAACGGCATACCTTCAACATAGAAAGTTTGTGCGATAGGATCTCTACCTGCAGGCGGACGCGCACAAGGATTTACTGTGTTACATCCTGCAGGAACAGTTACTGTTTCAATACTTCCATTGACAAGTCCGCCGAACCCACCAAGACCACCAATTACAACTTCCGATTCTTCCCAGCAGGTTGTTACTGGTTCACATGGATTTGAAGTTGGAGTGTCAGCGATAGGCACTACAACAGGAGTTGGATCAACAGGAGGATCGCCCGAAACAAGCGGAGGATCCTGAATGATATTTGTAATATTTGTTTCATTGATAACTGTTGTGTTGGTAACAGTATTATCGATGTTTGTGATATTGTTGACTGTAGTAAACGTATTATTTACTGTCGTTTGAACAACACCAACAGTTCTATCGGCAATTCTATTTTCTGTTCTTTCAGTTTCGAATACTGATCTAGAATCAGATGTTGAATTCAATTCTATATTAGCGACTCTGGTCGAAATAACTGTATCTTGAACGTTTTGTGAAAGTCCATTCGCAGACCAAGTTTTAGTGGACGCTGTAGTAATGAATGCATCACGGTTGAATTGGTCGTCGCATAGACGGAAGTTCTTATCACCTGTTCTGAATGTTCCTGCTGGAATTCTAAACTGACCAACACAAACACCTTGTGCATTTGTGATTAGTGGGTCGCCATAATTACCATCGGCATACGATGAATATGCAGCAGGATCTGTTGGTTTAACATCAGTCGCTGGGTCGAAGTCTAGTGGACGACAATGATCAGCAACACCAACACCATCAAAGAACGGGAATACGCGAGTATTCGGTTTCAATCTTTGCGCAATGAATGTGACAGTAACTGAGCGCATGAACGGAATGATCGAAGTATTCGTTACTCGAGCACCAGTTCGCTGAGTCTGTGTTTCTGGAGTAACAGACAGCGAAACACCCTGTCGAGTTTGGCGCTGTTCAATTGTAGTCGTGACAACTTGTGTCTGTTGCTGTAAGAACGTATCACCACGTAACGTAGTATTACCTGCTACAGTTTCTGACGACTGACCGACTGCAGTTCTACCAGTTACTACATCTTGCCAGTCACCCCATTGAGTTCCCCAAGCATCTGTCATGGTTTCCCATGCATCATAGTTTCCGTCGAAGTTTACGCTAACATCTGGTTGTTGTGCGGTATCCGTCCAGTTATCGACTGGTGGATCTAGTTCCATATTTCCGATGTAATTGAATAGTAATTCGCCGACGCAATTTCTTGGTTTGGAGGCAAAAGGGTTAGATGTCATGTCAATATTGACATACGGGAGAGTGATTAGATCTCCTGTTTTGTAGACATTTGTTGAATTTGCATAATCAAACGCGAGGTCAATATTTTCTAGATAGAAGAAAGGACGCATCTCTTTCTTCGATGGATCGATAGAGATGTGATATGCAGAATCGAAGACGTTACCAACGTTATGACCTGTGAACGCATCAACAAGAATACCATTCTTAAATCTGTCAAGACCTGCACCATCAGGAATAGAAAGATCGCTTGCTGCCTTTTCAAGCAGAGATAGCGAAGTATAGTATTCAAGGCGGTTAATGCGTTGCTCGAGGACACCAATATCGCGCATGGTGTAACGACGATTGTCGATGGTGCGGAATGATACGCCATAGTCTGGACGATTTACGCTCTTAGCGACATTCGGAGCAAGCGATGGATATGGAGGAATGCTGATTATTGCCAACGACATCGCATTTTCAGGTTCTGCTGGCGTCAACGGTGCGAGTGAAGGAGTTCCGTAGATAGAACTGAAGATACCCTCGGAGTCGATGATCAGTCTGTCTGTTCTGCCGAGATAATATTCCAGATCCGTTGTGAATTGTTCAGTTGGAACAGGGTTCGTGATACCAACTGATGGAGCAGAGATAGAAGCACCTTCACTTGGATTGGTTGTAGCACTAGCGACAGTCGTAGAGTTCGCAGCAGAATCTGTGAAACGAACACGGAAATCTAAGGTATCGCGAAGATCAAATGATTCACCAGTAATCGGTGAATTGTAAACAGGAATATCCTGAGTTTTAATTGTCGCAGCAGTCGCACCAGTGTCATCGATTGGATACGAGTCTACTGTGAAGAAAGTTCCGTCCGCAGAAGCACCGTCATGGGTGTAGTAGTCCAACTTGACAACAAGTTTCTTGTCGACAAGAGATGGAGCAGATGGTTTCTTAATGATTTTAGCATTACGATATTCGTTATCGCGTTGACCACTATCAAGAGTAAACGAAGACGCGATGTCCGTTGCATTATTCGCTGCTATCGCAATTGCTATATCAGTATCACTGGTAGTATATGGGAAGGTGTAAATATTCTTAATTCTATAGACATCCGAGAGACCAAGCGAATACGTACCACCACTTGTTGATGGGTGAGTATTTGTATTGATGACTACATAACGGTCCTCGCGAAGAACCTTGGTAATCGGTTGAGCGTTTGCCGATTGAACATTTACATAGAGTTTAACTTGTTTTGGTGCCGAAGTAACTGCTCCTGTAAGATCGATCGTGATAGATTGCGCCGAGTTCTTTGTAAACGTCGCACCCGTAAGATCAATATTAGACCCGATTGGTTTTGGATTCGAATCGATTGTTGCTGCTTCTTTCAGTACCATAGTGAAATTATTGTTTTTTATGGTAGAAGTAAACGCATCATACGGGAAGGTCTCGTCACCACTCAGAGTGATAGTAACTTGACCTGACGCATTAAGTTCCCCGTCGAATTCTTTTGTATAGATAAACGAGTTATCATATACATTATTCGGTGCAATAGTTTTCGTTGCACGAGCAGGAATTCTGTAGAGTGATTTGTTGAAACTTGTTTCTTGAAGAACTGCATTGCTGTTTACGTCAAGAACAACATCAGCATGTCCATCAGCGGCAGCATCATTATAGAAGATACCGCGAACATCTTTGAAATCGCCGCTTGACATTGTGATATCATAGAGATATAAACGATATTCTGCCGCAGCAGCGCCTGCGGTTCCAGACTCATACACAATTTGTCTTACGCGAGCAGTACCAACTTCTGAACCTGGAGCAGATGTGGCAGAGAATGTTGTCGCAGTTACTGCACCTGCCGCTGCGCCACGGAGACTTACGCGATCGCCACCATTAAGATCCCAAAGACCGCAGAATTCATTGACTAGAATGTAGTTACCATATGCAGTGCTGATAGGAATTTCTTGTTGGTTGACTGTTGTAAGACCCTTTGGAACTACGACATATTCTGTTTGGAAAGTTTCGTGTTCGAAGCCGCGTACATATGCCTTACCTGCTTCGAGTCCGATAGCAAGAAGATCTTTGCTACCACCACGCTCTGGATCGACAGTGTTTAATTCGCGTAAACCATTATTCCCGTCAACATTGAGATGTTCTTTGATCAGAACAGGGAATTGTCTTACTGCATAGTTGCCCGATTCGTCATATGTGCGTCTTGCCATGTTTTTGCCAAGTTCACCATAGATATTTGCAGTATATGTTCTTTGAATTTCGCCGTTTACGATATCGACAAGTTGACTGAATGTTGCAGGAAGAGTTTCTTCTGGACCATACTTAACAAGTGTGGTCGAAACTTGGTATCTATCTGCACCTGGAGCAGCATAGTTGAAAGATCCTTGTGCAGGATCCAGCAAAGTTTGATCATCTTCAGATGAAACAGTATTTTCTACGATCTGAAATCCAACTTTTACGGTTGGTAGATTTGAATACTTAGAAAGTATGATTGTTTGTGCTGTATGGTTTACAAACTTTCCATCAATATACACAATACCATCATCGACTGTTAATGCTGAAGCAATCCCCCAATAACTGTTGATTGGTTCTGCTTCGTCGTATGTATTGTCAACAACAAATGTATCACCATTTCTACCCGAATCAGTAGATGATACAGTTAGTGTTTCACCGCCCTCAAAGTGAACAGCAGTTGATGAACCATCACCGCTAGTATAACGGAGATATAGAGTCTTCAAATTTGGCAGTTCTGCTTCAGTACCAGTTGCGGTATCAATGATTACTGCAGTAATTCCTGTTGTGCCGCCTGTTACGGTGTCGCCAACATAGTCTGCTAGTGTATCATTGTCTGCGTTTGCATCTGCGATTTTAACAAACGCTCTCTCGGAGTCTAGTTTAAATTCGCAACCTTGAACGACCGAACCATTCTTGAAAATATGGTCACCGAACTTACCAATTTGCGTTTGCAACAGAGTTTGAAGTTGCGTTAGTTCTCGTGCCTGTACTGCATATCCAGGTTTGAACAGAACTCTGTTGAAATTTTTAGTATCATCAAAGTCGTCATAGTATGGAGATACATTTAAATTCAGTGCCATATTTTATGTCTCTCTTAAAATTTTAGAATTGCTCTAATTTTTTCTATCTGGTCTTGTTGGCGTACGATAAATTCTCTATTGTCCAGATATATAATTTCACCAGTTGTATTATCTATTTCCGGAGTTGCTAATGCCACAGTTTCACCACTCACATCTGTATTTATTACTAAATTTGAGATCGATTGTGTAGTATTAGTCAACGTGCTTGATGTAGTAATGATAGGAATTATCGGCAAGAGATAGATACTATCATCCGTACCGTCGCCATCAGCATCAACTTTTTGTATAACAATAAACTTACCACCGCTGTCAGTAGTAATAACATCATCTAGAGCATAGTTCTGTGGATCTAAGACTTGAATGACGTAACAACATGTTCCAGTAGTATCTTGAAAATTGTTATTACTATTGAAAATTAATGGATTTTTTATTACTCCGATTTGTCTAAAATCGTTGTTCAAGAACAAATCTGCGCTATCGTTAGTAAGGTTTACTGAAAATCCAACATTGGTAGCAAACAATTCTTTCTGTGCATTTGCGCCATGTCCTGCCTTTGGTGATACGACTGCAACAATTTCTGCGCCCGCACCTTCAGCACCAGCAATCGTAACATCTGCAAATGTGTAACCCGAACCTCGGTTAGTTATTGTTACTGAGGTAATAGAACCATCATCGGGATTAATATCTAAAATTGCTTCTGCGCCAGATCCATCACCAACAATTGCCACTGCTGCATCACCATCAACATAATCGATACCACCAGAAACAATTTCTAGTCTATCAATCGTTCCAGGAATTGCTGCATTCTCAACATCTTCTTGGACAGTTCCGGATTCAGTTGCACCCAACGAAACGGATGCTGCTGCGCCTGAACCACCACCACCAGAAAACGTAATATACGCAAAACTATATCCGGATCCGGATTCGGTAAGAGATATGCTAGTAACTTCTCCGCCTGAAACGGAAGCAGTCGCGACTGCGCCTACACCATCACCATTAATGATGACAGTTGGTGCAGTTTCATATGACGATCCAGCGTCTGTGATGGTAATTGTGTCTATCTCACCATTGACGTCGAATTCAGGATCTCCTGAACCTGCAATCTTTCTAACTGGAATATATTCAGGTGTCAAGAATTTAATTTTATCTGACGCTTCAACCTTGAACATGAATTTCCAAATATATCCATCAGCAGTTTCGATTGCTGATGTTGAAGTTCCTGTTGGTTTTACTGCGCTCTCAGCACCATTATTATTGGAAATACATTTGTAAACATGATCATCATCAGTTAAAACATAAAATTGCGCGTCTTTTAATGAAAGAGCGCCACTGCTTGCAGTATATGCATTACCATCTGCGTCCAGTTCGCCGTATTTGTCATCATACTGATCAAAGACAGTCCCAGAAACCCAATCGATTCTTGCAACCATTAGAGCAGTATCACTCGACTGGATGCGCTTTACGAACAGCATGTTTCTGCTTGATGTGTTAGCATAACGTGTAGAATCAACTGGTACTTCAGGCGATTCTTCGTCATCCCACTCAGTTGTTCTGCCTACAAAGAAATAGAAGAAGTCGTTCTCGTTGTAAATATCACGATAGAGACTTCTTGCTATTTCTGTGCGACCTGCTGATCGTAGAAGAAGTGTCATGTTATATTACGAGATCGTTACCGTCCAAGTGATTGTCATGCTGTCTGACGCACCCTTGTTAATGACAGCGAATTCAGTGCGGCAAAGCATTGTTCCGCTTGTTAAAGCATTGAAAATGCCTGCTTCAGTTACAGCGCCAGTTCCTGAACCTGCGCCAAACGTTGCAACATATTGAATCGCATTCGCGGTTACAGTTGTCGAAGTCAGTGCAACCCGCGCACCAAGTGGAGTTTCCAGAGCAGTATCGCCTGCTGCTGGATTTGTTGTGCCCGAACCAACTGCCATGTGCGACATCGCGCCCAGAGTAGTATCTTTCATACGCGAAGCAATATAAGCAAGACCTGCGTCAACAACAAGGTTAGGAACAGTTACTTCTTGTGTAACATTTCCTGCATTGTCGCGAAGAACGATGTTTAGTTCGCCCTTAGTACCTTTTACGTTTTCGATTAGTTTCATTTGATTTACCTTCTTCTTAGTTAAAGTATGTTACTTGACCAACATAGTCCGAACCAAAGTCGCCATCAACATAGTTTTGCGTGTTCACAATACCATCTTCGGTGACTGTTACTGTTTCGAATAGTCCTTTAAGTGTATTTATAAGCGATTGTTCAGCAGCAGCAATAGAATCTATCGTTGCAGAGTCATTCGCAACAATTAATAATTCAGTTGCACCTGCATCATCAGTTTTAACCAGATATGGAATTATACCAACTGTATCAGTTGACGTAACAGATTCAGTCAAATATTTATACAGATGATTGGTTGACGACTCAGATGCAGATGCTGTATCTTCATCAACTTCTTCGCTATTACCTAGTGGGCGTTCTATACCAGCACTAGCGTATTCATGTGTGATCACAGATTCTGCAAACGTTCTATAATACTCTACCGTTCTGGCGAATGTATCTGACTTTGTCGCTGTATCTGTCAGAGGTTTACTCATCACAAACGCTTGTGATTCTGTGGTTGTTGCCGCTTCAGCAATAACCTTTCCAAAATCAAATTCAGTAGTATCTGCTGCAACATAATTTTCATCAAAGAAATCTTCAGCGTATGGGACTTGTAAGAAAATTGTTTCTTGAAGAACCTTATCAAAATCAGTAATTGCGTTTTCGGCAGTAATTGTTGTTTCGTTTACTTCTCTGACGTATTGAACGACACGATCGAACACATCTGTTGTTTCTGTAGTATCACCTTCATCTGCATAAATGCCTACCGTAAAATCAAGAGATACTATATCTGCTGTGGTAGCAGCATCAGTCAATACTTTGAAAACATGATTGCTATTCGCGTCTGCTACTTCTGCAGAGTCGGTAAGAACTTTAATGAAGTCTACTGCATAATAGAATGTTTCAGCAGAAAGTTCTTCAAGCACAAACTCATAGATATGCAGAGGTTGTATTGGTGTTGTAATGTATTGACTGAAGTCAACAGTCTGCTCGATGGTAAGTTCACCAAAGATAGCAGTACCTGCAGGATGCGCGGTATTCTTAACAATATCCAACCATTTATTAGATGGAACATTTGAGCGAATTACATATGAATAGTTCTGATAATAGAAGTTATCTTGTAGTCTGTTGACGTTAGACAACATACCACGCGAGTCTTTAAATCTGCCAGTCTTGACATTCACTGCGCCTGTAGTAAATGACAGCGTAGCAGTACAACCAAGTTCCGACTCAATTATTGCAGTGAATGTTTCACGTTCAAAGTCGAACCCTGTATCGAAAATACTTACCGCAGTCGGACAACCATCATCATCAACTGCATCTATTCTAATAGACGCTTTGTTATCTCTACCAACAAGAGTATATGGATTTAATCCAACATCAGTTTCATTGTATTTGTTTAAGAAATAATCAAGACTGTCTGGATCATAATCAATAGTATAAGAACCAACTGAACCTGTTTCGTCAATGGAGAAAATATCACCAACAGTAAATCCGCATGGTGGTGTTCCACTGCAATCGATAACATTAACCGTTTCTAGTTGGCGAACAATATAACCGTATTGCGTAACAGTCGTTCCCGAAACAATCTCAACTTTAGTTCGGATTGCTTCTGTAGAAAACGTAACAGCAGGTTCTGTTGAATATCCAGAACCACCATTGGTAATAATAACATGGGAGATTTCACCAGTATCAGTTAATACTGTTCTTGCTACTGCGCCTTCGCCTGTCGACGAAGTAAACTGGACTGCTGGTGCCGCAAAGTATCCATTACCACCATCAGTAACAGGTTCATAAAGTCTGTTGTTTCCTGGGTCGGCGGGTGAAATATTAATCGCCGTACCTAATGCTGCGTTGTTTGCAGTCAATGCCAATTTTATTTCGTTGGAATTTAGTGCGATTACATAGTATATCAAATACTCTGTTAATCCACCAAGGACATGTCCTGCACCTTTGGAATATATTACAACATCGCCAGTTGAATAACCATGATCACTTATTGTGATCACATTGGTCGAATCGTTCACATCTGTCGATGAATCGAATTCAGTGTAGTCATTGCCGACGACTGCCTTTACTTGACCGCCTGCGACGAGCGCAGAAGCAACTGCACCAGCACCTGGAACTAAAATTCTTGCATTTTTTGGTAGACTTGTTACCAACTCATAAACAGCAGGGAAAACATACGCAAATTTAGTTACATTGTTTATGTTGGTTTCAACAGTTCTTTCATATGTTACAGACGAGATATTCTCATAGTATGTAATTCTGACTGATTTACTGCTGAGATCAAACGGATTTGCTGTGATTGCTGAATCGACTGCAAGTTTTAATGTTACGTCTTCGATCCAAATACCATCAGATGCACGAAGGATCTGTTCGGATGGATAAAAGATTTCTGTGCGTTCGTTGTATAGAATTCTAAAGAGAAGTTCTATTGCCTTCTCTGAACCTTTTGCTTCATAGAACTGCTTGATGAATTTGATTAATCTTCTATCATCAATCTGCGCACCAAGCGGGAAGTTTTGCGCATACTGGTTCTTAAACTTAGGAATGAATGTATCAAGTGTTCTGTTGATATCAAAATTTTTCTCGTAATTGAGAAGGAAATTGTTTACCTGATTTTCTTCGTCCAGAAACTCATAATATTTTTCCAGAAACGTGATGAATACAGGATATTCGGTACGAACAAAATCAGGAAGTTGATTTGCGATCAGATGACTTAATGATTGCTTGAACCCATTATATTCATTATCAATATACACCATGTTTGCGGTTGCTGCAGCACCAGAACCATTGCCGCCAGAAAATGTAATTGATGGCGGCGAAAGATAGTCATATCCCGCTGATGTTACTGTGATTGAAGAGACTTTTCCGCCTGCAATCGTAGCAGTAGCAGTTGCATTGCCACCAATATTAACTGTGGGTGCAGAGGTATATCCTGAACCACCATCAGTTACTGTTATACTTGCAACCTTTTTGTAATATGATGTGGTTTCTGTCATCTATTATTCTTGCGAATTAGCAACTGCCGTAATCGACAGACCTGCGGGAATGTTTACTGCAGAATTTGCAGCGCTCGTATCTAACGTCAACACAGTATTTCTAGCAGCATATGGGAAAACTGCTGCAGTGGATGTATCTGATGTTGATGCCAAATCCGTTGTTAGGATATTCGGTGCATCGCCAAACGGTTCAACATAGATTCTGAGTTCTGTTTCCGAACCAGTATTGATTATGAGATCCGTTATATTGACAACGCCTGTAGTATAATCGACAGTCCCTGCATCAGAAAGGACAATAACATCATCTGATGCTCGTTTCATAACAAGAGTTCCGTTATCACCAACTGTTGCATCGTGTTGGTCAGTTATGTAAACAACGTATTCTTGTGTTCCAATAGTAGTATTGAAAGTTGTGGTCTTTAGCGTTTCAATTTCCAGCGGACCATTGAATCTGACCACATAATCTTCGGCTACTGGCGAAAATACTGGAATTCGTTTGTGCATCAGCACTTGAATACTGGCAGAGAAAATAGACTGTGTCGTTCCAACAACTGCCGACAGTAATTTAGAGTAATAAAAGTTTTTCTGTAACTTGTTGACATTGTTCGTAAAGAAACTTTGCACAACTTCTCTGACCTCAGACTCAATTCTCGAGGAGGTGAGAGATGTAATTGTCTTATTATAATTTACTGAGATATTCAATCCGATGTATGTTTCGATCGGGTCTACGAATTCAGGTTGAATAGATACAACACTTCGCGGTCTAATAATATCTCTGGCAATAATATCTTTATCTGCTTGGGAGACAATGGATCCTGGTAAAGGTTGAATGGATATAAAAACCTTTCCATAAATCGGTGGGTTGTTTTCTTCACCACCCCAAACAGCAATAGAATTAATATTAGCAAATCTGGATCTGATCAATGTTTCATAATCATCAGACGTAACAACACGATTCTTTGTTGCGTTGAATTTCGGAGCATTGTATCGAATGCTATCCACGCTTTCTTTTTCTCTACCGCCAGTAGCAGCAGATTCCAGATATACTGTCTTGATCTCGCCTGTTGCTGTGAATGTATTAGTTGATGAGAAGTTTGGAATTGAATTTGCTGACGTCCCGCTGCTGACAATATATTCGATAATTACAACATTTCCTACTGAAAGTTTTTTACCTAGAATGTCATCACCGAAGCGAACTTCATAGAGACCCGATGGACCTTCCTCAACAAAAAATGCTCTAGTTTGTGAATCAACCAACATCAGATCATCATAAAAATTCCAAACAGTCGTAGAGATTACTGCAGAAGATTCCTGCACTCTTACTCTGATTGTAGTAGTATCAATATTTTGATTCGGTAAAACAAAAGGACCAGACTGATTTGAAGGATCGACAGTGAATGTGTTTGTTACTCGCTTCCCTTCAATTAATTCTATCGGAAAACTAAACCCAGTGTCACCATTTTGCAGAGTAACTAATCCTGAATAATAATCTTCTTTCGGATAAAAAGTATAACTGTTATTTGCTGTTTTACCAATAAATTGTGTAGTTCTCGGTAAAGTTAAACTTGTTCCGGTAAACGATTGTGGTGGTTTGACCTCAAAAATTACATCAGCAACTGCAGATTTAGTCGAGGTTGGAGTATAACCAAGGGTTTTTGCAATAGAAGTAACAGAATTTCTTTTTACTGCGCTGTCAATAAACATTTCATTTGCTTGAAGGTGCGCAAGTGTAGCGTTATAGTGCGTATTATATGCAAGAATATCCATCAGGATCGTCAAACCAGCGCCGTCAAAGTTGTAGTCTTGGAATTCTTCCTGTGACTGCAAATACGCCTTTAGGTTTTGTTTGATTGTTTCAAAATCTAACTCAGTAACATTTAATTGCGCCATCTTATCTGCTTCTTCTTAGAATGGTTGTGAACGAGACGGGATCCTTTACACCAACAACATAAAAATAAATTGTAATCTCAAATGCATTTTCATCATATAATGGAACCACATCAACTTGCTGTGTTCTTACTCTGGGTTCATGTTTATTGATCAATAACTCAAGACGCAATTTCAACGAATTTGCAGTAATCATATCCACGTTATCAAATAACATACCATAGACTGGTGAACCAAGTTTTGGTTGAAATGGACGCTCATAATAGTTGGTCAGTATCAAAGTTTTCAGCGATTGCTTTACCGCATTCGCATCATACTTTTTCGTGACGTCACCCGTAATAGGGTGCGCCTGAAAGGATAAATCAATATCCGAATAGATTCTGGTTACTTGTTTTGTCGTCATACCTTTATTTATAATGCATTTTTAGAAATATTGGAATCTATATGGTGATGGTCCGAGTCTAGATGCCTTTGAAGTCTGCACTGCAGAGAAGTGCTGCCCTCTTTGTGATCTATTATACCAGAAATAACCAATATGGACCCATGCAGTCTTGCGATTTGCGGTTTCGGCAAGAACTTGGTCGTGGGCGAATCGTTCAGAAATCCATTTGGCAATATCGACGTGTTTTCTTTTGTCGTATTTCGACCATTGAATATCAATAGCAGCGTAAGCATGTGCGCTGTTTCCATTTCCTGGTCTATACCCTGAGGTGATTATTGGACGACCGAATTCTTTAACGACAGGTTCTAAGATATTAAGCGCCAAACAGCGATAATTCTGCACGATATCCCATGGATCCTGAGTAATACCATCTCTCGTATAAGAACTGATTCGATTACAACTACTGACTTTCTTAAAGAATGGCCTAGTAACGAAATCGTCTAGAATAAAGTTGTCCGAAAGTCTAATACCGCTAGTTGGTCTACCAGTTTTAATTAACGGTGTCAATTTCTTACCGCTAGACATTGTATCACAAGCAGGAGATGCCTTGATATTACCCGACTTAAATTCACCACCAGCATCACCTGTTCCTGTTCCTGGATCGTTTGGATTAGTAGGATCTGACCCAGATGTATCTCCGTTTGCTGCCACGCAATTTTCGTCAGAATTATCTTCTTCACCTGGAACGTCGTTGTAAGAATTGTCAGCAGCAGTACCACCGCCTACGCCGCCGCTGCTTCCGCCAACAAACTGCGAGTTACCGGAAGATGATCTGCTAATTGGTTTTTCAACTGTCTTGATAGTTGCCAGAGGAGCAGGTTCTGCGCAAACTGCTTCGGATGCAGAAGCAGGAGCAGTAACTGTAGCAGAAGTTGGTCCAGATATCGGAAGGTCGTGAGTGCTTCCGCCATTGGTGCCAGTATCAGTTCCAGTTGCTCGCAGATTTGTGCTACCAGCATTCAATGTAGTGACATTTGCAGTCGTAACATCAAGAGTTGAAGTATCAATTGGCGAGGAAGTAACAAGTGGTGCCTTCAGACTGATATTACCTGCACCCTCGACATTAACTGCAGCATCTGATTTAATTTCAGTTGCTGCGCCCGATTTCGTTTTTATTGCAGCATCAGTACAGAGATTCATATCACTCGTCGAGTGATTGTAGAACGAACCTGCTGATTTAATATGAGTGTCCGCCTTAGAAGTGAAATTGAGACCACCTTCTGTTGTCAAGTTAAATTTACCAGAAGTATCTGTGGTAAAGTTACCTTTCGCATCAATATCAATATCGCCGACATTCTCAAGCGACATTATACCACCATTTCTAGCGTAAATACCTTCGCCGACTGAAAGAGAAAGTCTTCCTGCAATATTAACATCGACGTCGTTATGAAAATCCATTGAAACGCGACCATGCATTGATAGGTTGGTATCGCTCATAATAATAACATTACAATTACCCGCAACATGAACGTTCGCCATACCCTCGATCATGATATAACCATTCTTGTCTAGAATGGTGTATCCATCGCCGACAATTTTAGTTACCTTAGTACCATCTGGACCAATCTCGTCAAAGGTTCCTGATCTGTGCGCCCAGTTTAATCTTTCCGATCCAGGCGAGTCATCGATTTCAATTGCATGACCTGCCTCTGAACCAAATACCTTATTATATGGATATTGTGCATTATATGGTGATTGCGGTTGTGCCCATGTAGCACCATTTCTACCTGCAGTTTGGACTTCACGTTTTCTGGTCGCATTTCTTGCTGCAGGTGAAGCGCCAGCACTAAGGGATTCTTTATCGCCCGCAGGAACTTTCGGGTTGCCTGCTATTCCTGGTGAATTGATGCCTGTAGCAAGTGGGTTGGTATCTGGTTTGTTTACGCTGTCTTTTTTCGGATATACTTTATTTGGATCCTTAAATCCCTTTGTGTCATCTTCCGGAACAACGTCAGTGTTTAGAGGAACATTATTTGCTCGATAGGTATCAAGCGAGTTTGCCTCCCCGACATTTTCATCACGAGCAGCAACAGGAACTTCTGTTTTAGGAGGATCAGTGACGTCTGTCTCTTGCGTTTTTGTTTCTAGAGCAATTTTTTCTTGAGTGGTTTCTTTAGTTCGTGTTCCATCTGCACTAATAGTTTCAACAACAGTAGTCTTTGTTCCATCTGAATTTGATGTTACGGTGGTCGTAATCGTATTACCGTCAGAATCGTTTTTAGAAACGACTTCAGGTTCAGTAATATTGAGTTGCTTCTTGAGTGGAGCAACATCAGTTTCGAACGATGCTGTAAACTGCTGTTTGAAATTCAACAGAGTGTCATATTTTTCTCGAGGTCCAACAATCTTCGCTGCTTGAATAACTTTGTCTAATTGCTTAGTCAAACTATCAAGCGAAACAGGCATGGAGGTTGCGAGTTCAACGCCAGCATAAGAAATCTTACCTGATATGTTTTGCCCAACAATTGAATATTCAACTTTAACTTTATCAACTGTAAATTCGGACGAAGTTGCTCCACCCTCAACTATTGGAAGTACGGGAATATCTGGTTTTGCAATACTTACTTTCAGAGGTGTTGTGGAAACAGAATTCCAACCAATGTCATACCAATATTTGGAAGTGATACCATTAGTGTCTTTCTTAATGATACCGTTCGCATAATTTAGTGCAGTGTCATAATTTACGCAGAGAGCGACTGCTAAAAGACCAGCAGTTACGTTTTCATCAACCTTTGGGGTAATAACTCGAGCAGTTAAAAATAAATCGTATACGAAATTCAGATAATCAAATGCAATGGTATCTTGCATTTTACCTGATAGCAGAAAATCTGCGCCGATAGTCAATGTTTCTTTAGTTGCAATATTTTCTAATTTATTTGCAATGAAATAATACTGTGCGTTATTCTTCGCTTCAATTTTTGATTCAGCAAAATCAACCTTCGTCGAGAGACTTTCATATTCTTTTGCCGCTTCGAAATATGATTTTCTAGAATCAATCTTTTCTGGACCTTCTGGATGATCAACCAGTTTCTTGTTGATGCAGTCAATCGCGTCGACCGCCATCCAACCAGCGTCAACCAACTGCGATATAGTTAGTCTATATGCGCCATATTGTCCGCGATCATGAACCTTAGAAAAAATATCCTTGTCGCCAGGAACCGGATACTGTTCTTTAATTGCATCTTGGCAAGCAATAAAAAGTTTGGTTAATTGATCTGCAGTAAGAAGACCAATTCCCTCTTGGAATATTCCTGATGTGGTAGTGTAAGTCATATTTCCTCTTATGCCAATGCCTGATTATTAACTACTGTAGGAGCCTGTGCGATTCTAGATCCTTTGTAATTATAAGAGAATCCTATTTGATTCGAACGAGAAGTTCTCTGAACCCTCGACCCATTTCTCTTCATCGAGGCAGCAGGTTGCGTCGTACCCAAGAAATCCGTTCTAGGTCCAACAAATTTTCTTGCTTCCTCTTGGTACTCTTTGTTTTTAAGATTTTGTGCAACTTTCAACATGTCAGATGGAGAAAATCCAGAAGCCGTTGCAGCAGAATTTGCATCCGTAATATTCGCCCAAAACTTATTTGGTTTTTGTGATTGACCTGTTTTATAATTAACTGCGTTTTTTCCGCGCTTTGGATATGCCCAAACAGGTTCGTATTGTCCAACACCAGTTGGAGTGGTGTATAGCATTTGCCCGAGCAATCCTGCGCCGGCCGCATACTGTTTATTTCCAATTCTATTGTATATGGTTTGTGCTACATCACATTGATCTTGCCCCTTGCCGCCGCCGATTCCAGCTTCGCATGCGACTAGAGCAACAAGAGTCCAAAACTCTTGATTTGGTGGTCCAGAAGAAACTGGAGTGAAGTCCTCATTTTCTCCGTTGGTTGTTGCATTGTCGCCAGTAGAACCAGAACCAGAATCAGGTCCACAATCTCCTGGGCGAAGTCCGCCAGGAATGGCACCAACAGTTCCGAAAAACATTGGGTGCTGCCCGTTTTCACCATCTGCGAAAAACCCAACTACCCAAGAACCTTCCACCGCACCCGTAGGCGACCAACCAACACCAGAAGTTCCCGCCGAGTTTGCTGGCATAATGGGAACTGCCCAAGGAAGATCATCAGATGCTAGAATTTCGCTATCATCTGTGTGATAACCCATAATGCGAACACGGCATCTACCAAGACGCAGAGGATCGTCGCGATCCTCGACTACGCCAAACCACCAATAGAAATTTGGATTGTTGTTAGATGTAATATTGTCCATTGCCATTTTATGCGCCTTCTTCCTCAACATCATATAGAGGTGTCGCGTAAGAATCTTTCGCAATCTCCATATGCATAGTATGTCTTAATGATGATATTTGATGATGGATTGCCGTGATCATATAGATTCCGGAAACTAATTTGTCCCAGATTTCGCTTTCGGATGATGTATTGTCTCGCTCACCGACGCTCGGGTAGTAGAAGCGAATAAGTTTACCAACTTCAGCGTCAGTTCTTCCAGGAACTGTTATCTGCATTCTCATTGTTGTGAGATCCATAAATGTGCTGTTTCTTTGGGCAACAAATTTCTCTGGATGTAGATCAATCGAATCCTCGGTAGAATCTAGAACACCTGGATTAATTGTTGATACAAATGATTTACCTTCTGCCGAACGAAGAACGTTGATCGGGTAAATCATATTGAATTTTTTAGTTTCATCTACTACAAACTTGTCGTCTTGTTGCTTGTATGATTCCATGTGTTTATAATCTTTGAAACTGAAACCATGGTCGTAAACAAACGCTTCATATTTCTTCTTGATCATGTCAAACGCAAACACTTTGCTGGCAAAATGCCCCAAATCTTGCCCCTGAATGACATCAAGATTTGTGATAAACCTAACTGCCTCTACAGTTGCAAATCCTCTACTTATTTCTTCAGCAGATTGTAATCCATCAAGATTGGTATTATAGACATAATCAGAATATAAGTTATTCGCTTCAATTTGATATGCAACAAGTTCTTCAATTGAAGCAAAATAAAATGCCTTAGTTGTCTCAAAGAATAAGAAAGTCGGTGACTTATATGTTGCGCCGATAGATCTTTTCGCCAACCAATTCAAACACTGAATCGGGGACCACATAGGCGGAACAAATGTTATCTGCGATTCGTGGGGAGTATCTGCAATATAAAGTTCTGTTTTTCTACCTTCTGGCGCAACAGTTTTATTGGTAAAAAATCTTGGAGTGCTGATATTTTCGGAGAATATTTTCTCTACGATTTCATCTGTCGTTCCGGTAAACTTCTGAGAAAGTCTTACGATATTGTCGGCAGACGCTTCAATCGAACAGAAAAACAACTGATAATATTGCTCTCTATCGTTGTTTAATTTTCTGTCTTTAACAGCATAAACAGAGAAGGATTTTTGAATTTTATTAATTAGATCCTCTCCTGTATTTCCAAATCCAGGAGTTTCGATGTCAACCGTTAAAATTTCATCGCCGATAATTGGCAAACGACCAATAAGATTTTGCGCATCTCTAATAATAATATAACCATGAAGGGTGGGAGAAAAGATATCTTCAAAAAGATGCAATTCCATGAAGAATGGTCTTAGGTCTACGTTGCTTTCATCCGATACTGTATTCAGCACCAGTTTATTGATCAGCACATCTCCTGGTTTTTGTAAACCAATATCAGAAGTAGGTGTCGTATCGGTCTTGGTATTATTGCTTACGGGTGTGTCCGCCATAATTAATTGCCGCTAATGATGCTAGAATAACTGTTCACAAATTCCGTCACATATTTTGGAGATAGAATCTTAATTTCGCGTTTAGCATCATTCAATTCTTCTTCGTATTGAATGTTGGTAATTGGTTCAATTAACCCGTCTGCTAAATCTTGAGCATTTAGATCAACTATTAATTTGCTGGAGTCAGTTGTTCTATAGTGATGTGTCTCATAGATTTGAGTTTCGCCATATTTTTTCTTAGTAAAAGCAAGAAGATCTTGATTGCTCAACGGCCACTCTTTTCTAATATCTACAATATCATTTATTACCATAATAATCCAGTGGTAATCTGGTCTTTTGTAATACTTGTCGGCAACTTGTTCTACGGTAAACCCATCAGGAATAGTTATAGTTTGCATAAAAATGACATTGTTCTTATATTTGTTTAATGATACTCTGCGAAATATATCTGTTACTACAGTCGTACCATCGCCGAGAGTGTTAACTTGCAATTTAGGAAACAAAGAAAATAACATATTAGAATCCCTTCTCAATTCTTTCGGCAGTCAGGGTTTCTAGTTCTGTAAACTGCATTCTAATTGTTGCTTCTGTGGGACAACCATTAGAGAATGTAGTAAAACCTTCCGCTCCATAGTCAACGACTATATCAGTAAGAGCACAGTTTGAGATCTTTCTGACAAATTCGTTTTCTTCCCCCATGTGATAATAGATAATCAAAAACTCGGAAGGAAACGAAAGGAAAAGTGCATTCTGACTTCTGGTTGGATGCATGTGGCGCAGAAAAGTAGCAATTATACCATCTTTTTCTGCGTTCACACCTTTTCTACCAAAAACTTCCAACGCTTCTTCTTCATTTCTTGGAGAAAATCTATAGTCGAAACCGAACTTTCTGAAACCCATGGATCTGAATAACTGTTCTTTGTATGGATTTTCGACTTTCTTCGAAGTTGCCTCGATTGCAGCATTAATATTATCAAACCCAGCAATCCCTGCCACCTTACCAAGTTTTCTGGCAGCATAATCTGCTAGTTCTCCACCCGAATTCAAGGCAGCACCAGCATCAAATTCACCACCTTTAGTGAACAGACTGCCTGCTGACATCTTTCCGGAAGCAACTGCGCCTACTAGTCCACCGAGATCTGCTGTTTCCCAGTTTGCACTATATCCTGAAGTAACTCTCTCAGTCACATGGAGAACAATTTCTGAATCCCCGAAGACTAATCTCTGCTCTCCCGCCAACCCTGCAGCGAGTGCACCACCAGCACCACCAATCGCGGCACCACCAACTCCTGCTAATCCAGTTTTAAACAACGAACCGATCTTAGCACCAATTGACTTGACTGGAGAAATAGGAGATGCATCTTTTGAATTTACTGCATTACCGCCATTACTTTTAAGGAGTCCGCCCAATCCACTGGCAGCACCAGCAGTAAACCCAGCGACAGCACCTGCAGTTGCAACTGCAGCAACATTATTTTCAGGGTCTGCTCTGTTCTGATCAGTTTGATCGAAAATAAATCCACCGCCAGATAACGCAGCAGTCCCATATTTACTTTTTTCTCTTACCAGTGGATAAAATACGACATAATGGGGATATTCTTCATTACGTCCAACATCTAACGGGTATCTAAGATTGGTTAATGTGTTGTTTGTTTCTAATGGATTGGCATTAGAGTCAACAAATTGATCCCTATTAAATCTACTGGCACCCTTTTTTGGTGGAGTGGATTGCGCACCTGTTGGAGTAGTGTTTCCTGCTGGTGGATTCTGCGCTGGTGGTGGCGGTGCTTCGGTTGCCATCTAGAATAAATATCCTATTAAGTATAGAGTTTGGACTATTTATATGAGTTATGGCAAGGAAACTTTGAAAGGTCTGTATAAAATACAGAATCCCAAAAAATACATTGGTAATCCGAACAATATCATTTATCGCTCCAGTTGGGAACTAAAGTTCATGAAGTGGTGCGATAATAACGACAACATATTGGAATGGGGATCTGAAGAGTTACCCATACCGTATATCTCTCCTTTAGATAATCGAGTACATAGATATTTCGTGGATTTTTATATCAAGGTTCAAGAAAAAAGTGGTGTTACAAAGAAGTATCTGGTTGAGGTAAAACCGCAGAAGTTTACTAAAGAACCCAAAGTGCCTGCTAGAAAAACAAAGAAGTTTCTACAGGAAGTTATGCAATGGGGCGTAAACCAAGCAAAGTGGAAATTTGCTACTGAATTTTGTGAAGATAGAGGATGGAAATTCATCATCCTAACCGAGAACGAGTTGGGAATCCGTAATAAATAAGAAGGAGAATATCTATGGCAAAAGCAAAATCTGGTAGCGGAAACAACAAGATTTCCTTTACTAATCAAAAGAAGGGCAAGACATCAATTGGTGGCAGTGCTTCTTCGATAAAGTTTTCAACCATGAATAAACGTAAACGTGCTAATTATAAAGCATACAGAGGACAAGGTAGATAATTGGCAAATCCGTTTCAGAGACTTCGCGCCCAAGCAGGAGATGGACAAAAGTCCATGGATTGGTACATGCGAAATGTGAAGAACCTCGTGGGCGCGAGGTTGTCTCAGAACAGCGTAATGAAATCTGATATTGGCGAACTAAACTCCAGTATCGAGATCGGTTCAATGTATATGTATTTCTACGATCCAAAGTTGAAGGAAGAACTTCCTTTCTATGATACCTTTCCGTTGGTGCTGCCGTTTGGTCCAGCAAAAGGTGGATTCTATGGAATCAATTTACATTATCTACCTTACCTGTTACGAGCACAAGTTCTTGGTGAGTTGTTAGATTATAAAACAACCAAGACATATTCTGAAACAACCAAGTTGCGTATGTCATACAATCTGTTAAACAACTTGAAGAATGCGAATGAAGTCAAACCATGTATCAAACATTATCTGACCAATCATGTTAACTCGCAATTTTTGAAAGTCAACCCTGAAGACTGGCAGGCAGCAATATTCTTACCGATCGAGAACTTTGTGGGTGCTACAAAAGAACAAGTATTCAGAGATTCTAGGAGCAAATTCTAATGGTCGCAGCATACCATAATATAAACGATTTCGTATCACAAGTCAAAAAAACAGATTTGGCGAGGTCGAATAGATTTGAAGCGATGTTTCCAGCACCGCCGATCCTTCAGGGACATTCTACAACACAAGGCGATTCGCCAAAACTAATTTCAATGATGGTGGAAGATGCCATGTTTCCTGGGATGTTAGTGGGAACCAGACCATATAGAATAAACAATTTAAATGAACAAAGAGCAAATGCTATTGATTTTGGTGGAGACTCAATCACATTTACATTTCTAGTTGACACATCATGGACAGCAAAAGATTTCTTCGGAGATTGGATGCGAGAGATAGTCGATCCGACTTCTAGGTACGTAAGATATCCAGCAGATTATTATAGTGAAATTGATTTGGTTTCTCTCAATAACGAAGATAATGTTATTGCTCAGTGGAAAATTATAGATGCATTCCCAAGATCTATTGCACCAATTACTGTTTCTTCGACTAATGCGCAAGTTCTTAGAATGCCAGTAACATTCGCATACAAACGATGGGAAGTTGTTGGAGCATATACTCCCGCAGGTGAACGAATTTAAAAATTGGAGTAAATTATGACATTACCTACATTATCAGTACCAACATTTGACGTTGAAGTATATTCTACAAAACAAACAGTGAGGATGCGACCCTTTCTGGTCAAAGAAGAAAAGATTTTAATACTCGCCGCAGAGTCCAACAGTAAAGCGGATATGATTCGTGCTATGCGGCAAGTTATTGCATCATGCGCAAACAATCAAATTGATGCAGAAAATCTACCATTCTTTGATCTGCAAAATATCTTCATAAAGTTACGAGCACAGTCTATTGGAAACGAATCAGAATTTAATCTAATCTGCGGAGAATGCGGTCACAAGACTCCGACAATCTTAAACTTAGATCAGATTCAATTACAAATTACCGAAGAGCACACACAAAAAATTCTACTAGCAGATGATATTGGTGTGATCATGAAATATCCTACTGCTGATATTCTGACGCAAGAAGATATGCCAGTGTTCGATCTAGTTGCTGCGTGCGTAGATAAAATCTTCACACAGGATGAAATACATTCTGCCGAGGAAGAGGGCCATGACGCAGTATGCAATTTCTTGGATGGATTAACGTCAGAACAATTTGATAAGATTGCGCATTTTTTTGTGACTTCACCAAAAATTTACCACCGCATGGATTATGATTGCAGCAAGTGCGGTACAGATAATTCAGTTGTCATCGATGGTATAGAAAATTTTTTCGGATAACCCTTTCTCATGATAATTTGATGAATTTCTACAAGATTAACTTTATTTTGATGCATGAGCATAAATATAGTTTAACTGAATTAGAAAATATGATGCCGTGGGAAAGGGAAGTTTATATTGGAATGCTAATTACACATCTGAAAAAGAAAGCAGAGAACCAGGATTAAAATGGAACAAGAACAAAAACCAATCCGCGGAGAAGGAAAAGAGCAGCAATTGAATAAAATTGCTGCTGCAGTAAACATAGGTTCTGCGGTCGAGGCAAATAAATCCTCTACTTCTGCTATGATTGGCACGTTCGCCAAACTCTTTAATCAGAATGCATTAGAGATTATCGATAATATCGAAGACAATCAAAAAGATCTCATCAAGAATATGGTCAATGAGATCACAAAACTGCAGACTAAAAATATCTCTGAATTTGAAAAAGCAATTGCCAAAGTGGTTGCGCTATCAGAAAAACTAGTGGAAACAGGAAATCCTGCTCAACAAAAACTAGGAGAAGCTGTCAAGGGACAGGCTCAAGAAGAATTACTCAGGGCAAAAGGTATAACTCTTTCAGGCGAAAAAGATACCTTTCTTAACAGAATGGGTAGAGAAGTCGGAATAAAGACTGACGAAGATCCTCTCGCAGCAAAAACTGGTGGAATCGGAAAGATCGCAAAAGGATTCTTAAGCGAGGCAAAAGGCGGTTTCATGATGGGTGCTGGTCCAGAAGAAGGTGGATTTTACGATAGAGTTTTCAGAACAGATGAAACTAAACGACAGAGAGAACTTTCTCGTAATGAAGAAAGAGTCTCCAATGAAACTAACGTAAGCGCGGAAGAACTGTTTAAGAAAACAATCGAAGAAATTCTTAATCAAAAAACAGAAGAAGCAAAAAATAGCGAAACTGATTCTAATGTTAGCAATGAAAACAATGTAACTTCTACTGTTCTAGAGAAATTAAGTGATATTACAGAAGAGCAGAAGAAGATACTACAAGAAAAGGGTATCGCGCCTGCCTCGGAAAACGATATTTCGTATAGAAAAGACGGGAAGGTTTTAAGTAAAGAAGAAGTTTTTGCTGCACTGAAAGAAAGACCAACTACCAGTAGCGAATCCCAAGAAGATGCTGCTGGTGTTTCAAAAGACGCAAAGATAGAAGCATTTACGAGAATTGCTGAATCTTCAACCATTCTCCAAGAAAATTCAGGTGAATCCTTGGACATATTTAAGAAGATGCTCGAAAAGATGGATTATCTTGCCAAGTGGTTCGAGGATAATGGTTCAACACTGCTGTCTGGTTTTAATGCTGGCGGTTCAGGGGGCGGATTACTTGATACTCTTGGTGATGCTGGTGATTTGATTGGTAATAAAGGTTTTAAAAAACTTGGAGGGTTCGCTCGCAAAGCTGGAGGATTTCTTTCTAAGAATGTCGGTAAACTTGGTGCAGTTGCTGCTGTCGGTATGGGAGCATATCAGGGTATTACTGGATATAATGATGCCGCTGATCAGGAAGAAGCGCAAAACGCAGATATTGAAAATAAAGTAAAAAGTGGTGAAATTACACCACAGCAAGCAAAACAACTGAAAGAAGAAAACAAAAAATCAGCAACTGTTAACAAAGGAAAGGCAGTAGGTTCCGGTGCAGGAACTGCAATCGGTGCAATTGCTGGTGGCGCACTAGGTTCTCTTCTCGGTCCAGTCGGAACAGTCGCAGGTGGTGCTGCTGGCGCATGGTTGGGCGAAAAGGCAGGCGGTTGGTTGGGTGAAAAAGCAGGTGGACTGATCAATTACTTCAGCGGTGATGATAAAACAAAAGCAACTGCAGAAAAACCGAAAGAAGGTGTGTTTTCTAAAATCGGTAATTTCGCTAAGGATAACAAAGGAGCATTGATTGGTGCTGCATTGGGTCCAGTCGGAATGGCGGGTGGAGCATTACTAGACATGCAAAGTAAGAAAACTGCAAAACCTGAAACTGGAAAAAATGTTGACAGTTCTATTATCGAAGCAGGAACTGAAGCAACAAGAGATAAAATGAGAATTAATGTCCCACCACCAACAGTAATTCAACAAAATACCGGAACATCTGCAGGGGGACCAACAATAACTGCGCCAGGGGGTGTCGCAAACGTTAGAACTGACGACCCGACTTGGTTAAGATTCCAGCAAAAAAGAGCAGTGGCATAATGAAATGGGGGAGCGAAACGCTCCCCCAAGTTTTTAGTCATCAGCGAGACTCGAGAAGTAACTCATCGTGTCATCGTCACTGTCTTCTTTCCAAGGTGGACTGTCATCTGTTGCCTTGGCAGCAGGTGCATTACGCATCTTAGTTTCAACGAACAGTTCATCTTCAGCATCAAGAGGATTAACCTTCTCAGCAGTTGCCATACGAGAACCGCCTGTGAGAACAGCATTCATCTTCGCCTTCAGTTCATCATATGACTTGAAGTTCGAAGGATCCAGGAAAGTGGCAAGCGAATGCGCATTCTTCCAGACCTGCTCCAACTTATCTTCATCCTCATCAAGAGGTGTTGGACCATCGAATTCTGACTTATCGTAGTTACGATAACCTTCAACCTGACGAATGCGCAACTTGAAGTTAGCACCTTCCCAAAGGTCGAATGGGTTGACTGGTTTTTCATCTTCAAAGGTTGGTTGCATCACATCCTTGATCTTGTCAAAGATTTTCTTACCATACTTATAGAGGAATACCTTACCTTCATTCTCAGGATTTGCGGGATCGCGAATCACTAGAACGTTGGAGATGTAGGAAAGACGACGCTTTTGTTTACGAGCGATTTCCTTATTCGCTTCGATACCTGAGTTCCAAAGTTCGGAATTCAGTTCGCCGACTGGATCTGGTTTATTGATTGTGGTCAACGAGTTTTCGATATACCACTTTCCAGTTGGACCCTGGAAACCATGATCAAAAACGCGAACCCAAGGAAGTTCTTCACCAGCGGGTGCAGGAAGAAAGCGAAGTACTGCTTGACCATTGCCTGCCTTGTCGACAGTTGGTTTCCAGAAGCGATCGTCGTCGCCACGCTTTTCATTTGATGGGTTTGCGATTGACTCAACTGCCTTCATGAGTGAGTCGAAGTTTCCGCGATTCTTGCGGAGTTCTGATAGTGAATTAATTGACATATGTATTGTCCTTATATTTGCGTTGTATGTTAGTATTTGCGATTTGTATCATAATCATCGTAGTCGTCATCATCATGACTACTAGAGTATTTATACAAGTTTTTACGGTGCTTATTTGTTTTGTCAACACCCTTGCGTACTTCTTTTACTCTTGGTTCAGAACCATAGTAATCTTTACTTCTTGAATTGCTCATTAACAGACCATTTGACCTTTCTCGTTGATCCATAGTTGAGAGAATTTCGCCTTATCGAAACGAACGAATGGGCGATACTTACTTATCAAAAGATTTAAATCATTCCAGATAAAATCATTCAACAATTCAGTATTTACATTATACCTGAAATCTAGTAGTTTGTCAAGTATAATAACTGTTTCTAGTGAAATTTTATTGCCCAACAACATCCTAATTACTATTGGATGTTGTTTATCATATGAAACCAGAGGGTCTTGCTCTGCCTTCTCTGCTTCTAGGAGCAAGCGACTAATATCGTCTGCGAACATGTAAGATAATCTATCTTGTCTACCTTTCCACTTTTCATAGATGTCATCAGAATCTGCACTAAAGATGCCGCCGTTCTTATCTCCTGCTGCAAAGTTTGCAACAAAGTAGTTGATAATTTCTTGACGAGCGACGAACTTCTTCGCCAGTTTCCTGAATAGGAAAACATCTCTCCGTTTTAAGAAGGCAGATTCTGATGACTTGACAGCACCTTTAGTAACGGTGATGTCATATGTTGGAGTAGTAAAGTGTAGTTTAAGTGCCATGTAGAGGCGATAAACTTCATATGCTTCCATTAAAGTGGTAATTTCCCGCCAGATTTACGCTTTAGCATATTTAGTTCTTCTGCTTCTGCTCTAATCTTTTCTTTAAGGGAAGTGGTGAGTAAAACAGCAACTGACTCCATCTCAATATCTTTTTTGACACAATAGTCAAGAAGAATATCCAAACAGGGAATACCATTCTCGAATGATTGTTTCTCTATGAATTGAGAGAACTCAGTTGCTGAATTATACTCTTTTGTAATTAAAAATTCATTGGTTACTTCAGAACCATCCATTACCATGTTCAAAGTTATTATCCTGCATAAAAAATGTGATCACCGATTTTCGCAACACGCCTCAAGTTCCATCTTGGATTTACATAATCCGCATGGTAGAATAGCACGTTACGTCCAAGTATACCCTGATTTGCCCCAGAAAGCAATACTTTTTCAGCAACTTTTTTAGATTCTGAATATTGCTGGGCACTGCGCACGCTCTTATTACCTTCGCATACCCACGAGAACTGGCAAACACGCTTAGTTCTCTGATATACGACTGCGCATACAGACTTCGGGAATTTGGGACTTTTTACGCGATTGATAGTTACTGCAGCAACCGCCAACTTACCTTGAGTTGACTGGTTTCCTGCTTCGTAGTAAATATTGTCTGCTAGACATTTTAATTCGCGATTATTTGCTAAGTGTATATTTTGGGTTTCAATTTTTCTTAGCGCGACTTTCTTTTTTTCTTCTGCCGCATCTTCTTTAATCTCTTGGATTACTTCTACAAAGCCGAGGGAATATTCCCTCGTATCTCTCTCGATAGCATCTTCAGCATATGAATTGATTCCATATAAACTATATACTAATACTGTAAAAATCGAAAGAAACTTGAAAAACTTCTTGTTAAAGGAAGTCATCTTATTTCCTAATACTTGTTAAACTTGAGAGGGTATTATCCAGTGACTCCCCACACTGGTTGCCCGAAGACAAAAAAACCCACTATGCGTGCTTTTTCAAGTAGAGGCGTAGTGGGTTATGCAAATATTTATAAGCATAGAACCGCAGCGAAACTCGGTCCACCCGTTTAATCGAACGGTTGATAGTTTTATTCTGTTTCGAGGAAAAACTATCAAAAACCCAATGCTAGCTTAAGCAGCTAGAGCAAAGGCAACGTTATCGTTTGCATTTACATTTAGTGGCGCTTTGCCAGTCAATCAGTCTCGGTATTCCTATTACACGAAAATCGAATTCCAAGGTCACCCCCATCATCATCCATCACGTTAGGTATCTCCTTGCGCTAGGAGACCTTGTCACAAACCAAATTTACCGTTATGCGCACTCACGAATAAACTAGTATGCCACGGCTGCACTGAAATGCACCACCGAGGTGATGAATGATGGTGGAGGTGGGGGGAGTCGAACCCCCGTCTTTCCGCTTTTATTGTCAACTGTCATCAACTGATAATCTATTTATACTATAGATTCTTTTAGAAGTCAAGTGTTTTATGCTTCCCACGGAAGTTTTTTTCCTACCGACCCCCATTTACCAATAGGGCAGGATGCACGATTTAGTTTAGTTTTTGCGGGCATGAGACAACCGCATTTCATGCACAGTTTTGCTTTTAAAAACTCACACTGTCTACAAATTTCCATCCGTTGTTCGGACAGTTCACTCACTGGTATAATACCCATTTTCATAATAGTCGCGAGTGCGAAGAAGTTTCTTCACCCAGTCGTCGCGCTTTTCGATGAATACCTGAGGAACATCATCTTCAACTGCGATTAGAATTACCAACCATGGAACAGGAATCCCAGTACGTTCTTCATACATGATAGCATATGCTGCCGTCTGCATGAAGTAACTCTCAATGTATGATTTTGACTTCGGTTTATTTGAAGTCTTAAAATCGATAACAGCACGTTTACCGTTATACTCAGCAATACAGTCGACGCGACCTGCCATACGCAGATGATCACTGTAAAGTGCAAGTTCCTGGCAATGAATGTTACTGATTGGATCTAAGATAGATTTGAATTTGTTGAACATCTCGACGTCGAGCATCGATGCTTTGACTTCATCAATCTTGTCGCTTACGTTTTCGTTTTTGAGATACGTTTCAGTTAGTGTGTGGATCTTAGTTCCGCGAGTTGATGCTTGTCTGGAAATCTTATCCGCTTCTTCTTCGCCAACACGCTTTCGCCAAGCAGCGATAGAGTCGCGAGAAAGAACACCAAGAACGGTGGTGGCAGAGGGATATGCAGCGCCACTGGCATTTACATAAACTCTACCACCATCTTCGCTCGTAGTTGATTGGGCAAAATCTTCATAATCATATATCGTTTCAAACATCATAAATCCATTATACTATAATTGACAGAAAAGTCAAGCCCCTAATTATGTTTTTCTTCGTATTCTAAACGAGCAAGGATATATTCCTTGACAAGTTTTGACCTAACAATATCATTCACGGAAAATTCAACCGTCTTAAATGATGGCATCATGTCAGCAATTGCGATAAACTTTTGCAACCCTGACATGTCGTTCTTTTTATTTAGGTCGGTCTGGCGGAAGTCTCCACAGAAGATAATCTTGGAGTTCTTACCGATACGAGTCATAATAGAGTTGAGTTCCATGTCAGTCATGTTCTGACATTCGTCAACGATTATGATTGAGTTATCAAGTGTGATACCACGCACGAACGAGGTGATTAGGAAATGAACGGTCTTTTGTTCCTGCATGCGCTGGAAGGGTTGGATGTGATTGAACAAGTCATCACAGATCTCAACATATGGTAAAGTATAGACCTCTGTTTTTTCCTTCTCGTCACCTGGAAGGTGTCCGATATCTCTTGATGGTACTGCTGAACGCACGACAACCACACGTTCATAGTCTGTTGTTTGATCAAGTACTTCTTCAAGTGCTTTATACATGGAAATAAAAGTTTTTCCTGTTCCTGCTACCCCATGTAGTAGCATCGCAGTGGACTGTTGGTTGTAAAGATCGAAAAAGAGTCGTTGGTTTTGTGTCTTTGGTTGAATGTGTTTTAGATCAGAATGTTTTACTTTGCACAGTTTACTCTTTTCAATTGTTACTTTTGGTTCAGAATTCGTTACAACTTGGAGGTTGTTTTTTCTTCTTGTCATAAACAGTCCTTAATCTTATCTAGAGTGAATACAAAAATGGCGACGCCACACATGGTGGAATCGCCCATTGTTACCGAGTGAGTTCGGTATCTGAAATTGGAATAGGGATTGGTTTTAAACTCATACAAGTATTTATTAAACTGCGTCGCTCCACCACTCTGGAACCGGACGATTTTTCCACTTTGCCATAGTTTTTTTCGCGCCGATATAATAGTTCCGATACGAAACAACTGAGCAAGGATCTTTGTATTCATCGGGCATAGCAGGAGTCGGTTGCGTAAAATACCCCACAGGAATATTAGCAGGTGGTTTACGTAACCAGTATACTAGGCGATCAGTCGCATGAATCTTACCATAACGGTAAGTATATTCCTGTAGGAGATCTTGCAACAAACACATCAACCAATTATAATTATTGTTAGACTGCCGAACCCAAATAGCACTAGGATGATTAATATGCGATGCCTTGTAAAGCATATTCTCCATATTATCATCGTTAAGGCGCCAACGCTTTATGCGTCGACCAGAAGATGCATCAATATACTCTTTACCATCGAGCATACGATGTGCTGTTGACAATAATTGGGCATACTCCAAAATCATTTTAACGACGTGCTTATCATTGTGATATGTAGCACAAGTTTTAACGTCGCGGTCAAGGTAAAAAATATTCATAATATATCAGTTCTCAAGTTTAAAGGGAATTTCCTCAATCGACTTACGAATGCATTCGAGATGCGCTTTCGTAGTATTAGAAATATACTCTGAATCTAGGCAAAAGTCAATAGATTTTATAACATCAACGGGATCCATTTTGATAAGACCCTCGACTGTTATACGCTCAGAAGTTTCGCCGAATGCATTGACGCAAAAGATAACAATGTTGACATCCATGTCAGTATACAGTGGTATCCGATACAACCGCTTACTGTTAACAAACTTATCGGGAAATTTAAGTATATCCGCCATGTTCTTATTTATTAAAATACCTTGACATTGTATAGACCTTGGAACATTTCGGCATCTTTTTCATTATTTACCATAGGAAATCCCTTAATGTTTAAACTAGTGTTCAGGAGCATAGGACAACCTGTTTCTTCATACCATCGTGTCAATAATTCAAACAATCCTGGATGCTGCTGCTCGTTTACAGTTTGGACGCGAGATGTGCCATCAACGTGAATGATAGCAGGGAACTTTGTAGGAAATTTACATCTTGCAGTAAACTGCATGTAAGGGGATACTTCAACTGGCATGTCAAAATACTCTGCTGCATGTTGCTCAAGGATGACGGGTGCGAATGGTCTAAACTTTTGTCTGCGCTTAATTTCATTTACTCTATCCTTAATGTCTAGTCTAGATGGATCAGCGAGAAGACTTCGGTTACCGAATGCTCTTGGACCAAACTCTGCCTTTCCACTAGCAACTCCAACTATACCCTCTTTAAGCAAAGATGTCAATAGATTTTCTACAGGATATTCGGTATCAATATTTTCACCGAGATATGGACCCTGCCAGTTTAGTTTTCTGCGGTTGTTTGCAGCAATAGCACCGAGGGAACTACCTGCATCTCCTGGGTTCGGAATAATCCAGATATTATCAAAATATTTTCGAGCAATATGATTGGCAGAGCAGTTAAGCGCGCAACCCCCTGATAATACTAGATTATTTTGGAAAGTGTCTTTCATCTTTGCGCGAACGAGCAGTTTCTCGAATTCTTCCGCATAAATCTTCTGCGCTGATGCAGCAAGATCATAGTGATCAGGATCTTCTTTTTTCATCCACCACTTGCATCCACGATGCAAATTAGTTTTCTCATACAGTTCGCGCATTTCCCAATAATACTTATCAGGATCGCCATACGCTGCCATACCCATTAAGATATACTCATCTTCGTTTGGTTTTAATCCAACTCTATCTGTTATAGCAGAATAAAATAATCCGAGAGAGTTTGGATAATCCATGCTCCACTGTTTCTTCATCTCGTTACCAGCGCACGTCCAAATTGATGCCGTGTCAAATTCGCCGATAGCATCAATTACTAATGCAGTTGCAGTATAAAAATTAGACGTGTAATAACCAGCAGCGGCATGTGACTCGTGATGGTTCGCATATTGTATTGGTGCAGTTATACCAAATGATTTTAGATACTTCTCGGCGCTAAACCTAGTCAATCCTTGTCCTGAAAGCAATCTGCGCATTGCGCGCAATCTTGGTTTCTCATACCAATGTATATTTTCTGGTCTGCCAAACTTCAGGGCTGCTTCTATGAGATCTGGATTCAGATGCTTATCATTTTTAACACCGCTATATCTCTCTGCATGAGAAGCGAAAAGAATCTCTACTCCATCAACAACAGTTAATGCAGCATCATGCGCTCCTGCAGATATACCCCATTCAATCATAGATAAATGGATCGCTCTTTCGGATCTTATTAATTTTCCGGCGTAACTTATACGCAGCATATAATTTGAGTATAAATTTTAACATAACACGGTTCTTTAAATCCATTCTCTATCTGTCAATTCTTTGATTGTTTGCACTGCATAGTTATAGTGTGGAATTTTTCCTGGATGCATTCGGTCTCGCGCAGTATTATCTCTATTTGTCATAAAAGGATTTTTCTGTGTATTATATGGTGAATGCACTCGTAACATTCGATGTGTTAGATTATCCCATGACGAAAAAAGTACTTTAATATTTCTTTCGGCAGCAATATCCAACATATAATTAATATTGAATGATAATTTTCGAAATTGATACGTATCTGGTAATTCTAGGAATAATTTTGCAATATTAGTGCGCAAATCAGGGATAGTCCAATCCGGAGATACATTATGGATAATGCCTTTATCATCAACATGAAGTTCTCTGTATATCGAAGGTAATGTTACTATTGCAAGATCAATATCCACAAACTTAGTAAAAACAGAAAAAGTTCTAGTAATTCTCTCTAAACTTGCTCCGCCAAGTCCAACATTATACGCTTTACAACCTATCATAGAACGAATATTGCTAATGAATATTTCGTGTGTTTCTAATCCCTCGCCGTATGTATAACTATCACCGAAAAAACCAATTTTAGTTTTATCACATTCAGTTAAATCCCAAGTATCTCTAAATCCATAACTATTGATATGATACTTCCAAGTATTTTCTGGCGTCAGTTTTCCCTCGTCGAACATTTTTTTTTCATAATTATTTGTGTAATTTACTTCAATCCCATCCGGATATTGTTGAATCAAATACGAACCAAATATTTTGATATCATCAAGAGTTTCAAATGAAGTTGATGCCATAGATGAGAATGTTGATTCTACATGTTTATTATAATCATACATCGTCATATTTGCCCAATGGGTCTCCAATATTGGATGAATCGGGCGTAAGGATCCACCCTTCTTCCCTTGCTATTCGCAACAAATCCTCATCATTTATATATTGCTTTGTGCTATCACCATTGATCAAATTAGTCGCATCTTTCAATTTAGTATCTGGTAGCGTTTGATACCAGTCGCGAAGAATCTCTGGAAATGTTTCAACAAGATTTTTGTTTCTGCGTTGATCATATTGACTGTAGAATGTTTTAAAATCGCGCCAGAGAGTGATTTTATTACTAGTTCTTCTATGCGGCGCTTCGACAATATCAAGATAATCGATCAATCGCTCGATACTTACCTTCTCGTAATCATTCCACAATGGACGATCTTTTGCTTGCTCGTACCATGTCGATAACTTTTCGCGACAATAATTCTTGATGTGATCAGGAAGCGCAAGAGGACTTTGGAAACTGGGGAATCTCAATAAATTCAAACTCAAAGTAGGTGTTTTAGTTTGTGTCATTTCTTTTATGGAATAGATGTCATCCATAAATTCAGTAATATCAAATAAACATAAACTGTTTATGGTCATCATGATATTAAGACCTTGAACATTACCCTCCGCGAGAATACGAATAAGATTTTTTCTCCAAATTTCGTAATTAAACCCATCGCGAATATACTCCGCATGATGTTTGGTAGATTCACAACTGGTATAGACAGAAAAACTCTTGATGTTTTTGCTCTTAGCGATCAATCTATCAATAGTTTCATCTTTAGCAATCAAGTTGGTGTTAATAGCAAATGCCATGTCGCTATCTTGTTTCTCAAACCAATCAAGCAGTCTCCATGTTTCAGGACTCATCAACGGTTCGCCGCCAGTAATTCTCAACTCTTTTAGTGTATCGGCAAGACCATTATCCCACCACTTCCAGAAAGCATCAATATATGGATTGGTTTCGTCTTTAGCAAATGGTTCGGTCCAAGAACCATCTTGCTCAAATGCACCTGCGCCATCTGATACAAGGTTCTGGTATGGTCCGTTCTGCTTAATATCTCTCGCCCATGAAGTAGAGAAACTGGCATTACAATATGAGCAAGCAAGATTACAAGTCCTATCAAATGCAATCTCAAAGGTTCGAAGAGATGAATCATCCTTCCAATCGCTGCTATATGCCTTTTGAAGATCGTCTTCGGTGTGAATAATAGATTTGAATACTCTGTCACTGACATTATCTCTGCCAATATCTTCAATCTTCCAACAGTACTCGCACTCAGATGGTCGATCGCCATCCTGCATCATCTTACGCATTGCTTTTTTATGCATGGTATTATGGATTGCAGAAGGATTGTTAGCAATCTCTTCAAGTGGAATCTTATGTGCGGGTGGGTGATGACAACTTGCCGTTGTTCCGCTACCTAACCAAGTGGTTGCATTATACCATTTTGCACCACAAAAACTTTTAGACTTACTATCTAATACTCTGTTGCGGTATTCCGATAATGTTTCTTCTGGTTTCTTGAACGAAGTCATCATTCTTTCCAATCTTCAAGTAAGTTCACATACATCGGGAATGTATTACTGAAATTCTTATTTCTTCTTATGTCATATTCATTTACAAATTTGACAAAGTCGCTGCGATATTTATCTGCTGTTGGTGTGGTTCGCAGATAGTCACAGAATCTTTTAATTTGATCCCATTCTTCAAGATATAGTCTTGCCCACTGCGATGAAGAATGATATTTCAACCAACCCTCGCAGTATTTCTCAATCTTATCTGCATACTCTATTCTGGTTTCAGTGTCGAGTAGTGTCGCCTGTAAGTATGGAGGATACCGTAAGTAGTTAACACTCAACGGAACTCTATTCTCCTCAGTGTTTTTATTGAATAGAACACGCAGATCCATGATATGCTCGACGAATTCAGCAAAAGATGGCAAACTTAGAATATTAATAGTTGTCATGATGTTAACACGGGAATTGGTTTCTCTGAGAATACGTTCTACGTTTGCATACCACTTCATGTAATTGATGCCATCACGAGCATACTCTGCTTGCGCGAAAGTGCTCTCTGCGCTAGTATAAATTTGAATGTCTTTGACTTTACCCTCGAGAGAGTTAATCATATCAATCAACTTGTCGACCAACTGATCAGGAATACCCAAGTTTGTATTGATACCAAGTTCTATGTCAGCAGGTGGATTTTGTTTTATAAATTCCATCGTCTCCCAGAAATCTTTACTCATAGTGGGTTCACCACCAGTCATTCGGAAGACTTTCAGATTCTTTATTGCATCTGGAAACCACTCTTTAAATGCTTCTGAGTATGGATTATGTTCACTATTTTTATATGGGAATCTTCCGACTTGCTTCAACCATTCTAGATTGGTTGTTCCGAATTGCGTGGGATATGGACCATTCTGTTTAACATCATCCATCCACTTACTGGAAATTTCAGGAGAACAATATGCACAGGCAAAATTACAGGCGTTAGAAAATGATACTTCAAGATATGTTGGATACACATTGGCATCCCATGGTGTATGCGCTATCTCACCGATTTGATCATATGACCACCACTCTGCAGTCTTGTAATGTCTATCCGAAAAATACTCTGTATTGAGATCCTCGATTTTCCAACAATATTCGCACTCAGATGGACGCTCGCCCTCGAGCATCTTTTTACGTTGCAGTTTTTTAAACGAACTGTTGTGCAACGCATTAACATCGGTTGCAAGTTCTTCTAATGGAATTTTATGTGGAGATGGATGGTGACATGAATGGTTGTAACCATTCTGCAGATACAGGGTTGTTTGCAACCATTTTGCTGCACAGAAAGAAGGACTTATTGCATTGATAACATCACGTTTCCTGCCAAGTTCTTCTATTCGATCTTCATTCCGTATCATTTATAACCAACTGCCATATATCTATAGAAATGTCCGCACTTCAACATACCAGCGTATACTGGTTCTTTGATATTGTTGATGCTCAAGAATTCCTCTAGATTACTAGCAAGACGAACATGCTCATGATTTTCTAGATTATTTCCTTGGACGATATATTTAGTCGAACTAGGAATAGAGTTCCACCATGCATCATAAACTTCTTGTGTCACATGCTCAGTGCTGGTATTGATCACTAGATCCGGATGTGCATGATTGAGCGGCATACCATTTTGCATGTCGTGCTGACGAAATGTAATATCGTGATAGCACTCATCGATAGCAGCAAATACCTTTTTACATTCAGGATCTGCGTCAGTGGTTAGAATTCTGGCATCAGGAAACTTATGTGCAATAAACTGCGCAAGAACTCCATACCATCCGCCGAAAATTACGATAGATCTATCCATGTGAGTTACATGTTCGAGTAACCACTTTTTGCTATCGATCTGACTGTCCCAAAAGTTCTCCGAGAATCTATATGCATTATCTGGATTATTACGGATATATTGCATCCAAAGCATTACAACATCAAAATTAACCACGTCTCATTTTCGCAATCTCTAAAATTTGTTCATCATTGATAACAGGAACAGCATTGCTCTTATGTAGAACGCTGATGCCCTTGATTAGTGTGCCCGTATAGACCTGTTCTTTACGAGTATAGTTTACGCCGATACCAGCACCAGAAGGATACTTCTGCCGATGGTCACTGACTTCATATTTAGGGAGAGGTGTGCCACGCAATTTAGGATTATACTTACCTTGACGATAGGCGACATACTCTTCGAATGTCTTGGTCTTGCTGCCGATTCGCTTCATCTGCTTGTTGTATTCCACCCAATCCTGGGAATATCGTGCCGCGACACCCTTGTTAGAAGTCTTGCGCTTCTTGGTGTTAATGGTGGTGTAGGCATGTGACATAAGTTGCATAGACATAACAAAATCCTTTTCAAACTCAACATACTCTTATACCTTATCGAAAGGAAAATGTCAAGCTAAAAATAAGGCTTGACATTTTTTAAATTATGGAGTAGGGTGGTTAATCAATAGGAGAAGAAATGATGAATATTTTTTATGAAACTGGTAACGCGAAAAATAGCGATTTTAATCCGTTCACAATCCTGAAAATGAATCCTAATAGTGCTTGGGCGAATCATTCATATAATCATTTTGTTCTGTGTCACATCTTCCGCAATTCGCCTGATCCTCGAGAGAAAATTCAAGCCGGAAAAGAAATTGAAATCGCTGAACGAAAAATGACTTTCTGGGAACGCCATCGTGAGTTTGATCGTGAGTCTGCCGAATATTATAGAAAAAAATATTACCGAATGTAATTTGAAGCTTGACTTTTCCCTGAATCTAGGGTATAGTGAATAATATTATGGAGGGTTTGATGGTTATCGATATTACTCGACGCGAAGAAGAATTGCTAGAACTACTCGGCGTTTCGTGGAACGGATGGCAGTATGAACAGCAAAATTTTGCTGAAATTAATTTTGAGTTGGAAGCGAATGGTGTTCCGACGTATAAATCTTTCGAGGAATACCTCGAAGGTCGTCTTAAATATAAGCAAAGGATTGCAGCATAATGGTTAGTATTACGACTGAGGTCGAAGTTTACATGGACGACTTTGATGATCAAGATCTGATCGAAGAACTCGCAGATCGAGGTTACTATGTTAGCAAGTCAAGCAGCGACATTCCTGTCGCACAGAGTCTTTATGATGCTTGGGTCTACAAGACTGGCAATTTTGAAGATCTATTTCGGCAATTTTGCCAACATACAATCGGGAGAAGTTTTTAATGTCTACATCAATTCACGACCAGGAACTCGACGCGCACTTCGGTCGAGTTGAGAGCGATCTCTATTCGCTGAAGGAAGAACCAACCTCAGATACTGTGTATTTTGATTTTAGTGAACCAAATACAACTTTACTTACTTGGAAGTTGCACGATAAACTCCATCGAAGTTAACAGGAGGTTCGCCCTCCATGCGCTCGCGCATCATGTCATAGTAATTTACCAACTCTCCTCGCCAGCAGTCTTTTAGATCGCTGGCGATTTTTTTGGCATCTTCCCAATTACCTGCGCGATACAATTTTAAGAATTTCTCATGCAACATTTCACCAGTAACATCGCTGAATGGTAGAACAGTATAAATTGAAACTGGTTTGGTCTTACCCTTGACTGCAAGCAGGTCGAGTTCTACTACTTGGTATACAGTCCCAACCAATTGGGCAGTTTGTGGTCCGACGACGAGTTTGACTCCATAAGGTTTGGATTGACCTTCGAGGCGAGCAGCCAGATTAACCCCATCGCCCAAGCAAGTATAATCAAAACGCTGGTCGCTGCCCATATTACCAACAACCACAGTGGCAGTGTTAATACCAAGACCCATACCGAAAGCTGGAATGCCTTCTGCTTTAACTTCTTCATTGAATGTCTCCAGATCCTTTAACATATCTAATGCGGTACGAACAGCATTTTTAGCATGATCAGCATCATCTAACGGTGCATTCCAGAATGCCATCTGAGCGTCGCCAATATACTTATCTAATGTGCCATTGTTATCAATAATTCGTTTTGTCATTGCAGTCATGTATCTGTTCATAATCTTCGTCAGACCCTGAACGTCTTCGCCGTAGTGTTCGGAAATAGTAGTGAATCCGCGAACGTCGGTGAACATAATTGATAATTCTCTAGACTCGCCGCCTAGTTGCAATAACTCAGGATTCTTCTGAAGTTTCTCAACCATGTCGGGTGAAAGATATGTGCCGAACTGCTTCTTAATTTGTTGCTTCTGAAGATATTCGCTGACATACTTAGCAGTATAGATATGAATATAGATTAGCGCAATTGCGAACACGTTAAACGTAACATCGAGTAGAATACCCTTGCTCGCGAACAGATAAACAGGTAGATAGAAATATCCACCGAGTAAAACAGCAATATAAATTATAGAGAAACGAAATCTAGAGAGAATGATCAATGCAAGAGCAAGACCCAGAAACGCCGCAAGATCTGCAAGTTGACCCCAAACAGGAATCGACACAGAGTCTCCATTTATCAGAGTTTCAAGAATACTCGCCTGAAGGACGTGGGGATGTTGCGCACCTGATGGAGTCGCTACAGGGTTCGCAATACCAGCAGCAGTTACGCCAACAATTACAATTTTCCCGTCAAGACGAGGAATATCACCACCTACTTCAACAGATGGAAATACGTAATTGGGATTAACAAACGTTCTTCCATATTCATCAGTTTTAATTGTTTCAAAAGAAGGAATTCGTAATGCTTCGACCCCAGTCTGATTTATCTTGGCTTGATACGAAGAGTCTCCTGCAATTACACGCAGCATCTCTAGAGCAAATGCGGGATAGTATTCGCCTGATGATTGAGATAGAAGAGGAACTCGCCTTACAACCCCATCACTCTCAGGTAGGGTTGATGTTATCCCAACACCGACAGCGGATTCTTGAAGAGGTGGAATATTACTTAGAACGCATGGATATTGAGGAAGAAATTCAGTTGCTTCTCCATCGCCGACGACGGCAACGCCTGTCCTCCGAATTGTCGCACTTACCCGAGAACAAGAATCACTTACCGTCTGGCTCAGAACGACTGGATGTGATTTAAGCGTATTTACAAGACTTCCGTCAGTACCCATCCGATCAGGTTCAGGCATAAGAATAGTAGTACCAACGATACCAGCGTTTGCCCCATAAAGATCGCTGATAATCTTAGAATGGACTTCACGTGGGAAAGGCCACTGTCCGTACTTTTCAATTGCTTTCTCCCCGATATTAGCAACTACAATTTGTTCAGATTGCGTCGGTGAACCGAGCATCAAATAATCATAAAACTTCAATCTTGTGGATTCAACCAAGTATGGGTTTGCGAGTTTTACTGTTAACAATACCGCAAAAGTAATCAGTGCCAACCAAGGTGAGAGTAGAACTTTTTTAGTTTTTTGTATAAGAGTATCCATTACATGGTCCAGTCGTGCATGTTATTTCCATTTTCGCAGAGTCGGCAGCAGTCAAGTTGTTTTGTATAACAGTCACACCAATTCCAGGACTATTTAGTAAAAGTTGAAATTGCTTCATAGAAGAACCTAATTGAGTAACCGATGCCGTTACTCCACCAAACGGTGCGCTGATATCTAGAAAATGGTTAGCAGTTCCCTGCTGTAAGGTACTGATATTATTAGCATTTCCTAAAGCATTGATAAACAACGATTTTCCTCCAGCATCTTTTTGTTGTGCCGAGATTTGATTACCAAGACCATTAGTGATAATCTCGGCGTATTTGCTACCTTGTTGTTGCGTCAATGAGACTACGTTGTTATTACCAGTAACGGAAACTTCTGCCAAGTTCTTACCAATTGGAGTTGTCGCTGTCCCTTGATTGATGGTGATACTATTGCTGTTACCATTAATCGTCATTGCTTGTGCGCCATTCACACCACGGATTTGGTTCTGCTTAGAGAACTGTTCGATGTAAACAGAATTACTAGAACCAGTTACATTGATGTAGATAGAGTTTTGTGTAATCGCATTTGTTTGATTAATCTTCAGCGATTGATTAGCACTAATTGTTGCCAATGGATACGTTGGAGTAGGCGGCGCTGGAGGAGGCGGTGGTGGAGCAGAAGAACCAGCATTAGGAGCAACAGGCGTAAAGGTTGCACCATTAAGCGACGTTGTTCCTTGCATCTGATCAATAAAAAGAATTGGCGACAATGCAGTATCACCAAGATTGAACGAGGCAAATCCTAGAAGATAGTTACCATCAGCAGGAACTGTGAAGACTGCGACTTGCCAACCTGTAGCACCATAAGATCCAACAGAATAATTTCCAGTTCCTTGATTGGTGAATCCTAGAAGCGCGAAGTTTTGAGTTTGTCCGTTGATTGTCGGAGTACCATTACCACCAGTGACAGTAATCATCGAACCATCATTATACGGAACATAGTCCGTAGAAACATATTGCCATGCATACGTGTATGTAGTGCCTGCTTGGAGGAATACCGTTCTACTAATCGACGTAGCATTAGTTGGATACATGTTGCCGTTAGAATAGATTGTATTTCTAATTGATGTAATCGTGGATCCTGTCAACCCCAAAGTCGACATGGCACTATCAAACCCAGGAGAACCACCACCTGCTTGTAATGCAACCATGTAAGAACCATATGGTGTAACAGTCCAGCACTTACCGCCACCTGGACAATAGTTAGTCATACCAGTTGTTACTTGAACGCCAGAACCACTATCGCTCCACGAAGTTCTTGCTGTAGTTGAACCGTTGCTTACTGTCCATCCTGCGTAGTTCCCGTTTTCGAAACCGTAGTTTGTGACTTGCGCAAACGCTGGTATTGTAAAGAATAGTAAGAATAGAGCGATTAGTTTTTTCATCTTGCACCTGTTTCTTGCATCACAGTGATATTGCCCTGTGGTCTACCAGTTCCCGATGTTGTCCACTTATCGTCCACAAAGTTGTAAAAATCTATCAGACCATTTTGAACCGATACAACTTGTGCTTCGTTACCTTTCTCCAACCAGATAGTAACTGCCTGTTGCCTATCTTCTGACAGTCGAGTATATACCCAACCTACCTGAACGTTCTTCTTGAATGTCGGTGACACATTAGTATAGACTGTTTCTGCTGGTTTACCGCCTTCGTTAAATTCAGCGAAAACGTCTAGTAGTTCTTGAGGTGTTGCTTGACGAAGCATGGTAACCGTAACTTGTTCCGTGCTATCATCGGTGCCTGCATCTGGATCCTTATTGTCATCCGATGCTGCTTTTGCGGGATTCGTAAATTTCTTTAAACTATCTCTAGCAAGTTGTAAGAGACTTTGACCATCATCTGTTTCCAAAGGAACAATTTGAACGTTGTTATCTAATGTCTTAACCAAAGGATTGATCACAACAGGAGGAGCAGGAGGGGCAAAGTTGTTTTCCACAACTGTTGCTTGGAATGGTTGGTTTAAAGTAACTACACCAGATGCAGTGATAACATCAATTACACCATTAGGGCATTCGGCAGTTTGTTTTGTGATGTCTAATTCGTTATAGCATTCGGGAACCAGTACGACCGTAGAACGACCTGCCTCATCAACCGACATAACGAAGTCTGTGCCACGAACTGCGATAGTAGCAGTTGGTGTGCGAATGTTTACGCCTCGTGGGTTTGTTTTTGCGACTTTACCTGATGCGTATCTGACGGTACCAAGCGCGACCCGAAGTCCAAGTTTGCCCTTCGTCTTCCCTCCCCCATCATACACAAAGTCATCCACAAGAAGGCGAGAGTTTTCTGTAATATTGACCGTAGTTGCATCATTGAATGTAATCCTAAATCTACCTTGGGAGTTGGTAGAAACTGTATCCATCTTTTCTACGCCAGCACCTTTAGATGCTACTGTAGTTTTGGCGCCACGCTTAATAGCACCACCTCCTCTGAAATCTGTTATCGACCCAATACCAGCAAAGGCAGGAGTCGATAACAGAAAAATCAGTAGAAGTTTAGTGACCCGATTTAATGTTAAAGACGCCATTTGATCCCACACTATTAATATTGATAACAGTTTCAGATGCACCATACTGTTGTGTTGTTACAGTGTTTAGCGAACCTGTCAGGTTTACATATAGTGAGTGACCGAATGTTCCACCGAGGTCGGTTTGTGTAATATCAAAGTCATTATAGTTGCCTGTCACCAGAATAGTTTGTGACGCATTTGGTGATAGTGCATCCATGTTTACTGTGTTATTATTACCGTTGAACTCCATCGAGTTACGGATGTTAGCGCCCGAACCACGGAAAACGAACGAGTTGTTATTGCCAGTAAACTTGGCATTCATGTCAAGTTGATTGCACGAGGAGTCAGTAACTTCAGTTCCGCAACGGATAGTAGCAGTATTCAGATCGCCGAGTTGACGAATTGTTACATTGGCAATTCCCTGCGCTCCTGTATCGGATACAACACCCATGTAAAGTTGGTTTCCATTACCTGTTTGTATTGCGATAATGCTTTGGTTATCACCACGCAGGTAAATGGGATCAATAGCAGAACCGATGACGTTAGCAGTACCAGTTTGAACGATGTTAACATCTACGTTACCCCCTTCTTGATCGATATATACCTTATTTGTTGTTGCAACAGTATTCGCTTCTGTTTCGTTTGGCGAAGTTGTTACGATTGCTGGAGGAGTTGGTGCTGTTGGCAGCACAGTTTGTGCAATCACAGATGTTCCATAACAAAGAGCAGCGCCAACTAATAAAAACTTACTTAGTTTCATTTGTCGTTTCCTTTTGTTTGAATCTCCATAGATTCTTTGTTTCACCATCCTTGATCAACTCAACAACGGCCGTTTCTATGGCAGAACGGATCGCATAACTACCTGCTTCATTACTTGTTTGTTGTCCATCAAATTCAAACGCTTTAGTCGCCATGTCGAAGAATGTGAAAGCAGTTACCCCCTCGGAAGTAGAGAGAACAGTTTTCTCTACAGTAACCGAATTGAGAACTTCGCCGGTCTGGACAGAAACTAGACGAAGACTAACTGTAACTTGGTCTTGTGTGTATTGTTGGTATGGACCGACGCCAAGGAATCTAGCACCAGTACCGCCAGTTTTAATGTTCGAGTTATAATCAATGATACCACCTTCTATGATGATACCTGCAACTTTTAGCGGTGGAAGAGGTTCAGCACCTTCTCCCGAAATCTGTTCACGCATCTGACGAACAAGTTGACGTTCTTTGATCAGGGAATCAATACCGACACGTTCAACAGGAATAAACCACTTACCATTACCTGTATCCTGTAAAGTCTTAATCAGATACGCATCTGCACCCTGGGTTACCGCAGTCGAGAAACTTGCAAGAGTTGAAGATGGTTTACGTTGACCAGTTCTATCAGTAAATGAATACAGAGCGATAGGAATTGGTTGTCCGTCTAACTCAGGAAGATTCTTGAATAGTTTTGGATTAGCAAAACGCTTGACTTCTGCGTCATCTCTGAACAGATATGATTGGTTAGCAGTAGGATGAAGCGCGCCGACACAACCTGAAGTTGCAAGTAAAAGCGGAAGGAGAATTAATTTTTTCATAACGTCTCCTTAGAATGCAAACGTGGCAATAGGAACGACAACAACCGTAGTATTGCCATTCTTATCAACTACTGTTAATGTAACTTCTGTTCCGGTCTTGACGTAACTTACAGAATTACCATCAAGATTAAATGTTCCAGAGGTTGCTGTTCCACCTTCCGCGAACAGATTATTCGAAAGTTGTGTAGCAAGTTGGGCATAAACCTGTGAGGTAAACAATGCCATAAATTTAGCAAGAGGAGTATTTGCTGCCTCTGCTCTCACTAGTGCTGCTCTCGCTGCTTCTGCATCTTTAATTGCTTGTTCGCGTGAACGCTCTTGCGAGTCGATTGACTGCACATGCGAAGACCACCCATAACCAGTAAAGGAAGGCGATTTAAACTGTTGAACAATCGGGTCTGCAAATGCAGGGCTACTTAGACTTAGTAGCGCCAGGAGCATCGTCGCTCGTTTTAGCATCTTTCTCTTCCTTTTTGTTTTTGTTGTCAGAAGAAAAATTTAAATCAAATGTAAATACTTTGAGGATCTCAATCTTTAGGTTTAATGTCATTGCTATGATCCTCTTTGATTTGTAATACTACACTCACCTTCTGGTTTAATCTAATTAAATCGTTGTCAAGCATACGAACACGATCGATTAGCGCGATTAAAATTACATTAGTTTCACCGATAAGCGGCATTAGTTTATCGGTAACAAATTTATAAATGAACCAAACAAAATAACCCATACCGACAGCAGCGACAATCGGAAATCCGTACTGTTTCACAAGTTCTGCAATCAGTTGCGGATCCATTAGTCTTTCCTTGCGTCGTTCTTCCCGTCTGCTCGTGCTATTCTATCTAAGTCAGGTCTAAGACCCAATGCGGAACTAACAACTGCATCAACGCGAATAATATCATGATTCATAGTTCTCACTCGGTTATCTAACCCCATGATAATACCCTGCATTCCTTTGATTGCCTTGACGACGCTCTCGAGAATGTAGTTGATAACGAAATACACAAAAACCCCACCGAGCAACGCTGCTGCGATAGGGAATCCTACATCACCAATAAGTTTAAAAATTACATCGTAACCCATGCAACTATTTATAAGAAGTTGCTATAATTCTGTTAACGAATTATTTCTATGCTGTTAATACTGTTTGCATTCCAAATTTCAAGATTATTTCGCAATCTTCCGTCTGACTTTAGATTTTCGTATCTTGAAGACGCTTTTTTCTTCCACCAGCGAATAATATTCTCAGAATAATGCTTGTCAAAGTTTTCTTTGCTCTTGATCAACGTTTTATCGGTTCCGAGAATGTAATTTTTTGAATTTTCGTACCCATAAGTCGAAATATAAAATCTTTTTTGGGTTGTAACGTCTTTGTTCGCTTGAATTGCGTTAGAAAATGCCAAAAGTTCGCTAGAATTATGAAATTTTAGCGAATTTTTGATAATTGATGTCATTTTATTCTGCATTTTCATTTTATACGACGCAATTCCTTCCCTGGTGAACAAAGGTTCGCCATTATTCTTGCTTGCAAACCAACTCATGGTCTCCACCCAGAAATCGTCAGAAAAAGAAAGGAGAAAATTGCTTACAGTATCGCCTGTGTATCGAATAAACGGTTTTAGACCATCATATTGCGATGCTTGCTTAATGTTTCCGTATAATGATGTCGTTTCAAAGAGACAAGTTTCCATGTCATACTTCTTGTCGAACATTTCACGAAATTCATGAGATGCACACAGAAGTGATAGTAGTTTACCGCCGAGATAATTGAATCCGAATGGTTGTGCAGGAACAATGATGAATCCCATAACCGCATGTTTGTTGAATGACCGAAGATCCGGAACTTGTCCGAACCAATCATTCCTCGGTTTGGAATTAATCAGAGGACTCGCGACTCTGCAGAAACCAACATACTTACCACTGTTCTTTTCGCGAACGATAAATTTAATTTCTTTGCCGAATGAGTTCTCGTTGCAAAAGGATGAAGTAATTTCAACCATTGTGGAGAACTCGTGCGGAGAAGTTTCGAAGATCTCGAATTCCATGTCTTCCGGATGCATGCTGAAATCAGAGAATAACATGTTCTCTGGTTCATATCCTGGAAGTGTAAGAGGAAGATTATTTACGCGATCGAGTTTTTTCATACGCATGTGGTCGTCGATCCGATCATAATTTGACATATAATCAATAAATCGACGACCAATATACTCTGCGTCTGTTTTTTCTAGGATCATTATATACTAAAACAGATCCGCGAGAGAAGATTCTACTTTACGATACTTCTTGTTGCGGTCATGCAGTTTCAATTCAGCATGTCCAGTAGTTTCGCGGATATACATCGTGCAAAGATCGGGGAACTCGTCCGCAATAATCTTCACGCTGTCATACACATATTCCTTGGTGCGAATATCTTGAAGACCGCCTTCTTCCTTGTAATACCGCGACTTGACCGTGTAGTTGTCAAGACGAGCAAGAACACCATTCTTGATGTACTGGCGAATAGAATATTCGTAATCTTCGCCGTGGTTAGTTACTCGAGCGAGAAAATCATCATGTTCAACAATCACACCAAACATCGAGGCAATGATATAGCAAATGTCATTGTATACTCGATCTTTCATAAAGAATGCATTCGATGCTGCGTAGATACCAAAGGTCTTGGCACCTACCTTCTCGCATTCCTCAAATCCACGAATAAAGATTTCTCGCTCGAGATCTTCAACACGACCCAACTTCTGTTCGCTGATTTTGACTTGAACTTCTTCAATGTCATCATCGAACATCATTAGTCGTGTACCTTCCGGATACCAACGCTCAATGAAGTTACGTTGCTTACCGATAGTTGGAACACCGCGAATAATCTGAATATCCTTTGCATAAGGATTTTCCTTTAACGCATTAGCATATCGGTCATATTCACCTTCATCCTGATCATTAACAAAGATCGTGATTTTAGCAGGATCGATGTTGTATGATTCAAGAACTTTCAACGTCTTATTCTGAATGGTATGTTCGCGGTGATAAGACGGAATAGCAATACTATATTCCATTAAAATAGATCTCCAAGTGTTGATGTTGTTTGATATGCTTTAGGGTGATACTTGGCAACTGTATCTCGACCAAGTTTAGTTTCGAGGTAGTCATACCATTCTTGTTCGTCCCACATTCCTGGTGATACACCATTCCAGAGTGGACGATAATGATAGTGTTCTTTATTAGTTCTGCGGTCAATGACATATTGCTCGCGAGTCGATTCATATTCATACGACCCAAGATCTAACATGTTCTCGCGAAGATAACAAACCAACGAAATACGTTCAGCATCTGGACGAGTCAGTTTAATCTCAGTGTTACCATGGATAATCTCGTGGTTGCTAACAAGCAACAAGTCACCAGGACGAACATTGACTGCGATACGATACTCAGGGAATACTAGATAACCACCAGTATAGTCACCACTACCAACGACCAGAAGATTGCTGAGACCATCAGCAAAGTCACCAGCGTCGCGATGCGCTGCTGTACGGAAGGACTTGTTGACAGTGATGGTGGTGAATACGGTATCGGGAACAACGAACTTAGAGTCGATTGTGTCGACTGCTTTCTTTTGGTTCGACCAACGTGCGGGAAGTAGTTCTTTGAAACCACGGTCCAAAGACTGTAGAAAAGGAAAGGCCAACTTAAACTTATCAAAATTGTCGCGAGTGTAAGTAGTAGCACGACCGAAAGGAATTCTAGGATATCGGTCATACCACCCAGCAACGCCTGAGAAAACCGACTTAGCATAGTTGGTTGTTGAAATCCAAGTTTCTGCAATAGTTTTTGCTTCTTTAGCAACATCTTCTTTACTCTTTGTTTCTAAACTGTCGACCCACTTATCGAACCAACCGAAATATTCTGGATATACTTTACATACCTGACTGCGCAACCAGACAGCGCCTCGTGTCTCGTCAGCATTAGATCGTGGTGCACCCGCATGCTTAGCACGAATTCCTTCGATACTAAGTTCGTCAATCAGTCTGCCCTTGTCAGTCATCAAGAAATCTAGAATCTCTAGTTCGTAGTCAGTTACCCAGTCGCGACCACCGCGACCTTCGACACCAAGAACTTCACCACGTGGGCCTGCTGCCATACCACGATTTTGCGATTCGGTTGCTGCTTCGCGTAGTCCAAGATATGCTTGGTCTTGTTCTTCTTGCGAGAAGAAGTTCTTACGAAACTTAAACGCAATCCGACGTTCGCTCAACTCTGTATCTAGCAGAGAATCTGACTCTTTATAACAATCTGTGTCCTCATTGATCACAGTATCAAAATGACTTTCATCAAGATACTGACCAAGAAGATGCTCACAATCAAGTTTAGATTCTGCTACAATAATTTTAACCATATATTCTCCTATTAAAACCTACCTAGTATATAGACAGGTTTAACAATCACATAATAAAGAACCATTATACTATAAACCACGTGGTTTGTCAATGCATTTTCAACACATCGTCAAAAGAAATCGGTGTGTAGTTAATCTGCTCCACGCATACACACAGGTAACGAGGGTCGATCTCTCCATCGACCATAATCCGATTACCATGCAGGTGACCGTGGACATTACGCTTGAACCGCTCACCTACACAGTCTGGGTGAAGAGGTATATGAGACAGGATGAACTGATCCACAAACACGCGAACGCCATGAATCTGCTCGAATCCTGCCCCATAATAGTCCTTATCCTTGTAAATGTCATGGTTTCCACGGATAAGGATTTTCCGCCCATTCAGACGCTTCACTGTTTCCAGATGGCGTCGGGCGATTACTACATCCCCAAGATGATACACTGTATCTTGCGGACGAACTGTTTTGTTCCAGTTGTCTACCATTGTCTCGTCCATCTCCTCGGTGGAGGTGAACGGACGCAGAGGACTACCATCCTCTAAGGTAAACTTTTCCCATGTGCTGGCATGACCAAAATGGGTATCACTGATTAGAAATCTAGTTGGCATTTTGCTTTCCAATGTATATTCGTGTTGCTTCTACGCTAAGAGACAATACGGCAGTTGCATTGATACGACAAGCGATGTTCAAAACAATCCACTTGGCGATGTATGCAGTGATACGTTCTTTGCGACTTAAATTCATTACTTCGAAACCTTTGCTTTATACATCGCCTTAATATAAGGAGCATTACATCCATTATCACGGAGACGTTGCTCTGCTTCTTTTGCTGTTGCAGCATCTACAAGAACATGATCACGGTCAATTTGATTATAATTGATACGGACTACCCAATATTCAGTTACCATCATGCTGCCACCTGCTTTGCACACCACTTGTGATAAAGACCGACTTCGCGACCATATGCCTCGATCTCCCAAGGAGCATCGAAATAGGCATCTTCTTTGCCTTTCGGCTTCCAGATTTTACCCATCCACTTGCTGAAGATCTTAAGACCACCACGAGCAGCGACCGCATGACCAGTCTCGAGTTCGTTCTTGGCATGTTGCTTGACATGAACCATTTCGTGACCAAGCACCTTGATCATTTCATTCACGTCTTGGTTCTTAAGACCGATCGTGAACCAGCGAGGGTTCTTCGTGCCATCCTCATCGACGCACTCACCTTCGAGGTCAAAGTCTTTCCGGACTTCGATATCCAGTGTCAGATTGCGAACCATACGTGGGTCCATCAACTGGGCGGCAAAGAATTCTGCTGCTTCGATCAACTTCTGCTTATCAGCGCGACGACCAACCAAACCTGTAACCGTGATATTCATAACAAACCCTTTCAAACTATAATACCACTATACCCTAAAACGACAGGAATGTCAAGCCCTCTTTTTCACAAACTTCCATAAAAGATACAGCGCTGCTGCACCCAGAAGGTAGGGAAAGATTATAGGGAGGGCAAATATCGTCATGACGAGCAGCGGAAAAATAATCACTGCAAATATGATATACCCTACCAACAGCGCGATGAGGAGACAACCAAGTTCCATTATGCCGCAATCTTGTGCTCAGCAAGAAATTTCTTCATCTTTCTCATTCGGTCCATTTCGAACTTCGTGGGCCAAAAGTCTGCTAATGTCTTGGTCTTATACGTTTGAAATTCTTCAACAATAAACGAAATCATATTTTCATATGAAGTAAGGTCGACGCTCTGCCCCTTTTCACCAACAAGGATTCCAGATCTCTTATAACACACTTCCTCAACTAATGCGCGAGTTTTCTTGAACATCGCCTTCGTCCGCTCTTCCGGGGAGGAGTTTCCCTTCGCAATGTTATCTGCTGCCCATAGATATTGCAAGTTCGAAAGATTGTTGTCATGTTTAACGCCATTCATGTGGTCGACATGAATCCCTGACCTGGACAAGAAAATACGCTGTTCTTCGGTGAAATTCATCCACTGTTTTTTGGTAAAGCATTTAGGACGAAGTTTCTCCCAGTTGTTATCCTCGATAGCATGACCATTAAACGTTTCCTGTAAGCAACGATGAACCGAGGTTTTACTGGTCTTACCGTTCTTCTTATAAGATATCGTAAAGTACTTCTCGTTACCCGAGGGTTTACATATGTTTTTCCGCGTACCATTTTTGTGGAAAAATTCGCCCAACTCATTTAAATAAAAATCCTGCCGCTCACCATTAATCACAGCAAAACGGTAACGGATACCATCCATAATCTTTTCATAAGTCATGTTATTCACCCTTCGCATAATATACAACCACTATATCTTAAAACGGTAAAAATGTCAATAGACTATTTACATGCTCCAATAGGTTTCGGAGGAAGGGTCGCATGCGAGAGGCGTATTCACGGGAATCTCGATCTCCTTACCGCTCATCAGCGAGGTAACAGTCTTCTTAGCGAATTGTCCGAGGTAGAATGCCTCGGCGAGAGCATCGCGCTTCAGACGGTGAGCATTGATCATCTCAACATGGTTCTTCATCACGAACCACACACCATTCATCTTTTCAACAGTATACATAATCAAAGTTCCTTTTCACATCTTATATTCCAATATACCTCGAAACGTGAGAAATGTCAAGCCTCTAAATTACATTATCCGAACATTACATGCACACCAACATTTAGCGTGTTCGGTATAATCTGTTGTTCCTGTTTGGTGTAGAGAAAGTCCAGACGCCCATCATTGTTAACATCCCACATCTCAACACCAGTCCACGCAGAATCCCATGGTGCTCGAAAAGTCTCATCAAACTTAAAGGTCTTACCATCATTGATCAGAATCTTAGTATCAGGCATGTATCCAGTTGATACAATATCCAGCAATCCATCACGATTCACATCGGTGACATGGAGTTTGCTGTTCCATCGCTGCTCGCTGATGACAAACTTCTCAACTCCAGTCTGCCCAAAAATATAAATCGTAGTTCCACGGTAGAAAGGTTGCTCGGCAGTCGTAGACATCACAATCTCTTTCTTACCATCACCAGTCAGGTCGGCAATCGAGATATCCGTAACAATCCTCCCAGGAATACTCAGAGTTTGCGTAGCACTATACTGCCCACCGCTATACCGAAGGACAATGCTGTCGACCTTATCACCGCCGAGAACTAATTCGGATACTCCGTCAGCGTCTAAGTCGGCGAACTCTGCGGCAGAATATACTGATGCATTCAACCCACTCGCGAAGAGGTCATCACGCCTCGTGAAGTTACCACGACCATCGTTTACCAGAAAATACGGTTTCGTCATCGTAGGCGTCCATGCGAGGTTACCGACATAAATGTCAACATCACCATCGTTGTCTATATCAGCAATCGCCGTAGAGTGGGTAAAGTCCTTCGTGGTTGGAATATTGGAACTCTTATCACTGAACCCACCGCCAGCGGTGCCAAACAATAGTTTATTCTGCCCACCACCAAAGGTTCCTGCATCATATCCTGCATCGCCAATGAATACATCCTTATATCCATCACGATTAAAGTCTGCAATCTCAATAGTATCTACTGGCATGGAAGTCGAAACTACGCTGCTCTTTTTAGTGGCAAATACTGTAGAACTGTTGTTCGTCAGACTGTATGCAAACTCTTCACCATATACATCAGGTGCTGTGACATTATTCGGAAAGAATGACTTCAATACTGACAGGTGATTACCAACTGCATAGAATGACTCTATGGTATATTCAAAGGTATACTTCCCATTGATATTGGTATATGGTATCGTTATCTGAATACCATCAATCTTCTGTGGGACTGAGAATAATGCTGGACCTGCTACCACTACGGGTGGTGTAGGTGTAGTAGGAGTAACTGGCGGTACAGGTTGCACTGTAATGATAGGAGTACTACCACTACCGCCACCACCACATGCAGTGAGTAGCAGCATTACCATTAATGGTGTAAATCTTTTCATCATGCTTCCTCCACTACAGCAAACCCCTTGGCAACTTCACGATGCCTCGCTGCTTGCGCTTTCTTTACTGCCTTGTCAGAGATACCAAGACCTCTTGACCATTCATAGCGGTCGAGTAGCACGGAAACACCATCGGGTGTAGTGTACTCATAGTATACAGGGATGTCAATTAGATCTGCATCCTGTGCGATCAGTTGGTCCATCGCTGCTGTTTTCTGTGCGACCTCCAGAGACTCTGTGTTGGCCGCAGCAATTTTTTTTCTTGGCATTTTGAATCCTTTTATATGTGCAGGGTATGTGTCGTGAACTGTTGATCGGTGTTAAACCAAGTCGACGCTAAACCCACTTTATGGAGAGGGGACCCGAGTTTCAAAACCATAGCTCAAAACTGACAGGGTCTCAACTACTCCTCAATCAACTGTCAAACACCACGAGGGACACGCATCAAACGAGTCACATCCTTATCGAGGAAGTCTCCAGTGGCACTCCACACGCGAAACGCGACACATTCAGTCATACGCATCGCACATTCATTCTCGCGTGCACATCCATCACACGGAATTTCTCGTGCATTCTCAGGGATTGGGAGAAGGATCTGCGAGTGAGTGCATGGATCACTCATGAATTCATTGTCAAAACCTATCATGTCCATCATACTGCTTCTCCTTTACGAAAGTTTACACGGTCTTCGATCTCTTTACGCACCTCTGGGTAACGTGCCATCAGTGAGAGCAGGGTGGACTCGAAGTATCCAGCGGCATATGCCATACGAGCATTACCAATGTCCTGAGGAATTGCATCCTCCACGAGGAACTGGGTAAGATCGGCATCAGTCATGTTAGCAGTTGTATTCATCACGTTTCCTTTTCTCATCATATTACCACTATACCTGAAACTGGAGAAATGTCAAGCCCCTAAATTATCTAAAACATGACAAATAATTTGCTCGAAGTCATCATCAGGATGGAGGTGAGGATGGTCGATCACGACATCATTGTAGATGTCAGCGACATACTCAAAGATTTCCTTACCATTAGTTCCATTGATGCAGTCATAGATGTAATCGAATACATCAACTGCCTCAGTAAGTCCAATGTGGACCTGTTCTTCAACTGTAATCATTTCCATAATCATATTATAATACCTTTCCATCGAGGATAAACTTACCATTGTCACCGTGCACCAGGATGCCATCATCCATCATCACACGCAGAGGAGCAGCACCTGCTTCCATCTTGGCAAAGTAGTCAGCAGGGGTATAGTGCTTCACCAGTGCCTTCAGGAACTTCGCCTTGGTCACTGGACCACGATGCTTGAAGCGAGCGACGAACTTCCGTCCTTCCCAGTAGTTATCAGCATGGGGTTGGAAGTATACCGAATCACCGCTGGTAACCAAATTTTGCTTCGTAAAAGTAGTCATAATCAAAACCTTTCAAACTATAATTCCAATATACCTGAAACTGCAGTTTTGTCAAGCCCCTAAATCGCATATCGTGAAATTAAATTATCCCAGTTGATGTTATATGGGAGATTCATTGCCTGCCACTCACGGAGAAGTTGTACCTTCACATCGGTCCATTCTTCCTGTTGAAACATCTTGTAGAGGTCTTGAAGGGTATAAACGTAATTAGTATCAGTCATAAGCTTTAGTTCCTTTTCATATACGACATAGTCATTATACCTCGAAACAGGACAGTTGTCAAGCCTAAAACGAAAAAAACATCCACCGATTTCTCGATGGATGCTTCCGGAGCGCACCAGCAGTTGGCAGGTGTATGGGTTACACTATGACATAATAGCGCGAAATGGACGTGCCATGCGCTTGTTGATGTAGTTGGAGGCGAATTGCTCCACCTCACCCTTGGTACCACGCTTGGTGTCCACCCATGAACCATTGACATATAGGTCCAATTCATAGGTGCCAGGACGGATCTTAGTAATTGTGTAGTCACGCATAGCAGTTCTCCTTAGTTAAGCAACCATTCTACCTTATATATTGGCAAATGTCAAGGGAAATGTGGTGTATGTGTGATTGATTTTTTAAATCAGTGTGGCGCGACTGAGTGGAATTTCTTTGGGTGCGCATTAACACAAGCCTCCACAGGTCACCACACGCCTCCACACATCGACCTAATTCAAGACCAGTTCAAGAAGTGCAAACCACTAAAAGTTAGCGAATTTCACTACTTTTTCTTTACAGTACATTCAGTAGAGTAGCGAATACACATCCAACTGCTGCTGCATTCAGTAGTGTTCCCTTACGTATAGTATCATTCTTTACATCTTTCCATACATAATACGCATTCAATACCAATAATATTACACCAATTACATTCAATATCATTTACTTTACTCCCTCGAACAGTTCATCTAGTGCTTCATTCTTCGTACGTTTATCGAACCATGCACGGACATCTTTCTTCACATAATCTTCATCGACTTGTTTCTTAGCATCTTCCCATCTTGCTTGATCAGATTTATTATACCATAGTTGCCGTGACATCTATTTTACTCCAAACAGTTCATCTAGTGCATTTTGCTTAGTTTTTTCATTAATATATTCAATATCCCATGTTGCCTGATCACGGGAGTGTGGTGCGACTGTAATCCAATCTTTGCTATTATATACTTCAATCATTTGTGTATCAGGATTGTATCTCATGTCACCCATCTTTGGAAGATGTTCATTCATTTGGTCATTCCATACTATCATTTGTTTACACCGAACAGTTCATCTAGTGCCATTTCTTTCTCGAATGGAATAACATATTCAAATTTATCCTTCCATGCAGACAGTTTAGCATCATCATTCAGTATATCATACGTCCATTGGTCGATTTGCTTCTTCAGTGCATCAGCGTAAGTGTCACCCATTCATCACCTCCAGTATCACTGACTCCAATGATGCTCTCTCATGTTCCTTTATTACCAATGCACCATGTTCATGCACTGCAACATGAGTAGCATTATCCTCAGTGACATACTTACCATTGGTGTGATTCGTATATCCGAGTTCATTTTCTATGAGAAAATTATTCATTTTTGTTTACCCGCAGGAACCAATTCGTATCCTTCAAAAATATACTGCCCGCCACGGCGAGACTGCACCCATGTAAGACTCCACAGCAACCAGTTACGTTGCATTGCACCAATCAGTTCCTCATTACCAGACCATCCACCAGTGCTTATTGTGTAGCGAGTTACAGGACGTTCAAGTATATCATCTACTGCATCTTCGATCTTCCAGTCAGTCAATGCCCAGAGAGATTGAACGAATGCAAACCATCCAGGAATATCCTTCACTGACCAGTTAGAGATTAACCGCAGTTCTTCATCAGTCGGGTAACCATCATCAGTCATACCAGTATGATCAACACGACGAGGATGGATGCTACGATGCTCCATTCCAGTGGACCATATGTTTTAATGTTTTCAATTATGTCTTTTATCATGAGATTCTTACTCCAATATACCATAGATCTATACGTGCAAACCACTTACTATTGTGCTTGCCGAATCCGATACGCAGCATGCGATTGTTCTTGTCAAGTGGAATTGTGGTGATATTTTTCATGTTATACCACAAATGACCACAGTGATGTATCAGCATGGAGCGTAACAGGTTTACCCAGCATTTGCTCTAGTTGCTTTACATTCTCCACCACATCTGGCCAGTCAGGTGAGTAGTCATGTCCACACAGCAGACCACCACTTTTTAGATGCCTGAGACCATACAGAATGATGTGCCAGTCATTGGGATTGCTGTGTGCAGCATCAACAAAGAATATATCAGCAGGATCACCGATATACTTTGAGTATTTAAAGTATGGGCATACATGGACAACTGGATGGATATTTGATATATCCTTGGTATTCTCATGGAAGTCATCATAGAAGTCGATATCTTCCTTTGCATCATAGAATGTATCCACACAGTATACCTTCACAGATGGATCACAGGACTTTGCCCATGCGACTGCACTGCGACCGAATAGACTGCCGACCTCTACAATGACACCACCTTCTGGGACTGTACTCGCCCATCGCTCGATGACCTGCAGTTCAGTTTCATTCATGTGTCCATTGATTGTCATGTCATACATTTACATCTCCGCCAGTTCTGCGAATGAGTTCAGTTCGAAACCACATTCACCATTGTTATACTTGCTGTTGCCACCGACTGGGAATTCAATCCGACCATAGTCACGGACAGATTCATAGTCAAAGATGAAGTAGTAGCGGAAGTTATCAGCAGCAGGGTCATATGCCATTACTCGCAGTGCACCGACCTTATTGCCAATGCCAGTGACCAGCACCTTGCCACCATTGCCATTCGACTCACGGTAGTTCACAGTGACAGACTTCGCATCGGAATCATCAGTGAAGTCGCGAGCATCCTCTGAACACATCGCATACTTGCCCTTTGAGTTCTCCGCAAGAGCGAACTCATAGAAACGGTCACGTTGCAGCAGTCCATGCTTGGCGAGATACTTGATGGTATCAACCTGCTTGGGATTTGAGATTAGATGGGATGGGAGGTGTTGGACCAGTTCATTAATGAACGCAATGTCAAAAATCACAGTCGCATCAGTCGTTGCCATTACAATTTTCCTTTCAAACTATAGTAACCAATATACTATAAAATGGCGGAAATGTCAATTATTTTTTGAGAATGAATCCAATTTTATTTCCACCAGGATTGGCAGCATTGGAGTGATATTCAAAGATGAAGTTGCTGTCCTTGAATCCCTTGAGTTCATACTTCAGCGTAGTTGCTGACAGATTGACATACAACTGCTCAATGTTGTTGGCACGAACGATGTCAGTCAGGAAGTCAGTATTCTTCTTGGTTGCATTTACCTCAGTGATCAATGCATATGCCATGGGAGATAGGATGGTGCCATTTCTCTTGCTGGTCGGGATTTTCCATATCTTTTCAAAAGATGTCAGTGGTACTGTTCGACCGATCTTGTCATAGAATTCCTTGGTCAACAACGTATGTGCTTCCTTTGGATTCTTGAATTGCTTCAACCATTTCTCGATGTCGTCCGCAGTATATGTCAGTGGTTTGCCGATGAGTTTACCAACAGTCTTATACAATGGTGAATCCATTGCTTTTGCTGCCTTGACGATACCCTCAGTACCAGAGTTGTTGACAACTGCACCAATGAAGTTGTGCACCTTCTTGTCATTCACATCAGTGAATGTTCTGCTGCCTATCATGTTCCATACTGATGAGATTGATGGTGCAGCACCACTACCTGACTTGGCAGATACACCGATCTTCAGTCCATTGGTATACACACCATAGTAGTCAACCAGCGGTTCATTACTGCGTGCTGGGAACTCGATTGATGTGACATCGCTATCATAGTTGTTGAGGAACCACCATCCACCTGCTACCTCACCGAAGTCCTTGGCAATAATAGCGAGATCTTTGCCTGATATATCCTTGGTAGCAGTATTGAGTACGGAGTTGGTGGTCTTGCTCTTCTCAAGAAATATCTTGAGGAATTCTTTGATGTGTGGAGCGACCAATGTGCAAGCATCAATAGCAGTATTTGCTGTCTTGATGTAGTCTCGCTTGGTGATAGTTTTACCCCCGAGACCTAGTCCATCGGGGGATAGTGACTTGTTGGCAATTGTTTTGACATTGGTGGGATCAGTTGTGCTTCTGATTCCTGGTTTCTGCATCATGTCAAACTTGATGCGTGCCTTATATGTCTTACCTGCCACCTCATAATCTATGACAGGTTTGGACTCATATGCATCAGCAGATAGGTATGTAATCTTTTGACCTTTTGGTAGATTACCAGTTACCTTGGTTTGACTGATCAGGTCATAGGTGTCAGCAGCATCCTTGACAAAGGTGTCGACGTCACCATTGCCCTTGAAATACTTTTCCCATGCTGCTTTACCTGTTGTACCCATGTCAGTCCCTTTGTTTGGGACTATTTATTCAGACTTCAATGCCTTCGCAGCAATGTTGGCGCAGGTATATCCATGTCCATGTCCATGAGAGTGTCCGAACTTTTCGATTTCTCTCAGTGCCTGTTCATACACACGGAGTCTCTCGGCGTCATTCATGTTATCCTTTCGTTGCCAATGCCATCAGTATGACAATCATCACAATGACAATTGCCTGCCACTTCACACGAGCAAACATCATTTTGTTTTGGGTATCAAACCCAGTGTCATCTGCAGTTCTGTTGATTCCGAGGAATGCATGCAGACCTCGGAACAACGCATAGACAACCAAACTGACTGCTGCAATGATCAGCAGAACAAGAGCAAATATCATTCGTGCTCACCAGTCGGACTACGACCCCAACCTGCCTTCTTCATGAAAAGTTCAGGTTTCACCGTAGCAGCAGTCAGCGTCGACACTGTGATGGTGATGGCACCAATCAATGCAACATGACTGAGGAAGTTCACGTAGAAGAAAGTGGCATTACCCACCATCAAACTGAATGCAACAACCCACATGAACCCAAGTGCTTGTAGCACATAGTGTCGAGTCGAGATGTCAGGGATGTGTCGCAGTGGACTTACCTCATGATTAAAGATAAAGTTCCATGGGTATATCACACCAATATCTAAAATTTTTCTCATAATATATTCCTTATATACTTTGACTGTCGCGGTTTTCGTTCATGCGCTTGATGTCAGCAGCACGTTGCTTCTTGAGTTCTTCAGCAGTCGCAACAGCATTCTTCTGCGTGTCATACTCAACCAGTTCAGCACTGGTCATGTTGGACTGTAGATCTGCAATGATAGACTGGAATCGCGGAATCTCATTGCTTAGAGGAAAATACCGAGTGGCAGATTCTAAGCGAGTCTCCGCGAGACGCAGTCTATCAAACTTGCTGAAGGTAGCAGCAGTCTTGGCATTCTTTAAAATATCAACCATATTGTAGTTCCTTTTCAATCTTAGAATTACATTATACCTGATATTCAATCAAATGTCAAGCCTTATTTTATCCTACCAACACTTTACATGCGCTGTTCATCACAGCAGCAATACGACCAATATCTTTCAATTGGTCAAGAGTATAACCTGCCGTCTTTAGTGTCTAGAAGTGTGCCTTCACGCAGAAGTGACACTTACCGATGATGCTTGCTGCGAGACTGTATGCCTCAAAACGCTCTTGAGTAGTGCCACCATGTGATGCGATTGCATTCATACGCAGACCTGCTGGCAGACCATCAAGTGCACCATCCACCATCTCATTGTATGGATACCACACATTGTTCTGTGCCATCAACGATGCTGCTGTCAACGCAGCATCTGACTCTGTCTTGTTTACCATGACAGATTGCAACCATGTCCACGTTTTGGTGTCACCAGTTGCGAAGGCAGCAGCGAGTGCGCAACCCTCTGCTACTTCTGGATCAAGCGAGGTGCGCTTGATCAAATCCAGATTAAGACGAGTGTCCTTGGCATAATCTGGGATTGCATCCTTGAGATCATCAATCCAATACATTGTTCTCTCCTTTAAGTAAAATGATATTATATTCTGTTTTTAGAATGTCAAATGTTTCTTCCCAATTAGAAACTGTATGCAACTTATCTGCCTCTAATGAGATAGTATGATCATTGCCACCAAATTCAGTTTTGTCACCAAAGAACACGAACGGTTTTATGTCATTCGCGATCTGACTCTTATCTTTACCTTTGAGGTAAATATCAAGTCCAGTTTCTCCAGCAACCGTAGCTTCTAGTCTAGGAAACTGGTTAGTAATCAATTTTGCTAGATTGTGTCTCTCATTGATAGCATTATCATATCTAATGTATGATTCTCGTTGCTCACGATTGGCACCGCGACCAACAATGCTAAAATTACAAAGTCCCAACCGCATTTCAATGTGTTGTCCTGTTCTCTCAGGATATGCACTCGATCGCAATAAGGTTTCTAGGAATTGATTTTCTTCTCCAGTCAACTCGAATGAATTGGCATATACCTGATTCCCTTTGACGTAGAGAGCATTGCCAGCACAACTATACACACCAGCAACGCTCTCACAAATCTCAGTACCAAGTTGTTCTAATGTTTTGGCGCAGTCACTACCAGAAACAAGATAAACTTTATTCTGCTTAATGAATTCTAGGAACCAACTAGCAAATTCAGGATCAACTCGCTGTCTGCTAGGTGTTAATGTCCCATCTACGTCAAAGGCAAAATTCATTATAACGTGTCGCCACCGACTGCACGGTTGCAGGCACAGAGTTCACCAGTCTGCAGTGCATCAAGAATGCGCAGAGTTTCTTCAGGGTTACGACCAACATCAAGGTTGTTCACAGTGACATGCTGAATAACATTGTCAGGGTCGACGATGAATGTGGCACGCAACGCAGCACCTGCTTCGTAACTGAACACGCCGAGTTGTTCGCACAAACTCATGTCGCTCTCAGCATAAAAATCAGAACGTGCTGTATCAGCAAACATCCATGAGGTAGTCTTCTTGAGATCTTCATGGGCATTCTTCCATGCCAACTTACAGAACTCATTGTCAGTCGAACCAATCATCAACACCGCATCACGGTCATCGAAGTCACTGTTCAACTTGTCATATGCAACGATTTCAGTTGGACATACGAACGTGAAGTCCTTTGGATAGAATACAATTACCTTCCACTTACCAATGAAAGTAGTTTCATTGATTGTTTGGAATGCGTTGTCAGGTGTCAGTGCTCCTGGTTTCACACCAGTGACTGCAAATTTCTTTAGTTTATAACCGATAGTCTTCATTTTATTACTCCTCAATTAGCGGGATTGTTGTTGCTTTAGTTTCCCAAATTTCTTTGCCATTTTTCATACCGATGAAAGACTTTTCTTCAATCTTCATGATAATACCACCATCTTGGCGATGATAGTAGCGTCGTTCTTCTATACGAATCAAATTCAATTTCTCAGACATTATATAGTTCCTTTGCTTTTTTCTCCACCCATTTATCGAATGGTAGATGCATGCCAGTCGAACCATTCCAGTCAGCGAATGCCTCGTCATAGAATCCGAGTTTGCATGCGTCTGGATACTTGGTCTGTAGGTCTGTCAGTTCATCTGCCCACTGCTGCCACTTGTCGTCATTGATCACGGGAGAATCCTTGACGTAGTAGAGATATGAGTGGATAATCATCTGATGTCGACGTTGCCGAATAATCTCATGTGGTTCACGCAGGTCAAGCATTATAAAATTCTGCCTCTTCAATTCGGAAATGTGGAATCCAGTCACCTGTACTACCACCTGCTTCGCGCATTGCATCGGCCCAGTCCTGCGCCTTCTCGGTTTCCCAATCTCCTACTGCCTGAGCAGCATCGTAGGTAGGATAAACACCGAACACATCGCGATCACCATTATAATCGGTTTCATCGCGAATAAGGACATAAACTTTCATATCATTGCCTTTCTCATCTTATATTCCACTCTACTATAAAATGAGATAAATGTCAAGCTTCTTTTTGAGGATTCCACTTGAAGTGGTTGCGAGCGTAGACAATGCCCAGTGCAATGCTCATCGGGATTAGACCCCATGTCTGACTGGCAATAATCCATGTCACCCAGAACACCTGATTGATCAGACCGACTGCCCATGCACGTGGATGATTGTTACCTGCCAGCAGTGTCATCCAGATAGTCATGCATGACATCAACCATGGTAGATATGTTACAATCAAAAGTGATACTCCACCCAGAAGCGGGATGTTTTACCACTGGACCATGTTACCTTGCTGCCACGATATCGCTTATATGGAACCAGAGGTGATTCAGTTGGTAGTGGTAGTTTCTTCCATTCTTTCTCGGTCATTATTTTACTCCAAAAAGTTCATCAAGCGCAGTCTGCTTGTATGCGTCTGCCATGTGGTTATTCAGCGCATCACCTAGATTTTCAGCGTAGTCATCCAGAATGACAACATCTGCTTTGTGACCACGGAGTCCTCTGTTTTGCATGTGTTGCGACCAAGTGTAATTCTTCAAATCTCTCCATGGATTATTTACAAGAAAATCATCTTTGCTATTCATGGTCCAAGATCAATCTTCACACGCTCGACTGATTCCCATGGAGTTTGATTTGCTTTGTGCCCATTTTCGTCGAATTGGTGCATGGAATATTGCAGTTCTACCTTGACAATCCTATCGCCCTTGGTATACTCAACCACACGCAGTTCCATCTTCTCGGGTAGAAACTTAGTTACTGCTGGTGCAGGTGGTGGATTCGAGACAATAAAAGGAGGACACGTAGTCATGCCAGTGTTGCTCATTGCTTGTCCTTTGCTGCAGCACGTGCTGCTTCGCGCTTCCTATGTCCGAGGTAAAAGATACCAACGAATGGACCTGCTATAATACCAATGACAAGTACCGCTGGCCAGAAAAGAACACCAAATAACAATAGCGAACCAACCTCTCGACGAGTGTAGTCATCTACCTGTCCCATACGATACGCACAATACAAACCAAGAACAATGGCAACAATTACATACCATCCAAACATATTAAACGTCCTTCTTGTTAAACTTTTGACCGAGTACGAAGATGCCGATCAAAGGCAAAGATATCGGCCAAGTAATAGCGACTGCTACTGTTCTCAGGATATAACCAGCAACCAGATCATCATCCACCTGCCTTACTGTTTTACCTTGACGCATGTAATCAATATAGAACAGAGTCTTATAGCGCAGACCCGCATAGAACGTCCGTCCTAAAAGGATTGTGGCAAGACCAAAAAACCAAAACATAACTTAACTCCTTACGCTGCAAAAAGATACTTAGCACGGTCGGCAGTCGTCTTAAACTGCTTGCCGTTTTCTTCATAGATGAAGGGATACTTGGGTTTACGGACATCGTAGCGAACCAACGTACGTCCGTTCTTTTCCGCGACCAGACCATATGCCTGCATCATGCGCTGAAGGTTCAGGTCGGTGCGAGTCACAGCACCCTTGATTTTTGACACAACCTTGATGGTTGCTTCTGCTTCACTGAAGCGAATACCACCAATGTCAAACTCAAGACCATGGTTGGCAGCATATGCATCAAGCACTGCCTGCAGGTCAGAGCGGAGGGTGTTCAGCGAGGTGCGGTCAAACTTCGAAATCGTCATAATCAATTTTCCTTTTCACTCAATCAATATAACCACTATACTCGATTTTCTCGAAAAAGTCAAGCCCCTATTTTCGTTTTCTCTGCTGCTCAATGAAATCTTTATTACCAACCCACGTGTATGCCTTGTAACGAACAGAGTTGTCCGCGTGGTCCACTTGTTTGGTGAACATGATATGTCCATCTTCCATCATCTTCGCTGCCAACTTGGTGGCAAGTTCTTTCTTGAGATGATTGTGCAAATCTTCCTCAGACATACCAGATGCGAGAACCCAATCAAGTTCATACTTAATGGTATAGTCTAGCAGTTCACCAGGAAGACTGATAGTCGTGCCCAGAGTGTTAGATGATGTAATGGAACCACCAGAGATGCCATTGACTGGAATGGCAATCTTATCCCAGTCCATCGGTTTGAACGTGCCAGGAGGAGGAACTGGTCCATGATAAATTGCCATTATTCACTCACCCATTCAATCTGATGTGATGCTACCACTCGCTTGTGGATATTACCACCATCGTCCTCTAGGACAAGTGTCACTGCGGTAGAGTTTGCCCGATTGTTCAATGCATGCACGAAATATACCTTGCCTGCATCTTCCCAGTCGTCGCTATTAATCTTGCATCTCATGTTCTGCCTCCGTATCTACAATGTGTAATAAGTTTGGTTCTGATGATGCAAAGAACGCACGATTAAACTGCTGGTTGATTGCACCGTAATCATCAGACTTTTGTCTGACTACAAACGAAGATCTAGACTGATCAGTCCAACGGCGAAGTTCGTACCTCATGCGCGACGATAAACTCCCAAATCTTCTTCGAGTCGATTTAGAATCCACTCATCAGGATCACCTGTTCTTGCCTTGGCAACACCATATGGCATGTCAGGTGAATAGTATGCAAATAACTGATCATAGTAACCACCATTAAAAATGTCAGCATCACCACAGATGAGATCAACGGCAATATCACGTGGAACAATATCAAATACGCTAGTCATAATCAGTTTCCTTTTTGTTCGATTTGTTCGTCTTGCCATTTGTAAATAGCATCCCAGATATTATCATACAACATGTCGAAATATGCATCGCTGCTTTCTTCGAGTTCAGTTATCTCTGGTAATGCCTCGGTTACCATCTGCACGAGGTCATCCCAATCAATGGCATCACCATGTTCACCGAGGTTGGTATAGACATGATACCCAGCAAAGTTTGCACCTTCATCTTCATAGGTGACGGTGATGCAAGCATCTTCATCGATTGCTAGGATTTGCGTGGTCATCCAATCTATGAATTTAATCGGCCAATCCCACGCAGATGTCATGACAAATGTATTGTCATACATGTCCTCAAAGTAGCACCACTTGGTGCCGATGTTGTCAGCAGTCCACTCATGGGTTACTTCAGCAGGAACATCTTCCATTATATTCCACACATATTTACAACCATCACCCTTGGGTAGATCCACGTCCATTGCCTCGATAGCATTAACCCACTTTTCCACGAGGACTTGTGCTGCTTCATTACACTGAATGTCAACACGCGATGTAACATGATTCGCCATGATATAGTTCCTTTAAATTAACGAGTAGTAGTTGGTTCATTGATCAGAACGGTGGCACCCAGCGCAAAAATACCGAGACCGACAATCGCTTGAATTGCGGCGTGAAGAAAACCTGCATATTCAGGAATAAGAACGAGAACAAGCAAACCAACGAACGTCAAAAAATATGGCATAACAATTCCTTTCAAACTATAATTCCACTATACCTCGAAATGTGATAAATGTCAAGCCCTAATCGTCCATCCACGTTCTAAAAACTTTTCTGTCCTGTTCCGCTGTTGATGTGGGAACTTTGGATTCTTGATCAAATGCTTGTTCTTGATGGCATCATACTGTAGACGAGAGATGAACAACTGCTGCGTCTTCATGTCAAAGTATGGCATGCAATGGATAAAGTCAAATGCCTCGCGATGCGCCTTGCAAGTGTGAGTGATAACCTGTAGACCATTCTTGAACGTCACTGCATTAGCAGTGACCACCTTGCCTCGCACCTTTACTTCTGCCATGTATCCAGGAGTTACATCCTTGACTTCATTCAGAGTCGGAGTATCGCTCGTCGCAAACGAGTCGAATCGATTTGCAGTGTCGACATCCTTGAGATACACATCCCAGTCATTTGGAGTTTCACCATTGAACAACGATGCAAAGCACCCACCAGTAAGGATGGAATCTTTGAAATAAGGATAACTGTCAGTTGGCAGGTCAGACAAGAGTTCGCGTAACTTACTCTTTACCAAATCCTTTACCACATTAATGTGGGCACGTTCGTCATCATTAAACATTTAGTTTAACCCCAGTGAGATCCTACAGTTTTCAATGCAGCGCGCAATGCATCATAATGTTCAGCAAGAATGCGACGGATTTCTTCGCGTTCCTTGGGCGATGCACCACGAGCATCGACATAGATGTTACCAGTCAGTCCCATCTCACCTGCTTCTTCTTGCCTATCGTCGACCATTTCATTGGTCAGAATTTGAGTATTAATGATCATTATTCAGTTCCTTCAGTTTTTTTACGATTTCAATTGCATCAATAAGTTTGAGTGTTATCGACAACATGGTGCCAGCAACAAACCAGATAAGAAACACCATCTCACCGATGTGCTCGCCTGCAATGAAAAACTTGGCAGCAGCATACAGCAGCGCGAATAGGAATCCTCGGATTGCATTCTCTACAAGAAATCTAGAGATTAGCATGTTGCGTACTTTGGTTCATAAATGTCACCTGTCAATTGATTATGGAATTTGTGGACATGCTTGCACTTACCGTGAAATGAGAATCCAGGACAGTCACACTTCCACCCACGATCTGTGAGTTCACTGTGATAATCCTTACCATTACAGTTTGTATATGTCCACACAAAACCTGTGTAAAATGATTTTTTGTAATTGTATCCTGGAATCTTCAGGACTTTGTCCCACTTGGAACGGCGAACTTTTGGGTTTCTTCTATCAGTCATGTTCCCATAATACTATATTATGGGATAAATGTCAAGCCTTTTTCCAACAAGTCCATACTGCTTCTTGAAAATCTTCAGTTAAAACTGGTTCAAGATTGTTAGATTCCACTGCCAAGGCAATGTCTTTATACTGGATTTCGCACCAGCGCCAAACATGGTTTTTAATATATGCTTGGAATAGATTCTCATCGTAGGAATAGTCATGCGCCATGATAATATCCCCAGACTTCAGCAATTTAGAGAAAACATCAAATTCCTTGATCTTGTTTCCCCCGTCGCATAGGACAAGAACCTGCCCTTTTCCGGAGATATAATCTTCTACAGTTTCATAATCATCGAATACGCTTTTAACGTTTACCGAAATATTATTCTCTTCTAGAGTCGCTTTATGCTTAGTTTCTAATACATCATAGGTAATAATCTCGGCATTTGTTAAATCCCTCACTGCACGAATAAAACCACCAGTTGCGGTACCTATCTCTAGCACACGAATAATATTCTCCTGTGCAATGAGTTTTTCAAATGCAGGATAAAAGTTCTTATTTTGCTGGGTAAAGATGCCTTTGTATAGACCACCACCCCAATTGTGGTTCCAGTTAGGGAACTCGAACTCTGGATCATATGCGATATTGGGAACTTGAAATGCCATTACAAGTAATCTCTATATTGTTTGCGAATACTGGCGTAATCTGTTTCTTTTTCCACATCAGAGGCAAAGTCTGTGATTGCATTTTTCCAATCATTTCGTGCCATGACTGTCGTAAGAATATCTTTGGAAAGAATCTGTAACACAGATCCTAGTGCAATCATTTCTTCTTCATCATCACAATATAGAATTGTTTCTTTAATGTAGTCACTGACATCACTCATAAGAGCCATGCGTTTCTGCTGCCTCTCTTGGAAGTTAAGTCTCATCGTAGGGTCTTTAATAGGTTCAATCATAGACTTATTTATCATGATTCAACACGACCCAATCTGTGTATCAGGTTAGAAATTACTGCCACATCTGGATGTGGGTCTCGTTCACTATATCCTTCGGTGCGCATGATATCGAGAAGATACGAGTGCAATGCACGTTTAATTACAGGATAATCTGTCGGTGCAAAGACACCACCCTTTGATTCTTTAACCATTAGTCCCATAGTCCTCTATAGTATTTTCCGAATAACAATATGCCATTATCGATACGTTCTTCGTGTTTTTTGTGACCATCTCTGTCATACACATAGTCTGTCCAGAAGCGATCAGGGAAAGTATCATCACCATTCTGTTCGAACGCCCAGATCATCTCGTCAATTACCCAGTCCCACCGTTTATGGTGGTTGTCATCGACATCCCATTCATTCTCCTTTGCTGGTGCAGAGGTTGAGCGAAGTTCTTCGGGAACATCTGCATCATCTACGAACGGAGAACCATGCTTGGTCTCTTTGAGTTGCTTTAGCATTGGCACAATGATCAGACCAAGAGTATGGTCCATACTCCATGTGTCATATGGGTCGATGCGAATCTCGACTTTCCTCTTATGGAAAAACCATGACGCGATTTCGGCGATTGGTGTATGTCTATCCAACCATTCCCCTAATGCAAAAACCGCATCATCGTCCTTGTTCTTCCAGAACAGAATCTTTTCTGCAATCTGGTATGGACCGAACCAGCGAGGATATGGACCAATGTTAATCTTCACGAGAATTCTTCGAAAGTTCAGTTAGATACGAATCTTGTCCCCAGTCAAGTGGAATATCCATACCATCGAGTGATTGTGCGATCTTGGTGATGCCATAAACTGCTAGTGCGGCAACACCAAACACTGCAACATATGGAATCGCTTCAATTGCCTTGTCCTTTAAATCATCCTTGGTCATTGCTATCAATTCCTGGAAATATAGTGCTAATGCGGGACAAACCGTAATCTTCTAGTTGCTTGTCAGTGCAATACCATGACAGTATAACATCAACTGCATCGATATGCTTCTGAAGTTCGGCGTTTTCTGCCTCCTGATCATCCCAGTTAAACACACCACTACCACCAATCATAAGATCATTAACCCATGACTGGCGACAACGAATCAGTTCGTCTGCGACAATGCGGTCGACCTGCTCGATATCAAGTTCTACAGTATACTTACTCATCTTCATTCACCTTCTTATATCGATTATAACTACCATCTGCTTCTTCGACCATAATTTCATCAAGACCCATGCTCCTCGCCATCACACGCTGTTCGCCTTCTGCTACGATATGCTTACGTTCGCGCAGAACCCGCATCACAGCATTAGCGATACCAAACTTATTGCGACCAGTATCCATGGCATTCTGTACTGCCTCTGCACAATCGTTGTAAATGTTATCGGGCAGACTCCAAGAGAGATCGATCGCATTGCCAAAATCACCAACACGACGAAGGTAGGATTGCCCACCATCTACAGAGACTGCACCACATGTGCATGTCACAAAGTCATGGCGATGCTTGGAGACAATGAAGTCTCCGCAACCGAGACATGTTACTGCATTTTGAATGATCATTCTGAATCTCCATAGTTCAGCACTTGAACGAGACCAAGTTTCTGTTCTTCAGTCCAGTCTTTCATGAAAACATTATCCTCATCAAATATACGAAGATACTCTGCTGTATCGATCTCGCGGGTAGATGAGATCATCTCATCGAGATGAAGTTGCGACATCTCATGAAAGTTGTCACCAACGTTCATGGTCACTTCATCTCTGGCATCAGATGCATTCTTCGCCTCAACGACATACCGCATACGGAACACGCTAACTGTTTCTACAAGATACTTTGGCATCAATTCTTCTTTCCATCATAAGTTCGCAACCATGGTTGCCCGTAACCTTCTAGTTCATCAAACAACTTGTCTGCAATATCAGACCAGAGTGTTCGGAACTTGGGGTTCTTGGCATTAACCATCGCTCGCCGAGCATTCTGTATTCGTTCCATCTGCAATACTGTGTCAATCATGTTAGTTATTCCTAGTCTCAATCATTATTAGTATAATACGCTATTTTTCAGCATTTGTCAATAGATTTTTGAAATTTAAAATACACCATAAGACCAAGAAACTAGACTGTATCTAACACCCGACTCAACTGGGTCCACTTTGTGTTGAATGTAGGATGGAAACAAAATGACATCGCCAGCGTTGAATGGAAAACTGTATCTTTGACCTGTGTACCAAAGTGCTAACTTGCCCCCAGTGAAATCGTCATTGAGTAATGTTATGCATGATATTTTGCGAACAGGTTTTGTATTCAAGTCGGCAACATCTGCGCCCCATATGGTATCTGTGTGCTGTTCAAATTTACCACCACTGTCGTATTGAATAAAGTGATTCTCTTTAGAATACTGTGAAATGTTAATCTTAAAATAATTTTCATTCGCAAACTTAGATATTTCACGAATTTTTTCAACTACAGGATTATTGTGATTAACATTCACTTGGTTTGATTCGCGAAAGGTTTTATCATACGCACTGTTGTTTGAGCGAACGACGCCACTTTCCACTAGTGGTTTTTGTTTTTGGTTTTCGATGAATGCCGAGAGATCTTCAAATACTCCGCGAAACACAATGGCATTCTGTAATACATCAAACTTCATTTTTATGCACTAATTGCAACGCAACAGCTGCTTCGTGGAACATCTGCTTGGTAATATCCCAGTTGAATGTGTCCTCGCGATCGGGATGGTAACTTACCACCTTCGAGATACCACGTTGGATGATGCTCTTGGCGCATTCGTTGCACGGGAGCAGTGGGACATACAGTGTGCATCCCTCAACACTCATCGGTGAATTGTCCAGCGCATTACGTTCAGCGTGCGCTACAAACAGATGCTTGGTAGGACGGTCTTCGTATCGTTCTGCCTTATCTAATACACCACGAGGGAAACCGTTGTAACCAATGGAGATGATGCGATTGCGGTCATCTACAATGACACACCCTACCTTGGTGCTTGGGTCATAAGACCACGTTGAGATGTGGTCTGCGAGTTCCATGAATCGCTTGTCCCACTTATTCATAGGTTACTACCATCTTCACCTTCGTCTCGGTTGCCGTTACAATACGGTTGCGCAAACTTGACGAACTGTAGTCATGCTTCCTAGAAAGAAACTTTACTTGAAGGTCTAAACCATATCCAGTATAATCTGTACGGTGAAAATAGTCATCACCGAGGAATCGAACATCCCAATCATATCCAGTCAACAGGTTCAGTAGATCTGCTTCTGTGTCATATGGAATTATCTGATCAACATATCTACATGCATTGACCTGAACATAACGTTCAAACAAATTCTGCACAGGTTTGTTCTTCTCGGGACGGTCAAGAGTAGGGTCAGACTGCAGTGCTACTACAAGTCGATCACAATACTCTTTTGCTTCACATAGCGCCAAAACATGACCTGCATGAAACAGGTCAAAACAACTGGCAATAATACCTACGCGTTCTTCAGTCATATTCAATACCTTCATCTTGTTTGCGACCCATGTAGTGATCATCGCTTACGCAATGAAACTGTGCCTGGATTGGACTGTTGATAATAGTGCGAGTGACATCACCTGCGAACTGTTCACACTGCTCTTTGCTGGCAGTCTCGTAAACATCCTTGGCGATAAACTCGCCTTCAGCAGTGAACAGATATACAATTAACCAAAAACTCATACTATAACTCCTACGACGAGAATGCCAACTACGAATGCATTTACTGCCATCAATGCTTTATCCTTCATGGCGACAGCAGCCCATCCCCACAGTCCAGCACCAGCGATAGAGATTAACAGATCTGCTGTGTGAAAATCAAACGCACGACAGGTTGCGGCGACGATGACACATGCAGTGCCTGTCCATTTAATTGTTTCAAGAATATTAGTCACGCTGATAATTTTCCATCTGAGTGAAACCAAACGATGCACAACGGAACTTAGAACCGTCTTCCATCTCGAGGATGTCACCAACAGACATCGAAGCGACATACGGAATAAGTTTCTCGACTCGCTCTGGTTGTTCCCAGAGGTTCATGAATTCGAACGCTTGTTCCATATCCAATGTGCTAACGTTAGCAACATGAGTGTAGTACTGGAAGTTCTCTGCTTTGAAAGAACCATCAAACGAACGATCAAAGTATGCCTTGATACGGGGAGAAGTTTCGCCGTTATTTACGGCAGCGAGTTCAGCGTCAGACAACTGAATTTGGTACACCTTGATCATTTTCACATTTCCTTTTCTCATCTTATATTTCATTCTACCCTAAAAATGAGAAAATGTCAAGCCCTTAATTCGCCCAGCAGACTGAATGTTCAATTAATTTTACGGTGCTACCATCGTCAGTGCGCACCGCCACCTGCTGCCACTCTTGAGTGGAATCGTCAGTCATACTGACATATGCACCAATAACAAGACCATGCTCGCCATTTTCACCATACCTATAACCCATTACCTTATCACCGACCTCAAACATATTAATTCCTTTCAGTTTTTGATTTAATTTTTAAATTGCGATAAACACTCATCATAAGATTCCCGCATTCCTCCTACTTGGAAGAATATTCTTTGCGATTTGTTATCTGGTAACCCATGCACGATTGATGTATTTATCAATGTCGCTGCATTAGCATAATCGTAGTTACAGATCTCGACCTCATTTTCATACCAGACGATAGGAGCATGAAATGTTACCAGGGGAATTGATATCACAGCAGTTCTAGTGTCAGTGTGTTGCGGAAGTCTACCCTCCACGAAAGACACCTGACTCCAATGGTATACATGATTCGGATCACTATACGGAGATTCGGGGACAAATAGGTCGCTAATCTTCTTGAAGAGTTGGTGTTCCCTGTAGTCTTCAGTTGCATCTCGGAGAAAATATTGAGAGTATTGTTTAATCGTATGACCCTGGACTACGTAATGATATGCCTGCGACTGATAGTTGTGCGATAGAAAATTGAAAAATCTCCAATCAGTAGTGTCTAGCACCAATTCTAGTGGTTTGTAATACGGATACATGCTAGTATATTCTCATTTTTGTAATCAATTTTTTCATCATCTCGTGCTCTGCTTTAACATTCAACACCAGCATGGTGCAGTTATCAACATACGAGAACAAGGAATGTGCTTTGGTGGTGTTCATAAAATATGCAACCCCTTCTCGCAATTCTATAACCTTGCCATCAAATACCCACGTCATATGTTGTGAATGAAAATTATAGAAAGGAACAACTATTCTAAATGTATCATTAGGAAGTCTCCACTCGTGGTCCCTATGCGGAGGAAAGAACCCACCCTTATCCAACCGCAGAAAATGTGAGCGACCCAAGTCTTCCCCGAAAAAATTTAGTAATTCATTTATTTCGGGTATCTCGAGCGACAAAGGTGTGCGAACCTTAAACTCCGAATCGCGATGCATTATGCCAGTATCTCTCCAATATTCTGACAAACTCTCGAGATCTGGAGTGCCTGAGTATCCTCCATCTAAACTGGTCATCGATAATCCGTAGCGATTGTACCCGTGCTTGTATGTGTTGTATTGCTTCCATTCTGGGTGTTCAAGAATAAGATTTTTGTAGTTTTCCGCATTGAAAGACGGAAATCCCAGTTCAATCACATCACCATATGAGACTACAAATTCAGTCAATGGGTTCATTTAATTAGTTCCTGGATCTGTTTTGCCGAGTTGATCGAAAGCCCACTGTCTTTCCCTACAGTGATAGCACTTACTGCATCTACCATATTTTTGCTGCGTGCAAGTGTGCGATATCTCGAGCAATCTTTCTGTGCCATGCATAAAATGCAAATCAATCGTGTGCGATTTCATCAATTCATTGAACGGCATGCCCAAATATTCCGGAAAGGGATTTGTATCTACTCTATACGGTTTTTCGTTTGGAGAAAGTACCAACTCGGATGTTTCTCTATTGTCTGCCATGTAAACAAACAGTTTACCATCCGCTGCATAGTCTTTGAATACTGCACGAACGCTCTCTTGAATTTGCTGCGAGTGGTGAAGTTCTTGGACGTTCTCTGCACCAAAAATCGTAGGCGCGGGTAAGTTTATACTCAGCATCTCGTTTATGGCGGCGACTATACCAGGAGAGTGAACCTCTGCGCCATCTGTCTTGGGCACCGTAAAGATATACTTAATTTCATCGATACTGCGCCCCTTCTTAATCAATTCGGAACAAATCATATACAATAGAATAGAACTGTCTGCTCCACTACTCAACATAATAGCAAGATCACGGTTTTCCGGTAGAGGCAAAACAAATGAGCGTCTATCTTCTGGTGGTCCACAGGTAAATGAAGTACTTGTCATCTGTTTGCTCCTAGTAATTGCGTCGAGAGATTTACCAAGTTCGGATAGAAAGTTGTAAACACTTCTCTCACCTCGTCGGCGTTTACAATTTGGTCGTATGGGTCTAGAGGTAGTTGTTTTTCATTAAAGACTCCGTATGCGAGTTTTTTCTCAGACTCATCTAAGTGCGCTGCCATCGAAGTCAATTCATCATATTCGACGACAATGTGACTACCGACAATATTAGTCATGATTTTTTTGTTATGTTCTTCCAAAAGATAACGACCGATGATCATGGATTTTAGTTCTGGGATATCAACACTTAAAGAATTGGAGTTTTTTCCGCTTCTGAAAATCATTGTTTTCTTGGAAAAGTAAGTGCTGAGAATCTTGTGCTCGAAATTGCGATTGACATATACAAATTTAAAATCCAGTTTCTTCAGAAGTTCTAAACTAGCAGTAACTGAAAGAAAGGTAAGTCTGTCATCTAAGAATACGCGACATGTCATTGGTTGTGCTGGATCTGCTCGCTGTATCTTTTCTATCCAGTCTTGACCTATCGCGGGGAGCATTTCAACATTTCTACTACTCGACATTTTACCGTTGCTATCAGTCATCATCTCGAATGATAGTTTATTATTTTCGTCGATTTCGATATTGAAGAAGTACGCAGAATTGAATGAGAAGAAATCCTCTAGCGGTACTCCGCCATCAAACTTTTTGCCGATCGAATAGTTAAGCAGGGATTCGGTGAGTTGTGTTCCAGATCTCGGAACACCCAGAACACAGTATCTATGATGCGATAGATTCCATGGGAGCGGATCGGACAACTTTATCATTATGTTTTTTCCTTATGGTGCAACATAGTCTAACTTTTTCTTTTTGTAATTTTCGATAAAGTCAACTTTTTTATGCATCGGGGCGCGAACGCCTCCCAGTTGTCTAAATGACTTCATCATATCTTCGTCAGTATATCCACATACATACCAATCATCCATTCTCCAATGATCCACCCCAAAATCTAGATAAGAATCTTGCGCCCAGAAATTTTTGATGACCCATAGTACAGCATCTTTTTCCGACATGCCCATGTTGTTGCGCCATCTAGTAAACAAAACTGATGGTGTCAGGTGCCGCATATACAATCGTATCTGATTTTTCAACTCAGGTTCAATTTGATTACTCTGGAATATGGGTACTAGATCTGGATGATCATCTGTCAATTGCTCTCCCTCGACCAAAGTAAATCCTTGTTTTTCATATTGACTAGACAATTTACTTTGTGGATTATTTGCCAGCGTCTCGCTAGGAATAACCAAGGGATGTATCATTACATTATTGGTTTTCCAATGTTCCTTGCACCAGTTTAGAGTTTCGCTCAATGTTTCTTCTGTCTCATGCTGCAACCCTGCGATAAGACTTATTGTGCCTCTGTAATACCCATTATGCTCTAGACAGTATGCCTTAGAATCTAGAATTGCCTGTTGAATTTTGGCAGGTTCCATCCCTTTACCAATGGACTTGGCGCTAGGGCGATGAAATGATTCTATACCATAAAACTGCGAAGAAAAATTCATTCTTGATAAATGTTCAATATCTTCTGGGCGAGTATGTAACAGGTCGGCGCGAATATAACCTCCAAATAGAGGTTTAAAAGAAAACTTTTCAACCTCGTCTGCGTACTTGATTATCTTGTCAGTATAATCGTTGAAGGTTTCGTCGGCGATAGAATATCTGTATAGACCCCAATTGTCATAGTTTCTCACAAGATTGTCGTGAAAATCTTGTGCGTCGCGAGTATGGTCTTTTTTTACTCCAAGCACAGGGTACGTGCAAAATCCACATTTAAATCGGCAACCCCTGGAGGTTTCTATAGTTGTGTGTTCAAATGGTTGCATGAAATCTCGCTTTTCATAATCAACCGACAAATTGAGCATAGGAAAGGCGGGATAGTGTTTAACAGCGTCGACAGTTCTTCTGGTGTCACCTTCTTTGTTAATGACCTCCTCTGTCCACTTAGCAGTACCCTTTAAAATCTCAAGCATGGCATGTTCACCATATCCCGTGACCATGTAATCAGCAGGTATTAAATGTATATTGTGGAATTGGGTGGACCCAGTAATGATAGTAACATCTGGATAAGTTTGTTTCAACCAAGAAAAGCAGAGATACAATATCTCTGTGTTCATTCTAAACAACGCACCCAATCCGACAAACTTGAACGTGGGTGTCATTCTTGAGCGAATTAACTCTTGAAATTCGCGCACTGTCCAAGAAGGCGCGAAGTCAACAACCTCGACGTCTAGACCGTTTTGACGCAAGAATGATGCAATTCTATGTGCACCGCCATTCCGACGAACAGAACTATAACTAATCGACGAGTCCTGCCTTCTCACTCCACTTTTATCAGTAGAAGGCGCTTCATCTAGATTAATCATACCACCAAAGATAATACCATCTAATGCCATTAATCAATTACCTTTTTTGCATTTATTTCTGCCATTGATAATTGTCTATGTGGTTCATTGGTTATCTCCAATGCATCACCATATCCTTTACAGAATCTACATGCATTTATGTTTATTTTTTCGCTGCTAATTGCCTCATGATAGTTTTCGTTAAACTGATCATTAATCGGTATACCATCCAGTTCCTTTAAGTCATATGGTAAAGGAACACCGATTGCTTTGTAGTATCCAGGACGATGCATACTTACAGCACACCGATAGTATTTTCCATCCATGAACGTGCCGCAATAGGTTTTCCCAGAACAAGAGGTATATACTGCTTGTGCGGTTTCTTCATCCAGTTCTTCAAATTGATCCAGCACACGAAACTCCTCTCCCCATGCCAATACTGAATGTGCTTCCTTGGACATTTCCTCTTGTTTCCAAACTCCAATACTTTTTGGATGGGACGGAACATTTTGTAAGTTCCAACGTTGTCCTCTTCTATCTAGATAGTCAAAAATCTTGTCGTAGTTTATTCCTGCATTTTCATACTTACTGAAAGTAACGATGTCACAATTGTCATAAAACTCATCTGGCATTGTCATTAGTTTCAATCCATTCGTAAGAACGGCAGTAACATCACATAATTTGCTCTGCTTTGCGTATTTTAGATATTCTGTAATCTCTGGATTGAGCGTCGGTTCACCCCCAAGTAAACGCAGGACACCAACATGCATGTATTGCGAGAGATTGTCTACATCTCGCTTGAAACTTTCTAAGTCTGAAAATTCTTCATCACGGTATGGAGATCCAGTGATGCAGTTTGCGCATTTTAAATTGCAATGCCAACTTATGTAGTAATCAGTAGATCCGAGATTAATCATTATTTTTCATTCCATTTAATTGATTCCAGAGTCTGCAAAAATGACTCTCGATGTGCCTCATTCCAAATAAGATAACCAATCCACTGTTTTACGCCGCGAATCTTAATTGGACCCGCAGATTTCATTGTCGGATGAATTCTTACTCCAGGTTTGGCATAATGTTTACCGTTTTCCATAAAATATCCAGGATGTTTTTTTGGATCATTTATTTCAATGTATCTAGGATATAATCTAGAATTGTATTCATTTACTGAAGAGAATGCGCCAAACCGTCCAGTTTCCATACTTATATCTATGGCCAAATCATGAATAGCACCCTGCACTCGAGGCAGGGTGACTCCAGGGACTGTATAACTGCGAGAACTTAAATGTGTCATTTTTTCATCTATATCAGAAACTGAGAAACCACTGCCACATAAAATTCTATCATCTTTCTTATGTATTATATATCCATTACCACTACCATTATACCGTTTTTCTACATAAAGTAAATATAAAAACGAGGATTTATTTTCTTCCCATCCAACAGGACTCATGTTTTCTGCTCCTGGACGCGGATCTCCCAGAGATGCTTCACAAAATGGAAGAATCTTTTCTATGGGATAACTACTATCAATTTTCTCTAAATCAATCATAATATATTAAGACGAATTCGTGCTTCTTCTAGATCTTCATTAAACAAATCATCATAATTTTCTGCGAGTAAGAACTTAGCATTTGTCCCTCGCAGATATGCATGTTTGACCATGGATAGATTTTTGTAAGAAAGACCATATTTTAATGAACCAAGCAAACATATCGCAAACCAACCAAGCGATTTTGTCTGTGCAAATGAAAATGCTGCGAGACAAATTTCACCTGTATCATTTGCAGGATATCCTGTCAACGTGTGCCAAGTGTCATGTGTGTCGCGATACCTACGTGCCATCCAATTATATGGATGTTTTGCTTCGATCCATTTGCTGTTGTTTGATTTTCTTCTGCTGAGTTTCAGTAAGATTTCTTGGTTCGGAAATAGTTTGTGACATTCTCTACCAACAGACCCTTCTGGTCTCTCAGAAAGTGTCGGGAAATACTGCGAAATTTCCTCGGAGTTATACACAACCTCGCCGCCTGTTTTAGTCTTCATTAACTGATCAAGACTCCAGCGCAATGATGGCGGATTTAATGCATGAAGGATCTCGAAAATGAAAATTGTGTTTGCAGGATTTTTGCGCAGTTTCTTAAATGCTTTGTATGCACGAAGATAGTCAATTTTGTATTCTAGTCTCATCTACAATAACCTTCAATTCGCGAAGCACTTTTTTAATTTCAATCGGATTACTCAGGAAGGCATAGAAGTTTCCACTATCTTCCAAGTCGTAGACATATAGATGCTCATTAGTAAGAACATAGTTTATATCTGGATTATAGTATAATTTATATGATGCTACGACATCCTCTGAACCGAGAAATGTCTCGTCGAAATCGAAGGAATTAATAACTTTCTTGGAATACAGTAACATTCTATTTTGCAGAAGATTTGCCGCCAAAAATTTACCGAGTTCGATTAGACGCAATCCATGCGAACCTTTTACGTTAGCGAACTTGTAGATATCTGCGCTGTTGAAGAACGCATTACCTGTGGTATTAGTTCCATTATAAGTCATCGCTCCATCGATCAAACCAATAACATCAACATCTGGATTTTCGTTCACAATTTTATCAAGTTTGATCAGTGAATCGGGAGCAAGATAGTCATCTGCATCAACTTGCATGTAATAGTCATGCGAACGAGTTCGAAAAATCTCTAGAACAGAATTCTTCCCCTTCGCAGGTGTCCCGTTAGATTCAGTTACCAGAAACTCTAAATTGTATTCCTCGGCAACAGATCTCGCTTGCTCTACAAATGAAAAATCGAGAGTGTTGCATACCACAACCACATCACTGGTTTGAGGCAGAACACTCTCGATACAACGTTTTAATTTTTCAACATTCCTTGAAGTAAGGACTGCGACCAACAGATTCATCCTACCAATGAACCTCCTGCCTTTTTTCTGATTTTTTCTACAGCGTCGCGAGTCTTCACATCCTTGGCAGATTTAGAACCATATTCCTTTGCTAAGGCAGAATTGGGATTGGCATCAGCGACGCGAGACATGACTTCCTTGAAGTGATCAGGAATCTTCCCGCCACCATCGGAACCAGGAGCATGTAAGAAGTTGATTTTCTTGTAGAGAATCTTAACTGTTCCATCATCTGTGAGTTCTTTCATGTCATCATATGACATGGTCTGTTCCCACTCTTCACCTGTTTCTGTGTTTACAAAATCATATACTGGCATTGATCAACCTTTTCCGTTGTTATTCTTATACTTATAACTGGTAGCCCCGAGCGGTTTCGATCCGCCTTCTCGTCAGTGAAAGTGACGTGTCCTAGCCAGTAGACGACGGGGCCATAAATTATAGACCAATAGCAGTGCGATAAGTCTCAAGAATCATATCTTCTTCTTGACGAACATGCGCTTCCTTCTTGCGGAGACGAATAATCTGGCGAGTTGCCTTAACATCGTAACCTTCGCTCTTTACATCAGCATACGCTTGTTTGCGATCTAACTTCTTATCGTCGATTTCTTTCTCGATATTTTCGATACGCTCAACCAACAAACGATACTTATCAATTGCAATAACATCAGTCATAATATACTTCCTTTAGAATGGAGGCACGAGTGGGATTCGAACCCACGGTTTTCAGGTTTTGCAGACCTGTGCGATGGACCACTCCGCCATCGTGCCAAAATTGGTACCAGCAGTAGGTAACGCTCCTACCAAACCAACCTTATGAGAGTCGGTCGGACACTTATCCTGCTGGTATGGTGCGAGTGACAGGGTTCGAACCTGTGACCTAACGATTATCGGTCGTTTGCTCTACCAACTGAGCTACACTCGCAAATATGGTGGGCACGGTGGGACTCGAACCCACAAAGTTTCCTAACGAATTTTAAGTCCGTCGCGTTTACCATTTCGCCACGTGCCCATGGGGTGATCGACGGGTATCGAGCCCGCAACTCCGGATTCACAATCCAGCATGTATCCATTAACACCTCAACCACCATAAACTAATGCAGTGCCCATTACTGACGCATTACGCACCCTCGTCATGGGTTTTTGTTTTGCTACGCTGGAAGATACCCTATCTCCCTTGGGCCACTTGACACTGCAACTTTGGCGGAAGGTGTGGGAGTCGAACCCACTCAACCATTTCTGGTTGACGCATTAGCAGTGCGTTGCATTACCGTCCTGCCCACCTTCCGTTATATTACTTAACGTTTACGATACCCTTGAAGTCGTAAGGAACGATAATGGTAGAAACCTTACCTTCCTTAACTGCTTCCGCGATTGTCACAAGAGCAGTCGCTTCCATGTATTTAGTAGCACCAGCGTTGGCATTAAGAGCAGCAATACGTTCTGCTTCCAACTTCGCGGTACGAACCTCTACCAACTTCTGCTTCTCAGCATTTTGTGCCTGAACAAGTTGGTTAGCAGACGCTACGATACTCGCAGCAGGTTTTACCTGACGAACAAGAACCTGCGAGATCGAGATAGAACCATCGAGTTTCTCAGAGGCAAGTTGCGCTACAATCTCTTGGCGAACCAATTGCTCAATCTCAGCACGATTGTCTGCCATCTTCAATGACTCGTAACGACGAGCAACCTTGTAAGCAGCATTACGACCCAACTGACGAATGTAATTATACATCAACAGTGTATCGCCTTCTTCGGTTTCAGCGTGGAAACCACGATTCTTTTCTACATAGATTTCAGCAGCACTAGTTGGATTGATCGAGTAGATTACTGACATATCAAAGTCAGCAACAGTCGAGTTATCAGCAGCAAGTGGTGTCAAATCAGTTACATCAACCTGCACGTCCTTGGTAGGAAACGTCAAAACATCACCGAAGATGGTTTGGTTCAGAGATCCTGGTTGTAGTTCGGTGGTTTCAATCTGCTTGTAAGCATCACGACGAACACCAACTTCACCAGTTTCAATACGAGTACAGGCAGCAGTGGTTGCCATCAGACCAGCGAGAAGAACGACTTTAGTAACACTTTTCATAATAACTTTATTCCTTAGAAAATCAAAACGATTCCAGTAATAACGACCATCGTTAATACAGTACACACTATACTATAAGCAAGCAATTTAGTCAAGCTTATTTTTTCAGACTTATTCATTTTTCTGAAAGTATCAATGCCAACGATGAATCCAAACAGGATGACCATGAAGGCAACAATCATTTTACTCATAACAAATTCCTTAAAAATTGGTTAAAAATTGGTGGATCCACTGGGACTTGAACCCAGAATATGCGATTAAAAGTCGCGTGTGATACCTATTTCACCATGGATCCTGATAGATGATTCATAATACCATCTACAAACGTTTTTTTGTCATCTAGTTTTTGATAATCAGACCATTTGACTCTAATTATCTCCCAACCAAGAGATTCAAGATATTCGTTTCTGCGAATATCACTTTTTACAACTCTTGGGTCTAGATGGTGTTGATCTCCATCAATCTCTAAATCTATCTTAGCAGCAACAAATGCAAAATCTAACTGATATGGTCCAATTTGATATTGTTCGGCATATACCAGATTATTTGAATCGAGAACTGCCTTCCAATATTCTTCAGCATATGACCTACCCTTGGAATAATGGTTAAGTTTATACGGCACCATGTGAGGATTTTCACGAAGAAATTTAATACGACTTTCGCTGATTTTTTTCTTCGTTTCTTCTGTCATGGGTGGTCGTTTTTTATTCGCATCACTGCGTTTTTTTCTCGACTCTTCCGTTATTTCTGGGTTGGGTAAACCAAGTTCTTTCGCTTTGGTATACTGGTTTCTTGCTGTTTTGCCTCGTTTTGCTGCCATGGCAGCATACCACTTTTCGCTTTTAGGTTTACTCATACTAGTCTCCTTATACTAGTATTTATATTTTTAGAGCATTTAACTTAACCTTGTTGCTCTACCTACTGAGCTAATCGTCCGAAACTGGTAGACCCTGTTGGATTCGAACCAACGACCTGCGGATTAAGAGTCCGATGCTCTACCGACTGAGCTAAGGGTCCATAAAATTATGGATGCTTCCAAACAACCTTACGTTGTGATTTTGCAATCCGCGTTTGTTCTTCGCTATTCTTATAGAAGTCAAACCAACTATCATACTGTTTCATCGCAGCTTCTTTAGCAAGTTCCAAGGTTGGAAACGTGTTCGAAGGATACCCACGATTTGCAGATGGATAGTGCTTTATAAGGTTCCAATTATCCATGAACGGCAAGAAACGATAGGTGCAGATCGCATACTCTGCGACAAACCCATCCTGCTCATTACCACGAACACGTACTTTCAAACCGTAAGGAACTTTCTCAAACATAATATATTCTCCATAACAAAAAACTGGTAGACGAGGAGGGACTCGAACCCCCAACCAAACCGTTATGAGCGGTCGGCTCTAACCATTGAGCTACTCGTCTAAACTTTAATACATCGGTTCTTCCGGATCGACGTCTTCAACTGAGTAGGTAGGATACCATTCAGGAGTTTCACGTTCCAAGAATTTGATCATCTCTTTCGCCTTTTCTTCGGTCGAGTAGATACCAACCATGATCGAGTGATCTCCACCAGGAGATTCATTGTTCACAACATAAACTTGCATAATCAACCTTCCTTTAAACTTTAACCGATGTAGATCCGATACTCCTCGGAATCTACAGGAGCACCGATCGTCCGACGTTCGATGTAGTACGCATCGAGGAACCGATCACCGTCACGAGTATACACACCATGGGCATTCCGTGCTTCATCTTCCGACGCATACACGCCAAGGAGCACAGAACCTGCCATATCGAACTCACCTAACAACGCAAAAACTTCCATAACGATTTCCTTTCAAACTATAATATCACTATACCTCGAAATGTAGAAATTGTCAAGCCCTAAAATAAAAAAAGTGCCAAGTTTTTTTCCTTGACACTTTTTATTATGGCGGAGAGGGTGGGATTCGAACCCACGGTACCTTTCAGTACGTCAGTTTTCAAGACTGGTGCATTAAACCGTGCTCTGCCACCTCTCCTAATCTGGATGCCCTACCACGACTCGAACGTGGAACCTTCTGAATCAAAATCAGACGTGCTGCCAATTGCACCATAGGGCACTGGTACAGGATGACGGGATTGAACCGCCGACCGCCTCGGTGTAAACGAGATGCTCTACCGCTGAGCTAATCCTGCAAATTAATGTCTTACCACGTGATCAGCAGCATGTGTTGCCGCGAAAGACTCTGGTTTGATTTTAGCATCAAGACCCGTAGTTCCCTTAACATACCCCAATGCTTCTTTAACAGCAATGCTGGATTTATGCCTAGGATCGGGATTGATGTCAAGATGGATTTCTAGATGTCGACTACCAACCACATCAACAATTGCTGTTGCTGCTTCAATGGCAAATCCTGCTTCGGTGATCAGACGTTGCCGTAAGTTACCGAAGTCGCGCATCTCTACGTTTCTAGAGAATATTTTACCACCATGTTTTGAGTCCATGTGAAGAATAATAACAGTGGAATACTTAGCATACCACTCACCACTACGCTTCTTGAATCTTATTGAATCGGCACCGATATAAACAGATGACGTTTCACTTGAATTTAGAATTGCTTCTCTTGCTTCATCATACATAAAAATCATCCATTTATAAATAAGTTTGTGTGGTTCACGATGTTGACGCATCCAACCACTCTAACGCTTTCAAGGAGCATCAGCACATGATTATATATCTCTACGTCAAACAACATTCTATTACTGGACTAAAATATTTCGGCAAAACCAAACGAAATCCATTTACATATAATGGATCTGGTACTAGATGGTCAAATCACATAAAAAAACATGGTAGTAAATTCATCACTACCATAGAAATATGGGGATTCGACGACCAATCATGCTGCACAGACTTTGCCTTAAGATTTTCAGAAGAAAATGATATAGTAAAATCCGCCGATTGGGCAAATCTAAAACCAGAAGATGCCCTTGATGGCGGTAAAACCATGGAGTGGACAGAAGAAAAACGATTAGCACAAAGCAACCGTTTGAAGGGTAGAATTTGGTCTGTCGAGAGAAACATCAAAATGGCAAATTCTAAAAGAGGTAAAAAAAGACAAGTTCTAGAATGCCCCCATTGTGGTAAAATAGGCGGGGACAATAATATGTCACGTTGGCACTTCGATAATTGTAAATGGCGAAGGTGCTCAGAATCGAACTGAGTTCTCAAGGTTTTGGAGACCTGCGGATTACCATCTTCCCCCACCGACGCAAACTTAGAAATGGTCTAGGTGACTGGACTCGAACCAACAATCCCCTCGCCCCAAACGAGGTGCCTTACCACTTAGGCCACACCTAGATATCTTTAATTACTTTGGTTGCTCATTCTCACCAAGAGCAGGTTCTGCTGCAGGTTCTGCTGCTTCTTCTGCTGCATTTGCTGTAGCAAGTGCTTCATCTGCTGCTGGACCAGCGGCTTCTGCAACTGTTGGTTCTTCTGCAGCAGGTGAACATGCTGCTGTAAGTGCAATAACTGCTGCTGCCATAAAAGTCTTGATGTTCATATTTACTTCCTTTGTTAAAAATGGTACCCAAGATAGGATTCGAACCTACATCTTACTTCCAGTTACCTTTGGCTCCGTTCGTAGCGGAGAGGGATACTTGGGCGTGGAGCGGCATGTGAGAATCGAACTCACCCCTTACGGCTTGGAAGGCCGACGCACCACCACTATGCTAATGCCGCACAAAACTTATTTATACCTAAAACGGAACAGTCCCCGCTGCTCTGTATTACTGTTTGCTCAATGGGGTTTCACAGGGTCGACCCTGCCTCTATTCTATGCAAACAAACCGCAGTATATTGGCGACCTTGAGGGATTATGATACCCCGACCTTCGCAGTGACAGTGCGACGCTCTTCCTCTGAGCTACAAGGCCTTAAACTGGTGGGAAGGTGAGGTATCGATCCTCCCCCGAAAACGGATGAGATTTACAGTCTCACTGCCAGAGCCACTGACTTTACCTTCCCGAAAATTCCCGATACTTCTGAAAAGTAAAAGTATTGGGAATTAATTGGTGCTCCCGAACGGATTTGAACCGCTGACACGTGGTTCTTCAAACCACTGCTCTACCAACTGAGCTACAGGAGCATAATAATATACACATTGTTGGACCCGTCTGTTCCAACTTTTCCCTGCTCGTAGCGGGTTGCGAGTTCCCCTCCTTGCGGTCGGGGCAATGTGTATTAGTGGTACGGATAAGAGGACTCGAACCTCCACGTCTTTCGACATCGGTACCTAAAACCGAGGCGTCTACCAATTCCGCCATATCCGCAAAAAGAGCGACCACCTACAGTGTGCCTTGATCGATTACGTCCGGACGCTTCGATCTTCCCAGATAAAGAATACAGTTGCAACTATATCTTTACCCTTTCGCGGGTTCAGCAGAGGTGGTCTATATTTGGTGGAGAATAACGGGATCGAACCGTTCACCTTCTGCGTGCAAGGCAGACGCTCTACCGAATGAGCTAATTCCCCAACGAAAAAAACTTATTAGAAGAATGCACTGGGTTCCAGAACCTCCCGTATTAGTGACGGGCAGTGCACTCATCTAATAAGTCTTTGTAAACCTTGAGATTACAGGTTTAATTGAGTGCCTTTGGACCGTACCGACTTCCTTGCGAGAAGTGTTAATCCTTTATCCACTAAAGTCCTTGCGGATTCTCTAGTATCACTCAGTGCTGCCTTTTTTGAGGTCTGGCGTTTGACCTATCATGCTACGCTATTCGTCCATCATTCTCCCGTCTGCCTTGCGAGCAGTTCGGTTCCGCTAAGAACCTACGTCTTCACTTCGAACAACCACTTCATCCTTGCGAGAATCCGTGGACCCAATTCACTTTCGTGTCAGGTATTAAGCACCTTTCACGTAGCACTGGAGCAGTCTTTCGCTTTTATATACAAACCAGGAATTGAACCTAGATCGACAGTTTAAGAGACTGTTGCTTTACCTTTAAGCAATTTGCGAACCTACCAAGAAGTGCTGCTCCAGCAGATCCATACCTTGTTAGATACAGAATACCACACTCCTCATGTCTTTCGTCTTGCGGACTAATCAACCATGCTTCAAGTCTCCCCTCATCGGTTTAACTTTTGCATTGCCACCTTGCCTTTTCACGCGAATGATCAGACTCAATGACTATCCGTTAGTATTCAGCACTCATAGGTTTGGTTCGATACAGTTAGACCACCACAGTCTATTAGAACTCACCGACCGGCTCTGTTCGTATCCTTTCGGACTTATATCACCTACTTACTGCCTACTGCCATTCAACTGACAGGGGATGCTTTCGTCACAGGTTTTACCCAAATGCAACGAGTCATCCCTAACTCGGACTTGTATAGATAGACCATCACTGGCGCAGTTACGTAGGAGTCCCTGCTTTGGCCACATTACTGTGGTTATCTTAACGACGCTATACCGCCATTCCTATTTTTCTACTATACCCTAATACTAGGGAAAAGTAAATAGATTTTTGAAATTATTTTCAAAAAACTTTTAATGAACATAATGGCAACTGAGGTGTCGACACGCTACTGTCGGTAATTTCGCTCTTTACGTTCCTATCATAGAGCGATGAGAACGCATTCTCAACCTCCCCCAATCACTTGGTCGCCACAGGAACTTCCATTATATTCAAACTCTATTAAGTCTATCTCTACAGATATCTAATGCTTTATCGTTTATGTCACAACCTATAAACCTTCTTTTCAAGATTTTGCTAGCAACTAAAGTTGTGCCTGAACCCATAAACATATCCAATACAATACCATCATTTGGACAAGACGAATCTATTATAGGATATAATAACGCTAATGGTTTTTGCGTAGAATAACCTACTCTTTCTGTTTTATCATTTTGCCCCAGCATAGGAATATTCCAAACATCGTCAAGGACTTTACCAGCTTCATTATAATATTTTTCTTTAGCATACCCTCTCGGAGCAGTAGAAGAATAAGGTTGGCGTATGTATTTAGAATCTACGTTGAAGAAATAATTATCTGACAAGGAGTATCTAAAAATTGTATCGTGCCTTTTACCAAAGTCTTTCTTTTTCCTTGGAGCAGAGTTATAATGCCATATAATTTCATTTCTAAAATTATCTTTACCAAAAATCTCATCCATGTTAAGTTTCATGCTGTGTGATATATTATAATCGCAATGTATGTATATTAACCCCGTTGGTTTCAATACACGTTTGCACTCTAACAAAATTGGAGTAAAGTCTATGTCTATAGAATCGTCATAGTCCTTGAATTTGTTTCCCGTGCCGAACGGAACGTCTGAATAGATTAGATCAATACTATAACTTTCTATATTAGAAAGAAAGGATAAAGCATCACTATGGTATATCACATTTTACCTTTCTTCCATTACATTCAAACTGGTTGCAGAGGTTGGATTTGAACCAACGATTTCCGGCTTATGAGACCAGCGAGGACAACCTGACTCCTCTACTCCGCGATAAATTGGCTCCCTAAGATGGATTCGAACCACCGACCAAAAGATTAACAGTCTTCTGCGCTACCGCTGCGCCATTAGGGAAAATGGGTATCTCACGTCTCGACACTCACATCAAACATTCCCGACAGACTCCATACACCATACGGTATGCGAGTAGTTTGACTATAAACTTGCCGTTTTGTTTTCAACGCATGCCAACGAACTAAATCGCCTTTATAACGTTGGTTCAGCAGACGGTACTGCTTATTTCTATTCTATACACCTTATCGGTTAACCCCATTCATGATTGCGGTAAGGAATCCGATATTCGCCAGCGTTCCCCGTCTGTTAGTCTGGCATAGGTCTCTCCAGTAGGTTCTAGAATACTGGATAATAATGGTGCCCCCACGACGACTCGAACGCCGGACCCCCTGCTTACAAGGCAGGTGCTCTACCAACTGAGCTATAAGGGCAGAGATTGATTTTCTAGCAACCAACCTTTGTTGGCGCCTCTTCCTTTGCCTTTGTTTCTACCTTTAAACGAAGGTGTTTGACTGTGACAATTTGGACATATCAATCGTAAATTTTCTGGAATATTGTTATATGGATCGCCATCAGTATGATCAACTTCAAGATTGATAGGCATACCCAACCAACTATCTATTCCACAAACTGAACAGTTATCACCAAATTCGCGTTTAAGATTTGTTTTTAGGCAACCCTTTCCGATTGTCCCTTCTCCACGCTTCCACGCTTCATACTTCAATATGCTCTGGTGAGTTTTCTGGCAAGAATTACTGCAGTATTTTCCTGCAGTATTTTGCTTCTCTTCGACCTTACCACAATGAAGGCATTCGGTGATATTTTTAATTCCCATCTTATTTATTCCTGCTAGGTAGACCTGCTTTTATTTATAAGATAGGTATTTTTAGAAACTTATTTAATCTACCCTGCCCATGAGCGAATTTCGGAGTCGGTTGCAGCCGTCCTAAGCCATTGCTAAGGTTAATTAAGGACTGGTGCGATGGCCCACCCAATCCGTAGTCTATACGTCTATAGTACGCTCTCCCCTTAGCAGGGTAGATTAAATAAGTCTCGAAAGACTTATTTTATTCTAACAATGTCAAAGAACTGAAACTTTATTTATACACTCTACTATACTTTTTAGAGAAAGTCAAGTGTTTTTTAAAATTTATTTTCACTATGCATCTGAATCCCTTCGATGCGAGGCGAGATCGTCTTGGCAGAGTACTGCACGCCGTCGATCTCAAAGAAATGCCGACCACCGATTGCGCCAACTTTTTCCCAACGAAGGTTCAAAGTTTCACGCTCACGAAAGGGAGAAATCCCATGAGTCCACTTGCGACCAGTCCGAAGTTCGAACGCACCACCAGAGAGAGTCGTAATCATTTCATTTCCTTTTCTCATCTTATATTCCACTCTACCCTATTTTAGTAGAAATGTCAAGCCTAAAAATGAATTTTTATTCCGATAACCACTTAGCGATCGAACCATATTTCAGGTTCAGTTCGTTCTCGAGGATTTCGAGACCGTAGTGGTCGAACTCTCTTGCGGTGATGCCTTCTGCTTCAGCGATAATTTCGATTGCACGCTCACGAGTAGCATTCGTTGCTGCTACGCGAGCAGTAAACTTGAGAAAGTTGGACGCCTGACGATCCTGCTCATACGCGATCTGCTTGTCGAGTTTCAATGAGAGATACTCGAAGTCTGCATCGAATGCTTCGACCGACTCAAACGTAGGATTATACGGACGGCATCCATAAACTTCCTTGTAGAGATCAGAATAGATGCTTGCATCTTTCGAACCAGTGGCGGCATTAATATCACGAAGAGTCAACATAATCAATTCCCTTTCAAACTATAATACCACTATACCTCGAAAATGCGAAAATGTCAAGCCCCTAAATTATTTTTTTAAAATTAATCTCGCGGACGATATGGGTCATATTTCATACCCCACAACCACCCTCCTGGCAACGTGAAAGTCAGAGGGTCAACAAGGTGGCATTTACCATTCGGTTCAACGCACCACTTGCGACGCCTCATACTTGCCTTGATTGCCATGAGTCGGCGAGTTTCCCAAGTATGCCTTCTAGCATACATCGGATTACCATCCCTGCGCCTAGTTCCCCGCATGGTTCGACTTATCGATGCTTTATGCTCTGGTGTTAAACCACCCCAACAGGGATTCTTTTCACCAGTTAGTGCTTCTGAAATCTTTTTGCGAGTCTCAGGACTATGTCCTGCAGATTTCTTTCGGGTAACTTTATCAACAATCGTCAAACCTTTTCCGAGGACTTCTGCTTTATCTCGGAGGATTTCTATCTTGCTGTTTTGTAGCAAGAGTTCTCTTGGTTTCGGAACCTTGTTTGGATCATTGACAATCCATAGTTCTTTCTTATGTTGAAATAGAAAGAACCTCATTCACCGTTCCTTTATCCAGTAGTGTCAGATTATGTTCGCGGTCAATATACTTGAATTCAACATGATGCGGTTCAAATTCTGCTAGAGCAGCAAATACATCAGCAGTATTAAGAGTGCTGCAGGTATACACATCCAGTTGCATTAGAGCAGGGGAAACCTCATCCCAAACATGCATGGCAATATGCGATGTTTCGATAATGGTAACTGCAGTCAAACCACGGTTACCCACCATGTCACTGTAAACAGCATATGGACCCATTAGTATTTTCATACCAATTTTGTCAACTAGAGTTTTCATCCAATCCTGGATTGCCTCTGCGCATTGTGGCGGATTGTTTAGTTCTGCTCGCACAATGAGATGCTTGTGCTCTAGGATTTGCCCCATCGTTGTTCCTTAACTTGAGGTGGAAAGAATTTATTTATAAGGTCGCTGAAGATTTTTTTGGCGACTTCTTCTTCTTAACCTCTGGTGCTTTCCAACCTGTCAAGAAACTTTCAAGAACTTCCGCGAGACGAGGATATGCTTCGAGCAAAGTTTGATCCTTGATATGATCAAGCAACTTCGCTTCTTTAATCTGCACACCCTGACATGTCTGCATCCAGATTTCTTCTCGGCGGAACTGCGGGACTCCCTTCGCAGTGCCTTCTGGCAACAGAGTTAAAATGCGACGGAACTCCTGTGTGATGGTTGTATCTGCCATGTTAGATGGCAGACCTTCATCCTTATATGGAGTTGGACCCTCGGGAAGATTGTATGGACCTTGCTCATAACCAACACCCCATGCAACAAATCGCATGAGAACAGAATTGCCGATGGAGATTGCTCTCACACGTTCGCGCAATTCGTCAGTTGTTTCTGCTGCACATGCCCAGTCAAGTGCTTCATCAATTTGTTTAAATTTCTTGGGTGCTAGTCTTTGTGCCATTTCAAGTCTTTCTTTTAAAATTCATCTACGAGGTCAATCATCTGCTTCATACGATTAGCGATAAAATAATTCAACAGACCTGAGCGATCTCCGCCCAGTTGTTTCTCATAGTTATCTATAATCGCTACTTTGATGTCCTCAGGAATACGCGACAAGTCAACCAGTTCACGGTTGCGCTGGAAGTTCCGCCACATTTCATCACTGGTGATGAAGTCTTCGGGTTTTTGCGTTTTCCAATCAGCAAGTTTATCTTTACGTATAGGACGTTGACGTTGCCCATTAATAAACGTGTCATCATCAGAAAGAATATTGGGAACACCGTCACCCTTATCGCCCATGATAATATGTTCCATTAGAACTGCTTCAGGCGATTCCTTCAACTTACAGAACTTTTTCTGAACAGGAGCATACTGTTTAACATTGCTCCACTTCTGTAGTTGCTGGAAGTCATGGTCGCCAGATAGAACAAGGAATGGTTCAGCACTAGGCATGAGACCATCGGTGTTCATGGTCTGACTATACTCGGCGAGCACTGCGATAACATCATCTGCCTCGGCACCATCAACGTCGATTACAGGATACGGGAAGTGATCTTGTAACTCACTACGAATTTGGTGCAGTGCTTCGAAGATAGCAGACCAGTCAAACCCAGACTCCTGCCGTGCTTTCTTACGATTCGCTTTATAGTTAGGGAAATACTGACGACGCCAGTAGTGACGATTGTCGCAAGCAATCACAATGTTGCCGAACTCAGCACCAAACTTCCGCTTATATGAACGAATGGCATTGATGATCATGTGTCGAATTAAAGGTAGGTTTACCTCCACATCGCGGCGACCACCAAGTTCTGCCATCATGCTGCTTATAGCAGTCTGGTTGAAGTCAACAACAATCATTCTTCTTCACCTTTAGTAATAGTCAACGCTTCACGAACATCATTGAGCATGTTAATTTCTGGGCAATCAACACCTGCTTGCCGCATGTATAGACCAGTGATCATGACAGCGAGTACTGCAGCATCTGAATGGAAGTTCTCGTTCTTAAGACCAACCTTTTTCTCTGCTGCCAATAGAATACCACGCAAACAAGCACCCGCAAACGCTTCAGCATCCTGATATGCAGCATATTCTGTTGCACCCTCGAGGAAATAACTCAAAGATTCATTATCGATAGTCTTAAGAGTTGCATTACGTTTGATGTAGGTGACATTATCATTATTATCTGGCATTAAAACACTTTCAATATTAAAGTAGTTGGAGTCAGTCGCGCACGAACTGGTGCACTCTTACTCTTAACGGCTGAGTACCATTTTGTCAAGTCATTTTTCTTCAACTCAGAAAATTCTTTTACTTGAATTTCTGGTTTGCGAAGAAGTCGCGAGTTAGAGAAGTTCTCATCAAACCCAACAAGACTCGCACCCTTGACAGTGATGCTTCCGCTTACTGGACTGAAGTACTTGGAGATCTTTCGCGTCTTAGTATCAAAAGTCCACACTTCACTGCAGTTTAGTAGGTTGATAGGTTCAACACTGGTAATACCAAGTGCAGTATCTTCCTTAAGGAACTTTAGATTCTGAACCAACTTGGACTTATCCTTTGGTTTCTTCTTACGAACCTTAGCAACCTGCTTGCTGACATATGACTTCTTAAGGTCGCTGACATAAGACTCGAGCAGTTTAACAATATCTTTGACAGACTTCATACTCGTCAGATGTGAATAACTCTCGAGTAACTGTTCTTGCGAATCAGTCAGTTGAGTCTTAGATAGACGACGAACTTCTACAAGTTCAGCAAATTCTGCAAGGATAGGTTCAATCTTCTGCACGCAGTCAAGATAATTCTTATCCGACAAACGATACGGCATTAGAATCTGGGCAATGTTACGAGTATCCTCGCCATTGATCAGTTTCTCAATCTCATCGTCAACATCAGATACGACGAACGCAGATGCAACCAGTGGTTTCTTGACTACCTTGACAACAGGGTCAGGAGCAGTTGTATCATCTTCGATGAGAACAGTTTTCTTACTTACTCGTTCTTCAACCTTTTCCCAGATGCGCGCTTTATGCTCGTCATTGAGAGGGAATCCACGCATAGCGATACGGGCACAGTTGGCATATGTCCGAGGAAGCATCTTGTCAGACAACTGACTGATTGCTTTGAGTTTGGTAGCATCGCCCTTGAACCAGTCAACAAGAAACGCACGGCAATCTTTCTGGTCAACGATGAAGTTATACCAATTCAATGCCTTGCCGAATTCTGACTGATAATCCTTGGGCACATAATCTTCAACCCAAATTGGTTCTGTGCCCATAACTTTAGATTCGGCAACGGGAACTTTCAATTTATACATAGATTCGCCTTTCTTCATAATATATCCACTATACTATAATTTGTTGGAAAAGTCAAGCCCTAAAATTAACAGAGGTGATACGGTCATAACGAAATGCTCGCCACTCATTCTTATCCAGATCCCAGACTGCGAGAGTTTCGCCGCTAGGTGGTTTTGTCTTTGTCCCCTTTTCACTGTACGGGGGAATGACGCCTTCTTGTAGAGTGCAGCGCATCACACGTTCTTGTCCATTCAGTTTAGTAAAACTAACAGTCGCTTCACCCTGCGCAAGAGTTGCCTTCAGGTCTTCGCGCCATTCTTGATTCATAATATTCATCACATTTTCCTTATATTGTTTTCATCAATAATAATCTTACCGTCCCTCCAAGATTTCTTCGGGGGATCTGGTGCTGGTATGTCATGCGTCGAAACAGGTTTATTCTCATGTTTCTCGAAAACAAAGAAGTCTGGTGCTTCAACAACAGATTTCTTCTTAGGTTTCTTAGCAGTTCGAACAACGTTCTTAGATTTAACCTCATCAACGACGACATAGTCTACTATACCTGATTCCTTATTCTTTGTCAAGCCTAAAAATGTCATGTTAGCAGCAATAATTAGTAATATTGCCAGCGGGTCGAACACGAAAATGAGTATGATGATCATCATACGCACTGCTTTATCCACAGTAGCGGAATCACCACTACCGTAGAATAGTTCTGCGATATATTTTATCGGACCTACTTCTGCTTCGAGTTTAAGATTTTCTGTTTTGAGCGGTATGAGATCAGTCTCAATAGTCTCAATGTCTGCAGTCGCACTCTTAATTTCAGCATCAAGGGACGCACGTTCCCTTTTCTGCCTGTTTCTAATGAAATTAGCATCCAACACATCTTCTGCAGTAGTGAGTCTGTCCAGAGTATCCAGAGATGTTTGCGCATTCTTCAGTCTCCTTTCGGCGGATGTCTTCTTGCTTTCGAGTTGCTCTATTTTGAATACTGCTGAACCACCAACAGTAGTGTGTTCAATGTGCGATCGACTTAGATAACCGAACACACCCATACTTGTAATGAATGACAGCACACAAACTGCAATGGTGAAGTATGTCTTCAACAGTTTGTTTGCAGTTTTCCAGTTGCGATACACCCAACTGGCAGTAACAAGTTTGGCAAGTTCTAATACCACACCCATAGCAGCTACGGCCATAGGGGAAGCAGGAAAGATAGCCATCAATCCCAAGATAGAAAAGTAGCCAGCGACACCAGTTATCGCCAATGCTACCAGCATCAAGAGTGCTGCGAAAAACATCCAGGTCTCCAATCAGGTAATTTTAATTCTTTCAAGTGATCAAGTCTCAGACGAACATTCCACATTTGATTTATGCAGTTATCGTCGAGTCTGTGTTCCCATTGCAGGATATGCTCAACTGCTTTGGCATGCGATTTGCTGTCATATTCAGCGACAACTTCTTTGCGCATCTCGCCCTCATAGTTAGTCACATAAGAGGAACTTCCGAAGTATGCTTCAAAAAGTTTCTCTGTCTTACATGAATACCCAATATAAAATTTGCCGTCGTCGAAGTAAGTGCAATATACTCTATGCACCTTCTTCGGCGACGGCTTACGTTTTTTCTTAACTGTCATAATCTACTCCGTAAGTAGATTATTTATTCGTCCTCGACCCAATCATCCCATGATAAATCTTCTTCTTCTTCGGTAACTTTTGTACCACAGAAGGGACAATGTTTGACTTTGTAATAATCATCGTCCAAGTCATGATCAATTGTGAAGACTGCATCACAAGAAAAACACTCATGTTCTACGTCAGACATACAATTTACACATCAGTAATGGCACGAGTGGATATAATTCCAGCAGAAGCATGATAATTATCCATTGCAGCGCCCAGATTACTTGAAGCAGCAAATACTGCAAACTCTTCAGCAACTGCATCATCTGCAAACGTATACTGTAACACTTGCGTATTGCCATCATTTAATATATCGAATTGAAATGATACTTTGTCACTATTCTCTTGCAACCACTCGTCCATTACAGTATTTTGTGGTGGATTTGTCTCAAAATACCACAGAGTTTGAGTTGACGGTTTGGTATTTGTAACAGTAAGTCTTTTGGCCATGTTAATTCCTTTCTCGTTTAAATTTTATGCTGCCAACCCCCAGACATCATCCCACTTCCCTGATAGTGCACCCTTCGCATAGTCGGTAGCACGATTCTCGAAGAAGTTCGTATGAGTCGGAGCATTGATCATTTCCTCGACCCATGGCAGAGGATTTTTCTTGATTTTAAAGATACCCTTAAGACCAAGACTAATCAGTCGGCGGTCGCAGATATAACGGATATACTTCTTAACATCATCTTCAGTCAAGTTTTCCATTGTTCCCATCGAGAATGACAGTTCGATAAACTTGTCTTCAAGTTCAACCATCTTTTCTGCGATAGTATAGATCTGTGACTTTAGATCGTCATTCCACAATTCACGATTTTCTTCAACATATGAACGGAACAGTTTAATCATACCTTCAGCGTGTTGAGTTTCATCAACAATCGACCAAGTAACAATCTGTCCCATACCTTTCATCTTTCCGTGACGAGGGAAGTTGAGCAGCATGATGAAGGACGAGAACAACTGCATACCTTCAGTGAATGCACTAAATGCAGCGATATTGGTCGCGACTGATTCAGGTGTTCCATTTGCATTCGACAAATCTGTAAAGTAGTCGTGCTTTGCTCGCATTGAGTCGTATTCAAGGAATTCCTGATACGTCGTTTCTGGCATACCCAGTGTTTCAATAAGGTGAGAATACGCTGCAACATGTAATGCCTCCCTTGCCGCGAAACCCATCAGCATCATGCGAACTTCAGGTTGTGGGAAATGTGGCAGATAGTTCTTCACATAACCACCAGCAACATCAATGTCACCCTGTGTGAAGAAGCGGAAAATGTTAGTTAGGAAATGCTTTTCGCCATCATTAAGACGCTTCTTCCAGTCATTGACATCTTCGGACATCGGGACTTCAGTGTGCAACCAATGCGACTGCTCATGTTTCAACCATGCGTCATATGCCCATGGGTAGTTGAACGGTTTAAAATATGCTCGTTCTGTCATTAAGGTCATACTGTTTCTGCCCACTTTACTAAATCGTCATAACCACCAACATGCTCACCGTTCACCCAGATCTGAGGAACAGTCTTCACATCAGGCAATTGTGCGGTAATGTCTTCCCACAGGCAGTCTTTACCAACTACCATTTCTGTATACTGGATGTCCATTCCTACCATAAACTCTTTCGCAAGAGTACAGTATGGACATTCAGGTTTTGATACTATTTGTGCAAAATAACTTGTCATTTCTTACCCTTCGCATGCAACGCAGTTATCACCGTCGATCATTGCCTTGAAGTCAATTTCTTTAATTGCTTCACGCTCAATGCGCTTAGAAACCTTGTCTGCTTTTCCTATTTTTTCTGAACGACAATAATATAAAGTCTTCAACCCCTGCTTCCATGCGAGGAAGTGGACAGCATGAAGATATTTGATATTTGCATCAGGACGGAAGAATAGATTGAGAGACTGTGCCTGATCAATAAACTTCTGTCTGTCTGCAGCGTGCTCGATGACCCACCGCTGATCAATTTCCATGGAGGTCTTATAAACTTCCTTAGTAATTGCATCCATCCACGTAAGGTGTTGCACTGAACCATCATTGGCGATAATTGAAGACCAAGTCTCATCATACCACCCATCTTTGTGATTCGCTGCTTCATCTTTGATGATAATATCAAGGTATTTATTCTTATTAAGAAATGAACCCGATAGCGTATCTTGACGATATGCATTTGCTCGCCACGGTTCAATCGACGGACTGGTATTTCCCATGATGATTGATGAAGATGCATTTGGTGCGATTGCCTGTGTATGAGAGAATCGACGACCAGTGCCAGCAGCATCAGGTGCTTCGCCACGTTCAGCACCAAGTTCTAGATTTGCAACATCGAGACGATTCTTGATCAGTTTAAACATGCGCATGTTAGTGCCCTTGGCGACTGCTGACTCCCACGCAATACCCTTGCGTTGTAGATAAGCATGGAACCCAAGTGCGCCAATACCAATAGAACGTTCGCGCATTGCTGCGTACTTAGCACGTTTTACTGTATTCGGAGCATTGTCAATAAAATACTGGAGAACATTGTCAAGCATCTCTGCCATGTCCTTTAGGAACATAGAATCTTTCGACCAAGCATCATAATATTCTAGATTGACGGATGACAAACAACAAACAGCAGTACGCTTCTTGTCAGTTGGCAGAATAATTTCTGAGCAGAGATTTGACTGATGAATTTTCAGACCGAGATCTTTCTGGAACTGTGGCATCATGCGATTTGATGTATCAATGAAGTGCAGGTATGGTTCGCCAGTCATCATACGCAGTTCTAGAATCTTCTGCCATAGTTCTTTCGCAGAAACTGTTTCACGAATTTCGCCAGACTTAGGGTCGGTTAGATTCCAACTGTCATCTGCTTCGTGGTCTGCCATGCATCGTTGGATGATTTCCATGAAGTCGTCGGTAATGTTGATTCCGTGGTGTAAATTCAGGCATCGGATATTGGGATCGCCAGTAGGTTTACGCATCTCAAGAAATTGTCCCACGTCAGGATGACTAATGTCAAGATAAGCGGCATAACTGCCACGACGAGTGCGACCCTGACGATACGCCATCGAACTTGAATCATAAGTTTTAAGATGTGGCATAACACCAGTAGACTTATCATCAGCAGCGCGAATACCAAAACCAATTCCAACACCGCCCCCGAGCATCGACAACCAACTGGTTTCGCTGAGATTCTCAACTAGACCTTCTGCCGTGTCATCAATGAAATTTAAAAAACAACTGATTGGCATTCCACGCTTAGAACGACCAAAGGAAAGAATTGGTGTCGCATATGACAACCAATGTTTCGATGAATAATCATATAGACGTTGCGCATGCTCGAGATTTGATGCGAAAGCAGTAGAAACATAGGCGAATCTATGCTGCGGGGAAGTTTCGTCCTCTCGCATGTATGATTCTTCTAGTCGCTGGATACCAAGTTTATCAAATAGAGAGTCGCGTGAATAATCTATTTCTATACCCAGATATGTTTCTTTTTTCATTTATAGTCCCTGTTCCTTTAATACTCGTTCGATATCTGGTTTGAAGTATGATTCTGGTTTTAGAATCTTACCATCTTCACGCTTTTTAATCTTACCATTATCAGAAACCTTGCTCATGTTTGACGCACGAACTTCTTCCCAGACTTTATTGAAGTCGATACCAAGAGTTGTAAACAATCCTTGGACAACCCAAACTAGGTCGGCACCACCGTCAGCAATGTCTCCGATATGGCGACGAAGAAATCCGTCACAAAGTTCACGAAATTCTTCATCAATCAGGTCAATATATAGGCGTGCTTGCTGCTCATTTTTCTCGTTCAAGTGCGGGGTTGTTCCAACATACTGATCGGCAGCTGCCATAAATTCGGTAACATCTTTTTGGTTATTCATAATATTTTCTTCTTTCCTTAATGTAAAACTGCCATCTTCATTTTCAATCCAGATGATATCATCTCCTGGTTTCCAACCAACTCGCTCAAAAACTTCAGATTCTAAATAGTAAAAATCTTCTTCTTCATTGTATTTTATAATTGCGGTTTCGTGCGGGTTTTTGGACTCAAAATTGGGCCGCGAAAAAATCACGTCCCGAGAATTTTGAAACTTTTTTCCAGATTGGGTCAAGGTAGTTTTCGTTCGAACTCTGCTTGCGCTGCCATGCTATCAATTGCTGCCTTCACATCGGGGAAGTGGTGACAAATGATTTCCCAGCACTGCTCGGCGACGAAGCGGTGTTCCTTTTGCGTTGCCTTATCCATACGCAACTGACAATAGTGAACCCATGATCGAAGCGAACCTGCCATGATGATAGTTGATTCTGTTAGACCTTCAGGGAGAACAGCACGTGCCTGTTCCTTGGCGATACCATTTTCAATTGCCCACTCATAAGTATCTACCGCAGCATGAGTTAAGGTTCGTTGTTTCAAATCCCACTCTCCAGCAAGTTCGCTATCTTCAACTTCTACTGAGTTCTGTCGGTTTTTGGCATCCTGCAGGCGTGCTTCCCGTACAACAAATCCCAGATCCTTGGTTGGATCGGCGTAACGCTGACTGTACTCTTGGAATCTGAAAGAACTATGCCGCAAAATCTGGCGGGCAATATCTCGTGTTGTTTTAATTTCCATTGCGACATGGACCATCTCCAGTGGTGACCAGTGTTGGTTCTTAATAAGATATTGAACCAACTTAGGTGCTGTTGCGGTGTTGTTTTGGTTTGACGGATTAGATACTCTTGCTGCCCATGCAACCAATTCATTGGCAGAATTACACTCTGTGTACGCAGACGGTTTAGACAGACTTACTAGATTTACTTCACTCAACTTCAAATTCCTTCACTGTTTGGAACTGCGCCTTACTTACGAAACCAATACCCAAAAGAGTATCTATGCGGTCAGTAGCGTCGGCATAATTTGCATACCTACCATCATCGAACCACCACCAGCGGTCGAGTCCAAGAAACCAGCGAGGTTCGCGTCGATACTCTACCATCCACATGTCGTCTGTTCGATGGATGCGTAACTTTGTAATCTTAATATGGTCAAACTCTACGCCATATTCGTTGGCGACTAACTCGCTCATACTTTCCTCCACATGGCATATTTTGCTTTTGCCGATAGACCGTTAAACGTATTATCATTTATAATACTCTGAATTTCACTAGAAGTCAATCCATTTTCAATCATTTCATTAATATCTTTTCCTGGAACATCTGGCCAGATTACAATCTTATATCCCTGATCAATATACTTATTCATCAACTTACCGACGTCTCTGTTCTTGGGTTGATTATCAAAGATAATTGTTATGTTTTCTTTTGGGATAGGTAGTTGATCAATCTTTCCGAATGAGGTTCCAGCACAAGCAATAGAATTATGCAGAAAAAGGGAATCAAGAGGCCCTTCGACGACGAATACTTCTTGCGTAGGATCGACCTTATCCAAACCAAAAATCGAGGGAGCATCTTCATCTACTTTAACGTTAATATAACGAAGTGACTCGCCTCTGATTCCGCGAAGGCTAACAACAAGGAGTTTGTTATTGCCATCAAGAAAAGGAATCGCGAGTCGCGGTTCAGACGTAATGATCGAGTCTTTGTATTTGTCATTAAGTTGTATGACATCTTTAACATTAGATATGAAATACAACCTATCAAAAGCATCGCGAGGGATCCTGCGGTCAGTAACATATTGAATTACCTCATGGTCATCTGGTAGTGTATCGAGGCGATCCATAATCGAGTCGATAAGTTTTGGTTCAGGTTTCTTTGTAAACTTTGGTTCTTCGAACTTGAGAACTTCTTCAACATTCTTATGTGCATTGGCGCGGCCATGACCGCCATCAGCATATCGCTCAACGACATACTGACTATATTGGGTGGGATCGAAGTTCTTCAGGAAAGTTCCAAAGTGATGACTCGCGCCACATTTATGGCACTTGTAATATAGATCCTGTTTACCACGATAGAAATAACCACGTGCCCGTTTCTTATTACGCTGTGAATCACCACAGATAGGACATCTGCAGTTGAACAAATCTTGTGATTTTTTCTTGAAGTTCTCGAGACGATGCGCGATCGCGTTCAGATACTTGATGTCAATATATAAACTCATAATATAGTTATACCTCGAAACGAGGGAGAAGTAAAGGTTTTTATTGAATAAATTTCATAAGCATTGGGAGTATCTTGGTGATGATAGCACCGACAACGATACCGCCACCAATCATAAGATACTTGGTTTTTTCCAATTTGTCAATACGATTTTTGTTTTTTTCTTCTTCTTTATCAACAGAAGTTTTTAGTGAACCGATGGCAGCAAGCATCTTGTCTTCGGTGGACTGAATTTTTGCCTCGAGTTCACGAGTGGTTGTCGTGATACGCGAATGTAACTCAGCGTTAATTGTCTTGGTTTCTTGTCTGTGCACTTCTAAACTTTCGTAGATATCTTCGTTGACTGATTCTTGCGCTTCAAGTTTAGTATCATGAACAGCGAGCATCTTATTGATGCAGTTGGAAACATCGCCAATCTTTTCGATGGCGAGGTCGAGACGACTGAACACGATCTGAATTTGCTTCAGATCGTGTTCAATGACTGCAACTTTTGTTTCCAAAGATTCCATTTACTTCGCCTTTGGTTTACGTACTTTTTTGACAACTGCCTTGACTTCTTCGACCTTTGCTTCTGCTTTGTCGACTGCTGCAGTAATCTCAGCAAGATCCACCTTGCCATCCTTGTTAGCATCAACGAAACCAAAAAGTTTCTTTAGTGCGTCTTTAATTTGATTTAGCATATTCTTATCCCCATGCTGCGAATTGTTTTGTTTTCTTAATACGGTCATCTAGACCATGAGTTCCACCATTTACTCGACGAGTAATTTGACCAATAACTGCATCGGTAACGCCCTTGTTAGCGATTGCGAACAGTCCGTTCTTGTTAAAGAACCATAGTGCTGATTCGAATGCGAGTTCGGTTGCTACGATATCTGGATTTGTCAAAACATCAGGACGACCGATGTCTTGAGCGAATTGAGTATAGTTGCTCTTACCAGTCAACTGGATCGGACCACGTCCACGGAACTTCCATCCATCACCCGATGACTCTGGACCATTGCCCATACGATTAGCATAAACCTTGTTGGCAATCTTCTCTGGTTTACGAGCATATCCTGCAGTCGAAGCGATTGTTGGGAAATACTTCTTGAAGATACCGTTGAGACCCTTGTCACTGTAGTTCAGGTTCTCTTGGAATACCTTGAAACCACCTGACTCGTGAGCGCACTGCCCGAAGAAGTGAGCAGCACCAGCAGTCGATAACTTATAGTGATCTCTCGCTGCCTTGAATGTTCCTGGTCCCCACTTACCATCAGCAGCGACACCACATTTTGCTTGAAGTGCTTGCATTGGACCAAGACCAGCAACAGTTGGCGCTTGGACTCCCGCCTTAGCAACCTGCGCGACTGCTTCTACCACAGGCGCGCCTGCTTCCTTTGTTGTGCTTGGATCAAAGTCGGCAACAGGAGTATACTTTGTTCCAGCTGCCTTGGACTTAGTAGCAACTAGACGCTGCTTGCGGTTTCCGCCTTCCTTTTTAATAGAAGCATGGACCCAACCAGAGTTCTTGTCACCAGCGGCATAGAATTCTAGGATAACTTGGTCAAACTCGAGATTGTCAGCAACCCAATCAGCAACCTTCTTATTGTCTACGCCCTTTACTTCAAAGTCAATTGCTTGACCATTAACGTGTTGGGATGTAGCAGATCCACCAACTGCCTTGTTAACAAGTGGTGCACGATATGAGGAGTTGATTGTTACTGGACCAAACTTAGCACGAACTGGTTCAAGAATTTTCTCGCAACAGTAACGCATGTTCTCAATATGTTCAGCAGTCGGTGTGTTAGGAATGCCAAGACGCTTTGCAGTTGGCGAGACAATCATTTCTCCGAGAGTAAAATGTTCAGTTAGTTGTGTCATAATCTACTCCTTAGAATGGACCGAAGTCGTCATCGCTGTCTTTATACTTATCGACCGCTGCCATCAGTTTGATTTCAGTGTCTGCTTCGATAGAGTTTGCTTCAGCGATATGCTTATAATCAGTCTTGCCCATTTCTTGGACCTTAACATTTGGATCAAACTCAGAAACTTTCATGTTCATCATTGTAGCAAATGCACCAACGAATGCACCAACAATCATCGAGAATGCTGGACCAATAATCTTGAAGATCTCATTGTTATCGATCATTGCATTTGGTAAAAACAATCCGATCAACATCATGATCACAACAGAAAGCATGATAGATCCCAGCGTAATTGCTGCCATCTTCATGATCATAATCTGGACTTTACCCTTTTCGATCTCTAGTTTTTCTAGAGAGTCGATATTGTTCGAGACTTTAACGAAATCCAACAAACCCTTCATGTTACTTCCTTCTAATCAGTACAGCAGGTGCACCTACTGTGTTTTTCTTTTTATATTTTTTCTGCTGACTCTTGGTAAGTCCAGGTTCTGCTTGGTTTGCTTTTGTTGGATGCGGAATACCAATCCCTGCGACTCCACCACCACCAACACCCATCTCTTCAATAAACTGTTTGAATGACTGGATTTTTCCTGTCTCGAGTTCTTCAGCGAGATCCTTAACATCTTGGCGTTCTTGTGTCATGTAAAAAACTTCCTCTAATATTTCATCATCATATTCAACCTGCTCTCTTACCAAAGCAACAGCAGCAGCGAATGATAGGAAGTTCTTATTGTCCATAGGAACCTTCTCGATGATTCGTTTTAATCTAAATACCATTCTATGAAGCAGACTATATGCCTCTTGTTCTTCAGTGGTATTTATCTCGTTCTCTTTCTTCAATCGATTGCCATGCTTATCGATCAATCCTAGACGAAATGCATCCTGTTGATCGAAAGGTGTAGTCAACAACCTTAGAATACGATATGTTATCAGTGCATCTACAAATCTAGACATTAAGTTCCCTTAACTTTGTAACTATGTTATGGTCTAAGTTGACTTCGACCATAGAACTGCTCGTTATTCTATTGAGAAAAACGAGGAATGTTTTCAGGTAGTGCCAATATTTCTCTTCTATTTTGTAAAACAGCATGTTAGTTGCAGCATTACCAAATACATTATATAAAACAATTATATGATTTAAAATCAACCGTTCATTCAAGACATCAGTTTTTTCATATCTCTTAAACAATCGTTTTATATATTTGAATCTCTTCATGTCTTCTTCTAAATCAGGCATCCCATTACAACTGGGATTGTCATAATTTTTAATAGCATAAATCAAGAAGGTATCATTATTTAGTTCAATCATGTTATGTAACTGTCGCCGTTCCCCCGAGGAAATACCAATTTCCTGCCAAGAACATAAGAGTAGCAGTTTTACCTGGAGCATTAAACACGATAGAAGAGTGTCCAATATTCGAACTGATTGTCAATGCATGACTACCTGCATTGCTTACCATTACGATTACTTTAATTTGCCCGTCAACCCCATCAGGGATAGTCAAAGTTCCAGCAGCATCAGGCGAATTGATTCTGGTAACCAGTGTAGTAACGCTGATGGCGCCAGCAGATGTTAATATCTGCACAGCGCCACCAAGAATCAGATCGTCTTCCAGAACTACGGGAACTGGAATGCCACCAAAAAAATTGGCAACAGTAACCTTATGATCATATGGACTTGTGTTTGGTTTCACGAGATACAGGACGTCGGTCGGTGAAACTGACGTCACTGGAATCATGGCGGTTACTTTATTGTCTGCCATTCTAAATTACCTTATGCAGTAACAGTAAGAGTTACTGCTGAAGAAGTAACGCTGTCCGCGCCTGTCGACGAAACGACACAACGGAACTTAGCATTATTCCAAGTCGAAGAGGTATCAGTCTTTGCGGCGAGAACGCCCAATGTTGCTGTGGTCGCACCAGTAAATACACCACCATTCGGGTTAATATCCGAGTAACTTGTTCCGCCGTTTACTGAATGTTGCCACAGATATGTTAGAGTTGCAGTTTCAGGAACGATTGTTGCAACAACAGTACCAAGATTTACAATTGCTGCACCAGCAGCAGCAGTTTTAGTTGCAGTAGGTTGTGTTGCGATTGTGATCAAGGCATCCTCAAACACAACATCCTCAACGTCGCCAGTAATACCATTCTTTGACAGTGCAACGAGAGTTTCTACGATCTTGCGCGAACCAACTGTTCTGATCTTATTCCAACCAGTATGAGCAGCGCCCTCTTCCAATTTATTTGCTGCCATTTCTGCAACATCAACACCAAATACTTGTGATGCTTGTGTGTTAGGATCGGATGCAATAGAAATTGGTTTTTCGCTTAACTGATATGTTTGAGCGCCAAAAGTAGTATAGTTAGCATACGCGGTCATGTATTCTAACTCTGGATCTGCTGGAATTACCGCAGCAACAGTGTCGCTCGTGATTGACTTGACGATCCACGAACGCTCTTGGTCAGCACCTGCTCCTGCAATTATTGCGCGGATGAAGTCACCCGCTGCAGCCTGTGTGGTGAATAGAGTATTTGAACCTGTTACTACACCAGTACTTGCGATTGACAGTGTGCCCGTCGCTGTTTTACTATCTGCTTTACCCCATGCGGACATTAATTGTCTCCCTTTTTAAATTCTAGATCTACGTGATTGAAAAATTCTTTTCTTTTCGATTCATCAAGTTCCGAGGGAGACTTGATACCATATTCATTAAGAGCAGTTTCAAATGCAGTCTTATATGACTCGTTCATTTGCTTTACTGCATCAATATCTTCTTTTGTCAGTTTATTAACTGCTCTCGAGATACCCTTTTGGCGTTTGCCCATGTCCTTAAAGTTTCCACTCGACTTCTCGTCAGCAGCAATCCTTAGTCCAGCACTAACACCTTTTGTTCCGATACGTTCTGCTGCTTTGTTAACATAAGAACCGAGAGTCTTCTTTGAGAGTTCGTCGATCTGCTCGAATGCTTCGTTAAAGTCAAGTTCTTCCTTGACTGCAGTCTTAGCGGCATGAATTGCATCATGTTGCTTTTGATCGATGATGCGAACTTTCTTGTTGTGTGAGAAACTGTTGTAGTGATTCAGAGCAGCATATGCCTGAGTCGGGTGAACAGGAATATATGACTTGCCGCCGTGATGCGCATTAGTGATTTCAACATACTGCTGATTTTCATCAATCTGCTCAGACTCTTCCTTAGTCAGTTTCTTGACAGCGGTTTCGATACCTTTGTGACGCTTCGATAACTTCTTTTCCATATGCTTCGAAGGACTACCAGCACCGGCTTCTTTATACCCTTGTCTCCAGGCAGTTAGATCGATAGAGTTTTTCGCTTTGTTAATATAGCGACCTGCCATTGCCTTCGAGATCTCATCGACCTGTTCGACTTCTTCTTTGGTCATCTTAGATTTATTCATCGATTGAATTTTATTCAACGCTTGGGCAGCAACCTTCTTACGTGTCACCGCGGAGTGCACCGAAGATGGGAAATGCGTATTAACTGCAGATTGAATAGCAGTATGGATACTGTCATGCTTACCTGCTCTAACATGTAGATGTGCAGTTTTTGCTACATCTGCCACTGATGCTTCGGTAATCTCGACTTCTTCCTTGGCAAGTTTATCAACTGCTCTCTTGATACCTGTCTCGCGATTCTTACGGAGACGCTCTGCTTTATCATAAGTTGCTTGGTTGAATCTTGAACCGAAGTGTCCTGTTTCACTGTCACCTTGGTATGCAGCGATCTTTGTCAGAGGAACATTCTTTGGACTCATTACATTCTTTGGTTGTTCAGCACCTGATGCTTTCTTAACATAAGAACCCATGGTCTTCTTTGAGAGTTCGTCGATTACCTCGACTTCTTCATTCTTCTGAGCATTCATTGCCATGTCACCTTCGTAGTCATACTCTTGCTTTTCTTTTGCTTCATCGAGCATTGACTTACCGAGTTTCTTGCGAACTGCCTTTGAAAGTTTTGACGGATCGACACCGAAGTCTTTGGCAGCAGACATAACATGACTCTTACGAATGTTGTCACCGTAACGTTTAGTCAGATGAGCAACGATCGGAGCATTTTCGTCGAGTTCAACTTCTTCAGCAGCATATGACTTAGCACCAGCACGTGCCTTATTGAATACTGTGTCATCACCGAGAACAATGAACATCATCGAGTTGATGAACATGTTCATTACATCACGCTCAGCACCCTGAAGTGACATACCAGCATGCATTCTAGAAATGGCACGCTTCAGAAGTGGCAACGAACTTGTTGGCATCAAACCAGCGCGAACCAACTGGTCGAGTCTGCCATCCATATCCATCGCTTCAGTCATTGTTGACCTAATAGTTTGTTCTAGTCTCATTAAATGATTCCTCTAATCTTTTATCTATTTATATTACTTTGAGGTTGCGAGAAGCATCCAACCATGTTTAGCATGAACATCAAGACGCCCTTCAAGATGGTTAACAAGACCTCTGTTACCTTCTGCTTCTGCTAATTTATGTGCAGCATTCAATGCTTCGATGACTGCCGCATTAGCATCCATTAAATCTTGAAGCATCGAAGGGATATTGTTACCATTGATTGATGAATCTTTGATGGTTGCAATGCTAGACACAGTATCTAGTCCATATGGTGCATAATCATCTAGTGCACGAATCTGCTCAGCAATCTGATCAACCGCAGCGAATAGTTCTTCATAGATGTTCGAAAAGAAGTCATGCATTTGGGAGAAGTCTTTGCCTTCTACATTCCAGTGATGTCCATGTGCTTTGAAATACATCGCAAAAGTATTTGCGAGCACTATCTTCATTGATGTGTTCAGTTCATCCATGTTAACAATTCCATTTTCTTAGTGCTAGTGCCTTGCGAGTCGGACGACCCTTTTCGTCTTTCATTGGACCATCGACGCCAGACATTCTAGCACAGAAAGACTTGCGACGATTCGCTGCTTTACTGCCTGCCTTCAACTTAGAAGGTTTGGTTGTTACTGGTGCCTGTAGATTGCCGCCATACTTGTTGTTGTAATAGTCGCGACCCTTCTGAGTTAGACCACCAGTAGAACTCTTATGACCCTTGCCGTCAACTGCTGCTTCAGCAACAAATTCTTTAAATGAAAGCATCTTACTTCCTCTTCTTCATTCTGCTGTTCTTGATTCTTGACTGCTCAAGTTTACGAACTGCTGGCATGACTCTGACAGATAGACGAGCAACCATTGGTGCCATACGCTTTATCTGTGCTTCGAGACGTGTCTTTTCAGATGAAGATACTGTCGAAATATCTCTATTACGCAACAGTCTCTTGTAAACCATGCGACGAGCAGCACGAATCGATCTCGATTTAAGTTTTTCTGGTGAAGACACACGCTTGATTGCAATATTTCTTGCCATCATTCGACGACTCTTAGAACGCATCGCATTGAATTTTTTCTTGAGACGACCAGCAGGAGTAATACCTTCCTCTAGTTCTTCGCCTTCTTCTGTTTCAGGTGAGTCATCATATTCGATTTCATCTTCGTCATAGAGATCTACTAAATCATCCCACGAAAGAGCAAGAACATCTGCTTCTAGTTCTTTTTCGAATGCTTCTTCATCGAAATCTTGGAAGCGAATATCTTCATCATCGTGTGAAATTACTGGTGAGATTTGATCACCCGAACCCTTGTGCGCTTCATATGAATCAACATGGTGCGTTCCCATTTCAGCGGTGTCACACATCTGGCAGCAGTCTGGAGTTCCACAGTTCTCGTGAACACTTTCAGCAATTGTCTTCATAAATTCAGCATGCGATTTGTGAGCACGCTTCTGCAGTGCTTCTTTTTCAATAGAAGACTTGGCAGAGTTATACTTGTTCATGAATACATCAGCATGGTTAGGGGCAATTGTGTGATGCTGACCATCTTGGAAGTGAACCTTAGAACCAATGCTTACTGCTTTGCGCAGTTGCATTACAAGGTGCGGCGGTTCTTTTGCTTTTTCTGCTTCTTTTTTCTTAGCAAGAGTTTTCTTTGCTCTTGCAATATTCTTAGGATCTGCCAGTGTTTGTCTGACTTTTGATTGGAACTTAGCACGTGCCTCTGCGCCCTTGGCAGAAATCTCAGCAAGATAACCTTCTCTGATTCCGCCACAGTATTGAGTAGTTACATCGTCGTAACGTGGATCGAATGAAGGAATCTTATCTGCTGTCATACCTTCTTGTCCTGGAGTCATAGCAGCAAACTTCTTGCGTAGTTCTGGACGACCCCATTCGTTGTCCTTACCCAAGACTTCATCAAGTTGAACGCCCTCTGGAAGAATGCTCGACTTAGTGACCTTCGACTTGAACATCTTATGATCAACACCGACTCTCTTTGCTGCAACCTTGTGAGCATGAGCAGTGTTCTGCGCCTTAACGTGAACCGAACCAGCAGCGACTGCCTTGCCAGCATGTTGCTTAGGGAAGTCTACCTTCCACATGCCGTATGCTTCTTCGATCTCAGATTCTTCTTTAATGCGACCTACTTTTTGATTAACAGCGGACATAAGTTTCTTATGATCTACGCCCGCAACACGAGCTGCGTGGACTACATGACTTTTACTAAGATTTTGTTTATCGCGCTTTATCAACATGTCGGCATACTTGTCTATGTTTACTTCTTCCTTGACAGCATTCTGACGAAGACTCTTGTAACGACGGATAGCAGATTTGCGCTCCGAAGAACCACCAGGAGTTTTTATAAGATCAGCATATGCTTTCTTGATTTCTGGATTAGTTACGCCTTCATCAATTTCAACTTCTTCATGCATCGCAGGATTATATGACTTCTTGAAGTGAGCGAATCTGCTAGTGATGTTTTTATCCGTTGGATTGTCAGCAATGTGACGACCATGCGCAGAGTCAAGGAAGTGTTTTACCATTACGTTTGGTTTCTTCGCATCTTGAAGATGTCCAGCATCGCCTACTAGTTTCTTAGCATAACGATGCATGGCAGAATATCTCTTATCTTTCTCAGCATCGTCGCGTGCTTCTACGTTACCATGGTAACCATAACCCTTGTTACCAGAAGTAACACGAGTCAGTGCTTCATCAAGTTCTGCTTCTTCATTAGTCTTCGTTGGAAGATGCGGAGTAACCTTAAACTTATGCAATGGACCTTTGGCAACTTGACCGTCTTTGTGGGCACGAATATGAACGCTTGCGCCATCGTTCTTTGCAACAATACCAGAATGCTTATCGCCATTTCCTGGGAGATAATAATCTACCTCGTCACCCTTCTTCATGTGCTTTGCCATGTCAGGGTGCATTAAACTGTGGGAAGCATAGTCACGATGACTATATGATGCTTCTTCGAGGTTAGTTTCTTCGGGTAGAATGAAACGCTGCGAATCGATCTTGGCGCCAGTCAATGGATCTTTCTTCAACTTTGCTTTCGCCTTCTCGATAATTTCTCTTGCTTCAGGTACACAGTTAGGAACCATTCTATCGCCTTTCTTTTTCATGCCGACACGCTTGTAACCCTTCCAGCAAGGATCGTCTTGTTTTCCTGGTTTGCCGATATACTTTTTTTCTGCCATTACTTTTTCGCTTTCTTGTTTAGTTCGTCGATCGCTGTCTTGTTATCCGCAATCCATTTCTGAAGAGCAATCAATTGCTCGGCGTTTGCTTGACAGGTTGCGTAGTTTCCGATGATGGTGAAGAGGGCTTGATTGTCTGCAATACCTGAGGGGGACGCATCAGAACTTCTGGTGGCGTCGGCATTACTGCCTGTGGCACTAGCGTCGTGCGTGAACACCCAACCATTAGAAAGGACAGACTGAGAAGGCACAACAGTTTTGGCGACATCGCGATAGACATATTCTTTTTCCCTAATTGTATTTACACGGTCAACATATTGAGTCACCACTTCAGTGGAGATCTCTGAATTTTTCTTTTCCATATCTGCAGTTAATGTTGCATTCTTAGCAGCAAATCTTTGCAGTTCCACTTCGGCATGAGCAGATCCCTTCATGTAACCAAATACAAATACACCAAGTATCAAGGCAACACCTGCCAGTAACTTATATGGTAATGGGATCATACCGAACATATCAATTTCCTTTTCCTATATTTATTCTTCTGGATTTGCTATCAACAGCAAACTATATTCACAGGTTGCTGGAGTGCCAGAGTTTGATGCGATCATCGTAACATCTATATCAGTTTTTTCAGGTAGAGGAAGTGGAACAGCAAATGTATAATCAAATACAGATTGATACAATAAGAATGTCATTGCATGTTGGAACGACGAACCATATGGACGATACTTGAAGTATCCTTTACCGTCATTACCCTTACCAATATTCGCAGTACCTTGCAACATGTATCCAGTATAACCAGCAGGAATGGTATATTGTGCGCCTTGAGCAATACCTGTTTGTGGTGCAATATGACCTACGCAGGTTCCATTTCTGTTAGCATGGATTTCACCAATGTTTGAATTCGTTGTTCCGCTATAGTGCAGGTAATTCAAACGGGCATAAGAAAGAGAGGTAACAACAGGAGTTGTGCCGTTAAGAGTTATGGTTTCAGTTTGTGATGCAAATGTAGATGCATTCAATCCCTGAATAAGAATTGTTCCTGTGTCGCTGGTAGAGGAACTAACAAGACTTAACGTTCCTGGTGTCGACCATGCCGACCAAGGATATATTTCAGAGTGCGACCAGAAACTTTCTTCTGTGCCATTAGCAAACGCTTCGTTGTATCCTGCCTTGAACACCCCTGACATACCAGGAACAAGACCACGAGCAACATTCAATCCAAAGGTGCTATTTTCAGAAACAGCAGCGCCACCTGCTTGTGTGACAGGAAGAGGATTAGCAGTTGTTACCAACTCACCATCTGATGTTACAAGACCATGGGTCTCATAGAATTCGTCATTAACTCTAATCTGTGCCATCTTAGATTCCTAGAAATTGTTTGAATGAAATTGACTCTTGGATTCCAAGACCACGACGAACATCTTTATACATCTCATGTTTGTGTGGTTTAGACATAGAACTTGGTGCCATGGAATGGAATGTTTTCTCATCACCTGAGGATGCTGCATTGCGCATCTTAGTTGCGGATGCACCAGCAACACCTTCGTCAGCATCAGTTCTAACTGCACCTACTGTCTTCACTTTTATCGAATCGAAATTGTAATGCCCATGGCGACCTTCGACATTATTATACTTGTTTATTAGGGAATGATAATCATGTGCTCTATCGGATCCAGCATGAACAACAATATTCTTCACACCTTGACTATGTAATTTAGACAAGTGGTGTAATAATGTCGGAGAACCTTTACTCAATGCTTCAACATTTGCAGAAGGAAATGCTCTCTTTAGATGCTTTACTTTAAGATCTGGAGTCAGTGGATTCTTTTTACCATCATGTGTTGCAGTTGTAAGAATAGTATGTTGTGCATTATCAGATCTTGCTGCATTTAAAACATGGTTGATCATTAGTGCATGCCCAGCATGAACAGGTGCGAATCTGCCGATAGTCAGATGGTGTGTTTCACTCATTGTCCCTTACTCGCCTTGAACATTTCACTACGAGCGCGATTTGCTGCCGAGAATCCTTGACGATCGACAACCTTCAGTCCATTATAGACGTGCCCTTCGCCACCTGCTGCAGCACCTGCGATAGATGTAGTGAAACCACCTGCACCAGAAGAATCTAATCCTCTCGAAAGGTGATTAGTTGCCTGTTGCAAGTGGTGATGTATTTCTAAGGTATCATTGAATTGCTTTTGGTGTTTGGAGACATGATCAATCGCGTCATCCAACACCTTCTTTTTAGCAACCTTCGTCTTGTCAGTTTTAACTGCATCAATCTTTTTCTGATGCCACTTCGTAAGATAACTCTTATACCCCTGAGTCGAAGGTGTATCATTGGTTGACAATGTCGAGTTGATATACTGGCGAAGTGTTTGTTCGTGCCCGACATGATGGTCATATGTATGTGACGCCATCATTTGTTCTGCCTTTTTCAGATGTTCATCTGCTTTAGACTTATGTTCTTTCGGAATAACCGCTTGATCTTTTGACACGAGGTGTTGAACAAGATGAACATCAGGATGATGGTTGAAACCAGTCATATTTGTCAGAGGTTTTGCCCCTGCTGGTGTAATCTTAGTATGAATGACGGCACTTACTTTAGATTTAGCAAGCGCCTTACCTTCAGGACTATCAGCGTCTGTCTCATATTTAATTGTGTTTGGTGTATGAGAAATCTTCCCATTCTCATGCTCCCTAGATTCGCGATCTGACATGTATCCGCCCTGATACTCGCCTGGAGTATGCGGAATAACTTTAGGAAGATGCTTCAACAAAAGTTTTAATGGATGTGCAAGATATTGTTTATGACTATGTTGGTCTTCAATATCTTGTTCGCTGAAATTGTAAGAGGAACCTGTTCCCTTATACTTAACCCCGACTTTACCGTCTGCTCTACGAATAACATTGAATGACATTCTGTCATCAATCTTGCGAGTCATTGTCGGTGCTTTACTGGCGGAAACCTGCTTCAGCGTTTTAAGCGCATGTTTTGCTGGTTGTGGTCCATCGAATAATCTATCGGATGGATGCTCAATGTGAAGTATTGCTGCTTCGGAAATAAATGATAAGAAACTGTGCATGGGAATCCTAATATAATGTTACCCCCTATTTATAACAATTTCTTCCCATGTAAAATTCAATTTAGTGTCTTTGCGTACGATGGATTCTATATCAAATCGCGGTGTATGTAATAGCATGTTCTCATCGTCATAGACTGGAATCATGAGAGTGTCATCTACTCTTGCTTTTCTACCGCCGCGACGACATGTTAAGTTTAACCAATCAAGATTTTTCTTGTTATGTCTGGTTTCTAGACTTGATAGTAATTCTCTATCGCCATGGTGAAACGGAACAAAAGATTCATCATAACCACCATGATCTAAAAACATTTTCTTTGTAATAACAAACTGATTTAATGCCATGTACGGATCGCCTCGACCCTTAAACTTGGCATTCATTTCATACCATGTATCAGGATCGAGGGGTTCTGCTTTTAATCTTGCTAGGTCTGATGGTTGAATCGTATAGTCGATGTCTAGGAACACCAACCAATCAGTATTTGCTAGTCTGGCACCAAGATTTCGGCAACCATGACTGTTGAATCCGATGTCTTCTGTAACACGATATAAAGAAAAATTAATATAATCTTTAAGTTTGTGCTGTTTTATCACATCAATCGCAGGAACTTTCTGCGATCCATCATCAATCAAAATAATGTTTACTGGTTGGTTGTAAACATTCCACCTCTCGAGTTGAGTTTCGAGTAGTGTGTTTTCATTATAATACGTATGAATTATCGTGAGATTATTGCGCGACAATTCCCGCCATCTCCTCGGAGGCATCGACGACGGTCAAGTCAGTCGCAGGAAAGTCCACTGATTGCGTCAAGTGATACTGCATGTATTCATTATGTGTCATCATTTCGTCAATATACAGTTGCCACCCCGAAAGAGTTTCGTGGAGTTGTGGATGATGATTCTCAATAAGATGACGTTTAGAATCCATAACCTTACCAATCTCAGGTAATGTTGGTTCATGATCAAACCGAGCAATAATATATTCTTTGCCGCCAGTTGCTCTCCACAGAGGCATGTCTTCGGTTCCTGCATTAGTCCATACCAGTGTGGTTGCAACCAACTTTAATTTCAATTCTTGTGTTTCATTTTGTTCAGTCATAATCTATCCTTTGGATTAAAATTTCTACAAGATTCTAATGAATCAATTATTACTATATTACTGTACTGTTTTAGTAATATCGTTAATTTACTTTTTTGCACTGTTATCGCATGCGGATTTTTAGGGTCTAGAAAAATATCATAATCTTCAAGGTAAAAATCCGGAAAATAATGATGTGTTTTTCCTTGTTCATCTACCCAGTTTAGCGGTTCAGGTCTATTCCAATTTATATTCAATTCATCTAATCTTTGTGCTAAAACTAATTCCCATGTTGAATCTAGTTTCACCCCCTTATACTCTATAATATTTCTTCTTAACCTTCTATGTGGTGATAACAAAGCCTTTTCACTAATCTTCTGTCTGGTTTCTTTAGTATGAGTTTTACCTAGAAATGTTTTTCGATTAACATGGTTATATTTACCAGCAGCATGTGCTCGTTTAACACCTTCTGCTCTTTTTGAAATTGTCGCAGGATCACTATTTGATTTTGATCTGTTGATATTTAATGCTTCTATATACTCAGACCTTTTTGGGTTTGAATCGCACCATCGGGAATGATTTGCCATAAATCCCTTTGGTTTCAAAGAAATATCAAATTTCTGATTACAATGCTTACAGTGTCGAATCATCAGATATATACCTCAAATATAGTGGTGCGCCTATCAGGACTCGAACCCGAAATAGAAGTTTAGAAGACTACTGTGATATCCAGTTTCACCATAGGCGCATATACTAATATTTATAATATTATAAATCTACACTCTTATCCTATCCAAATTACTATTCAACTATACTATACTTATTCGAATTTGTCAACGGTTTTCTCGAAATCTATCTCTCTCAGGATAAACAAACCATCCCGTCGCAATATATTTTTTTCCAACTAGATCTGGATTTGCTCTGTGGATGTGAGTATATGCAGCTGGCCAAATAACCAGTGTTCCAGCAGTAGGTGTGAACGCTAACTCCTGATGTTTAAATTCAGTTTTTCCGCCTTCTTCCACATCATTCAAGTATATCATCCAAACTGCAAATCTTGCAGGAGATTCTCTACCAGAACCTTGTTCATGATGCCATTGATGGAATCCTCCACCTGTGTCAGAGCGCTGGAATTTCCATCCTGGCGACAAGACTTCAAAAAATGATTTAGAGGATGCAGAATATGCAGTATTATACTTTCGCCAAGCGCGAGACAACGCTTCTACTATCTTATCCTCTGGTGTTTTCAAGGAACTATACCGACCAGTAAATATATTCCAATCGGTTCTTGAAGAATTGTCAGACAAGACGCAGGAACTTCCAGGATCTGGGCGTGAAATAATATCATCGATTCTAGCGCATGCCTCGGCACATTCCTCGGCAGTCAATACGTTTGGATATAGTTCTATAAAATTAGAAGTCAAACTTAGACAACTCCCTCGATCGAGATCCAGATGGAGTCCGCTCAAATACAGGAACCGCATCTTGCCCTGAATCGGTTATACCTTGTTGAGCAGATAACTCTAGATCAAACAGTTTCATTTTAGCACGGTCAATACCAACCATGAACCTTTTATTTATAGCAGGGTCATTATACCGATTCTTTAACTGCTTGACCATAAGTTGACCCATGTTCTCAAGTTCTTCAGTCGAGATAAGAGCAAACATCAAGTCAGCAGTTGCTGGCAAACCAAAGGACTCTGAAGTATCAGTCAAGTCAACGTCGCTGTTAGCATAACCGCCACGAGTAGTTTGAGTGGCAGAAACAACAGGTAAATCAAACTCAACTGCAAACCCACGAAGTTCTTCAGCAATCGCCTTCACATATGTATAAGAGTTGACACCAGCACCTGCCTTGAACCGACTGGATGCACAGATGTTGAGATAATCGACGAAGATAATATCAGGAGTAAAGTTGCGCTTCAGTTGTAGTTCGTTTAGCAATGCTTTGAAGTGACCGACATGCGCACTAGCAGTTGGATACTCCTTGATGATCAGTTTACCCTCGGTCTTTTTCTTAATCTTATCAATCCGATTATCGAACATGGACTTTGAGAGATCTTTAAGATCCTGAATGTTGACGTTCATCAAGTTCGCATCAATACGTTCAGCGATACGTTCTTCTGCCATTTCCATGGTGATATACAGAACGTTCTTACCTTGACCCAACGCACCCGCTGCCATGTGACACATGAACAAAGACTTACCAACACCAGTTCCAGCAAGCGCAATATTCAAAGTCTTGTTTGGTAGACCACCATTAGTAATCTTGTTGAACATGTCAAGATCGAAGGGTAACTTGTTTTCAACACGGTGATAGAAGTCAAACCGCGATTCTGAATTGTCAAGGTAATCATGCCCGACGTTATTGTCGAAACAAACACTCAATGCATCCTGAAGAATGGACGGGATACCATCCTGAGTATGTTGCTTATCATCACCATCGATAATCTGAATCGATTGCATGATTGCATTGTAAACTGCCTTGTCCTTACAGAACTTCTCAGTTTCTTCAAGCAACCACTTACCGTTCACATCAAGAGAATCATCTAGATGCGTCAGTTTCTCATTGATACTTTTAAATTCATTTTCGTTTATACCACGGTCATTCTGCACTGCGATTTCAATTGCTTCGACTGTCGGAAGTGAATTATACTTCTCGATAAACTCTCTGGCATAATTGAAAATCTTGCGCTCAGAAGTATCATGGAAATATTCTGGTGTTATGAATGGCATTACCTTGCGAGCATAGTCTTCATCAGAAAACAATTTACTCAGTATAATCGTCTCGATCTTCTGCAACTTTTAAATCCTCTATCTCATCATATTCATGTGCAATTTTAATGCAACATGGTTCACAAACAAAGATCTCATACTCGAGACCCTCTTCGATACCGTGAAGGCAAATAGCAGGGTCATTCTTTTTCAGAACGACCCCACATTGATCACATATCTTGATTTTCGTATTCTTCTGAAATATCTTCATCAGAAATGTCCACATTGTCACCCTCCATCATTTGTCCATTGCCCATGCGATAACGATTTTCAATCCACTCGCCGAATGTTGGGTCGGTAAGAATCGGCATCCAGAACTCTTTGTTGTAAGTATCATTTAGACGATACTTCTTTTCTTCACCAACACGCTGGTACCAACCATTGCTCGGTTTCACAACGTGACCAGATGCCAACGAAATATCCAACAGACCAGACCACTTACTGATACCACCTTCGAAGGTAACTTCAATCGGGATCTTTGACTTCTCACGAACATAGCGAGACTTCTCAACGTTAATGATGAAGTTATAACCAACTACCTCGGTGCCAGACTTCTCTTGCTGGCGACCAATAATGAAGATGTTATCTGCAGAATAATAGATACCAGTTCCACCCGACACGATTGCCTTCGGGAACATACCAATTTCCATGTAAGTATGATTGACCACGACCATCGGAATATCCTTGATGGTAAGATGTGGTGTGATCATACGGAACAGCGACTTCATCTGCTTAGCACGAGTCATGTCAGCAACCGACTTACCGTCGAGAGCATCATCAACTTCCTTCTTGGATGCCAAGTTACCAACAGAGTCAACAACAATCATAACGTTGTCACCACGCTCAAACTGATTAATTTGCTGCATGACATCATGCTTCAACTGTTCGATATCAGTGATCGGTGTATGAATAACCATGTCAGTATTAATACCGAAGTTCTCAAAGTATGACTGTGGCGCACCAAACTCCGAGTCATAGAACAAGATAACACCATCAGGATACTTGTTCTGGAAACTCTGGATCAACATCATAGCGAATGCTGTTTTAAAGTGCTTGGATGGACCAGCAAAGACAGTCAATCCTGGAGTCAATCCACCATCAAGTTTACCTGACAGGGCGACGTTCAAAGCAGGAACTGATGTCTGGATCAGATCCTTAGTGCTGAACAACTTACTCTTAGAGAGAACGTTAGTCTCCTTGATGGTGCTGTTCTTTTTAATTTTATCTATTAGTGCATTCATGTAAACATATCCTCTAACGTGGCAACTGGTTCTGTATTCCAACCAATGCCTTCTACAATTTGTTTTAATGGTTCAAGAAAACTCTT